>Ga0307516_10000659_pt1 | contig 46694 bp, 41 predicted proteins | sample 19_EM_MG_FD_203310 | JGI IMG/M metagenome (GOLD analysis project Ga0307516, IMG submission 203310) | Populus trichocarpa ectomycorrhiza microbial communities from riparian zone in the Pacific Northwest, United States - 19_EM | ecosystem: Host-associated > Plants > Roots > Unclassified | place... | reverse complement strand
TCCGCCTCACTTCGCTCCACCTGACCGGGTGGTTAAACCCTTGATACAGTTACTTAAAACTATTTACACAAAGAACTAAATACTACCAAATATGTTACAGAAAGTACCTTAATCAGGCTGTCTTCATCTTCGCCTTGCTAAGATACTGTTTAGCTTTTTCAATCTTTTCAGGAAACAAAACCTTATCTTTTAGCTTAGCGATAGCTTCTGCTAAGAGTTCTGAAGGAGCCTCAGGTGATTTGTGCTTATTGCGTTTCTTTGCTTCCATGATACAAATCTAAAGATTTTTTTTGACAAGGAATACAGCATTATATTTTTTCCCCTTTTCATACGATTCTATAATATTATGATCCTCAACGCCTTCACCCCCTAAAAAGTCAAAGTCTTTACTTAGTTCATCGTAATTCTTGTCCACATATCCCCGGTATATGCTAATTCTCCTATTGGCATTTTTGCAAGAACCTTCCCCGCACTTCTTTCCACATGAAGCCTTGCACTTGGCAATAAATTCTGACTTACTATCACTCCCCTGTACCATCATCATAACATCTCCGTAAGTCTCAAAAAGAGTAGGAACTGTGTTAAGGACTGTGTGAAAGACCTTATAATGATCCCTGTTATTCGAAATTTCTTCATCAGAAACAGTACCTTTCTCGTAATTATAATCTCCAAATCCCATGTTAAACAAACTACGGCCATTAAAGACCTTCACATAAGAATATTCTATAGCCTTGATAATATTCCGCTCACCCTGGCTGACGAAAAAAAATCGGAGCCCATTGCCGGTCACGAGCTTCGTGGGCTGATATATATCCTCAAACTTACTCATTAATTGATTTTTGCTGAAAATAGGTTGCTTAAAGCAAACAGCCCATACATGCCCCGTTAGTGAGCTATCCATTGCAAAATTATTACAAAAGACGTATTTAAATTGTAGAACCTTGTAGGGATGAGATCGTACGAGGACTTCATGCTACCACCCTTGAAGCAAGGATGAAGAAATGGGGAATCAAACGGGAGTAGCAGGTAATTCGCAGGGACTACAAATTCTGCGTATTACTGAGAATTCTTTTTGCCTTTGCAACTTTTTCAGGAAATAGAGTATCCTTAGCAGAGATACGAGTCTTGACGACTACTACGGTGGAAGAAGAATCCCTTTTTTTTAGGGACTTTTTGGCGGTATTTTCCTCGCTAATGGCATAGACCAAAGTTAATTAATTCTTTTTATTTCTGCGGCCGCCAAAATATGGCCATTACTTTTCTCCTGCAGGAATACGATCACCTTACAATCCTTTGCAGTCAGGCCTTCGGGGATCTTTAGCTCGGCACGGCCCACACCTTTTTCATCGGGGCTGAGGGACTTAAAATCGCGTACGACATTACTATGTTCCAATTTCTTCCCTTCATTCTCTCCCCTTTTTACCTGGCTGACCGCTTGTAATTGTACCAATGCTATTTTCAGGTATGCCTTGCCGGCGCTTTTTACGCTGCAGGATACGGACAGTTTGTTTCCGGCTGCAACGGCGGAAAGGATCTCTACCGTGCTGCCGGAGCCGCTTTTTAGTTCTTCCCCGATGGTGGTTCGCAGTTTATTTTCATCCGAGCCGACAAATTCCTTTTTGCCATTGACGACGACCTCCGGTGTATAGATGCTGTTAAGCCGGAACAGAGAAGCGTATTCCTGTTGCCGTTGCGTATAGGCTGCACTGCTATAGATATCCTGCCAACCCAGGCGATCCCAATAGTCGACATGAAAGCCCAGGACATAAACATTTTCCTTGTAATCGCGGGCGGCGCGGGCCACCACGGCATCCGCGGCCGGGCAACTGGAACAACCTTCGGAAGTAAAGAGTTCTACGACCGCAAAGCCGTTAGCCGCCAGATCCCCTGCCCCACCAGTCACCCCCGCGCCCGCGGAGGGTCCCCTCTCTCCCGCAGCGCGGCAATTCCCCGCTCTCTTCATCGCAGCCAGCGCGATCAGCACGGCCGGTAACAATAAGATCAGCCAATAGGTTTTTTTCATGGCTCAAAGCTACCAAAAGCCCTCCTGCTCCTTTGTCCATTTAAGGACAATTAACCATTCTTTATATTTCCCAAAATTTCATGAATTCCCAACATTCCGTGAAAAAAGAGACGATCCTCAACCCGTCCATCCCGGCGACGACCTTATCAAAACCCTTTACAGCAAAGGGTTTCATGGCTTTCGAAGATCGGGCAATAATGCTGGCATGGCGATTGGCTAGTGAAGAGGTACAAAACAAGAGCCCGATGAACAAAATGATCCCCATGACCCTCTTCAAAGAAGAGGTAATAGAAAGCCGGAAATTATCCCTCGTGCAATTCAGGACGGAATGGAGCGGCGCCTGCCAGATCATTTTACCCCTGTACGAGGACCTGGCAAAAGCCTATAAAGGGATCGTCGATTTCTTTTCGATCGATGCGGAGCAGGAACGGGGCCTCGAAAAAGAATTCGGCGTACGGGAATTCCCGACCATCCTTTTTTTCAAGAACGGGCAACTGGTGGATCATGCGGTCGGACTAACGCCGAAGACTATGCTGGTGGCCAAAATAGAAAATGCATTAACTTAAAATACCCAACCCATGTACAAAGAGATCAGATCAGTGTCTTTACAGGAACATCCCTTGTTCGCCCGTCTGGATAGCGGAAAGATCCAGGCTTTCAGCTCCCTGGCAAAAGTAAAGTCTTATACAAAAGGGGAGATCTGTGGTTACGGTGACGGAGGATACAGCAAGGTCTGCCTCCTGATCAAAGGGAAAATGAAGATCGCCGGTAGTGATGAAGAGGGAAATGAATTGATAAAAGACATCCTCACTGCCCCCGATATTTTCGGTAATCTCAGCCTGGAAGGAACTTCCGGCTCCGATGAATATGCCATTGCGCTGACCGGCCAGACGATCGTGGCTTCCTTCCACGTCGCGGATCTTAAAAAGATCCTCGAAGACCATCCCCTGATGGCGCTCAACTATGCGCATACCGTGAATAAAAAATTAAAGAAACTCCAGGACCGTCATTCCGATCTTGTATTCCGGGATGCAAAATATCGTTTGATCCGTTTTATCAAAAGCTGGGCTACCAGCGATGGCAGCCGGATCGGCAATAAGATCGTCCTGCCCAACTATCTCACCCATAGCGATATCGCAGGAGTGATCGCCACTTCCCGGCAGAGCGTCAATGTATTGTTCAATGAATTGAGGGATGCAGGCCTGATCTGTTACAATCGTCAGCGTATCGAACTGAACGAGCCGGGCGCCTGGAACTAATGCGACTCCATGGCAGGCAGGGGAGGCGGATCGGAAGGAGGCTTATTCTCTTCGCGGATCAGTTCGCGCATATACTGGAATTTCAAATGGTCGTAAAAGGAATGCTTGTCGATCAGCATCGATACGAGGCTTGCCACCATTCCAGCCAGCATAAGATGGAGGATCACGTTATGCCGGTCCGTCATTTCCAGGACGAGGATGGCCGAAGTAAAAGGAGTACGGGTGACCCCGGTGAGGAAAGCCACCATCCCCGCCAGTACCAGCAGGTTGGAACTCGTATCCGAACAATGCATCCAGCCGGATATAAGAGAGCCCATACTGGCCCCCGCGCTTAAGGCGGGAGCAAACACGCCGCCCGCAGCCCCCGTCGTAAAAGAAAAAACGGGGCCGATCATACGCAGGAGCGGCATATACCATACGGTGGATTTATCGTGGGTGAACAAGGCCGTCGTCATCAGCTCCTTCCCCGAGCCCAGTACTTTTTCATTGACGAACACAGCGAGGGACGCGATCAGCAGCGCGCAGCCGATGGTATACAGCAAATGCTGCCGGGTCCATCGGAAACCAGCCTTCCAACGCAGGATCTTCAGCATGTATTTCGACATGATACTTCCACCCAATCCCGCCGGTATCGCCACGATCACCACGGCAAAGAAAATATAGGGGGAGAGATGGCTTACATCGGGGTAGCCAAGATAGAGATAAGGCCCCAGCAGCGCCTGGGTCGTAAGTCCCGCGATGATCACCGCCGTAAAAAGGGCCGTCTTGAAATAACTGATATGCGTCTTCGTCAATTCCTCCACGGCAAACACCACCCCGCCCAGCGGCGTATTAAAAGCAGCAGCCAGGCCTGCGGCGGCTCCCGTCATGATCATATTGCGTTTGGAGATCTTTGGCCACCAGGAAGGCAGCCATTCGTTGACTTTGCGAAAGATAGATCCGGCTATCTGGATCGTGGGACCTTCCCGCCCGATCACCCCCCCGCCCAGCACCATCGTAAGACTGGAAAGTATTTTCACCAGGAGTACACGCAGGCTTAGGAGCTTTTTCACTTTATCATTGTGCCGGGGCGTCGCAAGTTCGATGGCGGCGATCACCTGGGGAATACCACTGCCCCTTGAATAGGGTGCAAATCTTCTCACCAGCCACCACGCAATGACAAAACAAACAGGGCTGACGATAAAAAGCCACCAAACATGGCCGTGAATGATCGCGGATGTTCCTTTTTCGGCCAGGGAGAAAAGCCGGGCGTATAATACGGCAACGAGACCGGTGAGCAGGGAAGCAACCCAGAAGGGGATGGCCTGGAGAAGATTATTCCTGAACTTTTTGTTTCGGGCGAACCGGTCGAAGCCACCCTTGCCCCAGGTACGCAACCTGGAAAGCGATCTTTTTATCCTGTTTTGCATCTGCCTCATATTGTGTACAATCCCTCGTTTTTCCGTAAATCCTGCAAATATAGGCCCCCGTTCATGCAATAAGACAGGCTTATCAACCGTATATAGTGCAACCCATTTTTTTAATCGTATTTTAATTATTCTAATGCATCGAAAAGCAATTCAATACACGGGATTTGCCTTTATAAATTAAAATATATACATTTGAACCCCAACCTATTCTAACAATTTTACCTCCATGAAATTCCTTCCCCAAAAATCACTACTTGCCCGGAATAGGATCGAATCGATCGGGCTTGACAGGGGAATGGGTATTTTCGACTCAAAACTCCTTCAGATCGGAGGAAAGCTAAAGGCGCTCGGCATCCCTACTCAGTTACTGGGAAAGATCAGGTCCATCGGCATCCGGGAATCCATGGATGAATTCGAAAAGCGCAAATTGAGCATTTTCAACCAACTTAATTTCTTCCAACTGGTGACCGGGGTCCTTGTTCCGATCATCGGTCTTACTCATAACGAAAAGCTGCCCGCCCTTGCCTGGATGGTAGCCTGCATGCCCGCCTTTATCAGTATGCTGGTCTTATGGCTGAATAGCCGTCATTATCACCAGGTCGCGCTGATCTGCTATTTCGTCCTCTACCCCGTCGCCACCAGTATCGTTTATATCAGCGGGATCAACCTGGGGATCGAATTATCCTTCGTCCTCTATGGGATTCTTTCCGTCTTCTTTTTACAGGACCTCAGCCAGATGGTCTTTGCCGTGGCCCTTTCCATGGTGAGTTACTTTGTACTCGCCGTACTTTGTAAAAGTTATACCTATCAACTGGCCACCGCCAATACCTATTTTTATTTTTTCAACCAGTTGCTGGCCATCGCCTTTATATTTTACGGCCTGTTCCTCATCAAAAAAGAGAACACCGGCTACCAGTTCAGTATCCTGCAGCAGAAGGAAGAAATCGCCGCCAATGAACAGCTCCAGAAAAAACAAACGGAAGAATTGACGCAATTGAATGTCCTGAAGAGCAAACTGTTCTCCGTGATCGCCCATGACCTGAAATCCCCGATGTATGCCCTTCGCAACCTCTTCCGGAATATGCAGCAGTACAATCTGCCCGCCCAGGAGATCAAGGCCATGGTGCCGGAAGTAGTGAACGAGCTTACTTATACCACCAGCCTGATGGAGAACCTCCTGCAATGGGCCCGCAGCCAGATGCAATCCGACTCCGTCAAACCTACGATGGTCGATGTCCCCTCCCTGATGACCGAAATAGCCAAGCTGCTGCGACTCCAGGCAGAAGACAAAAAGATCTCCGTCGAACTGGATGCGGATACGCATGCCTACGCGTATGCGGACAAGGATATGGTGAACCTCGTATTGCGCAACCTCTTATCCAATGCCATCAAGTTCACACCCGAACGGGGCCTGATCTCGATGCAGGCCCATAAGACGGCCCTGGGCGTGGAAGTATCCGTGCGCGACTCGGGTATGGGCATGACCAAAGAAGCGCTCTTTAAGATCAACCAGAATAACTTCTATACCACCAAGGGTACGGCCAATGAGTCCGGCACCGGGCTGGGTCTCGTATTATGCAAGGAATTCCTCGCCCGCAATGGCGGACAAATGTATATCGAGAGCGAACCCGGAAAAGGCAGTACTTTTTCTTTCACATTGCCGGGAGGAGAATGATGGGCCGGAAGAAGAAACCATTTACATTATTATGAAGATACAACTGTGGTCCGTAGGAAAAGATCATGAACCCTACGTGAAGGCGGGCGTGGAAGACTTCACCAAAAGGATCTCCCGGTATTATCCCGTAGAATGGAAGATCATCCCCCCTCCCCGGAATGCCGGACTGCTGTCCGAGACGGACCTGAAAAGAAAAGAGGCCGAACCCCTGCTCGAAGGCTTGCAGAAAGACGACTATCTCGTGGCCCTGGACGGAAAGGGCAGATCCTTCACTTCGGAGACCCTGGCCCAATTCATCCAGGCGCGCGCCAATGACAGCGTTAAGAACCTCGTCTTTCTCATCGGCGGGGCTTACGGGCTGGACGAGACGGTACTCAAAAGGGCCAACCATCATTGGTCCCTGTCCCAGCTTACCTTCCCCCATCAGCTTGTGCGCCTGTTGCTGACCGAACAGGTCTACCGTGCCTGCACCATCCAGCGCAATGAAAAATATCATCACTCATAAGAGGCCACAATAAAATCCCTATCTTTAAAAAAAATTCCAATGTTCACGATCACGTTGAGTATCATCGTCCTTACCTGTCTGATCTCTGTTACGGCTTTTAATAATCAAAAAATAATAAACGATCTTATTTTCTATCCGCCTGCGATCAGTATGCGGCACCAATACTATCGCTTCTTTACCTGCGGCCTGATCCATGCCGATGTGATGCATCTCGCTTTTAATATGTTCACCCTTTATTTCTTTGGAAGGATCATGGAAGCGCATTACATGGGCGAACTGGGACTGAAACATTATTGGTACCTCGTCCTCTATGCAGGCGCGATCATCGTAGCGAATATCCCCACCTATCTCAAGAAAATGGATGATTATAATTACAGGAGCCTCGGGGCTTCGGGTGGCGTGTGTGCCGTGCTCTTCGCCTTCGTACTGATCAGGCCCTGGGCTACGATCTATGTATTCTTTATACCCATTCCCGCCATTTTATACGCCGGTCTCTTCCTGGGTTATTCCGTCTATATGTCCAAGAGAGGAGGCGATAATGTAAATCATGACGCGCATTTCTGGGGTGCTTTGTTCGGCGTGGTGCTGACGATCGCGCTGCATCCCGATGTCGTTCATACCTTTCTCAACGAATTAAGCCAGCCCCGATTTGATTTCTAGGACCTCGCGGGTGCCGGGCCCGATCTTATACCGGTCGTCGATGCGAAGCCCCACGACCCAGATGATCTTTTTATCCATCTCGATGACCCAGACTTTTTCCTTATCGGCCAGTGAAAGTTTTTGATCGATGAAGAAGCGTGCCAGTTTCTTTTTTTTACGCAATCCCAGTGGGTAAAAATAATCTCCCTTCCGCCATTTCCGCAGCAGCAAGGGAAATTGGATCTGCGCGGCATCGAGCAAAGCGATGGAGGGAGGAGTCCCGGACAGTTTCCCCGGATCTCCCGAAAGTTGCCCCACCGGATGGTCGACCGCCAGCTTCTCCAGTTTTAATTTCCCATTCGCATACAGAACGGTCGCAGTCGGGGATTCGATCAAAATAGTTTCAGCCCGGACAGGCGCGTGCGCAGAAATGATCAGCCAGTTACGGTCCTTCAGGATCCGGTGCGTCGAAGAGCGGATATATTTTCCCGATCCGCTGTCGAGCAGGCCCATCACTTCCCCGGTCTTCTGCGAAGAGAATCCGAAAGCCCGGATGATCTCATACACAATGGTACTTAGGGGAATCATTTTTTTTAACTTTAATACCGGGATGCGGACCTCCTCGCCTTTCTGCTCCAGCAAACTGCTTTTGATCTGTTCGATCGACTGCCGGTACAAGATCTCGATCTCCCGGAAACGGCTGATATTCTCTCCCATCTGCTGCAAGGCGCCGGGGAATAATTCCTGTACGAGAGGGATCAGCCGGTGACGCAGTGCATTCCGGGTATATTTATCCGCGGCGTTGGAACTGTCCTCTACCCAGTCCAGGGAACGTTCCCGCGCAAACTGCTGCAATTCTTCTTTCGAAGCAAAGAGCAGCGGCCGCAACAATCGACCCTGTTTAGGCAGGATGGCCCGCAGCCCCGCGATCCCCGTGCCCTTGAAGAAATGCATCAGCAGGGTCTCGATATTATCGTCCTCGTGATGCGCCGTAAGGATCCACCGGTGGCCCGCGATCTCACGCCACCAGGCATACCGCAGCTCACGCGCCGCTACCTGGATGGAAACTTTCTGCTCCTTCGCATAGACCTCCGTGTCAAACTTTTTCACCCACAGTTCCCGACCGTATTTCGCAGCCAACTGCCGTACAAAATCCTCGTCCCGCTGACTCTCCGCACCCCGCAGACCGAAGTTCGCATGTGCTATATGGAAGTTGAAGCCGGCCTCCTGGCAAAGCGCACAGAGTACCACCGAATCCATTCCTCCGCTGACAGCCAGCAGGAGGGGATCCCCCGAAGAAAAGAGATGCTCCTGATCAATAAAATTTTTGAAAGCCCGAAAAAGGTCCATTCATTTTTTTTAAAAGTTTCTCCCGCCGCAAATCCATCCATCCCAACAGGTCATCCGGATACACCCACGGGTCGTCCGGATATGCCAGCAGGTCATTCATCCGCCAGGTCCTCATAGGCCGTCTGTAATTCATTATAAGCTCTCCGCTCCCCTGCCGCCTTCGCTGCCGCCATGCCCTTCTCATACCATTGCAAGGCCAACACGGTCTCACCCGTACGCTCCAATAATTTACCCAGGTGATAATACGAGCCGGTATAGGCAGGGTCCTCTTCAAGGATCTCTTCGAACAAGGTGCGGGCCATCCCATCCTCTCCTATTTTTATATATTCCAGCGCCAGGGCATGCTTTAGAAAAGGATCCCGGGGATCCTTGCGCAGGAATTCTTTTAATTTCTCCATCCTTTCCATACAGATCGTCAAATTTTCTTTAAAATTGTGCCCGATTTGGCTCTTCCCGCCTTATCTTTGTTTTAGTTGCATAAACAACTTTATTCCTCATCTTAAAACCACCGGAGTAATGAAGATTTTAGTCTGTATCAGTAAAACGCCGGATACTACGGCAAAAATAGCCTTCACGGATAACAATACGAAATTCGCGCAGGATGGGGTACAATGGATCATCAACCCCTACGACGAATGGTATGCCCTCGTAAGAGCTATCGAGCTAAAGGAAAAAGACCCATCCACCGTATTGCACCTGGTCACCGTTGGCGCCGCCGATGCAGAGCCCGTGATCCGCAAAGCGTTGGCCCTGGGTGGTGATGAGGCCATCCGGGTAAATGCCGACAGCCACGATAGTTTCTATATCGCTTCCCAGATCGCGGAGATCGCCCGCCAGGGTGGCTACGACCTCGTCTTCACGGGTAAAGAAACGATCGACTACAACGGTTCTTCCATCGGCGGCATGGTGTCCGAACTGCTGGGCCTCCCTTATATTTCCCTCGCGACAAAATTCGAACTCAACGGCACAACGGCCACCGTTACGCGGGAAATAGAAGGCGGCGAAGAGGTCGATGAGATCGCCCTCCCCCTGGTCGTAAGCTGTCAGAAAGGAATGGCCGAACAGCGGATCCCCAATATGAAGGGCATCATGGGCGCAAGATCCAAGCCCCTGAAGGCGGTCGAGCCCATCGCCGTCGAACCCCTCACCAGCGTGGTAGCCTTTGAACTGCCTCCTGCCAAAGCGGGCGTCAAGCTGGTGCCTGCCGACAACCCTGCGGAATTGATCCGCTTATTGCACGAAGAAGCAAAAGTCTTTTAATTCACCCCGGCTATCCCCGGTCCACCAAAAAAATCACCGATGTCAGTATTAATATTCATCGATCACGCCGAAGGACATGTAAAAAAAGCTTCCCTGGAAGCCCTGAGCTATGGTGTAAAGTTAGCGCAGCAGTTAGGCACGGAGGCCGAAGGCCTCTTACTCGGCACCATCACCGAAGACCTCGCCGGCTTCGGAAAATACGGTGTTAAAAAGATCCACCAGGCGGCCCAGGAAAATTTAAATCACCTCGACGCACAGGTGTTTGCCAAAATGATCGCCGACGCTGCAACGACGCTGGGAGCAAAAGTGATCGTATTCGCCAATAATCTCAGTGGAAAAGCCGTCGCCCCCCGGGTGGCCGTCCGGCTAAAAGCGGGCCTCGTCAGCGGGGCCATCGCCCTGCCGGATACTTCCAAAGGATTTACGGTAAAAAAACCCGTGTTTTCCGGGAAAGCCTTCGCCCACGTAGCGATCCATACAGACATTAAGGTCATATCCCTCAATCCCAACTCCTATCCCATCGTGGCGGGTGAAGGGACGGCGGTCGTTACACCCCTGGCAGCGGCGGCGGATAGCCCGAAAGTAAAAGTCGTCTCTGCTACCCAGGCCACCGGGCAGGTGCCTCTCACGGAAGCCGAGCTGGTGGTCAGCGGCGGACGCGGATTAAAAGGGCCCGAGAACTGGGGTATGGTCGAAGAACTGGCCAAATTACTGGGTGCTGCGACTGCCTGTAGCCGGCCGGTCGCCGATGCGCACTGGCGTCCGCATAATGAGCATGTCGGCCAGACGGGGATCGCCATCGCTCCCAATCTGTACATCGCGATCGGCATCTCCGGAGCCATCCAGCACCTCGCAGGGGTCAACCGGAGTAAAGTGATCGTAGTGATCAATAAAGACCCCGAAGCGCCTTTCTTCAAAGCGGCCGATTATGGAATTGTAGGCGATGCATTCGAAGTAGTCCCTAAAATGATCGAAGCGGTGAAAAAATTAAAATAAAATCCCTTAGTTTCGTGCTTCCTATATGAAGAAGATCGAACTGGAAATAGTGGCTTTATCACATAGTATAACGCAAACCCACTCCTATGCAGTCGTTTTAGGCGAAGTGAACGGCTTGCGGAGGTTGCCTATTGTGATAGGGGGATTCGAGGCGCAGGCTATTGCCGTTGCACTGGAGAAAATGCACCCCAGCCGTCCCCTTACCCATGACCTGATGAAGAATTTCATGAGCGCCTTCACCATCGACCTGCAGGAGATCATCATCTGCGACCTCCAGGAAGGCATCTTTTATTCCAAGCTGGTCTGTGTCAGTGAACACGATACGGTGGAGATCGACTCCCGGACCTCGGATGCGCTGGCCCTGGCCGTCCGCTTCGGATGCCCGATCTATACCTATGAGCATATCCTGGACAGCGCCGGCATTCTTATGGAAGACAGCACTTCCAAAAAGAAAAAATCCGGGACGGCGACCACGACTACGACCACCACCACCGATAGCCCTTCGAGAGAGGACCTCCGGGCCCTGTCCCTCGAAGAACTGAACACCCTGCTGAATGAAGTGCTGGAACAGGAAGATTATATCAGGGCCATCGCGATCCGCGACGAGATCAATAGCCGCCGGAAATTAAGATAGCAGAACAATCAATCAAGGCCCATGGTATTTTTTCCCAATTGTAAGATCAATCTGGGGCTAAGGATCCTTCGCAAACGCCCCGATGGCTATCACGACCTGCAAACCGTGTTCTACCCCCTGCCTTTAAAAGATGTACTGGAAGTCGTCCGCTCCACCGAAAATAGCTTTCATGCCGATGGCCTCCCCATTCCTGCAGTCCCGGGCAATCCCGGAGACCCGGGAGCAGCCATTGCAGGCGGATTTGCGGAAAACAACCTTTGCACCCGGGCCTGGCAACTCCTGAAAAAGGATTTTCCGGACCTCTCTCCCATCGAATTGCACCTGTACAAGAACATCCCCATCGGGGCCGGGCTGGGAGGAGGCTCCGCCGACGGCGCCGGGATGCTCCAATTGCTCAATCATTTTTTTCACCTCGGCCTCACAGAGGACCAACTGCTCGCCTATGCCGCCCGTCTGGGCAGCGACTGCCCCTTTTTCATAAAGAACAAGCCCTGCCTGGCCAGCGGTCGTGGAGAGATCCTGAAGCCCATCTCCCTGGACCTATCCGCTTATTCCTTCCTGCTCGTACACCCGGGCATCCATGTCAGTACGGCTCTTGCTTTTTCACAGGTCATCCCCGCCGTACCCGAAAGATCCCTGGAAGAGATCATAGCAGCACCGATCAACACCTGGACATCCGGGCTTATCAATGATTTCGAAGCGCCGGTACTACGGCAGCACCCCGAACTGGCCCCTATCAAGGAAAAATTATTGGCCGAGGGAGCGCTCTACGCAGCCATGACGGGCAGCGGCTCCAGTTTTTTTGGGATCTTTGAAAAAGGAAAACTCCCATCTGTTCATTTTGACCAACCTTTCAAACTGCAATTCCTAAACTAAACCCGATCCTCATGCGCGTAGCCGGCTTCTGTTTTATCCGTAATGCGATCAAATACGATTATCCCGTCCGGGAGGCCATCTGCTCCGTGCTGCCCCTCTGTGATGAAATGATCGTCAGCATCGGCAACTCGGAAGACGATACGGCCGCCCTGGTCAGCTCCATCCCATCGTCCAAAATAAAGAGCTATCACACCGTCTGGGACGATAACCTCCGCGAGGGAGGAAGGGTCCTCGCCGCAGAGACGGATAAGGCCTTCGACCAGGTGCCCGCCGATGTGGACTGGTGTATTTATATCCAGGCCGATGAAGTGATCCATGAAGATGACTATGCCATGATCCGCGCGAACATGGAAAAATATAAAGACGATCCGCGCGTGGAAGGCTTCCTCTTCAAATACCGCCACTTTTACGGTAGCTATGATTATGTCGGCGATTCACGCCGCTGGTACAGCCATGAAATCCGCATCATTCGCAACGACAAAGCCATCCGCTCCTACCGCGATGCACAGGGATTCCGGAAGAACGGGCAGAAACTGCAGGTAAAGCTCCTCGATGCCACGATCCATCACTACGGCTGGGTCCGCGACCCTTCCAGTCAACTGAAGAAACATCTCGAATTCGAAAAACTCTATAATACCGACAAACTGGCCCGCGATACGTCCCTTCAGCGAACGGGGCAATTCGACTATTCAGGCATCGATTCCCTCCAGAAATTCAAGGGCGCCCATCCCAAGGTCATGCAGGAACTGATCGAACGCAAGAACTGGCAGTTCACCGCCGATATCAGTAAAAAGAATTTCAACCTCAAAGGCTGGCTCCTCTATTGGGTGGAAAAGTATACCGGCAAGCGACTCTGGGATTATAAGAACTATAAGATCATTTAGGCCCCCTATTTGCCTAATTATCAATCCACTAAAAAAGGTAGCGAAAAAGATACTTATATTTGGTAGCAAATAGGCTACTTTGTATCTTTGTTTGTCTGAAAAATTTGAAAAAAAGGAGGTAATATGACCGCATTAAACCTTTTATCAAATGAAAAGTTCAGAGTTGGTGAGGAGGTATCTGAAAGCCGGCTGGATTGAAATAAGGCAAACAGGCAGTCATAAGATCTTTAAAAATCCGGCCACTGGCGAAACACAGTCAGTACCTTATCACGGCAGCAAAGAAGTCCCTACAGGGTTAGCAAAAAAATTGTTGAAAAAACTGGAGATGTAATTAAATTAGTTGGCCATGAAATCGACCTCACACGAAAACAAAAAAATAACGATCATTATTGAAAAGAATGATGGACTGTTATGGGGAAGAGTGGAGGACATGGGAGACTTCATGCCCACACCCTATGGTGAGAATACCGCAAAGGTCGTGAAGAATCTGAAAGAGTTGATCCAGGATTATGTATCCCATGAAGGAAAGATGGATCCCGTCTGGAATAAGATAGATCCCGATCTTTTGGACATTGAATTCAAATATGATCTCCAGGCATATTTCCAGGAGCATGATTACCTGAAAATAAGTTCTGTCGCGGAACAGGCAAATTTAAACCCCGGGCTTGTCAGGCAATATGCCAGCGGTGTGAAATATCCTTCCGCGAAACAAGCTAATAAGATTCGCATGGCTATTAAAAAGATAGCGAAGGAATTAATGAAGGACTCGATTTATGTTGCCTAATCCCCCGAATTTGCCTATCTTGCGAAGGTGCATCACCACCCAACCATAGACTTTCTCGGTCATAATCTTGACTTCCTCGATCACATGGCGTGACGATATGATCCCTTTTGCCTGAGCGCATCGCGCTCCTGATCCTTTCCATTTTTTTCATTTATTTACGCCCCTTCATATGCAAGCAATTTCTGCCTTAACGGATGCCACCCGCTATTATCCCGAACTCGAAGAAAAATATGGCGCCCATAATTATCATCCGCTGCCCGTCGTATTACACCGGGGTGAAGGCGTATTCGTCTGGGATGTGGACGGCAAACGCTATTACGATTTTCTCAGCGGCTATTCCGCGCTCAACCAGGGTCATTGCCATCCAAGGATCATTGCCGCGCTTATAGAGCAGGCGCAGAAGCTGACGCTCACCTCCCGCGCCTTTCATAGCGATCTGCTGGGAACATACGCCAAAATGATCACGGGTACTTTCGGGTATGACAAGGTCCTGCCCATGAATACGGGCGTCGAGGCCGTAGAAACGGCGATCAAACTCTGCCGCCGCTGGGGTTACCAGGTGAAGGGCATTCCGGAGAATAAGGCGAAGATCATCGTCTGCGCGGGTAATTTTCACGGCCGTACGAGTACGGTGATCTCTTTTAGCACGGACCCGGATTCCACGCGGCAGTTCGGTCCGTATATGCCAGGGTTCGTCGTTATTCCATATGACGATACAGAGGCCCTGGCGAGGGCGTTAGAAGACACCGATACGGCGGGCTTTCTCGTAGAGCCGATCCAGGGCGAAGCCGGGGTCGTAGTGCCGGCGGAAGGTTATTTACGAAAGGCCAAAGAACTTTGCCAGGCAGCCAATGTCTTGTTCATCGGGGATGAGATCCAGACAGGTCTCTGCCGTACGGGTAAAATGCTGGCCTGCGATCATGAAGGCGTGCGCCCCGATATCCTCATCCTGGGGAAAGCTCTCAGCGGGGGTGTCCTGCCCGTATCCGCCGTGCTGGCCGATGATCCCATCATGCTGACGATCCGCCCGGGAGAGCACGGATCTACCTATGGCGGCAATCCCCTGGCCTGTAAAGTAGCCATGGAGGCGTTGGCAGTGCTGAAAGACGAGAAAATGGCGGACAACGCGGCGGCCATGGGAGAACTCCTGCGGCAGGGTTTGGAAACGCTCCAATCCCCGCATATCCGGCTGGTCCGGGGCAAGGGACTGCTCAATGCGATCGTCATCCGGCATAAGAATCCCGATGCGGCCTGGGAGCTTTGCCTTACCTTAAAAGACAACGGGCTCCTGGCTAAACCCACCCACGGAGACAAAATAAGGCTCGCGCCACCGCTTACGATCACCCGAAGCCAGACCCTCGAATGCCTGGGTATCCTGGAAGAAAGTTTGGGGAAATTATAGCCTGATCGGTACTTTTACAACACTATGGACAGCCACACACACCCGGAGCCGAGGTCCGGACCTCACACCCATATCGAAGAACATATGCAAAGCTCGGATATCCTGCGGGATATCGTGATCGGGATGTCCGATGGATTGACCGTGCCCTTTGCCCTCGCAGCAGGGCTGAGCGGCGCCGTAGGGCAGAGCCATCTCAACCTCATCTGGATCGCAGGTCTCGCCGAAGTGGCCGCCGGATCGATCGCCATGGGCCTTGGGGGCTATCTCGCCGGCAAGACGGAAGCCGATCATTATAATTCCGAACTCCGAAGGGAATACGATGAAGTGGAACGTGTCCCCGAAAGGGAGAAGGACGAGGTAAAGGAATTCTTTTCCAACCTGGGCCTCAGCGGCGAAGTACAGGAACGCGCCATGGAGGAAATGACCCGCGACAAGGACGTCTGGGTCGACTTTATGATGAAATACGAACTGGGCCTCGATAAGCCCGATCCCCAGCGGGCACGCAAAAGTGCTTTCAACATCGGGATCTCTTATATTGTGGGCGGGCTCATCCCTTTAAGCCCGTATTTTTTCGTCAGCGATGGCCTCACCGGGCTGAAAATATCGGCCGTCATCACCCTTTTCTGTCTGTTCCTCTTTGGTTATTTTAAAAGCAAGCTGACGGGTATTCCACCCCTGGCAGGTGCGCTCCGCGTCATGATCATCGGCGCCCTCGCCGCCGGCTGCGCTTTTGGTGTGGCCAGGCTGATCCAGCATTGATGCTGCTTCTGAGGTCCGGGGATCGTACCACCCTACCCCTTCTCTTCCTTCAGCTTTGTATCCGGCAGCACGGCGCAAAGCGTCATCAGCGAAGACGCCAGCAGCACCAAAAAGATCCCGATCTTCTTGTCCGGGCAGGTCCCCCGGTAGCAGGCGGTATACAAGATATAGCTCTTCACGGCAAACGCGATGGTCAACGCGCAGAGCAGCACATTGGCCCGTTTGGCCCAAACCTTCGGGATCAGGAACAGGAGGATGGCTGCCACGCTAAAGAACAGCAGCACTTTGCCCGGCCGCCCATAGGTATTGCGCTCTGAAAAGAAACCCGTAAAGTCCTTCTGCAGGTCGGGATAATAAGCCCAGGGCATAAAACAAGCCGCTATCAGCAGGATACTCGCCGCAATACCGATCCATTGAGAATTTTTCATACGCGCGAAATTACAAGAAAATCAGTTTTTTAGCGTTTGAAAGTGGTGCAAACAACCCAATACCTCTAAAAACCTCTGTTGATGAGACCCCTTTTAACCTGCTTATTGCTCTGTTCCATTTGTAGTATCCAAGCCTTTTCTCAACAGAACTGCCCGCAGAACTCAAGATTATACCAGTTTGACAAGAATAGTCACCCCCGGCATTTTACAGAGAAACTGGGCAATCATCCCCAATTCCCCTTCCTGCAACAGATCAACGGGGTCAATACGCCCGCCGCCTTTATCAAGGCCGTAAAAGATCCTGCCAATAAAAAGAAATATGCCCGTGAATACAATGCCTTCGACCTCCTCCTGCATAATTCCGGCTTTACCAAAGGAACAAAAGACCTCACCGAAGCCAGGGTCGAAGATCTCTTCATCAACCCCGAGACCATCGGCAATCTCGGCTTCTATAACAAAAAGGAAGACCTTATCAGCTATATCTATGTCCGCCTGAATCCTGCGGGAGAAGACCCCACCGGTATCGCCGCATGGAAGCTGACCAGTCCCGGCGGCTGCTACCTTTATATCCTGCACACCTGCGGGAACGCTTTTTACCCGGATAATTCCAACGGGGCGGAATGCTGCAAGACCCTTTCCGTCGAAGCCCAGGTAAAGCCCCTGGAGCTTAAAAAGGATCTCTTCGACAAACCCGTACATGTTCGGGTCAATTTCTACGAGGCCCAACTGGTGGTCTCGCATAACAAGAGATCCGCAAGCGGTTATGACACGGTGGTGCACCTCGTCCGATCCATCGATACCCTCACCACCGTCAAAGACAAGGACGGCAGGAAACTAAAGATCTATGCCAACGAATCCGCCGGCAGGATCCTCGTCTGCAAAGACACCGTCATAAAATTATATACGCAATTATCCATCGATAGCTCCGCCGCCGGCCCGCATGATCCCGTGGAATTCACGGTATCGGACACCAGTTTCGCCAAAAGCCGCGGCATTCCCTTTATCCCCTGTTCGAAAAAATGGGAGATCACCCTGGATGGCGGCATTGCTTACAACTCGATCCCGCGATTTGACAACGCGGCGATCCATTCTCAGACCAATGGCGGCCATCTCGCGGCGGAACTCACCGTCTCCCGCATCTTCAACCATTGGTTCCAGGCCGGTCTGTCCGCCTCCTATCTCACCCTCTCCTACCAGGACGATGTCCTCTATCCCGGTACGGTAGCAGGCACCTATAACAAAGTCTACCTGGGCAAGCCCATCATACCCGTTCAACTCTTCGGAAAAGCCACCATCGGCGGCCCCCTCGGCTGGCAATCGAAGATCAGCTTATCGGTAGGCTATGTGATCGCAAAAGATGCTTCCATCGAGAACAGCGGCGCCACGCTTACGACCAAACCGGATACGAAGGGCGGCATCACCGCCGGTTTTAAATTGGGCCTCGATTACTTCTTTAGTTGTAAATTCGGTTTGGGTGTTGCTGTCAGCGGTCAGTACTTCGGGAATAAGACTACCGGTCTGAGCTATACGCCGATCGCCCTGCCCATTACCGGGGGGATACGCTACCGGTTTTAACTCAATGTACGACCATGCATGCCAACGCGCTCATCCTTTGCCTGCTCCTTAGCTGCGCCGCCAGCGCACAGAAAATAAACACCAAGGGCCTGGATAAGGACGGCCCCGTAAAAGTGAAGGTCTCCGGCAAACAATTGGCGATCGACTGGCCGGTCAGCGATAAGGACCGCGGCGTATTGCTGCTCGACCTCGAAAAGGACAACCCCCTGTTCAAAAGCATCTTTGTAAGCGGGAACGGCCAACTCAAAGAGATCGTCCGAAATCTTGATCCGGTCTTTCTGCTGACGGTTGGTAAAAGATCGTTGGACTCCTCCAGCGGCGGTTGGGATGTATTTTTCGACAGGGTAGCCACCAAACCCTACCAGACCTATACGGTCGATCTTGAAAAGAACAAAGCGACCATCCTCAGCAAAGGATCACAGACGACGATCAGGATCTCGACCGTGCGGGCCGCAACTTTTAAAGGCGATCTCGAGATCACCCTATTCAATGGCAGTCCCTTATTAAATATAGCGGCCGTTATGGCCACGGCGATCGACTCCACGGCCATTCTCTATGATGCGGGATTCACCGGCAGCCGCCAACCCTGGGAAAAGGTCTCCTGGTCGGATACAAAGGACCAGTTGCAGTCCATCGCGGTCCATATGGAAGATTCCAGTATCGATCAGGCCGTAAAATATCGAACGATCATCGGAACGTCAGCCGGCGGCAGTCTGGCCATCTTCCCCTCCCCCCATCAATATTTCTGTCCGCTGGATGAAGCCTTCAACCTGAAATTTACCTGGGTCGGCGGTCATTACAAGAAGATGCTCCCCGGCTATGGCATGGGCATCCGGCAGGAGCCGCAGGGGGATCATCGCTATACACCCTGGTTCAATGCGCCCCCCCATACCCGGCAGCGGCTTAATTTCTTTTGTTGGCTATCGACGGGAGATGCCGGTACGACCCTGGAAGAGGTAAAGAAATTCACCCATAAGGATCGATACCCCGACCTGCCCGGTTATAAGACCCTCCAAAGCCATTTTCATAATGAATTTACGATGAGCGTGGTCTTGAAAGGAAAACCCATTCCGGAGGAGCCGAATTTTGTGAAGGTCTTTAAAGATCTTGGGGTCAACATCGTTCACCTGGCGGAATTCCACGGTCCCGGTCATCCGAAAGGCCCCGATAGCTCCAGGCTGAAAGAATTGAGCGCCTTGTTCGGACAATGCAGCCGGCTTTCGGTCAGCAATTTCCTTCTGCTTCCCGGAGAAGAGGTCAATAATTTTTATGGCGGTCATTGGCTGGCCTTCTTCCCCAGACCTGTCTATTGGGTCATGTCAAGACCCGCGGAGATCCCATTCCTGACGGAGATGGCCGGGATCGGAAAAGTCTATCATGTATCCGATAAGAACGAGATGCTGAAATTGCTGGAATTGGAGAACGGCTTGTCCTGGACGGCGCATGCCCGCACCAAGGCGTCCGTGGGTTATCCCGATGGGTATAAGAATGAACCCTTTTATACCTCCGATCATTTTCTCGGCGGCGCCTGGAAAAACATTCCGGCCGATCTCTCCCTGCCCACGCTCAGCCAACGGGTGCTGCGCCTCATGGATAATACGAATAACCGGGGATTGAAGAAGCAGTATATCGGCGAATGCGATATCTTTTCGATGGAGCCGGAGAACGAGACCTATGCGCATGTGAACGTGAACTATCTCCAACTGGATAAGCTACCCGAATACAGCCAGGGCTGGCAGCCCATCCTGGATAGCCTGCGGGCCGGCAAATTTTTCACGACCACCGGCGAGATACTCCTCCCCTCCTTTACCGTAAATGATAAAGGCGCCGGCAAAACGGTGCAGCTCCCTGCCGATGGAAAAGCAACCGTAACGGTCACCGTCGACTGGACCTTCCCGCTTAACTTTATCGAGATCGTCAGCGGTGACGGAAAAAAGGTCTACCGCAAAAGAATTGATTTAAAAGACACGCAGGCCTTTGGAAAGAAAGGTTTCTCTTTCCCCATAGATCTCAAGCACAGGAAATGGGTGCGGCTGGAAGCCTGGGATATCGCCGCCGATGGCGCTTTTACGCAGACAGTATGGGTCCGGTGATCGCATCAACGCCGCCTCATCTATGCCAACATTTGCATGGATTTGTTGAAAAATTTTAAAGATCTATTAGTTTAATAATTGTTAATTTAACCTTGTATTATATGGCATAAATCATTTAAAGTCGGCCAAATTGTATTGCTTATGAAAATATTGTGCGGGAAATATTTTACTGCCATGCTGGTACTGTTTTTTTTCTTTGCCCCGCAATTGTCCGCATTTTATTATCCCCCCATCACTTATCTGGGCATTGAACAGGGTTTATCCAATAATGCCGTCAGGTGTATATACCAGGATCACAAGGGTTTTATGTGGTTTGGCACTTATGACGGCCTCAACCGCTACGATGGCAATGAATTTAAAGTTTTCAGGAACAAATTCAATGACGGCAATTCTCTTATCAACAACTGGGTACTGGCCATTAACGAAGATGCCGCCAATAATCTCTGGATAGGCACCCGCCAGGGGATCAGTCTCTATAACAGTGTCACCGAAAAATTTGACAACGCTTACTTTATTCCTTTTGAAGGCAGGGAGAGAAGAAAAATCACTGCTGTTATAAGAGATATCAGAAGAGACGACCAAGGCAACATGCTGATAACCACCGAAGGTCAGGGGTTGCTTTTCTTCTCCAATGGCATGGGTACTGCCAGACAAATCCCTTTTATACAGGGAAAGGACAGGGAAGTCAATTACGATGCCCAGGCCATTGAAACGGATGGTCGCGGCAATATATGGATTTTTATTCTCAAAAAGGGTTTATGCAGGTTTGACGGCAAAACAATGCAGTTAACGATGGTAAATAATACCCTATCATCCGCCACCTGTTTAAAAAGAGACGGACAGCATCTTTGGGTAGGTACCAGCGACGGGTTGTATAAATATGATATTTCCACCAACACTTACACAGAACAGTACAGCGAGACGGAACGCAGGCTCACCTATAACAAAGTGACAAACCTTTTTCTCGATAAGGCGAAGACCCTTTGGATTGCCACCAACGGAGGCGGCATTAATATACTGAATACGATAACCGGTCAATGGACCTACCTGTTGCCCGGTAACAACAATTATTCCATCACCAGCGAATCTGTTTATGCGATATATGAAGACAGGGATGGCCGGAAATGGATTGGTACGCTGCGCGGGGGAATAAACATCATTGATCCCCGGAAAGACCGGTTTCAGACGATTGCCCATGACCCATTGAACGTCAACAGTGTTATCAGTAATTTTATTTTTTCTTTTTGCGAGGCGCCGGATAGCAGTCTCTGGATAGGCACTGACGGTGGTGGCCTGAGTAAATGGGACCGGCGAAATAACAAGTTTACCAATTACAGGCACAGTGCCGTTGACCCCACTTCGCTGTCCGACAATTTTATTACTGGAATAGAAACGGATGAAAGCGGTGATACCTGGATAGCCACTTTTGGTGGCGGGTTAAACCGATTTGACAAAACGACGCATCGCTTCCGTCATTACGCCTGCATCAACACATCAAGCGGCATTGAAAATAAGACCGTTTACAACCTATACAAAGATAAGCCGGGACGTTTATGGGCCGGCACGCTGCACGAGGGCGCACTCTACCTGTATAACAGGAAAATGGATCGGTTTGATCTGTTCGATACGCGGTTAACGGATTTGCTTACCATGTCGGAAGATTTGCAGGGAAACCTGTGGGCAGGCAACCTGGCGGGATTGGTAAAAATTGGAACAGAGGCGAAAAAGCACGTTTTCTTCGACATGGGCAAGCCCGTCCGGGCCATACATGAAGACAGGCAGGGCAATTTCTGGCTGGGCACGGAAGGCGGCGGGCTCATACTATTTGACCGCCAACAGGGAAAAATAACAGCACGTTATACTACCGACGAAGGCCTTGCCAACAATGCCGTGTTGAATATACTGGAAGATAACAACGGTTGCCTGTGGATGAGTACGTTCAATGGTATTTCAAAATTCAACACAGTGCAAAGACAGTGTACGAACTATTACCAGGGTGATGGTCTGCCGGGCAACCAGTTCAACTATACGGCAGCCCTTGCGCTTCGTTCCGGCGAGTTTGCGTTTGGCGGGATTAAAGGCTTTAGTCTGTTCCGGCCCGAAAATATCCTTCCTGCTACCGATAAGCCCGCCGTATTGCTCACTGGTCTACGGATAAATAACATACCATTGGCCAGAGAGAATGCGCTGATCAATGAAAAAGACAACGACGAAATTAAAGGTATAAAGGTATCCTATAAGCAGGCTGTTTTTTCGTTTGACTTTACCGCGCTTGAATATTCATCGCCCAATAAAATTTCCTATGCATACTATATGCAGGGCTGGGATCACGGGTGGAACTATGTGGGCAACAACCGGGCGGCCACTTATACCCACCTGGATGAGGGGAACTACCTTTTCAGGATAAAATGCACCAACGCGGAAGGGGTATGGAATAAAAATGAAGTGGCCCTGAAGATCATGGTGCTTCCGCCCTGGTACAGGTCCTGGTGGGCATACGCGCTTTACCTGCTCATAGCGGTGGCAGTCATTTATTTTTACTGGCACTACAGGGCCAGGCAGGCAAAGCTCGAATACGAGATAAAAATTGCGCACCTGGATGCCGAAAAAGAAAAGGAAATGAACGAGAAAAAGCTTTCTTTTTTTACCAATATTTCCCATGAATTCAGGGCCCCGCTGACGCTGATTATTAATCCTGTTAAGGAGCTGTTGGATAACGACGGCGCCCGGAAGGAAACAGATATTAGTGAGCTGAATATTGTCTATCGGAATGCGCGCCGGCTGCTTAGCCTGGTGGACCAGTTATTGCTTTTCAGGAAATCGGATAGTGCGGCAGATAAATTTAAACCAGCGAAACTGCACTTTTATAATTTATGCAGGGAGGTCTACCTGTGTTTTATTCAGCAGGCAAGGTCTAAAAAGATTGACTATGCATTTATTGGAGAAAATGTGTCGCTGGAAATCTATGCCGACCGGGAAAAGACGGAAATTATTTTATACAATCTTATTTCAAATGCGCTGAAATATACACCCGATGGAGGTAAGGTATCCATTACAATAAGTGAAACATCAACGGATGTAACCGTATTGGTGGAGGACAATGGTTACGGTATTCCAAAGGAAGCGGGCGATCAGTTATTTGAGAAATTTTACCAGCCCGAAAGAAAAGACATTCCCGTGAAATCAGGATTTGGCATAGGATTATACCTCGTCAGGCATTTTACGGAACAGCACAAAGGGAAAATATCCTATTACAGTGAGCCGGAAAAAGGAACGGGTTTTATTTTAGAACTGCGGAAAGGAACGGAACATTTCGGCCGGGATATGATTGTTGAAGAGAACCCGGTCTGGAATGCCTTACCGGAAGTACTTCCCGGGGACGCTGATATGGAAAAGATTATGGACATTGTTGAAAATGACCCGCTGTTAACAACTATTGTAACAGAAAAACAGGCTGTTCTGGTGGTGGACGATGATGAACAGATAAGACAATATGTGGCGGGCATATTCAGGAATAAATTTACCGTTTACGAGGCTGCCAGCGGCGAGCAGGGAATGGCACAGGTAAAAGAATACCTGCCGGATATAATTATCTGCGACATAAAAATGTCCGGTATAAGCGGAATTGAGCTGTGTAAGACCATTAAGGAAGACAATGAATTAAACCATATACCGGTCATATTGCTTACCAGCAGTTCCGCCGCCGACACCCGGCTGGAAGGGGTGGAAGGCGGTGCAGATGATTATATTACCAAACCTTTTGAAAAAGAACTGCTTGTTGCACGGGTAACCAACCTGCTTAAAAGCCGTAACAACCTGCAGAAATACTTTTACAGTGAGATTACGTTAAACAGGAAGAGCCTGAAAATTTCGGCAGAATACAAGGAATTTTTGGAAAAATGCATTTCAATCGTGGAAAAGCATCTCGAAGACGATGATTTTGGGGTAAAAACATTATTATCCGAGCTTGGCATGAGCCATTCTAATCTTTTCAGGAGAGTGAAATCCGTTTCGGGTCAGTCAATCAATGTTTTTATCCGGTTTATCCGGCTAAGAAAAGCCGCAGAACTATTCATCAATACCAACTATAATGTGAACGAGATTGCCTTCCAGGTAGGAATTAATGATACAAAATATTTCAGGGAACAGTTCAATAAGGTCTTTGGTATGAATCCTTCCGAGTATATTAAAAAATATCGGTGGCCTTTTAACGAGCATTACACAGTAAACAGGGAATCCTTCAATTACGGGAAGCCTCCTGCCAAAAAATAGCTGTCAGGTCATTAAAATGGCTGGTTTACCCCCCTTTTTTGGGATATATCCCCCCGCGTAATAGTTGCCGGCAGGCATAATTTGCAGTCAGATCAAAGATTGCAAACAAATGAAAAACAATGCCGTCCTTATTATCTGCCTTTTGGTTTCCTGCTTTATAGATGGCCAGTCGCTGGTCACTTATCCTGCTCCGGGCGGATACCCTGCTAATAAGGATTTTACGGTGCGGGTCCGGAGCCCGGGACAAAAATGGCAGGATATCTCCGTGTATCTCGTGAAAGTGGACCTGGTAAAAGACGCCAGGCATTCCCCGCAAAACTCATCCATGGCTTACTTTGATTTCTCCGGTACCGTGGAGGTCGCTGTTACCTATAATAAGGGGCCGGTTAGGCTGGCCAGGATCAGGCCGCTGTCTTATGATCTGCCATCCGTTGTAAAAGGCAATACCATCAGCTTTTTATTGTCTCAACCCCGCAAGCTTTCTGTAGAAGTGAATGGAGATATCTTTCATAATCTACAGCTCCTGGCCAACCCAATAGAAACTGCCCGGCCCAATCCGGCCGATTCCAATGTTATCTACTATGGTCCGGGTATACACCAGGTGGGTACGGTAAAAATAGCGGCGGGGAAAACCGTTTATATTGCCGGCGGAGCCATTGTCCAGGGCCAGTTGTTGGCCAGCCACGTAGAAAACGTGCACATTCTTGGCAGGGGCATTTTATATCAATCGCCGGTCCGCCTGGCTAATCCGGCCAATGCTGCAGCCGGGCGACCGGGTGCAGCGCCATCGCAAAGGGAACGTCGTTTTAGGAATGACGCGTTGACCGTGGAATTTTCAAAAAACGTAGAAATAAACGGGTTAATCGTCGTGCCCAACAGCTACAGCGTTCTGGTGGGCCAGTCGGAGCAGGTGATTATCAGGAACCTCAGTTCTTTCAGCGCGGGGGGAAATAACGATGGTATTGATGTGTTCTGTAGCTCGGGAGTGGCGATTGAAAACGTGTTTATGCGAAATTCCGACGATTGCATCGCCATTTACGGGCATCGCTGGGCCTATTACGGCAATACAAAAAACGTCACGGTCAGGAACTCCATACTGTGGGCCGATGTAGCACACCCTATCCTTATTGGCACCCATGGCGATCCGAACAGGCCCGATACGCTGGATAGTCTCAGGTTTTCAAACATAGAGATCCTCGATCACAATGAAGCGCAGGTCAATTACCAGGGATGCATGAGTATCAATGCGGGAGACGACAATATGATTCGCAATGTCCGGTTCGAAAATTTCCACATTGAAGACATCCGGGAAGGGCAATTGGTAAACCTGCGGGTGATGTACAACAAAAAATATAATACGACCCCGGGAAGGGCCATTGAAGACATTTATTTCAAAAACATCAGCTATAATGGAACCCATGCCAACCTTTCGGTGATTGCCGGGTATGATGATGCCACCCGGGGTATCAAGCATGTTGTGTTTGAGAACCTCAGGATCAATGGAAATCTGATTTCGGATACCATGCCGGGCAAGCCGGCCTGGTTTCAGACATCCGATATGGCCCGGTTTTATGTGGGCGAGCATGTGGAGGGTGTCAGTTTCCTTCCACCTGCCGAGGCTACGGCAACGGCCGTCGAATCAAACCAATAGTTCCGGCGGTAAGCTCAAAAAAGACCGGTTTACCCCTCTTTTTTGGAACTTATCCCCCCCTGTCCTTGCTGAAAGCCACCCTAATTTACACCCGGTTCAAGCCTTGCATTGACTAACTACAACTTGCATATATGAAAAATTACCAACTTGCTATTATGAGAAGTTTACACCGACTGCTGAAGAACGGGCATTTCCGGCCTTTTTATAGCTTCTTCTTCCTGCTCATGGCGTTTTATTCACCCGCCATCGGGCAATCCTCCAAAACTATTACTGGCATTGTACTCGATGAAACAAAAGGCGAACCCGTGGCGGGCGTCAACATAACCATCAAAGATTCGCAAAAAGGTACAATAACGGACGCCAAAGGCCGATTCAGTATTTCCGCCTCTCCGGGTTCCGTTCTTGTCATCAGCAACGTTGGGTTTAAAACGACAGAGATAACGGTTGGAAACAGAACCACCCTGAATATCAGGCTTTCGGTTGTCAATGAGCAACTGAATGATGTAATCGTGGTAGGCTATGGCGTACAAAGAAAAGCCACTCTGTCCGGCTCTGTTGCGGTGGTAAACGCAAAAACCTTTGAAAACAGGGGGCCTATCGCCAATCCGGTAGCCGCCTTGCAGGGACAGGTGCCAGGTGTGATCGTAACAAGAACATCGGCCCAGCCGGGAAGGGAAAACTGGCAACTTCAGATAAGAGGGGCTACTTCCACCAATACACAGGAGCCGCTTATTATTTTAGATGGTGTTGCGCTGCAAAACAGCGGCGAATTAAACTCCATTAACCCCGCAGATATCGATAACATCTCCTTCCTGAAAGACGCCTCGGCCGCTATTTATGGCGCCAGGGCCGCCTTCGGCGTGGTGCTGGTAAGCACCAAAAGAGCCAAATCGGATAAGGTGACCGTGGAATACCGTGGCTCTGTGTCAAGAAAACTCCTGGCGCTCCAGCCCGATTTGTTGGTAGGCAAGCAGTATGGCCTCGACTTCACCACCGCGTTAAACAATGACAACTATGGAATACCCAATACGGCCCAGAACGTATATATCCTGGCCCAGTATTTTATCAACCCGCCCGATTCCGGGTGGTTTGATGTAACTACTATACCGGGGTATAACGGCACCACCACCGGGCTTTTTTACAATGGAAGGCCGGTGCCTCCCTTTGGCGATGTAAAAGACTTTACCTTCTTTCCTACCAACATGCAGAAGATCTTGTTTGGGAACGCTACCTCCACCGAACACAGCCTCAGTATTTCGGGCAGGACCGAAAAGCAGGGATACCGTATATCCATGAGCTATCTGAACGATGGCAGCCAGTTAAGATGGGGATTGAACGGAAACAACCGGTATACGCTGCGGCTTAACCATGATTATACCCTTAGCAGCAAGACCAAACTGGAAACCAATATCTCTCTTGAGAAAAATGACATCTTCCAGCCCACGGTAATGGGGGGAGGTAACTATGGAGTTACCAGCCAATACGCCAATACAGGCAAACCTGCTTTTACCAAAGACGGAAAACCGTATGCCTGGGGCGGTGTTTACTCTGCTGCTGCACAGGCCGAATATGGAGGCGCCAATAAGGAGTACAACAGCAGGGTGCTCATTAATACACGATTTACTTACAATATTCTTAAACACCTTTCATTTACGGGAACTGCCGGGTACAATGCAGCTTTTACCGATATAAAAATACAGCAGAAGTCCATCCAGTTTTATACCTATAGCGGCTTGCTCCCGGTAAACAGCTATCCTTCGGCAGGCGGTGTTTCCGGAACCAGCGCTTATTACCAAAGGCAGTTAAATAAAGACCCCTATTATAACATGATTGGCCAGTTTGAATACCATAACAGCTTTAAGGCCATGCACGATATAAACATAATGGCCGGCGCTTCTTACGAAAGGGATGAATATGACAGCTACAATACAAAAACATTCAACCTGGGTAATGAAAACTTGCCTTCCCTGGGCCTGGGTATATCCAGCAGCTCCGCTGGTTTTGTGACCAATGGCGAAACTCAGAATCATTATGCTTTGGGCTCTTATTTCAGCAGGGTCAGGTATGGCTATAAAAACAAGTACCTGCTGGAAGCAGTGGGCCGCTACGACGGATCCTCCAAATTCATACAGGAAAACAGGTGGAAGGCATTCTATGGCGTATCGGGTGCATGGCGCATTTCGCAGGAATCGTTTATGCAGGACGTAAAATTTGTTAATGAGCTCAAGCTCCGCGCTTCCTTTGGGCAAACCGGCAACCAGGGAGGTATCGGGTTGTATGATTACGTACAATCCCTAAACGTTAATACCGGGGGCGCGTTTCTTGGATCAGCCACCTCTATATCTGTTACAACCACGCCCGGCCTTGTATCATTAAACAGGACATGGGAAACTGTACAAAATAAAAACCTGGCGCTCGATTTCAGCGTCTTACACAGCCGTCTATCGGGAACGTTTGAAGTGTTCCGGAAAGAAAACATTAATATGCTGCTGGGCCAGTCATTCCCGGCTGCACTGGGCGCGACCGCGCCCGCTGCCAATATCGGTGAGTTGAAAACATGGGGATGGGAGGGTGTCCTGACCTGGTCGGATAGGATTGGTAAGGATCTTACATTCAGTGTTTCTGTTAACATGACCGACAACCAGAATAAGCTCGTTCATTACGGAGGGGCAAACGTTTTGAGTGCAGGGTATAATTCAACGGTAGAAGGGTATTCACTCGGCTCTTATTTTGGATTGAAATATGACGGCAGAATACAGGAACAGAAAACCCTCGATGCGTATAATGCAAAATATGCACCTACAGGAAGCACCAATAATGTCAGCTTACCCATTCCGGCGCCGCTGGCCAATCCCCCAGGCCAGCTTTCAGGGCTTCGCCCGGGCGACAATATGTTTAAAGATGTAAACGGAGATGGGAAATTAAGTATCGGTACCAGCACCACCAACCCGGGTGACCTGATTTACCTGGGCAGAGATGATCCAAGATACAGTTATGGCATTAACCTGGGGTTACAATGGAAGGGGATTGATTTTTATACCATTTTCCAGGGTGTAGCCAAAAGAACCATCTTCAGGGATGGCACCTGGAGAATTCCTTTTGGCAATCTCAGCAATGCCCAGTCAAGCTTTTACCGGGGCAAGCTATGGTCTCCCGAAAATCCCAATGGCACCTATCCCAATCTTCATAGTGGCGGCGGAATCAATACCTATAACTACCAGATATCTTCCTGGTCAGTGGAAAACGGCGCTTACATACGCCTCAAAAATTTAGTGATAGGTTATACGCTTCCGGAGCAGATAATGAAAAAGATAAAAGCGATACAAAAGTTTCGAATCTATTTTTCAGGAAGCGATTTGTGGGAGTCGAGCCATATTCATGACGGATGGGACCCCGAAACGACAAGAACGGCCGTCAACAACGAGCGGTTTCCTTTTTATCGTTATGTAACTTTTGGTGTAAACGCTACCTTTTAATTTTTAAAGCTACAAGACATGAAAAAAGTACCAGTTAAATATATACTGCTTTTATCAGGCTTACTTATCCTCCTTACGGTAAGCTGCAACAAGGGGTTGAACTTAAAACCATTGGACCAGTTGTCGGATGTTTCTTCTTTTGCAAGCCCAAACGACTTTAAGCTCTTTGCCAACCAGTACTATGGCTTCATGAAGAATTTAACCAACTTTAACTCCGATGCACACAGCGACGGCAATTCGGATCTTTATGGTGGTGGCGGCGCCGTAGGTTCGGGCACCAATACCGTACCTACCACCGACGGTACCTGGAACAGTAACTACAGCGGCAATCTCCCCACCGGCGCCTGGAGCAGGATAAGGGCCACGAATTATTTGCTGGCAAAGGCGGCCACCTATTCCAAACCAGCCGATATTGCACAGTATGTGGCGGAAGCACGTTTCTTCCGGGCTTATCTTTATTTTGACCTGTTGCAGCAATATGGGGGAGCCCCTATTGTCGATAAGCTACTTGATCCCACGTCGCCCGCATTATTCGGGGCCAGGAGCAGCAGGGATTCGGTAGTGGATTTTATTATTGCCGATTTGCAGGCCGCTATTCCCGGTCTTCCGGCTTCGCTGGTATACGGCTCGCCGGATTATGGAAGAATAACACAAACGGCTGCACAGGCATTTTTATCGAGGGTGGCATTGTATGAGGGCACCTGGCAGAAATTCAGAGCGGGTAATGCAACGAGATACAATGCTTTGCTGGATATGGCTATTACAGCAAGTAATTCCGTTATCAACAGCCACCAGTATGCGTTATTTGGAACGGCCGCATCCAATGCGCTGGGCGGTAACAGTACCATCCTGGGCGATTCGGCGCAGAAATATATGTTCATCCTCGAAAACCCCAAATCAAATCCCGCCGGTGTTACTAAAAGCGCCAACCACGAATACATTATCACCTACAGGTACGACGATGTACTGAAGCCGGCCGGCACCAACATCAACCACGTGATGTCGACTGGCTTCCAGGTAGGCCGGAAATTTGTAAACATGTACCTGTGCAAGGACGGTCTGCCCGTTGAAAAATCGCCGCTGTTCCAGGGCTATGCGGCCTGGACCTCCGAATACCAGAACCGGGACCGACGCGCCTGGTACAACCTGAATATACCTTACCAGTCTTACTGGAGCGGCAATGCCAATTACAGGATCGACTGGTCGGGCAGTGCCGCCGAACTGCTTAATGCCTCCGCGGTATCGTACAACCCCAACCTGGGCAGTGGTTACCACAGCCAGAAATGGAATTCCGAACGGCATGTTGCCGACAACTTTGAAGCGGAAGATTACCCTGTTCTCCGGTATGCCGAAGTATTACTGAATTATGCAGAAGCGGTGTTTGAACGCAACGGGACCATTGCGGATGCCGACCTTGACAAGTCTCTGAACCTGGTCCGTTTGAGGATAAACGTGACCAATGGCATGCCCCCGCTGAGCAATGCGTTTGTTACGGCCAACAGCCTGGACATGCGCACGGAGATCAGGCGTGAGCGCACCATTGAATTGTATATGGAAGGTTTCCGGATAGACGATCTCAAACGCTGGCACAATGCAATTACCGAACTGGGCGTCAATGTGGGCGGCAGCGCGTATGGAAATGCCAGCCAGTTTGTGAGCTCCTGGCCTGTTGGTATTAAATATACCGGTACGCAATACCAAAACGGGCCGTCACCATGGACCGCCGTTGCCAGCCAGGCAAGAGATGCCAACGGGTGTATCATTCTCGATCAGGCAGCGCGACAGTTCAGCGAGAAAAATTATTTGCTGCCCATACCCGCATCACAGCTGGCGCTGAATCCGGCCCTGATGCAAAACCCCGGCTGGCAATAGCAACACGCCTTCAACAATAAAATTCAACGATTATGCCAAACAATCTTATCCGCTCCATTGCCCTATTCCTCTTATCAACCCTCTCCTTATATACGGGCGCGCAACCTTTTGTACACCCCGGCATTTTACACAATCGGGCATCCCTGGATCGCATCTATGCCATAGCGCAGAACAAAACGATGCCGCAATATGGTTCTTATGAGCTGCTAAAAAATCACCCTTGTGCCAGAGCGCAATATGCCATGAATGGTCCCTATCATATCATTTCAAGAGACGGGGAGTACGCTTGGACAAAAAGCAAAATGGAAGCAGACTTCAGTGCCGCTTACCTCAATGCACTGATGTGGATAGCCACCAAAGATGCCGGCCATGCTAAAAAATCTCTGGCCATACTGGAGGCCTATGCCGACAGCCTGCAAACAATTCCTGCCACCAACGACGCACCTTTGCTGGCGGGGCTCGAAGGTACAAAAATTGTCAATGCTATTGAAATACTCCACTACACTTATAAAGACATGACCCGCCAACAACTGGAAAAGGTCACAAAAATGATTACCAGCGTTTTTCTGCCGGTATGTAATAAATTCTATGATACCCCCGCCTATACCAATGGTAATTGGGGCGGCATCGTCACCAAAATGTACATCTCCGCTGCCATATTTTTAAACAACGAAGCCATGTACAAAAAGGCGATCGATTTTTATTACAATGGCCATGACAATGGCACCATCCGGAATTATATCAGCGATTCCACCGGCCAGATACAGGAAAGCGGCCGCGACCAGGGCCATTCACAACTGGGACTGGGCGCCTTGGCCACCGTTTGCGAAATAGCCTGGAACCAGGGTGATGATTTGTACGGCGCGCTCAACAACCGATTGTTGAAAGGTTTTGAATACGTGGCTAAATATAACCTTGGAAATGATGATATACCTTTTACCATCTGGAAGGACATCACAGGCAAGTATTCCTTCTGGGATAAAATATCCCCCATCAGCCGGGGACACTTTATCCCTGTGTATGAAATGGTGTACAATCACTATACGTTTAGAAAAGGCCTCACGATGCCTTATACCAAACAGGTCATCGATAAGATCCGTCCGGAAGGATATGATCGTGATCAGCCGGCTTTTGGTACCTTGCTTTTTTATGGTTTGAAGAAATAACATAAACAAATACATGAAAAGGACCATCTCCCGTCATCTCTTGCCGATACTGTTTATGCTGATGCATGCAAAAAGCCATGCACAGGTAAAATCTTCCTGTAAGGTATACGCCCCGGATAAAACCACCTGCATGGAAATAGGCGTTAGCACAAAAGGCAAGCTCGTATATCGCGTCCTGTTTGCCGGTCGGGAAACCGTATCATGGTCTGCCCTGGGATTTGTCGTGGACCATACCTCAGCGGGAGAGATGACGGTAATAAAAAATAAAAAGCAAAAAAGCAATCGTGAGAAATTTGCATGCCCCCTTGGCGAAGAAGATACCGTTACAAACAATTACAACCAGCTTGAATTATCCTGCGCAACAGGATCCCTTACATACAACCTCATGATCAGGGTATTTGATGGCAGCGTAGCCTTCCGTTACATCCTGCCGGCTCAGCCAGGTGTTGAAAACGCCAGTATCCATCAGGAAAATACCGGGTTTATTTTTCCGGGGTCATACAGCATCTATCAATACAACCAGGAATCGGTATTTACCCCGGTATCAATAGATACCCTTGACCAGACCTGCGATTTTCCCGCTACCCTGGTCAACGGAAAGTTATTTATCAGCATAGGAGAGGCTTGCAATGAGAATTATACAAAGGCAGAACTAAAAAAGGGCACTGCTCCGCACAGCCTTGCCATTGCCTTCAGAAAAAATACATCCGTAAAACCGGTCCATGCTTACCAGATGCCCTGGCGCACCATCAGCATTTCCACAACGGCCGTCGGTCTGCACCAGTTCAGTACGCTCAATCTAAAACTGAGCCCACCTGCAACAAAAGAAATACCGGCGTCCGTAAAACCAGGTAAGCTCATAAGAGCCCAGCTGAACACACAAAGTGGCCTGGATTGTATCGAATTTGCCGTGAAACACCATTTTCAATACATATTGTTTGACGCGGGTTGGTACGGCGCTGAATTTCGTTCCACTTCCGATCCCACACTAGTCATACCGGCCATAGATATGCCGCAGGTTATCCGCCATGCAAAGGATAATGGCATCGGGGTAATACTCTATGTTAACTATGTAGGACTCCGGGCAAGGCTGGATACACTGCTGCCGCTGTACAAAAGCTGGGGCGTGGCCGGTCTTAAGTTTGGCTTTGTAGACGGGCTGACGCAGGATGGCATCGCATGGCTGGTATCGGCCATTCAAAAAGTAAACGACTATGGATTTATTCTCGATATACACGACAATTACAAGCCCACCGGGCTGAGCAGGACGTATCCTGCCTTACTGACCCAGGAAGGCGTCCGCGGGGATGAGAACAGTCCCGATGCTTTTCACAATACGTTATTACCGTTTACACGTTTTCTGGCGGGGCCTGCCGATTTCACCTTCTGTTTTCCCAATGAGAACAACAGCTATAGCAAAAACCTCAAGGTAAGCAAGGCGCAGCAACTCGCCTTGTCAGTTGTTTACTTCAGTCCCCTGCAATCCATATTCTGGTATGGTTTGCCCAAAGAATATACCAATGAAAATGAAATAAATTTTTTTACACTTGTCCCCACGGTGTGGAATGAATCACACTATTTATCAGGTGCGCCGGGCAGGTATATCAGCGTTGCCCGGCGACATGGCACCACCTGGTATATAGGAAATGCTGCCGGCCCCGAAGACTGGAAACAAAACCTTGCATTGGAATTTCTGACGCCGCAAAAAAACTACACAGCCACTATTTATGAAGACGATGGGCTTGGTAGCATCCGCAAAAGAACATTAATAGTCAAAAAAGGAGATATTTTTTCGATAGACATAAAAGCAAAAGGTGGCCAAGCAATAATGATTGAACTTAGCGTACCAGCGATCAGCGTATCAACTTTGCGTAATCTTTCAATGGCCCGGGTGCGGTGACAAGACCGGTCATCGGCAGGTATGAATTGTTATATAACAATTCCTTTTAATTTGTGTGGGAGGTTCCGACCGGACTTTGTCCGGTCGCCTTTTTTTGCCGTCTCCGGGATTTGCAAGCAAGCTTGCCTTCCTTGTCGCAAAAAAAAACCGCCTTTCGGCGGTTTGTCTTTCTTTCGAGGTTCCGAGCGGATTCGAACCGCTGTAGAAGCTTTTGCAGAGCTCTGCCTAGCCACTCGGCCACAGAACCTTTTTTGCCTTTTTATAGCCAGACCTGAGTGGAGGGCCTGTCATATTTTTTTGGGCAGGTGCAAAAATAAGATAATTTTGAAGAACCCGGAAAAAAACAAGGCAAAATATGTCAATTATCGCTGAAAGTGAATTAATTATCAATGATAGGGGCGCCATTTACCACCTGGATCTTCGCCCCGAGGAACTGGCGCCTACGGTGCTCACGGTAGGCGATCCCGACCGCGTGGCCGCGGTAAGCAAGTATTTCGACCGGGTCGAGACCCGCAGGCAGCACCGGGAATTCGTCTCGCATACGGGATTCCTCGGCGGCAAGCGCATCACGGTCGTGTCCACCGGCATCGGCACGGACAATATCGACATCGTATTGAACGAACTGGACGCCCTTGTCAATATCGATTTCGCGACCCGTACCGTCCGAAGTGAACTCACCCACCTCACCATCATCCGCATAGGCACCGCAGGGTCCCTGCAGGCCGATATCCCCGTGGATAGCTTTGTCGCCTCCACGCATGGACTGGGCATCGACAATCTCCTCAACTTCTATCGGCCTGATGAGAACGAAGAAGAACTTCAGTTATTGCAGTCCTTTATCACCCAGACACAACTGCAGCAACGCCTGGCCAACCCCTATATCAGCGGGGTCAGCGCCGGGCTGATCCGGCATTTTGTCGGAGGATTTCACCAGGGCATCACCGTGACCTGTCCCGGCTTTTATGGTCCGCAGGGAAGGGTCCTGCGCCTGGGGCTTAGCCATCCCGAACTTGTGAACCGGCTGACGGCTTTTCAGTTCGGCCAGCATCGTATTGCGAACTTCGAGATGGAGACCGCCGGCATCTATGGACTGGGAAAGCTCCTGGGCCATCAGTGCCTCAGCCTGAGCGCCATCGTGGCCAACCGTGTCAAAAAAGAATTTTCCCGGGACGGGAATGCCACTGTGGACGCGCTGATCCGGCAAACATTGGAGATCGTTGGAAATATCTAAAGGATTGTAATTACTTTTGAAGCATTATGAGCACCACGCATTTTTATAAATACCAGGGAACGGGCAACGATTTTATCATCCTGGACAACCGCGACGCAAACCATAACGACCTTACGCTTGAACGGATCAAATTCCTCTGCGACCGGCGCTTTGGGATCGGGGCCGACGGGTTGATGCTGCTGAATACGAAGCCAGGTTTTGATTTTGAGATGAAATATTATAATTCCGACGGGAGGGAAAGCAGCATGTGCGGCAATGGCGGCCGCTGCCTGGTAAAATTTGCCCACGACCTGGGCATGCATAAGAATACCTATCGCTTTATTGCCCCGGACGGAGAGCATGATGCCGAGATCGATGTGGACGGCAAGGTCAGCGTAAAAATGAAAGACGTAAGGAATATCCGGGAATACCATGGAGATTCGATCCTCGACACCGGTTCCCCGCATTACGTAAAGATCGTCAGCGATGTGATGGACTATGATGTTTTTCACAAGGGGATGGATATCCGGCATAGCTCCGAATTCGCCAAAGATGGCATCAACGTGAACTTCGTGGAGCAGAAACGAACGGATGAGATCATCGTCCGCACCTATGAGCGCGGAGTAGAGGACGAGACCTATTCCTGCGGCACCGGCGTTACAGCCAGCGCCCTCGTAGCCTACCATAACGAATGCGGTTATAACGATGTCACCGTGATCACGAAGGGAGGAAGGCTCACCGTGCGGTTCGACCGGACCTTTGACGGGAAATTCGTGAACGTATGGCTTAGCGGACCCGCGGAAAAAGTGTTTGAGGGAAATATATGAACAGCTTGAATCCTTCTCTCTATGATCCAGTTTTTTAAGAACATCGACCACCATACCGTAGAGATCGATCACGCAGAGAACGGCACCTGGGTGAATGTACTCCCCCCGTTGAAGCAACAGGAATTCTCGGACCTGGCCGAAGAATTGAACCTGCCCCTGGACTTTCTTACCGACTCGCTGGATATCGATGAAAGGGCCCGCTTTGAAGAAGAGGATAATGTCAAGCTCATCGTGATCAAGACCCCCACGGAGAATAATTCCTTCAACGAGAGCGATGCCTACTATATCACCATCCCTATCTGTATCATCCTCACCCACCAGCAAATCGTTACGGTCAATTCCTTCGAGAACGGCGCCATAAAAAAATTCCTGAATACCTTTCAGAACAGGCATCCGGATAAAAAGAACATGATGGTCCTGAAGATCTTTGAAAAGATCACCCAGACCTTTATGGAGTTCCTGAAAGAGATCAACCAGCGCCGCAATCTCATGGAGCAAAAGCTCTATGCCTCCAACAGGAACGAGGAATTGCTGGAATTGATGCGGATCCAGAAAAGCATGGTCTATTTCGTGACGGCCCTCCGCTCCAATGAACTCCTCCTGCTCAAGATCGCCCGAACGAATTTCCTCGGACTGACGGAAGAAGAAATGGAAATACTGGATGACCTGGCCGTAGATATGTCACAGGCCCTTGAAATGGCGAATATCTATACCAATATCCTCAGCAGTACGCTCGATGCCTTTGCCAGCATCATCAACAACAATATGAACAACGTGTTGAAGCGGCTCACGTCCATCACGATCATCCTGTCCCTCCCGGCCCTCGTCACCAGCATCTATGGCATGAACGTCCCCATCCCCTATGCAAAATCACCTTATGCCTTCTATATCCCGCTGGTCCTGTCCCTGGGTATTTCGATCGTCATCGGCTGGTATTTTATGAAGAAAAAATGGTTTTAATATGATCAATATCCGCGTCTACGGCATCTTACTGGGAGAAAATAAGCGGGTACTGGTCAGCGATGAGTTGATACGGGGCGGTCGGTATACAAAATTTCCCGGCGGCGGATTGGAATTCGGAGAAGGCACGCGGGATTGTCTTAAAAGAGAGTTTAAAGAAGAAATGGACCTCGAAGTAAAGGTCGGCGCGCATTTGTATACCACCGATTTTTTCCAGATGTCCGCCTTCCGGCCCGATCAGCAGATCATCTCCATCTATTATTTTGCAAAAGCCCTGGAGCCGATCCGGGCGCCGCTGCGCACGACTCCTTTCGATTTCGATGAACGCGAGCTGCAGCAGTATAAAGAGAAGGGCGAGACAGAGACCTTTAGGTTCATCGATTGGGAGGCTTTTAGCGAGGAGAGCGTACATCTTCCCATCGATAAGGTCGTAGCGGGGATCATTAAAAGAGATTTTTGATCTCGCCATCTCCTTTAATTATACCGAATTCAGTATAATTAAAATCAGGGTTATCAAGCCAATTACTTGCTTAACTGCGTCGAATCTCGCTAAATCGCTATTTTATCGCGCCAAAGGCAGCGAAGGACGAGTTCTTATGTAATATATCTATTTTACTAAATCCAACTTTCGCAAGTAAAGCAAGCTGAAAATTCAGCGAACGGGGGGTGTCTTCATAATTTACATAATCTAATACTTTCTGACGGTATTCGGGACCGCCTAATGACTCCAAATAGCTGCTATACTTATCCTCAAATAGCTTAGTGATGAGTTCGGAGTGATGCGCGATAAGGTCGGAGACCCAAAAGCTGCCTCCGGGTTTGAGGGCTTTATATATTTTAGTGAACATCCATTCCCAGTCGTCGTCGTCGCGCAAATGATGCAGCGTGGCCGCGGCCAGAATAATATCAAAATGATTATCCGGCAGATCCAGGTTTCTCATGTCGTCCTGAATTAAAGTAACCGTACCCTTCGTTTGCGGCGAGACCCTTTCCTTTGCTTTTTGCAGCATTGGCATGCTCAAATCATTTAGCAAGCAGTTTAGGTCCGGGAGCTTACTCAACATTTTCAGGGTGTAATTACCCGCGCCGCAACCGATGTCCAGCAGTTCCGTTGCATGAGGGGTAGCATACTTTGCCGCTTCCGTACATAACTCCATGGTTAGCGGCGCGTCGATAGTGGTTTGCTGGCCTGTCTCAAGGTTGGAAAAACGTTCGGTGTCTTTGTCAAATCTTTCCCTGATCTGCTGGTTGGTCGCTTTTTTTGTATAATCCGGTTTCATCCGTTAATTTTTATTTGCTCAACCCTCTATCGGATGCTTCGGCGTCTCCAGCACCAACTCCAAAAATTTAAGGTCCAGCCATTTCCCAAACTTATAACCCACCTGTTTGAAATGCGCCACTTCCTCGAACCCGAAGGAACGATGAAGCCGGAGACTGGCGGCATTGGACGCATCGATACTTGCAATGATGGCATGCAGATCCCTTTCCCTGGCCGCATCGATCAGCGGAGCGATCAGCAATTTCCCGATCCCCTTCCCTCTTTGTTCCGCATCTACATACACCGAATTCTCCACCGTGTATTTATACGCCGGCCAGGCGCGAAAAGGACCGAAAGAGCTGAAGCCGGCCACCCTTCCTTCGGACTCGGCGACAAACACGGGGTAATGATCTTTTTGCTTCGCTTCGTACCAATCCCGGCGCTGGCCCATGGTCTGTGGAGCATATTGATAAACGGCCGTCGTGTGCAGGATAATAGTATTGTAGATCTCCAGCATCTCCGGGAGATCCCTTTCCATAGCGGGTCTTATGGTAATAAGATTACTCACTGCCCATGCCGAACGGCCAGTTTCTTTACCATTTCTTCCCCTACATGATCGGCCGAGATCCCGAAGCCATTCACAAGGATCCCCTTCTGCCCATGCCTGGACTCGATGGCATATACGATGGCCTCATCGGCAGGATCGCTATCGCCTTCAAACCGGTAGACCTCCGCGATCTCAAATTCAGAAGGCTTCAGGGACAGCGGTGTTGCGGGGCAGTGGATACGATCGGTCTCCAGGTTGAAATCGATCGTATAACCTCTTTGTTTGAGTCCATTGACGGCTTCCGCCACCGTATCGTATGCAATCATGTTTGTAGGATTTAACTGATCAATTGATGGGTCTGCTTAATGATACCCATTACAAAGGTACTTTGAACATGGCCAATATTCTCCACCTGTCCCAGTTTATTGACATGAAAATCATAATAGGCATCCATATTCTCAGCAACCACCTTGAGCATAAAGTCGAATTCGCCGGAGATGATATAACATTCGATCACCTCCGGGAGTTCATGGATCGTCTGGATGAACTTGCCGCCGGAATGCTTGTTATGCTCTTTCAGCGATACATAACAAATGGCCATCAGCCCTTTTTTTACGCGGGAATGATTCACGAGCGTAGCATACTGCAGGATGACCCCCGTATCTTCCATTCGTTTGATCCGCTCATGCACGGGCGTCGTACTTAAATGCACTTTAGCGGCGATCTCGCGCACCGTTATTTTGGCGTCCGCCTGCAGCAACCGTAAAATAGCCCTGTCTTTTTCATCCAGGATCACGGGCTCGATAGCTGAATTTTCTGTTTCGGGTTGTTTTTCCATCTCAGTTTGCGTATTTGTTCTGTATAAGCACTCAAAAATACACTTTTGTTCCATTTTTTATAATAAATTGTACATTTTTGTTCTACTAATCTATCTTTGTGGCACAAATTAAAAAAACTTACTTCCATGTCAACAAAAACGAGTTCGATCGACCTGAAACTCCCTTACAAAGTGAAAGATATGAGCCTCGCAGAATGGGGCCGTAAAGAGATCCGTTTGGCCGAAGCTGAAATGCCCGGTCTGATGGCGATCCGTGCCGAATATGGCAAAGCACAGCCCCTGAAAGGCGCCCGTATCGCAGGTTGCCTGCATATGACCATCCAGACCGCCGTACTGATCGAGACCCTCACCGCACTGGGCGCCGAAGTACGCTGGAGTTCCTGTAATATCTTCTCTACCCAGGATCAGGCCGCAGCAGCGATCGCCGCCGCCGGCATCGGCGTTTTTGCCTGGAAAGGACAGACACAGGAAGAAGCGGACTGGTGTATCGAACAAACCCTGTTCTTTGGCAGCACCGACCGTCCCCTGAACATGATCCTGGATGACGGCGGCGATCTGACCAATATCGTTTTTGACAAATACACGGAATTAGTACAACATATCAAGGGTCTCAGCGAAGAGACGACCACCGGCGTTCACCGCCTGTACGAGCGTATGGAAAAAGGCACCCTTCCTATCCCCGCTATCAACGTCAATGACTCCGTTACCAAATCCAAGTTCGATAACAAATACGGTTGTAAAGAATCCCTGGTGGATTCCATCCGCCGTGCAACGGACGTGATGATGGCCGGTAAAGTAGCCGTCGTAGGCAGCTATGGCGACGTAGGTAAAGGCTCTGCCGCCTCTCTGAAAGGAGCCGGTTGCCGTGTGATCGTTACCGAGATCGACCCCATTTGTGCCCTGCAGGCCGCTATGGACGGATTCGAAGTGAAGAAAATGGTAGATGCCGTGAAAGAAGCCGACATCGTCGTTACTGCTTCCGGTTGCCGCGACCTGATCACGGAAAGACATTTCCGCCTGATGAAAGACAAGGCCATCGTTTGTAATATCGGGCATTTCGATATCGAGATCGATATGGCCTGGTTGAATACCAACTACGGACACACGAAAGATACCATCAAGCCCCAGGTAGACCTTTACAATATCGACGGTAAGGATGTGATCATACTGGCAGAAGGCCGCCTGGTGAACCTGGGCTGCGCTACGGGCCACCCCTCTTTCGTAATGAGCAATTCCTTCTCCAACCAGACCCTGGCGCAGATCGAACTGTGGACCAATACCAGCAATTACGAGAATAAAGTATATGTGCTGCCCAAACACCTGGATGAGAAAGTGGCCCGCCTGCACCTGGCTAAGATCGGTGTGGAACTGGATGAACTGACGGATGCACAGGCTTCCTACCTCGGCCTGCCCAAGGTTGGACCTTTCAAGCCCGAACATTACAGGTACTAGGATTAGCTGCAAGCCTCAAGCTGCAAGCTATTAGCAGACCCTGATAAGTATCAGAACGATATAAAAGACCCGTTTCGAAAGAGGCGGGTTTTTTTATAGCTACAAGAGTTTGATTAAGGGTTACCAGGAATTACGGGTGGCAGCTTGTGGCTGATCGCTTGCAGCTACTTTAGCACTTCAGGGTTCAGCAGGGCAGGCGGCCGGCGTAGTTCCGTCCCCTCTCCGAGCGCAGCGATCAGGTTGTCGGCTGCCATGGCGGCAAGCCCGTGTTGAGCTTCCCAGGTGGCCCCTGCGATATGCGGGGTCAGCACCACATTGCGCAACCCTATCAGCCCCGGGTAAACGGCCGGCTCCCCCTCAAAAACGTCCAGCGCCGCCCCACCGATCCGGCCATGCTGCAAAGCTTCCACCAGGGCAGGCTCATCGATGAGACCGCCACGGGCGATATTCACCAGGATCGCGGTAGACCGCATCCGCTTTAATTCTTCCGCCCCGATCAGGTGATGATTGCCGGGGGTATAAGGCATACACAGGATCACAAAATCCGACTCACCCAGCAAGGCCTCTTTGGACGCATAGGTTGCCTGGCATTCCTCTTCGATGGAGGCCGCATGCCGATGCCGGTTGTGATACAATATTTTTACGCGGAATCCCGGGGCCCTGCGGGCGATTGCCCTTCCGATGCCTCCCATCCCCATGATCCCTATCGTTTTTCCAAAGACATCCGTCCCGAAAAATCGCTGACCGGCGCTGGCCGTCCAATGACCTTCCTGTACCCAATGTTCACCCTCCGTAAGCCGGCGGGCGGCCGCTATCAGCGAACCCCAGGCAAAGTCAGCCACCGTCTCGTCCGCCGGTCCCGGCGAATTGGTGACCATGATCCCGGCCCGGGTCAGGGCATCGACATCCACATTATTATATCCCGCCGCCGATACGCAAAGTATGCGCAGCCCCGAAAGACCTTCGACAACGGTTGCGTCGATCTTCTCTCCGCCGGCCAGGATGGCGCCGGCCTTGTCACGAAGAGCCTCCCTCAGCTGGGCAGCCGTATACTTGGGTCCTTCATTGACCTCTACTTCGAAAAAGCCCCGAAGGCGGTCGATCAGATCGGGAAAAAAAGGCCTTGTGATCAGTATTTTCTGCTTCATACCTGTTAAAGATATGCTAAACGGGCCGGCCAGCAAACAGGTTTAAGCCGGATATTCAGGCCTTTGCAGGCTTTATGATTTCTTTAATAAACTTTCCCTTCCATCTGCCTTCTTATATACACAGAACAGATTAACACTTAACTTTTAAAAAATAAAATCATGAAGACTTTACTAACATTCATTATGATACTGTCCATGGTAGCCACCGGTCTTTTAAGCTATCGTCTTTTCCGCGAAGAAGCCTATAACGGCTCCTTCCTCTTCATCATCGCCTCTTATTTATCGATCGTATTAGCGATCCATGTATTGAGCAGCAAGAAACCTATTTTACAGTAAACTCATTTGGTGCGGATGATTGGATAAAAGGCCCCGGAAATTTCCGGGGCCTTTCTTATTTTTGGATAAGCATTGGTCATCTTCTGCAAGTTCAGTAATTTGTACAGGCGAAATGCTTTGCCAAAACCTTATACATGAAAAAACGTTCCCTCTTCCGATGGTTTAAAAATGTGTCCATCGCAAAAAAACTGTATTTCACCGTTGGTATCATGGCCCTGCTGATCATTCTCGAATTGGGCGTACTCATTTTCTCCATCCATACCCTTTCCTCCGTACGGGCCTACGTCAACGGGGAAGGCCTATGGTCCAAGGCGCAAAAAGACGCCATCTACCAGTTATTGAAGTATGGCATCACCCATGACGAAGCGGATTATGCGAAATTCAAGACTTATATCGTCGTCCCGCTCGGGGACCGCGCTACCCTCATAGAATTGAATAAGCCCCATCCAGACTATGAGGCCGCCCGGAAGGGGTTTTTGCAGGGGCGGAATCACCCGGACGACGTGGACGGCATGATCAAATTATTCAAGCGGTTCAGTACCAACGAATATATCAACCGGGCCATTGTCGCCTGGATCAATGCCGACCAGGCCCTCTCCGGATTTCTCATCATCGGCGAGAAATTACACGAGGAGATCAACGGCCCTGCCCCCTCCCAGGAACGCATCAATACCATCCTCCGGGAAATGGGACCGCTCAATACCCGTCTTACAGGGTTCGAAGATGAATTCTCCCTGGCCCTGGGAGAAGGCTCGCGCTGGCTGGAGAACCTGGTGCTCCGGCTCTTGTTCATCGTGTCCCTCACCGTTGAATGTACGGGTCTGACCCTTGCCATCGTAGTGAGCCGCGGTATTCAAAAAGGGCTGAAGGAGATCCTTTTATCGGCCAAGTCCGTCACCAAAGGGGATTTCAGCCGCAAGGCCAAGATCTTCTCCCGTGATGAGATCGGAACCCTCGCCAACAGTTTTAATAAAATGGCGGAAGAACTGGAACGGCTGAGAGCGGAGAACAGGGAGGTCAACAGTTCGCTGGAGAAAAAGGTACGGCAACGTACCGCCGAAATGGACAGCAAGAACAAGGAACTGGAGCAATTCGCCTATGTAGCGTCACATGATCTGCAGGAGCCCCTTCGTACCACGTCCGGCTTCGTGGAACTCTTACAAAAACAATATAAGGGCCGGCTGGACGGCAATGCGGACAAATACCTCGATTATATCGTGCAGGCCTCCGACCGGATGAAAACACTGATCAAGGACCTCCTCGACTATTCCAGGATCGGCCGGGAAAAAGAATCAAAGGAAGTGGATGGCAACAAACTGCTCAACGAGGTATTGGCCGACCTCCATAATATCATTAAAGAAAGTGGCGCTATCATCCGGAAAGAACCGCTGCCGGTATTGAATGCCTACCCTACCGAATTAAAACTCCTGTTTCAAAACCTTCTCACGAATTCAATAAAATTCCACCGGCCCGGAATCCCTCCCGAAATCACCATCCGCGCCACGAAGGAAAAAGGATTTTGGAAATTCTCCTTCCTCGACAATGGCATCGGCATCGAAAAACCCTTCCTCGAAAGGATCTTTATCATCTTTCAACGACTGCACAACCGTACGGAATACGAGGGTTCCGGCATCGGGCTGGCCCATTGCAAAAAAATAGTGGAATTGCACGGAGGCGCCATCGGGGTCGAATCGACCCCCGGTGAAGGCAGCGATTTTTTCTTCACCATCAGCCGCGATCTGTAGTTCTAAAAATAGGCTGCCCGATTCAGCGAAGAAATACGGAAATTTGTAAAAAAAGGGATACATGGATTTCATAGACTATTATAAAATATTGGGACTCGATAAAAAAGCAAGCCAGGATGATATCAAGACCGCCTACCGGAAATTGGCAAGAAAATTCCACCCGGACCTGAATCCAAAAGATAAGGAAGCCAATAAAAAATTCCAGCAGATCAATGAGGCGAACGAAGTATTAAGCGATCCCGATAAAAGGAAGAAATATGATCAATATGGCAAGGATTGGCAACACGCCGATGCCTTTGAAAAAGCCAATCAGTCTTCAGGACGCACCCGGAGCGGGTCGCGGGGAGCAAGGAGCGGAGGGCAACCGGATTTTGGCGGAGGTTTTGGAGGCGGTGAGTTCTCCGGGGAGGACGGCGAGTTCTCGGACTTCTTCGAATCCCTTTTCGGAGGGGGATCGCGCCGCAGCAGCCAGGCGAAGTCCAAGGGACAGGATTATCAGTCTGAATTAAGACTCAGTCTCGCAGACGCGTTCAAAACGCATCAGCAGACCTTAGCCATCGACGGGAAGAATATAAGGATTACCATTCCCGCAGGCGTGGAGAATGGCCAGATCATAAAATTAAAAGGCTATGGCGGCCCCGGTCGCAACAACGGTCCCGCAGGAGACCTCTATATCACCTTCTCTATCGGCGAAGATCCCCGCTTTCGTCGCGAAGGGAATGATCTGCATGCCAAAGCATCCCTCGACCTCTACACCGCCGTACTCGGGGGGGAGATCACGATAGACACCCTGGATGGAAAAGTTAAATTAAAAGTAAAACCCGAAACGCAGAACGGAACGACCATGCGGCTGAAAGGGAAAGGATTTCCCATCTACAAGAGCGAAGGAGCAGGCGATCTCTACATCGGCCTGGAGGTGCGCACACCTGTTGACCTGACGGAGAAAGAAAAAGAATTATTCCGGGAACTGGCTAAACTATCCGCGCAGAAAGGAGCTTAAGGAAAAATCGCGGAAATCGTGTAATAGTTTCCCCGCAATTCCCTTCTTATCCCCGTTCTGTCCGGCCGGCCCTCTGAAAAAGGGGTTGGCATGGTTTTCTTGTCAGGTACTCTATAAAATATATTTTATGCAAAACAACAAGGAAACAATCGAGGTATTAAATGACCTGATCCAGATCAATAATGACCGTATCGTTGGATACGAACGTGCCATTAAAGAGACCAAGCCGGAAGATGACGACCTTAAAGTGTTTTTCGCTACGATGATCTCTGAAAGTCACCAGATAAAGATCGCACTGGCCACGGAAGTACAGGTATTGGGAGCAGAAGTAGAACAAGGCACCACTACCAGCGGAAAGATCTACCGCGCCTGGATGGATGTAAAAGCTGTTTTTACCGGTCACGACCGCCATGCCGTTCTCGAAAATTGCGAAGCGGGGGAAGATGCAGCCCAGCGCGCTTATGAAACGGCTCTTAATCATGAGG
>Ga0307516_10000658_pt1 | contig 46712 bp, 60 predicted proteins | sample 19_EM_MG_FD_203310 | JGI IMG/M metagenome (GOLD analysis project Ga0307516, IMG submission 203310) | Populus trichocarpa ectomycorrhiza microbial communities from riparian zone in the Pacific Northwest, United States - 19_EM | ecosystem: Host-associated > Plants > Roots > Unclassified | place... | reverse complement strand
GAGGAAGTGTTGCAATATCTCACTCGTTGCTTAGTCACGGCAGGCATGGGCCTACCCCTATATTCTCCTTTCTCTCGAGGCTTCAGCCTTACTTAGACAATACACACGTTCATCACTTTCAACACTAGGTACGTTAGTGAATATTCAGGTGACTAAGTAAGTAGAAGCCAGATTGTGTAATTGTATTACTCTATGTTGAATCTACCTCTATAAAAGAAAGAGAAAGAGAGAAGCATAGGGAAGCATAGGGAAAGAGAGAAATATATGTGGATAGAGAAATAGATAGGGCGGAGGCACAGTGGTCGCAGTGTGGGTGTGAGCATACCAGTAGCAGAACCATCGGACCTTGGTTCTCGGGATGTCAAAGGGGTTACTGTCCGATGCGCACGAGGGTTAGCAGGACAATACCAGTCTTCCAGAAGCCACTTTCGATGTTGGTTTTCCGTGTACGCGTGTGCCCAGGCCTTCTTATAGAGGGGGAGAAACTGCCGATGACTGATGCTGACATCGGTTGCCGGGAAGCAGTCTTCAACCACTTTGCTGTACGCCTTCTGCAGGGGTGCGAAAAGAGCGACATCCGGCGGATGAAGGAGTGCATGGAGTGCGCAGCGAGACAGCAGAGCATAATGTCGTGATTCACGCAGAAGCGGCAGAACTTTGCGTTGACGTGAGAGACATATCCATCGAGTATCAGAGTTGCTTCTTGACTGGTCGTATGAACTATGTGCCTGTTATTTGGCTCGCAGACCTCAGTCAGCCAATGTAGCCGAGCCCATGGTCTGTCCACCATCTTGGGGATCTGGCAAAGTGAACTTCGTCCTTTGCAGCTTTGGGGAATGCGCTGCTGAAGGATCCGTAGGTATGCACCATACCCTTGGTGATGAGGAAGGTGGAATAGACATAGCCGCGTACGGAGACAGCTCTAACAAGGGTTATTATCTCGCGCTCGCCATGCTGCGTGACGCAGGGGTTTTTCTGGCCACGTCAGGTGAGGACCTTTGTTATATGTAGAGGAGATATGTTTCCCCGTCGTCGACGTTGGCGACAGGCTCTTGTTTGGTGATCTTGCCTAGCTTGTGGAAGTGTTCCACGATACTATTGGAATTATTCACATACTAGTAGTATACATACTCCATATCTGTACTCGCTGACGATCCATACGAACAGCTAACTTCAAGGCTGGATCTGTATGACAATAAAGAATCCAATGATTCAGTTCTTTCCAAATTGATTCCATGCCATGTTGCAACGCCCTTCGGCTTCACACCTGGCTCGTAGCAGTTTACTGCTCCCAATTAACCGCAACCAACTCGATCATCTTCCACAATCCATCCAAACAAGGAGGAAAGCCATGATCACTAAGTTTTGGGCTCCACTTGACGACGGCTCTTACTACTGCTAACGAGAGTATCTGATTTACCTTGTAGGCTTTTCGCCGATTTTGACGTCCTTACAAGGGTGGGCATCGCGGCTTTTGAGTTTGCCCATGGTTTGATACAACTAATGGTTGAATACTTACTTGCAAGTGGGGTTTGTTTGTGAGGTTTATGTACCCGGCGTCCTGCTTCTAGTTACCTGGCTAACGTTAGAGTTTGGCCAACTGGGAAATTTGTGACTTTTAGAACATAGGGACAGATATTGAAATAATGAATGTTCAGTATTTGATTTTATGCATCGTCGAATGCATCCAATCGGCTTGATGTAACACAGCCACAATGTTGCGTAACTAACTACTTAGAGTATGATGAGGCTCTTATGTATACAGATTTGAGTCTAGGCAGTGAAACATGGAATCCGGCGTTGTGCCGCTCTTCCATTCCTGTTTTTCTTCTGAGGGCTGGGCGAGCGTTCTAAATCCAGCTAGTTACTTGCGACCACCTGGTAGCGCACGCCGTCTCGTGCTTTTGGAGCTGCTAGGCCGCTGGGGAAAAAAGGAGTGGCGAGCTCCATCAACTCGTTTCTCTTTTTCTTTCGCTTCCCGTGCTGTTTCTGCCTGGACCATCGCCATACGGCCTCCGAAGCCCCCCTCTCGCCTCTACCAATACACGCGTTAGCTGCCGTGCTCGCGTCCACCAGTGCTAACGAGCTAGCCACTGCCTTCCCGACCCGACCAGGAGTCTCGGATCCTCCGTGGTTGCGCGCCTACCTCCTACGCATGATCGCACACCAACGATAGACCCCAAATTCGTGATGCGCATCGTCTCCTCCGTTCTCGCTGCTGCGCTGTTGTTCTTGGTCGCTGTCGTCGCGGCTGATGGGGGCTCCCGCTCTGAAGAGTTCGACGAGACCAAGTATAGGCTCCACCAACAGCTGCTGATCACGCCGACAACACATCCGAATCTTTTTAGTGTATGAGACCCCGCACACATGAGTTGTCGAGGGAATGTGATACTCAAACTGTGTGGGTGCAGTTTACAGGTCGATGGCTACGCTCTCCAACAGGTCATCCGCACTCGCGTGCGTACCACTCCACGCTCTGGCCCGGCAACTCGGTGACAATTCTGGTGTTTGGTGAGAAGGTGTCACTGAAGCTGCTGCCCAAGCCGCAAGGCAGGGTGCAGCATTACTCATTTGTCGTATCGGTGGATGGTGGGATGAATGTGCGCTACAATATCGACAACTTCAACACGAGCGAACACACTACGAAGGGCTACCAAATTCCGATCGTGTTTGGGGGCCCGAAGGAGACTCGTGGCGTAGGGGGGGGAAAGATGTTGAAACCACACACTGTACGCCTCACCGGTATCTCCGATACGCCCATCAGTTTCGAGGGGCTGTTGGTGGAGAATACGCAAGTTACGCAGGGCCACGAGTGGATTGAGAAGCAATCGCTACGTCCGACGATTGAATTTATCGGCGAGGGGATCGATGCTGAGCGCCATGGGGGCTTTTACAGGGCGGACAAATATGCGCCACCGGCGGGTGTGGCTCTCGAGTCGCCTTTGGATGCCATCTTCTCGACTGTTCACTACAAACTCGGAGAGAAGTTGGGAGTACGGCATTCCCACTATTCCGCTGGAACGTGCCTTATTGGACATTGCGACAGCCGACATCTTCCGGGACTGGCGGACCAGTATTTCTACACTTCTTCGCTGGACTTCAATGGCCACTCCCAAGACATCAAGGACAAGTTCGATCCGCGACACATTGACAACCTGATGACGGCCTGGCGATTCCCTAGCGCATCTGTTCCCACGAGCCCCGTCAACTATGTTGTAGTCGATGTGGGAATCCAGGATCTGGTCATGAAGAGCCAAAACGTGGAGCTGTACACGCGCACTTTGGCCGTCTTTCTTGCACGTCTCCGCCAGCAGGCCCATCCAAACGCCAAGATCATGGTGATTGCCCACCGCGGCGCCCCACATCCTGATGACACAATCCTCCAACCCGACTTCACCACTACTTCTCTGCGATTGAGCCTCTACAGCGCCACACAACGCGCCGTCGCCAAGCTCGGGGATTCGGACATAATCTTCACGCCGGTTTACCTCGGTGGCGGCAGCGACCCGCATGGAGCATACCTTCGTGCCGTATGTCCGCATCTCCTGGCGCCCGTCGGTGTTCTTGCAAAAACGAAAGCGGTTTTCGGAAAGGCACAACGTCCCAATAAGATGCGAAGGGTCTGTGCGGAGGCTGTAGGCAGAGGCCCAGGATTGGCGAGCGGCACGGCTCTCATGTTCTTCGTGATCATGGGGCTCTGTGTTGCCGGACTTTGCGTCGCGAGGAGTACTGTTATCGGTGCTATTGCAGCGGTGGTCGGAAGGAAAAGGCTCGGAATGGGAGAGGAACAGGGTCGGCTGTTGGACGGCGAGTCAGCGACAAAGAGCGGTGTTTAGCCAGTGGGTAAAGTTTTTGTCTTGGCGTTTGCTTTCCTGCCATTTGTTCTACGAGTATAATACGGTAGTGAGGAGATAAACAATGCATATGTGGATTTCTAGGTGGATTGACCATTCGACACCATTGCTGTTAGAAGTGGAGATTCGGACCGACTCCCGAGCGGGGGACTTGTGGCGAGCACGCGAGGTAGCGCGGTACTCATCCAGTGGCTATGAAGTCAGATTAGGATTGGGATAAACGGGCGCCCTAACTACTTATCACCCGAGACAAAAGCGCGATCGACGTTCTGATTTGTGATGCACATACCAGTAATTCTTACATCTTCTCTGTAACTCTATTATCGCAAACCTGAAGTCCATCAAACCTCGAGTACCACCTCCAGATCAGATGACAAATCCGATTCTATTAGATAGGTATTGTTAGACAGTGGGGAGTCGTACCATGGCAACGGGTATTCGAGAAGCGGTGGAAATTAGTATACTTCTCATACATACATCATATATGTACTGTACTGTATAGTGCGAGGGGGGGTAAAATGAATGGTAGTGATATCGTCTTGTAAGGATGTGCTATCAATACCATAGATATAACGCAATATTGGCTCGTCTAAACGCTGAACCGAATTGAACGTTACGCATACGCCGACACGCCGACGCAGCGCCGCTACCGCCCCTCGGGGATAGCATGCGTTCCCTTACAGGACTATGTATCAGTGTCATTTACCTCTACCCCTTGCTTCACTATACAGTAGTCTCTGATTATTGGGTATTCCCTTGGTTATTGGAATATGAAATAGACCGAGCAGGTTCCTTGAAACAAGATGGATTATCTGATACTCAATCGACAAGAGCTGATTTTTATTTATTTATTTCTGTGTATTTATTAGTTACTCGTATGTGACATGCTGACATGCTGAGATACACACTGTCGGGTTTTCCCGTCCGCAGTCCGCCCATTGCAAGCTCCCCTTTGCCCTCCGCCCAGGCCTGTCCCAAGAGAATAAAATACGCACCAAGGAAAAGAAGCCACAAAGGGAATGACAAAAGAGAAACAAAGGAAGGAACAAAGGAAACCGAGATCCGCCCCCTACTCCTCTTCCGCAGATGCCATGAAGGAGGGTGTCGGGAAAAACAGCGGTTCCTCCCTTCCGGCACCCAGCTCCTCGGCCTCCACCCTCCGCTTCTCCTCACGCTCCCCACGCTCCCGACGCTCCCACTCTGACACCTCGCTCACCGCGTCTTCCACAGCCGGAACCAACCCTCCCACATCCGCAGTGGAGAGGGAGTCTAGCACCGCCTGGCTGCACCTCCTATAGGCAAGGCGGTCGCGAATTTTGAACCGGTCTTTCCCCCTCCCAACTTCCTTCCTAACCTCTGCCCACAAGTTCTTCTGCTGGGCTTTCCACTCGGGACACACCGTGAAGAGGTGATCCCGCGTCTGCGTCCGGTACGGACACCACCAGCAGCGGGTGGTGGGCCGACTCTTCGCCCGGTGTAGGTGCTGCCCGGTGAGGCAGTGGCCTGTCTTCAGCTGGCAGGGCCTCGAGGCGATCGAACGGTGATCCATTGCCCAGTCCTCACGCCTCTTGGAGCTACCCGCAACCGTGCCGTCCGGCTTCTGCCTGCTCGGCATCTTGTATTTCTTCCTGGAGCCCCGGCCTCCAGCCCATCGGCGGGCTTCCGCCCACTTCTTCTCGGAGATCTCCTGCTTAAGGTGTGCGGGGGATCTGGGGAGTGGCATCGCGCGCGCCCCCGTCCGGTCCGAGTATCCTAGCCATTCCACTCCGCAGGCGTCTGGCTCCTCCGCCGCGAGCTTGGCTCATTCGTCAGCCTTCTCGTTTCCTGGGACCCCCTTGTGCGCCGGGCGCCACCGGATCTCGATGGCGATGTCCGGCCTGACCCCCCGTAGCACCGCGATGTGCTTCCGTGTCTGGAGCGCGTACATCTGGCCGGGGCCAGGTTCCTCCGAGGCCATCCGCCTGATGGCAGCCTCAGCGTCCGTGAAGATCGTGACCCTTTTGGGGAGCGTTTGTCTTCTCGAAGCCGTTTTCAGTGCCCTGGCGAGGGCAACACACTCCGCATCGTAGGCCTCTTGGTTGTGACTCATGTGGGTTTGATGTCCACCCGAGATCGCCCGTTCTGCCATACCATCGAGTATCCGGTGGCGCCATCGTCCAGTCGCGATCCGTCCGTGAACATGGCCAGTCCGGGCCGACGCTTCTCTGCCTCAGCCTTGACTTCGCCCTCCTCTTCCTGCAACAGTTCCGCGTCGAGTGTCTCTGGTTCCTCTGGCAGAACTGTGCTTTCCCGCTTCCCGATGGCCGTTGGGGCACCCACCACTACTCTTGCCTGATTGCCCGTGGGAGGCTGAGCAGCCGTAGCCCGACTCGCCGCTGCTTGTTCTCCAGTTGGGCTGCCGCTGGTCTGGGTCCCGACACCATAGACAGAGCCTCCAGGTTGGTCGTCCGGAAACAGCCTGTGGTCGCACGCGCCTCTTGGTTGACCAGAAGCTGCAACTCGTTTGCCTGACCGATGGTGCCCTGGTCTGGTCTCCCTTCCACCACAGCTCCGAGCCGAACATGGCGACAGGCTGGATGCAAGCCGTCATGACCTTCCTGCAGTTGGCCGGCGACAGGACCATCCGCCCTTGTGCGGGGAGTATGTAAGGAATACATAATCCGAGACGTTGGAACGGTACTAGAATATCGCGATGATCGAGATATGATGGGCCGATAAGAGGTCCAATGTGTCATAGATTATCATTCGTTCGGCTCTAGAAAAACAAACTACCATCCTTCATTTCCTTTACTCCTTTGCCAATCACAAAACATCTTAACAACAATCCACCTGTCGCATCCGAAGACCCCCTTTCTAGCCGGGCCCAGCCAAAAATGGATCCAACCAAGAAGCCCACAAGGAAAGAAAAGCTACAGGCAATGGGCGAGTCGCCTGCCGGGCGTCTGGAAACCAACTCTTCGGAGTCAGAGGGTGAGAGAAAGGGTCAGTTCCAAAATATAGCAAATGAAATACTCGCAAGCTGGACGCTTCTGAAGCTGACTCGGAATTAGAATATGATACCGACCCATCGGCTTTTTTCGATGGCGAGGTGTTGGAATATGGAGCGGCCAGCGGGGGTACGTCTGCTTCTGTCATAGAATCCATTGAGCCCGTCCTTTCGGCGCCGCAGTTGGGGGTTATCGCGCCCATAAATAGTGGTACGGCATCTCTCGAGGTTCCGAGATCGCCGGAGCGCTCCGCACCAGCGGGGATTTTTAACAAGCCGCAGAAAAGTCCTTGTTCTCCTACTCCTATCCGCAAGCCAACCCTTTTCCCTGAAGATACCACCCCTGACCATTACATTTCTCAAGAGTACGAGATGCCTCAGCCACCCACTCCCAAATCCCCAGTCAACCCTCAGGCCGGAACCACTTCGGACATGATCACGCTCCCGCGTGATATGGTTCTCGACCTCTTTCTCCTCGCCCGTGTGTTTGAGTCTGTACCTGGCCATCGAGCGGGCCCAATCGCTGCCGCGAGAGCTGCTGGCGTCGAGTGGCCGAAGCCCGCTGTTGACACTCAGGTTCCCGCTGCTCATTCTCAGGCCACCGCGGCTCTTGCTCAGGGCGGAAGAAAGAGTAAGCAGATCACCCCAGTGGTCTCATCTTCGCGAGCTGGTGGCTGGCCCCCCCCAAGTTTGTTTCCATTTCGCCCCCTCGTCCGCAGTGCGATCCTGACAGTTACTTTCTCAGCCCCCAACCGTGAGCGTCGTGTGGTCATCAATAACGACCCTCCCGCACCTGTCCTGCAGCCGCAGGGCAATAAGCCTCCGATCGCCAATCAAACACTCATCATCTACCCCCTTCCAAAGGAATTGCGCATCCGCGACCTTGTCCATTCCCTTACCGCTCCTGGTGGTTTGCGTCAAGTCCACTTCGCACCTCTTCACTACCAGCCTCAAGTCCAGGTTGCGGTGGTCACCTTCATGGACCCCAAGGGTGCTGAAGGATTCAAGAAATACGCCGACAAGCATGGGTTCTTTCTGTCCCTGCGTGCTCCTCATGGCCACCGGCTACTTCACGGTGACGAGTATTCCGGCGAGACTCCGTGTGGAATCGTGCAGAGTACCCCCGAACAGCAAGGCGTCAAGAAGGTCTACTTGGTCAAGAAACATCTCCCGGAGGTTAGCCTTCGTTTCTGGGGTCACGACGCTTCCGGTAGAAAGCTCGACCAGAGCGGTTGGCTTTACAAGGACATCGAGGCCCAGCTTCTCAAGTGGTTCCTCTTGGATGATACTTGGTTCTGTGACATGAATGAGGAGATCGCCAAAGGTGCTACCAGGCAGCTCAAGGTTCTCAGCAGTCTCGAGGTGGTTCTGTTCGAGCTGCAGCAACTTCGTTTCTCTCCTTACCAGGGAACTGGTGGTGGGACTGTAAGATCCCGCTTTCAAGTGTTTTCCTCTCCCCATTGCTGATAAACTTCGTTTCCGATACTCTAGTCTTTCGAGTTCGTCACCTTCCCAGGTCAAGTAGCCGGTCGCAAAGGGAAGCCACAGCCGCCCGCCGGTGCCCCTAGCAACACTTCGGTGATGCTTCGGTTCTTCTCGGTCCGCGAGTGCATCATGGCGAAGCGCTACTTCGACTTGCGCTGCGGCTTCGAGGGCAAGGCCTTCTTCGTCCGCGACTACGCCGACCGTGAGCTCTCACACCTCCAGTGGGACCACTACGCGAGGGTCGGTGAGAACGGCAAGCAGAAACGCCAGCGCCTGAGAGCAAACACTGGACAGAACTTCCCCAACTGCGAGTAGGAGAAAAGCGTTTTGACAGGGTACGTCGCATTTCATGTGATCTAGTTCTATTTCCTGGTACCTAGCGTGAATTTACGATCCTTCCTCCTTTAATTGGGGCTCTTTGTGTTTGTTTTCTATCCTACCATATTCGTGTCCGGCTTCGTGGAGCATTTGCTTGTATCGCTGGTATTAGCCCCAACTACCTACCTACCTATGTGCTCTTGATATGGTACCTTTCCCGACCGTGACGAACCGTGCTAGTTACCAGTAGGTAAAGGAACGTAGACACGGGTCCTTCGGTGTTTTCCTGTGAGGAAAGGGTATGTTCCTGGAGCACCTCGTGGCCTTTGTCGTCGTTGGGAGATCGGCTCAGGACCGAAGAGCCAACAGTGATGTTGTCATTAACGGCGGTAAACGCGCTTATTAGATGGTGGCCGTAGCGGGTTACACTGCAAATGATATTCCCTGCGGTGGCTCCCTCCAGCCCGTCATGCGCAGCCGCCGGACGAACGGCAACAGACTCCACAGCGGAACCTCACTCGGACCACATTTGCATCTGTCACGGCATATGTCATATCCTGACAGTTCGGGTGAATGCCGATGAGAGAACGCCGCCGCCAAGACTTAGCCGACAAACCGACCAGCAAAACGAGAGGGTTGCCATCAAGAACACATATTCCTTTGGCAAGACCTCAGAGTGGCATGTATGTACGGGAGAGTTCAGAGTCTAGACAGTGCCCAAGGATGTGGAGATCCGTCCAATACGGCCAAAGTGGCTTGAGGTAGCGGAACTAGTCTTTGGGCTGGAGACGTGTTAGTAACTACCCAGGAGGGCCTGGGGAAGCGATCAAAGGACCCCGCGCATTGTGGGTACCTTGGTCAAGTCAAGGACAGGCTGTTATGACGAGAAAACTCACCCTGAGGACCAGGCCCGTATTGCGATCCGGTGCCAACGAATGGGACCGCAGGAGAATCCGTTTCAACAAGACTCTCTGGAAAGCTGACGGCGCGCGATCAAGGATCGCTCAACGGCGCACTTTGACGACGTTTGGGGTTCTCTCACAAGAGTGAACTGTTTCTAGCGGGATTATTCTGGGAGGTGTGCTGCGATTGTACTACGTTCAAAATATATTTAGAGAAGGCAGTTCGCCAAGGGAAAGACCTGACTTATTCGATATCACCCGACTCCGACGTTGACCGAACGTCCCAGTCTCACAGCATAGGATACATCGCTCTACCAGTACATAAGGACATTCCTCCCTCTCCTCTCCGGTGGCTACACGGGTCCAGCCTCACCATCCACGACGACATGCCACACGGAGGCATTGGCGACATCCTTCCCCTGGAAGACGTCCAGGAGTCTCTTAGTGACGTCCGGGTGCTGGCCCTTCTTCCAGTCCTCGTGGGCCTGCACGGAGTCCCAGCCGACGAGGGCGACGACGGCGCTCTCGTTCTCGATGACGCCCGCGGAGCTGACGCCGTGGAAGCCCCTCGCGCCGCGTAGCTCGTCCTCGAGCACGCGGGCGCGGCCGACGAAACCGACCCTGTCGGTGTCCGGCGCGAGCGTGAACGAGACCCACTCCACCACCGCCGCCCCCGAGGGCACCGTCAGCGGCGCGTGGATCCGCGACAGAGACGCGAACGCGCTGATCTCCTCCACGAACGGACCGTACTCCGGCGACGCGACCAGACGCTTGTGGTGCGCGAGGGTCTCCCATCCTGGGCGTCGTGCGTTTGTCAGCACATCCCCGCTCATTATCCACCCACCCACCCAATCCATCCAGACAGACAGTCAGCTCCACACACCATGGACAACCTACCGATAAGCCAGATCAGAACCGTTGGGTCCTCGTCCTGGAACCCCCACGTGATGTGCCGGAAACCTGGCGCCTTCCGGAGGGTGTTATTGATGGGCGCCGTCTGCTTCGCGAGCGCCTCTTCTTGCGAGACGGTGATGCGCAGGGTTGCGAGCTCGAGGACGGGCGCGGGAGTAGTGGCCATCTTGATGGCTGTTTTTTTCTTTTTTCTCCGAGTGTTTGATGAAATATTCGGATCGCGGATTGTGATGGGAAGAAGCGGGGTTTTATGGCGACAGCTCCTTAGTTTAGCATGATGGTATGATGGACCTACTGGATGCGGAGTCGGAGCTTCCGGAGTCCAGAGTTCAGTCGACGATGTGCTATGTATGTAACTACGTATGCCAGCCAATAGTGGAGCCTTGGCACCGGAACATTGGCTCCTTGGGGATGCCTTCCAGTCCGGAAGTGACGATCGCCCAGACAGTGCTCTACCCTATGACCTCGCGTTTACGAGGTAGGATAGCCCGACGAGACAGAGCTTGTTCTCCAAGGAGTCCGTTTTCCCCGGAAGTTGCTGAATCAGGTTGAGGAACGCTCTACTCTACCCTAGGGTACAGCTCAGCAGCTGTCGATATCATCATATGTATCCATCCCTCCGTTTCCTCGACATTCCCATGCGTCGGCAATTTTGGCGCCTATATACCTAACTATTATTCGACATCCACCTGGAGTGGGTGCACAGCGCGGCGGCGAACAGATAAGGGTGCGTCCGTCAACGAGGTTCGCGCCACGGCGTTGTCGGCCAATCGGGACGTTGCGCGTTTGGTGCTCACGGAAGAAGAAGCCAGGGGGAAGGGCAAAGAAAGGCCTGCTTTGTCGAGAAGGGCGGGCGAGCACCGCTAATCAGGGGTGCTGTGAATAATCCAATCCTGTCCATGGATGCGCTTCGAGCTGGATGTGGGGGCGTTTCGGCACACGCAGCCATGTATCGGACGGGTCGATGGAGGTGGGGACGACGTCTACTGTGGTGGAGTGGTGCATGTTCGCCTATGTATGTATAAAGGGAGTTTTCCAGTGCTACATATGGGTGCTTCCCTGGCGCTATATAACAGCTGACTGCTACGTCCGGTCATGGGATGGCTCCGGCCCTACTGCAGTTGGGCTGTCCCGGGATTCCGCCGGCAGAAACAACCTGGGGGCATTGCGGTGTGCAGCTGCCGATAGATGTGTATCGTCACATCTCCGTTTTGCGACGTTCGCATTCGTCGGCGCAGCGTAGTGGCCATCTAATGTGGTAGTAACGCGCAGACATTATTGGACCATCGTAGTGGCACAACTGTATAGGATAGCTCTAGTGTCCGCCTAAATACGCTTCGATTATATACCTCCATAACTCTAACTCTAACGATTGAGCCCTGCACTGATTGGCATCTACCGCCCCTACTATGCACCTGAGAAGGCACATATACCTGCGACTAACCGTCGTTTCTCTTCAGCGGCCTGACCTCCTGCACTCCGAGCTTCTCCTTCAGATCTTTGTTCAGCATCTCGATCACAGCCATCCACGTCTTCCAGCCGCCGCGACAGGCTTCGGCTTCGAGGTGCTGGATCAGCGCGCTCGCCGCGCGGAATCTCTTCTCCGGACTGCCGCCGCCGAGCGCCGTCGGGCAGTGGTAGATGTAAGGCTCATGGACGGTGGTGGATTCCATGTGCTGTTGCAGCGCGCAGGCGTTGACGAATGGCGGGCGATCGGGACACAGAGGGCAGTCGAGCCGCCCAGGGATCGTCGGCGCGAACGAGGAGGAGGACCGGCTGGACGTAGGGGTGTGGATTTTGACCCCGCTTTCGTTGTCGCTGTCAGAGTCCCAGTGCGATCCGCCCCTCCAGCCCAGAACGTCATCTGGGTTCCACCCCTCGAAATATCTCTCCTCCTTCTGCTCCCCCTCCCCCTCCTCCTCCTCCTCCTCCTCCTCCTCCTCCTCCTCTTCCACTTCAACATGTCCGCTCGGAGCGCCAACCAGCACCCCATTCGGATCCGCCGCCATGATGGCCGCATCGACCATCGTCTTCATCGGGCCGCCCGTGCACTGTCCGCTCTCGAGGTGCTGCACAGCCGACGAGAATGCAGCAAACGTCTTCTCGCAGGATGGACACTGAATATTTTCGCAGATGGGTTGGTGGACCATCGACGTCAAGTGTTGTTGACACGCTGCTTGGGACCTGAACCGCTTGTTGCATTGGGTGCAGTGTTTGCGTGCTTTCACGGCAGCGGCAGGGGTCTCTCTGGGGTGCGTGCAATCGTGCACCGACAGTGCAAGTCCATTTGCAAAGCTACGGTCGCATATGACGCATCGGAACTCGTGGACATGGCGAGGTGATTCGTTGAGATGTTGCTGCAATGCGACCTCGAAGGCGAAGTAGCGATCGCACAGCTCGCAATAAGGACCTGCGATCTGCGTGCGTCGCTCGGGGCGGGCCGTGTCGGTCGCGGATGCTCCATCCGAGAGTTGGCACGTCTCTCCGTGTTTCTTAGAGCTCAGCACATGCTGTTCCAGCGACATCGGGCTGCCGAACGTACGGCCACACGGAGTGCAATAAACTTCGGGGAGAGAGTGGTATTTCGCCTCGATGTGTTGCTTCACTGCGCCGACGGTCTTGAAAGACCGGGAGCAGATGTCGCAGCGGAACATGGTGTGTTGTAGGCGTGGCTGTGGCTGAGGGTGCGGGAACACAGCTGTGGATGTGGGAGGCGATGTGGTGAGAGCCAGCCAGCCACGGGAAAAGCGGGGGATTTATACCAGTCCAGCAGGGGCTTTCGCAACATCAAGCGCAGTCCAGCAGATTTGCTCTCGCTGGCTGGGCCACGGCGCAGGTGGCTTTCCGTGCGTGTGCTGGCTTGCACTAGCAAAGTCTGGTGGGCCGGCGGCATCAGGAATGTTCTACTGCGGCCATGTCGGGCGCGGCCACGCAGTCGCGCAGCGACGCTGGCAACGAGTCGCCACCGTTTGGGGCTGAGTACCTAGTTGACATGTTTGCGGTGGCGGTTGAACCTCTGCACGGTATTAATCCCGATCGAGCTCGCAGGATCACTTCCAACGGACGCATTGCCACAGTGGAATTGACGTGGGCCCGAACCAATATAGTCTGGGGGCGAACGAAGTTGCTTCTAGATTTCTGGCCATCGTGAAGCTCCTTCCGCACAAAACGGCCCCCCGAGGCCCCATGCTTGACCCGGCCTTGTCCTTGTTCTCCGTGCTCGACAGAGTCGTCCACTCAGCCGCGGTCGCAGGTGGTAGAGAGTACTACAGAACCGCTGCTTCCTCGCGCTTCTGGAGAGTGGATGGGCAAACTGGAGTCTTCGCCGGCTCATGCATGGTATGGACCGTGGTGGGATCCATCGAAGGGCGGATACTACCTGATGGTGCATCCGCCAAACTGGCCAGGTGCCGAGCCGCCACCGACGCAGCTGCCCGTCTAAAACATTCCTCGTCACTGAGCGCTGCCGTGTCGTGCACTCAGCCCACTCAGATATGGCTGGCCTCGGTAGAGGAGAGAAGAACATTCGGCAGCCGTGTCCGCCGGTATGGGAGAATAGGTATCCAGCTGACCTCGCAGCTGATCCAGAAAGTGAGACGCAAACCGTGCCGAGTGATACCAGCCAACCGATTGGCGCCGTCCCGTTCCAAGCAGATCGATTAGGCGCTTGGTTAGGCGGGAGACCAGGGTATGTACTGGAATGTTGAAACACAGCCACAGCCGCAGCCGCAGCCACAGCCACGGTTGTCAATGCCACCGCACCGAGGCAAAAGGTAGACCCTGTTGGGCTAAACGCTGCTTGCTGCTTCCCGTGGCGGTTCTCCTGTGCGCGGATTGTGCTGTCGGCGGACGGCAGCGGAGAGAAATCGTTTCGGCGGCTTGGAATGGAGGACTGTGGCGCTTTCACGCACGCCATGGCATATTGGATGTGCTGGTGGTTCGCCAAGAATCACAAGCTGCGGTGGCAGAGAGAAAGAGATTCTCCATGCCACCTCTCCTACGGAAAGACCGCCACTGTCCGCCGCCATGGTTGGTTTCTTCGAATAGATGCGCAATCAGTCACAACTGCCCGGGTCTGCGGCTCTGTGTTGCTCGTCGCGATCACTCACCGCACAAAAGACAACCATTGCCAGTAGACCCCCCACTGCGATCACCTTCACCGGACCCGGACGTCGGTCTTGGGCCGGAAAGCGGAGAACCCAAGAGCGATTGTTGTCGGCAGTCCACAACCCCCGGTGGACCACGGCGAGATGGAACAGAACCGAACACAGGTGATATTTTGGTGCGTAACGAATGCCGCCACAGAAGGCGACGAGTGAAGTGCACATCCAACTACCTCCAATCCTGCTGTCAGCACCGTTGCGCAGGTATGCACCCCATACGTAAGCAGAGCACTTGCAAGTCGGACGGTCGCCTCGACAGAGCTCCCGCGTTCTCTCTCTCGATCGGTATGTATGTACGTATGCTCGAAGTAGAAGGCCAGACGTGGAAGATATCCGGAGCGGCCATGATCCGTTGCGGAGCTCAGTGACCGAACGTCGGCTGGGCGTGTCCGGCTGGTGCTGGCTAAGTCGCCCGGGGTTTGTATGTAGATACGTAATGATCTCCAACGGTCGCATGCGAGAAATGAATAGTCTAGATACATACGTATGTATGTAAACCAAAAAACCTCGACTACTGGTCAGCAGCCCGTTCTTTGGGCGACGCAGCTCAACGGTGCTCGCTTGGAGGTGCCTCGAAAGGAACCAGAGGGTTAGTGGTCGTTTACATCGACGGTGGGATCCCATCGCAGCATAGTGTACCGTCCCTGCACATGCATGCTGATCCGATGCCGTGGATATGCGTCTTTTTTTTCCGTTTCGTTTCTCTTACGACAACGCGCGCTTTACCGCCATGTATGACTGCAAAGGAGTTGTTCCAGGAGAAGGGGAGGTGATAAATAGAGTGAATGGAGCACGACGACAGGAGCTATCCGACTGGTGCGGACCATAGACCGTTACTTTTTGCCTCCCCCCCCCCCCGGTAATTATCGAGAAGCCACACGGTTAGACTATCTATTTATTTTTCGCCGGCACGCACGCTTTGTGGAGAATATACGCTACTGGTTGTTCCCCCCGAGACTCCGCCGAAACCAGACCTCGCAGCTCAACTACATATCTGCCCTTCCGCAAAAATAGCTGCAATCACATCCACGGGGAGAACAGCGGACGAGAAGCTGGCTGACTACCCCCCGCGCCGGCGGACAGCTTATCACACTAGCAACCACCCGCTACCACCGGCGACAATGCCCCCACCTTTTTCTCCGCCGCCGACCGAGTTCTATAGCGGCTTCCGCAGCAATGTGACGACCGCAGCACCGTCGCCCACGGCGTCGACTTACAACCTCAATCTCGGCCTCCAACTCCACGCCGAGCTTGTGGATAACCTGCCCGAGAGCCGGGTGCTGATCATCATGACCGGCGGGACTATCTGCATGCACAGGAGCGAGAATGGCTACGTTCCGGTGAGACCTGCCGATATGGGATTCTGTCCAGAGTCGTGCTGGAGCTAAGTCTATGGGAAATAGGCTACGGGGTTCTTAGATAGCGCCCTGAGACCGCGGCCGTCGTTCAATGACGGCTCGCCGACGAGGCCAGTGCCGGTAGTCATGGAGGATGGAAAAGTGACGATGGTTGACACGTTGCGTAAGTTGAGGCAGTGGGTCCGCTGCGGGCAGTTGCGGCTGACTGTTATTTCCAGGGACACCGCCTTCGAAGTATTCGAGGCGCATACGGTTCGCTGGATTGGAGTTCAATCCGTTGCTTGATAGCTCGAGTATCAATGCCAAGGGCTGGGTCAAGATTGCGAAGGCCATTGAGCGTACGGCCTCCTGCACTTCGCGGTTAGGAAGATTCTGACTCGGGCTCCAGGCAACTACCAGCTGTTTGATTCCTTCGTGATCCTGCACGGAACCGATAGTCTGGCGTACACGAGCTCGGCATTGAGCTTCATGATCAACAATCTCGGAAAGCCAGTGATCGTGACGTAAGGATATTGCCGGTCCAGACTGGCGCAGATGCTGACTTTGAATAAGTGGTTCCCAGGCCCCTATGTCCGAGCTGCACAACGATGCCGCCGACAACCTCCTCGGCAGTCTCATCATCGCCGGTCACTACATGATTCCGGAGGTGTGCCTGTTCTTCAATCACAAGCTGTTTCGAGGAAACCGGGCAACCAAAACCAACGCGCACGACTTTGCTGCCTTTGCCTCGCCCAATCACCCGGCGCTGGCGAAGGTCGGGATTTCGACGACGGTGAACTGGGGCGTCGTTCGACGTCCGGCCAGGATCTCTCCTTTCAGCGTCCAGACGGAGTTCAAAACGAGCCATGTGGCCTGTCTGCGGGTGTTTCCGGGAATCCTACCGCAGATGGTCCGCGGCGTTCTGCAGCTGCCTGGACTGAAGGGATTGATCCTTGAGACATTCGGTGCTGGGAACGCCCCGGAAGATGCGGAGCTCACTGATGCACTGCGGGATGGGATCGAGCGGGGTATCGTCGTCGTGAATGTCACGCAGTGTCAGTTGTCCCACTGCGTCTGGCCGAGCCACCGGTTGACGGTGTCTTAGGCCTAATCGGGACCGTCAGTCCTCTGTATGCGTCCGCAACGGCACTGGCGAGAGCTGGGGTAGTATTCGGTCTCGACATGACAACCGAGGGTATGTCAGTCCTAGTTCTGTCTGCTACCACATCACGCTGACACCCCCAGCCGCGCTTACAAAGCTCTCCTGCCTTCTCGCCAACCCGACACTCACGGCAGCAGAGATCAGAAAACTCATGTCTCGGTCCATGCGCGGAGAGCTCACGGAGCAATCCGAGATTCACTTCTCGCACCCTAATGCGGAGCTCCCGCCCGCGTTGTCCTCGTTGAGTGCTTTGGGTTACGCTATCCAAGATCAGAACTTGGATGACATCAGGATCATCATTAAGGAGTCGAATCAATTCTTGCTCAATCAGTTCGATTATTCCGGGAATACCCCATTGGTGAGTGGCGGGGGTTTTTTTTATTACTTCTCCATGGCCTATCCCTTCATTGCTAGATACTAACTTGACACCTTTTTTTTTTCCCCGCAAACAGCACATCGCCGCGAGTTCTCCCAGCTTAGAGATCCTCCGAGACTTCCTGAGCCAAGGGGCCAGTGTCCATCTTCGGAATCGCGATGGACGAACGCCGTTGTTCCTTGCTGCGGAGGCAGGGAAGGTCGAGAATGTCAAGCTGCTCAAGGAGAGTGGTGCGCATCTACACGCTGAGGAAACTGAGATTGCTGCCATTCTGAAGAAGCATGCGGAGGCGGCCGGTGAGGAGGCGAAGAGGACCTGTTGGGATATTGCGAGGACTTACTAAGGGGGTATTTAGTGGTGTTTACACGCCCTGGGGGGCCAGCAGTGTTGGCCGCCATCGGCAAGGCCGAAGAGGTTTGTTGTTTTCTTTGCTTATCCTGGATGGATGGATGGATGGATGGATAGATGGGTAGATGTTTACGGGTGATTCACTCTGGTTAAAATGCGTGTACATATCAGCGATAGATTTGTTGGGTCTCTTCTACGACCATGATTCGTGAACGCTAGCAGTGGGGCGTACCCTGGCAGTGCTGGGCCATGGTAATCACATGACAGTAAGTTCTGTCACCCCCTCGTCTACGCGTCTTCCCTGCTCTCCACCACCCATCAGCACAGCAACAATGGCGGCCCCCGCCGCCAACGCCCCGCACTTCAATCCCACGCTCATCCGCGAGCTCGCGCGTCTGCACGCGGTCTCTCGTGCGCATTCACACCTAACGTCCTCGACGTCAGCACCGTCCAGCACGATCGCCGCGGCGGCCAGCCCCAGCTACGAAGCGGACCTGCAGGCGGCGACGACGGCGCTGCGGCGGCTGATAATCGACGAGGAGCTGACGATCTCGACGCTCGCACCACAGCTGGCGTCTCCGGCGTCGGACGCATCACGGTCGCGGCGGCACCAGCGGGCGCAGGTGGTGGCGAACCGCGAGACGTTCGCGACGACGGGGTACCTGCCGTCCGCGAGCAGCCCGCTGAACCTGCTGCTGGGGTACCGCGCGGTGCAGCGCAGCATCGGCTGCAACGCGGCGCGGATCCCGCGCGCGCGCGCGGAGCTGGCCGACGCCCGGCGCGAGCTGGCGCACGCGGAGACGACGCTCGCCGAGCTCCGCGCCCTCGGCGATGCCCTCGAGGGCCGCGTGCAGGAGCTCGAGCGCGGCGGCGGCGGACCGCATGCTGACGGCGTCGCCGAGCTGAGGGCGAAGCTCAGGGACACCAGACGCAAGTCCGCGAGGACTATGAAGGCGCTCCAAGCCTTCTTTGGCACCGCGCTCAAGGCTCGGCTCGAGATCGAGGAGCTCGGCGGCCCCATCGCCGAGTGCGCGGATGTCGACGTCGATGCCAAGAAGGCCGTCGGCAGAGCCGGCGCCGGCGGCCAGATCACCCTCGAGCAGGCGTTCAGGGCGAGGAAGAAACGGCGCGCGAGACACGCGAAGAACGCGGAGGAGGAGGAGAGTGAGGAGGAGGATGTCGACGATGAGATGCGCGGCCTGCTCGAGCTGCTGATGAATAAGAGTCTCGAAGCAGATGCGTACGTCGAACTGGAGATGGAGAGCGCGGTGGCTAGGTTCCTGGTCAGAGCGAAGGTAGCAGAGCTCCATCCGCGGGATGCGAGGAGGATACGACTGGTGGGCTTTGGGGGGGCTTTCGAGGAGTAGGCACCGCATATTCTATGTACATAATGGCATGCTTGGCGGCGGCTCGAGATTACGATTGCGCGGGAGACTTGTGAGAGCGCAAGCCATACATCCGTTCGTCGCCTAGTTGCCACCGCAACCCCGCAAATCTACTGATAGCTCTCCAACTTCTCCATCGCCGCGATGCCGCCCCTTGAGGATCATATACCTGAACCACGCCACAGCGTCGCGCTACTACGTATGGTGTGCCGGCTTAAGAGCCTTCTCGATGCCCTCTTTATCGAGGCTGGCGATGCTAACGACGGCGCAGTCCTCGCCGCCGCCATCGTCGGGGTTCTTCTCCCCGTAAAGGCGGGTTGCAGACGAGACGGGTTCGCAGAAGACCGGCGTGACCACCGGGGGAGCTGCTGTATTAGTGCGCCGCAGTGGCAGCCGCCTGCGAGGAGCGTACTGCTGGAGGGGGCGGAAGTGGAGGGGTGGTTGTTGGACGATATTTTTGGGCGCGCGGGGGGGGGGAGTGGACGTCGATGAAGGGGCTGTGGATTGCAGGGCAGTTGAGGGGGGAATACAAGATGTGGGCTCTTCGTTCCGTGCAGTGCACGCGTGGGATCACGGTCACAGGATTCATATCATTAAATCCGGCTCTGGATGTCACAGATTACCGCCTTTCACGGCCCAGCCACAATCAAAAATGCCATATGCGAACCTCCTCCGCTTAAGTCTTGTAGGTGCACCCTTCGTTATGGCTCCCCCGCCCCAACCGTCGGATGTCGGCGTAGTCGGCCTTGCATTCCCAGCAAAACTCGAAGCCGCACTTCCCGCACGTCATGTGTTGGCAGCCACCAGTCTTCATGATGTCGAACTTGCATCCAGGGCAGGGTTTCGTCTGTTCCCTGACGAGTCTCTCGCTCAATTCGAGTGCCAGCTCGCGCTCGCCCATCGGGCCCTCGGATTGCAACAAGCCAGCCAGACGGAGGTCCTCGTCGTACTCCTCGCACGACAGCGCGACGTGCCAGGGCGTGTCGCGGTGGTTGAAGCACGTCTTGTGGCCGCAGGCACGACAGGTGACGATGGGCCTGTCGGCGCCGCCGTCGTGGAGCTGGCTGCTGCCGCAGCCGGACGCGATGCACTCCCTGTACTCCGGCAGCGACTGGAGGAAGCGGCGGGTGGCGCGGTCGGCGAAGACGGCGCTCTGCGCGGGGCTGCCGAAGCGCTGGACGTCGGCGGCGGTGAATCCGCTGCTGCACTCGGGACACCGGGGGTCGGTCCACGCGCTGCCCGACAGCGCGTGCGCGAGCAGCTGCTGGATGCACGGTAGACACAGCTTGCGCGCGTGTCTGCACGACGACGTCGGCGCCAACGGGAATACCGAGATCGGCTGCGCTGTCAGACACACTATGCAGTCGAGCTGCGGCTCGGACGGGTGAGAGAGCGCATATCTATATCCCCACAGCCCCCCCACGTCCCAGCCACCCCTATCAGCACCCCTCGAGGCGGTGTCTTGAGGAAGAGACTTACGCTTCCGCGTAGATCCGAACTTCGTCCAACGCTCGAGCATCCCCATGGCCGAGTGGGCTTTCGCATCCCGCCCGCGGACAGACCGGAGTTCTGCCGGCCCTGACCGCCCGCCGCACGGCGAACTGCAGACAGTCCTGACACACCCAGCAGAAATCGGGGGCGGCCGTCTCGGCGTAGTACATTGGCTTGCAGTAGCGGCAATGCAGGCAGATCCTACCAACGGACCGCGACGACGGGGCGCCGACGGTTGCGGTTGCGGTTGCGGCTGCGGTTGCATTAGCTGTGGTGGCGACAGTGGCGACGCTGGCGACGCTGGCGGCGGTGGTGGTGGCAACGGTGGTGATGGGGGAGCGTATTTGCACCTTCTGTCGGACAGTCAGCTCGACGGGGACTCCCAATTGAGCAGTCAACTGAGGATGCATACCGCAGACCTCAAGACTCGCGTGCTCGGACCCGGCTTCTGGGCTCGCGCGCTTAGACTCGGCTTCTGGCCCAGCTTCTGGCTTGGGTTCGGGCTCGGGTTCGGTTTCGGGTTCGGTTTCGGGTTCACTTTCTTTTTGGCGGCGAAGAATAGAGACAACACGCCCTTTCGTTCCATTTTTATATGTATATATATATGTATATGAATTGATAGCGACTGGATATGGGAGTAGGATGCGTGAAGATTTGACGACGACGACGACGAGGAAGAGGAGGAGGAGGAGGAGGAGGAGGTGGAGGTGGAGGAGGAGGAGGAGGGAGAGGAGCTGAAAAGCCGATGCCTATTATGCTCTAGATACCCTTCTGCTAACTGATTTGACTGTGGGCTGGGCTGGGTTGGGCCGGACCATGTCGTGACGACGAGCAGAGGAGGGATGCGAGCAAATAGGTTTTCACCATGTCCGATTGGGTCCGGCCCCCCCCTCCCGACTCCCCGCTTCGAAGAAATGTTGTGTTGGCCCGGCCCACCGACAAAATCTATTGGCCGCCCGGCGTGGGATCATGAGCTGGTGCGCATCGTTGCTAGTGTGTGTGCGCATGGCGGGGCGCGGGCGGATTGAGCTAGAGTAGATAGATATGCGTGTGTCGATAGGGAAACGAAGGTGTCAGGACTCGGCAGGAAGCTGGGTGACGTACGATGTTGAGAGATATGTATGTACCTTCTCGTATCTATCGTGGGTGTGAACTATTCCTAGCGACAAAAGCCAATCCGAATCGCAGTTGAGCTGAGGTGATGGAGGTCGGGCTCAGCCGCACCAGAAACGTACGGAGCAAGCAGGCGACATGGCAATTCCCGTCTGGGTCGGCGCTGTGTGCTGCGAAGTGGAATTAGGCATCAGTGTGTTGTATTGTGTTGTATCGTTCTCTAGCCGTAGCCTCATCCCCTACCGATATAACTATGCGTTATGTATATGTAAGAATGTATGTAGGTAGAGGGTTCTACAGGCACGTCCAGTCCTCTCTTCGTATCTGCTGCTGGCTCCGGATAATACCATAAGGTAGGAACAATATAGTTGGGTAAGTAACTAGATAACCAAAAAAAAAACAACCAAAAAGCCAAAAAGGGCAACAAAAAAAGCAAAAATAATAATAATGAGATAAATCCAGCCAAAACGCCGTTTCCCGCAATTCTCCTCGCCCATCAGCTATCCCAGATGGCGCCGAAAGAGGGTACGCCCCTGGACTCGAGGCCGTAGACGACCTTGTACGTCAGTTTGGGGTTGCTGATGATGACGACGGCCTCAGCGCCGCTCTCGCGGTACATCGAGTAGGCCGTCTTGACGACGTCGGGCCTTCCAGCACCGGCGGCGGTATCGTAGATGACGGCGTTGCTATCGGCGCTGAGGACGTCGGCGACGAGGCCGTCGCCGAAGGTCTTGCGCGGGGACCGGGTGCTCCAGAGGACGCGGCAGGAGACCTCGCCGGCGCGGAGCACAGCCAGACACGGTCCGATGCCCGAGCCCGTCGCGATCAGCACGATCTTGCGGAACAGTTTGGAGACGTGGAGGACGCCGCAGGCTGGCGGGTGACGGTAAGGTTAGTGCGAGTGCGGAGCGGGGGGGGGGAGGGGCACGGAGGAGAGATGGTGACGTACTGGGGACGCTGCGGTACCACATCGACGTGGGCGGATCGGCGATGATCTGGCTGGTCCAGTCGCCCGCCTTGGACACGACGACGGAGTAGTCGGCCGAACCGCCGCCGGACTCGGCGATGGCCGCGAAGGAGTGCCATTCGAACAGTGGCGCCTGCGACAGCCGCACGAAAGAGCCCGGGTACGGCCGGACGTACGAGCGGTCCTTGACGTAGATGCGGCAGGCGTGCGATGAGAGAACTTCGGTCCGCACGCTGAGCTTGCGCAGGTGCAACCACGGGTACACGAGGCACAGGGAGATGGTCGTCAGTAGCCAGAAGCTCGGCGTGCGGACCAGAGCCCGCCCAAGGGACGGGCCGATGGGGAGATCCGTGAGGTCTTTGGTCAGGCTGACAATCAAGCCCCAGACTAGCGCTACCGAAAGCCAGCCGGCGAAGCGGTGGGACATCTCGAAGTAGTCGTGGTAGTACTGGCGGACGGACGGGTATGCAGACGCCGTCATCAGGCAGAGCAGGAAGACCACGATCCAGCAGAGGACCACAGTGGTGGTCGTTACCTTTACGGATGTCAGTCAGTCCAGTGTAAACATTTCCGCCAGGTTAGACTCACTATCTGTACACCGTGGCAGCGATTCTGAGTGAGGTTCCCGGTTAACCAGATCAGCCAGATGACCGCAAAGAAAGCGCAGCCGCTGTGGATGCCGCCGAAAGCATAGATCTTAGCGCAGTGCCGTCGGATCCAGAGAGGCCAGCTCTTCGGCACCGACGAAAAGCTGCGGAACAACAGATTGACCATGTGTTCATGCCGCATCACGACGGTAGCCGCCAGATTCCCCAGACAGGCAGCCGCAAGCTGTTCCACCGAGCACGTCTTCGTCGCCGCAATCGCCACGGCAACCAGCAGATTCACCAAGAATATCAACAGGAACAGTCGTCTGTACACCGACATCACCTGATATCGAATATTCCGCAGCAACGTGCCATGCCGCTTCTTTGCTAGTTCGTGGCCTGCGTGGACGGTCCAGTCTTCCTGCTTCTCGACGTCGACTGTGGTTCCGGCCTGGGACGGAGCTTTCTCAGGATCGTTTGGTCTGTGGACCGCCGCTGGTGAAACCTCGTTGCTGACATCTCGGTTTGTCTGGACGGCGGCTGGTGTCGCCGTGTGCGAAGAGCATGCTGATGATCTGTGCACACAAGGTCAGTCAAGCTTCACCTGCCACATGGCCAGAACAACAGGGCCCGGGTCGGGCTGGAAAGCATACCCTACATCGCTCCGGCCACGCTGAACGCTATTAATCGCGGACTCCTCGCAACAGCCCTCGGTATTAGGACTCGGGGAAATGGTAGCACCACCGCCGCTTGCCATATCGAGCTTAAAAATGGATATATTCAATCAAAAAAAAAAAGAACACCGGCTTGGGGAAAAGAGGCCGGCCGCTTTCCGTTCCGTTAATTATAAGAAGTAAGTAGGCAGTCTGTACGATTGCACCGGGGGGTAGGGACTAGAATTTGGTCTCCTGAGAAATACGGATTCCACAGTTGTATTTATCTCCCCTCCTCTCCCTCCTCCACCCAAGTCTCCGTGGTGGTTGCTTATGCCATACGCATACAGAACTGGGATCCCCATTGACGTCTCGTTTCTTGCCTCCCTCTCCCATCTCACGTCCCGAGGGCAGGAGATGGAAACCCCGAGGCCTCCAGGTCCTTCGATCGTGTAGTATGCGGATCATATCACGGTGACCTCACAGTGACCTCACGTCTGGCACGGCATGGCAGCCTTCCTTCGGGGTGACGGCCCACAGACTCACGCACACATGCTCCGGGGGAGAGGGGAACTGGCCTGACTTCAGATCTTGGCCAGGCACAGGGGCAAGATAGAGGCGGATCGGAGGACTTGTCCGCGTGGCGCTCGAGGAAGCAGCAAGAACACATCCATCACCGGCAGAAACAGTGCACTGCTGTCGGTGGAGGTTCAGAGCAACCACTGCTGTTCGACCGTACGAGCACGCAGTCGTCTCCCCACTAGTTGAACCGTTTCAATCCCACCGATCCCATGCACCTGCCGGATAACTCCCCCAAAAGAGCCGTGGGTCGAGCTGACACAAGAACACCCAAACAGAAGCCCTGATCGTGGAAGGGTGGCGGTGGCGGTGGCGGTGGTGGTGCGCATGGACACCCGCGTGGTGTGTGCGCCAGACGCCCACGGGGTGCATCATACCTAGATCACTAGGTGGTACCCACACACACATCATGATTCATGAACAACCTGTTCAAGGCTGCCACGGAGTGGAATGGAAGCAATACACACACCGGTACAGCAGGCGGTCACCGCCACTCCCCAAACCCCTTGCACATCTCAAGCGGGAGACCCCGGGAAAGAAATGGCATGAAGCCAAAAGCATATGCGAATTCGCTTGTCACTCGGGAGAAATACCAACACTGCTGGTAGGGGAAGGCGCTTCAGAAACCAGACCTAGCTCCGGCGAAGAGCAACAAGCAGCTGGCAGCGAGATTCTACCAGTTGAAGCCTAGCCATTGTCTCACTGGCCAGTACCTCAAGTGGACGAAGATCAGGCCCACAGCCAAGTGCTGGCGGTGACCGTAGCGGACCCAGACCCGGGAGCACCTTCTCAAGAATTGCCCCTACTGAAAGGCCCAGCAGAAGATCATGTGCGCGGAAGTGCGGAAGGAGACCGGTAGAGCAAAATTAGGCCAGGGCGGAGGGTAGGGGGGGCCACAACGAGCCGCCTTCGGGTTTAGCGGTGGACGAGAACCAGAACAGTGCGTACATCGCCATGATCTAGATAGGTCGCATGCGATTAATGATTAAACAAAAAAATAATCCTGTTCAAGGCCGGTATCTTCACGCCACATCGCAAGTTTTGAGCAGCTCTTGCCATGATCGGACCGAGTTCACTGGGCGGAATCCAGTGTATCATAGCCCTTGATGCACTCGTGGCAGCGAGACACCGGATCCAGAAAACCTTTGCACCCGGAAAACCGGCTGTCGCGGTAACCATCATTATGAAGAGCCGAACCGGTTATATGCCATCGTCGCTAGGAGCCGTCAGTTCTCGTCTCGACTTATGATTGCCAACAAGCAGGCTCGCGTGTGCAGCAGACCATCCCGCCTTCAGTGCGCCCATTCAACACTGGTTGGATGGCGTGTTTCGGGGATATGCTATCCAATCGGCCTTTCGCAGTAAATTCTCTCTCGGACTGTGGGTTGGAGTGTCTGGTATTCGCACTGAGACTTCCTGATATTTCTTCCCCCAGGCTGCGACTTCCCAGGTCAACGCCCCAAGCAGCGTAGCAGCGTAAACACTTGAGACCCGGCACGAGAGTATAACAGAACTTAGTCCCTGAGTGCGGGCTATGTGCTGGTTAGAGCATTCGACGGCGCCCGGCCACACAACGAGGCCTAGATCGGTTCCTCAGGGCTTGGAGGAGTCTCCGAGTACCCAGCCACTGTACGAGCTTATTTCGATTGGTCAGAGGCAATGCAGTGACGGTGTTGCGACAAGACTCACCGGAGTTTGCAGTTGACCGGCACCACTTGTAGTTACGAGATGAAACCAGAGTGCAGCACAGTATTACCCGGAGAACAGCTACGTGGGATTTCCGCTAATGTGGTGGTGGTTGCTGCGAGTCAACTGACAACCGTCGCATGACGCAGCGCGGCTACCGCGGCTGTTGGGCCGCCCTCTAATGCACAAATGTGCGGTCAGCTGCCTGCCTCCCCGACGCCGAATAGATATACCCACGCACACATATAGCCCCCAACCCCCCCAACGCCGCAGTCCTGCGCTATCTCATGCACAGTTCAGGGCCAGTGATTTTATGTAGGTCCCGCTGTGAACTATGTACCAGGCGGCTCCGGAGGTTTTTTTTTTTTTTTTTTTATTCAATACTCTCATGCGACCTTATGTAGATCATGGAGAGCCAAAGTATTCTCATTTAAACCAAAACGGCTCCGGAGGTGTGGGGCATTCCCCGCCAAGGAAGAAGAAAACAGGACAGGAAAAAGTGAAAGTGTTCAGCCCATTGACTGGAGTGGATCGCCGTGAACGCCATTCTGGACGTGAAAGCTGCTGGGGTGGGCATGACGCTCGTTCGCGCGGAGCAGATTCGGGATGAGGTCGAGCGAGGATGGACGACGGGATGGAGGCGAAGGATGCGGGACGGAGGCGTAGAGACACAGCCAAGATATACAGAGTATCTTGGCTACAGCCTGCCTGTGGTGTGGGACTCGGCAGTGCGGGGCGGCATCGGGAGCGCAACCAGCCGCACCAGCAGAGAGGGCCATGGAACCCGCACCGCCACCACGTCCCCCCAGATCAACCATTCCCCGCCCCACCGTCTACTCACCTCTCGGGTCCAGAACTCTATGCGGAACCGGTTAGTTTTTACCACCAGTCGTGGGCTGGATCCCACCCCAAACAGACCCCACCCCATACTGGAGGTACCTACCCCATCTCACTGGATCAAGGTCTTCAACACTGAGACCTCGCGCCTTTCGTACGCGCTTCGGACCTGGCGAGAACGATTAGTGACCTGGATGGAGCAGACCACATGGACAGTGAGGTTGCCCGACTCGTGGCCGGATCGTTGGACGAGAGATTGCGAGACCATATGCTGGATGCGGTGGTTTTATTTCTCTCGTAGCCCCCCCCTCTCTTCGGCGGGCGTTGGGACTGGCAGAGGAGCCTCTAGCCTCGGGAGCAGATATCACGGTGGTTCTTCGCAGTTATGATTCGCACTTATGTTCGGCCAGGGCAACATCCTAGGACGTCAGGAGTGAGTTGGATGGATACGAGGATATTCACCCGAGACACGAATACTTGGGTGTGTATGATGAGGGGACAATCGAAAAGCTGGAGGATAAGAGCTATATCGGCCACCGAACGGGACGGAAATGCAGTACTGTGTGCTTCAACACTCGCAACCCGTCCCGAACGCCCAGAAATCACTCGCAGTCACTCGGAAGATGAGTGTCCAAGACCATTCACCCAATGCGGTTGAAAATCCGCTGGGGCCCTGCTCACAAGGGGGCGCCTGGGAACGAAAGTTCAGGCAAGTGGACGGCTCTGGCAGCAGATGAGCCAAGCATCCGGTGCGGAGATCCCCACCTTCAGAGTCCGTTATAGGAGAACGCAACTCCCACCCAGGCCCCAGGCCCATCTGAAGCGCTCGATTACGGAGATCAAGTGAAAGGAGGCGAAGGCGTGGGCTGCCGTCAACGCCACCCACAAGAAGCGCATATCGTTACAGTCGGAAGACGTGTCGGAAGCCCGACTTCGTCCCTGCCGGGGCAAACAAAAGCTCGCCTCGAGGTTCTATCAGCAGAAGACAGGTCACTGCCTTACTGGTCAGTATCTGGAACAGACCCACCGCCACGGGAGACCTCTTCAAGGATTGCCGCCACTGGCCTGCAGAAGATCCTGTGGATGGAGGCGTGGAGAGAGACTGGGAGGGGCAAAGACGTTGAGATCCGAGACCTCTTTGCCGACGAGCGGGGCAGACAGGCGGCCCCGGACTTCTTTCTCACCATTGCTGCGGGTAGGCAAGCTCCGACTCCCGAGCCCGGCTGAAGAAGACGCCCAGCGCGAGGTGTGGAGTGGGAGCTCCGGGAGCGGCAGGGAAGAGAAGAGGAGAGGAGGCTGGAGGTCGAAGAGGTGGAAGTTGAGGTTGAGGCAAAATTGTAGCTCGTCTCCACACCCTCCTGTATGGCCCCGGCAGACGAGGATCAGGGAGCACGAAGGCGGCTTTTCTTTTGTCTTTCCTCTGCTATCTATCTCCTTGGTGCGCTCTGCATCTTCGAAACGGGCCAAGGCGAAGCGGGAGCCACAACGAGCCGCAAGGGCAGTGGCCGGGAACCGGACTATGTGCAAATCGCTATGAAAGTTTGCACGCGGTTGATGAATACATAAAAATAAAAAAAGAGAGAGATGCGGTTTATCGCCTCGTCTCGCACCAACTGTGTCGAGTCTCGGCAGTCTGCGAATTTTTGCCTTCCTCAATAGAGAGGATGCATGGTAGTCGAATCTCGAGCTCTGATTGGCCGAAATCGCAGAATAAGGGTCTGCACTACACCATTTTGGGCCAAAATTTTCCAGGCACTATCTAGACACAGACATCTGACTAAGAAGATAGAGTAGATACTGCATCCTCTTCAGCGAGTAGTGATATCAGCCGATGAACGAGGGTAGTTATACGTGACGAGCGAAGTGAGGTTTGGTGCGAGACAATTTATCGCTGTCATTGTCTCATCGCCCCGCTTCGACCGGCCACCGCCGCCCCCATGATCTAGCTAGGTCGCTCGCGGTTAATGAATAGACAAAAAACAAGATGCGGTTGGAAAATTCATGAACCGCCCACGGCAGGCGTGAGCCAGGATGAAGGTGGTGGGCGCCCTGTTCCTGGGCGTCAAGTCCGGCTTCAACAATGTCAGGAGGGTGCACCTAGGCACAGACGCATGGAGGCACCCGAGCTGGAACCGGACCTCATCTGGTGCATCAGCAGCTTTATGTATGTCTGACCGGCAAGTTAAACTGGTCCTCGATGAGGAGGTGTGCAAACGAATCCGGTGGATACCGGAACCCCAGGGGCCCGGCGGCTCTGACCCTCTTCATCACCTACCTGTCGGGCATCTTCGACGAGGTGGAAGGGTCTGCCCCGGCGTAAAGAAATACCCTTTGTGGACGACATCGCCAGGCGGGCAGAGAGAAAGGATTAAGGAGGTGGCTAACAAGCTGACAGAATTGACAACCAACAACGTCGTTGCTTTCGATCACGAGAAGACAGAGGCCTCTACCACAAGAGAACCCCTCCGACCAATACGATTGAGGTGGGCGACAGGGACGTTCCCCTCAACAAGGGAGCGACACGCTGACGTGGAGCCCGGCTAGACTTCCAGCTCGTCCTGAAGGAGTGCGCAACGTCGGCTCTACTGTTTCTCGGGATGGGTGGAAACAACGGTCCTCCCACTGTCCCGCTCCGACCTATGATCTAGATAGGTCGCATGCGAGTATGAATAAACAAAAAAAAAACCGCCCCGCTTCGGGCAGCCATCATCATCGATGACGAGGAAGCGGCCAAGCGGACAGCGGATAGCCCTCAGCCCCCCGGGCTGTCCATCTTCACGGACAGCACGCGGACGGAGCCGGGCGCGGTCGGCCATGCCGTCACCTGGCGCAGGGGAGAGCAGTGGGCTGGCTGCATGGTGCACATGGGCTTTAGCCAAGAAGCTTATGGCGCAGCCATTGCCCGAGCACTGGAGACAGCCGCCCGCAGGCCCCACGCGCCCGGACGTGTGACGATCTACACGGGCGCTCAAGCGGCTATCCTGCGGATGACTTCGGACTGCCCCGACTTCGGCCAGGTGTGTCCTCGAGGCTAGAAAACACATCACCACGTCCGCCGGAGGTAACCGGCTGGGCGAAAGGAGGGAGGAGCGAAGGCAGGAGGCCGAGGAGCTGAGGTGCCCCCCCCAACGCCTTCCTTCATGGCCTCTGCGGAAGAGGAGGGCGTTGCTTTTTCTTTGGTCTTTTCTTTCGCCTTCTATTTGTCATTTCCTTGGTGCACTTTTCATCTTCGGGACAGGCCAGGGCGGAGGGCAAAGGGGAGCTGCAACCAGCCACCCGTGGGCTGGTCGAGGTCGGGGCAGGAACTAGTAGTGTGTGCATCGCGCGATTAATGACAAAAAAAAGATGTGGTTAGAAAACAATATAATACGACGTCATACGCGCACTTGGAACCATTCTCGAAGAAGGTCCACGGTCACTGACGCTGCGGCTGCAAGATTCTGAGCTGCGCTGTCGGCTGTGCTGTGTGGCCGGAGCCCTATAGACGCAGCGGCCCATTAGAGCACCCTTTCCCAGAGTCGGTCTGTCTCCGTGGAGGCGGTTTCCGGGGTTACACGGGCAACGCTCGGCAGTCTATTCACAACTATCCCTCGCTCTAGAGTTTCCTCACTCGTTCACGAAGACTAAAATCACGGTCACGTGGACGAATGATACTTGGTGACTAGCAGAAAGTCTTTGTTGTATCTACTTGTGGACAATTTTCTTGACTCGTCGCTCGCGCGCTGCCGGATACCTACTAGTGCTAACAAGCTTGGTTGGAAAATAAAGGTCCGGCCTTCTCTTTCTCGCCGATAGTTACCCGACGCCGATCACGTGTATGTAATAATAATAGAGTTCTAAGTTGTCTTACCACAAGCTTGAGTCATTGGCTAGCTGCGGATGACTAACTAACTGATCTTGAGAGGTCATCTTTCCACTACATAAAGTGACACCACTTCCTCCCCCAACGAAGGACAAGAAGGACGGATGTCTAAGTACATACGAACAACTTAACTCTCCCGCCGCCGATAAAAAAAAATGTCCGCCTAAATCCCTCCAACTCACCAGCTCCCTGGCACTCTACCTCCATCTGGTAACTCAGCACTGTATCATCTCGGCAACCCTCCCCCCTACCGATTCCAACGGGACGAACAGTAGCTCCAGCATCCCGCTCACCCTACCCCAAGATGTTGCATCTTCACCAAAAACAAAATTGGCTCCTGGTTATACTTCATCTATTGCTCCTGCTCACTTCCCTGACAGGAAATCCAAATCATCGTCATCTCCTTACTTCTACCGGTGCTGTCTGAGGGGACGAGTCTCTCTTTTGTCTTTCTCGTGTTCGCTGTTCCGGTTCGAATTGAATCTTTTGCTTCGTGGAAAGACCAAGGCGTTGGTGACCATTTACCGGGCGTCCGCCGTACTATAACAGCCTAGGTATGCTCCAGCTTCAGTGGCCGACCGCTGCGGATGCAGCTGACCGACACGCGAACAGACCGTCACTAGAGTTACACCCCATAGACCCGCGATCCGTCCATCATGTCCAGTATCTTCACGTACAACCCGTCCCCACCGAAGCCGGCATCCCCGTGGGCGAGCTCACCGTCTACGACGCCGCAGCCCTCCTCCGATGACCCGGAACAGGTCATGACCGATGTGCCGGGCCATCTCAAGACGTCATCTTCGCGCTGCCGCAGCGGATTGATCGTGAATGGAGACAGCGGGGAAGCGATGACCGAGGATGGCGAATCTGTTCACGGCCTCGCCGCAGAACCGCAGATCGGCCCGACGGAGTATAAGCTTAGCCTGGTGAGAGGCGGGAAGAGTGAGGGGCGTTTGGAGCAATTGACCACCCAGTTGCTGTGGCGACTACAGCAGAGTACCTCGTATGTCTCTTCACCGAATTTATGGCGGTGGATGCCTCCACTGACCCCATCAGATACCACGGAACTAGCCTTGCGTCCAAGTCCCCCGACGCCATCAGCTCACTCCTTCAGGAATCTAAAGGTGCGCTCTACGAGATCGGAATCGCGGACGATGGAACGTTCATCGGACTAGAGGAGGACGAGCTGGAGGGATCACTCGATGTACTACGAACCATGGCGGAAAAGCTGGGCGCGAGCGTTACCGTGACGCGGAAAGTCTTCGTCAAGACGGTGGAAAAAAGGGATGTTGACCAGGCGAAGTTAAAACTGGCGGAACACCTAGTCGCAAGGGCGCGTGGGAAAGCCAGGAATGGGAGGGGAAAGAACTTCAAAGAAGTCCCGGACTTGGCGCATTATGAGGTCGACGCTGCCGATGCGGAGAAATTTCACATTCCGAAAATGGGGGCAACTCTGTGGGTCGCGGAGGCACTCATTAAGCCTTACGATGGGACCACTCGAATAGGTGCTACCTCTGGTGATGTACGGCCGTCCGGATCGAACCCTACCGAGCAGCTGAGGATCTCCCTGACAGGATCGACCACTTGCGGGAAAAGCACCCTGTTGGGCACCTTGACTACAGGAGACCTGGACAATGGACGTGGAAAGAGCAGGCTCTCTTTACTCAGACATAGACACGAATTGGTCACTGGCGTGACGTCTTCCGTTGCTTGGGAGATCGTAGGATACAAGCCGAAAGGATCGACGGCGCCGAACAGCAAGGATGTTGACTGCGGGTTCTTCGGGAGTGCAGACCCAGAGCCTGGCGATGACGACATATCAAGGGTGGTCAATTACGCTACCGGGAATATCTCCTCGTGGACTGATATTCACGGCGCGGCCGAGGGTGGAAGGATCGTCTTCATGTCGGATTCCGCCGGACAGCTGAAGTATCGTCGGACTACAGTTCGCTCTCTGGTTGGATGGGCGCCCCACTATGCCGCCATCGTTATACCTGCGAACGACTGTGAGAGCGAGGATGGAAACCCTGGCCTTAGCGCTGCTAGTCGTATTCATATGGAGCTATGCATTAAGCTTGGTCTTCCACTCATCGTCATTTTCACCAAGATGGATATCGCGTCTAAGACTGGGCTGAGAGGTGTGTTGTCGAGTGTTCTGAGCACACTGAAGGCATCAGGAAAGAAGCCGCTCATGGTCCAGAAGTCAGCCAAGATTATGGATACCTGCAAAGCGGTTGCGGCGGAGCCTGAGATTGCGGTTCCTATTGTGTTTACCAGTTCGGTGAAAGGCGATGCCATTAATTTGGTCCACGGCCTGCTAATGAATTTGCCCATGCCCAAATTTCCGGTACTTCCAGGCGCAGATGCAGTTCGCCCGTTGCCGAACATCAGTCTAACTAGAGTCATGAAGGGAGTCGAGGGCCTGGCTATTACCGGAAGTGGCAGGAACATGGAGACCAGTGCCGAAGACGGGGACCCAGGGCTGACAACCCTATTCCATATCGAGGAGGTTTACGGAATGAAACCCTCTACCAATTCGGACCAGAATAGCAGTGGATCGGTAGTCAGTGGGCACGTCCGCTACGGCAAGGTCTCCATCGGAGATAAGCTCATCGTCGGTCCGTTTTACTCCGGAGTGGAAACCCATCGGTCTCGTAGCGCAACACCAACTCCAATAGCGGCTCCAACAGTGCTAGGCTCCTCGTTGCTGTCGGTATCTGCCGGCTGTGGCTATGGAAGTCTTCTCTCCCGCTCCCCCGAAAGCGGCGATGAAGGCGGTGGCCGCAGCCCACCCGGCAGTCGCGGGCGCGGGAAATACGACATAGAAGAAGACGAATGGAGGCTCGTGCGCGTGGTCTCGGTACGACGTCTACGGCTTCCCGTAGCAACACTCTTCGCCATGGAAGCAGGCACTATTGGCGTAATCCCCATCAATGAGGAGGAGGAACGAGAAACCGCCCCCCATACGGACGCCCGGGTAACAACCGCCGCCTCCGATCCCTCCCTCACCCTTCAGCCAATCGATATCTGCCGTCGAGGCTCCCCGCTCAAGGCCGTCACATTCGTCTCCTTGCCGCACGAGAAGGAGCCCGAAGAGCTGCGGCTGCGGAAAGGAAACGTCATCCTCAACCGCTCGTTCCCCGGAAAATCCCCGTGGATGAAAGCATACACCGGATTCTTCGCCGAACTCGACGATGACGCCGCCGCAATGAGCATTGTCGTCGGGATCGATGTGATAGTGTACGTCGCATCCGTGCGCGCGGTAGCACGCGTTGTTTCCGTTGACCCGCCGCCGCCAACAACCCATCTCCCTCCGGCCGCGGAAAAGATGGATATGTTTGGCTTCGATGAGGGCGACGATGAGGATGCTACTGTTGGGGGTGCGACGAGAAGGTTTGGCTTCGAATTGGCGGGTGCGGAATGGATCGAAATGGGAGCGAAGGTGCTAGTTATGAAGAACCGGACAGGGGGAGGGAACGGAATGGAAGCTTTTGTGGGGAGGGTGGTTGAGAGGAGAGAGGGGACGGTGTGATGACGGGGAAGCTGGGTTTGGATTTGAAATTTTTTTTCTTTATTTTTATCAATTCTGGATCTTGGCTTTTGATGGGTGTTGGAGATGCGTGTTTGATTGTATGGGTATCTAGTTGGACTCTCGATTCCTTCGGCTTCATCGATGGCACCATTAGTAATTCCGTGCACATGGGTAATGCTCCAATGACGATCCTGCCGAATAAACCTGCCTCCCTGCTCTGCGACTGGACAGGTGGGAGGGTGGCCTGGGTTGGCACAGAGAAAGAGCTGACAGCCTGTCGTCGACCATGAAGAGCAACTGACACTGGAACCGTTCAATTCCTTACGACAGCAGCTGCATACACCAAACCTTGAAAAAGTCATCATGGTTCGTCGGCTACAAACTTAGTAAAATACAGTCGCCCAATCATACACCCATTCTCCCCACAAGTAAACAATTAGTTGGCAATAGAAGAGTCAACAATCAGCCCGCCCAACCGCCACCACAGGCAGATAGATCTCCTTGGAGTGCTCATATCATTGGGACTTGGGCGGTGAGGGCGCTGGGGGCATGTGGCTGCGCAGTAGTTTTTAGTAGATATGCTGGATGCGATGAATGGGTGAAGGAAAAAAAAATCAGCCGGTTCAACTTTCAAGAGTTAACACGGCCCTTAGAGCTTCCTTCATTCCTTTCGTCCCCGATGCCCAGCGGAACCGTACGCGTTGACGCACTGGGATGCGCCAGCAGCCTAGTTTTCAGCTACCGCTATCCTCTTGTGGGTGGATGCCGCGGTCTCGAGAGGGAAATTGCATGGCGACGATGGTTCTGGACATCCGCCATACATAGTAGTGCAGAGGGCAGGTAGATGGCAAGGCTGCCAGGCGGCCACCACATGGAATGGTGCGGAGGATGGTACACATCGCTAATGGCTTGTGGTCACTGGCCTCATCTCCGCTCGATCATGGGAGCCAGCCCTGCTAGTGGTCAGTTTCATTCGTCAATAGTAAGTAGAAGGGGGGTATGTATGTACCGTGTGTAGCCAACGCCACCGGATCCTGTAAGAGGTTCATAACAGACATCTGTCCGGCCTGGGCTCGGATCCATATTCCAAGCAATCAGCTTAGTGCTTATCAAGTGGGGTGCTAGGAGAATCACACGCACCGACTGAAAATGACGCCACTTGTGCTCCAAGTGTGGGACTGCGAGAATGTTCAGGTTTTCAGACTGTTCCTTCGGTGGTCGCAGATGCCAGCCCGGTAGCGAGGAAAGATGAGCAGGAAGATATCAAGTCATTGTAAAAGTGCAGAGCTATTCCAGGAAGTAATCAAAGGCAGAAAAATATAGCAGGCAATTGTAAATTAGTGATAACACCAGAAGAACTTGAAATATCCACGAGTCAAGAGGTAGGCAGCAGAAAAGAAACAGAAGGGCCCCGAGGGGCTGAAAGGTTAATGAGAAAGCCAAGAGAGGAAAGGAAAGGACGGAGAGAGGGTGGGTGTGAGAGTTTTGTTATATCCACGAAGACTAGGCAATAACGAGTCGCCACGTCTAGACTGGTCGATTTTCAGCCTTGTGTTCCTGTCTTCGGACAGCTTTAATCCTAAGGCGATTTGGTCATAGCAGAAGAGAAGTTGTTGGTTATTCTACGAAACGAGAATGTATCCACTTGTCCATTTGGTGCCACTCGCAGATTGATGAAGTAGAGAGCATGGCAGCTACACAGCGGAACATTCCAATATCAATAATTCACAGTGAGTAGGCACTTATATATACGTCTACCACCGAAGCTCTAAGGTCTCCACCCCATATTGATGGGCTGTCACTCGGCGGGAATCAAAAGGGATAACAGAGAAGTTTCTGTTTGGTTACCAGTGCGATACGTATCGCCTTAAAGGTAACGGATGCTACTATCTGTAAAGATCGGAGGCGGTTGGCAGGCAAGGTTCGGTTGACTGCTAATACACGGTACTCCGACACACAATGTCACTCAGTGGTGGGTTGGTTGGTGATGTTGCATCTTCTTACTCGTTCTGCTTTGTCATGTAGATTAACGTCATATTCGTATATTCAGACTTTCACTTTTCAGACTTTCTCTCTAAGCCAATACAACACATCAAGACTTCATCGTTTCCATCCATTATTTTGACAGATGAACAGATTCACCCTCGTTTCGTTTACTGAGCGCTCTCCTTAACGTGCTTTCATCAGTTGGTTGTCTGGGCGCGTGGGAAGGGTTTGCTGCGCTGGGCCAGCTCTAGGGACAGGCGGAATTGGAGACAGGTGTGAACTACTTTGATATGTTGCATGCGATCAATAATTCATTGTCACCATACAGAAACCTATTCAAGTGCCTCCTTTTCTCCCAGTGCTGTCGTAATAATGAGCTGTGTACTCAAAGATTTGTTATGGCATTCTTTGACACAGGTGTTTATACACCAACTTTTTCAAACATCTCTCCTGCTTCCTGCTGGCGCCGCCTCGGCAACCCAATCCAATTGCACAGCCGAGCACCACCTCGCAAATGGACGGGACGTGTACACATATTCATGATACACGATTGCCTCTTTGCGCAGGCCAAACAGGATACTCGCTGGGTGGATAGCCACAGTCTGGTGTCCGAGGACAGTGAGGTATTCCCTACCATCCGGGGCAGCTCTCGCGGTTTGATGGAAGAACCCACGCAGGAAAGCTTTGAGAACACGCTGGGCAAGGTCGGGGGAGATCGCGTCGGATGACGTGGAGGAGGAGAAAGAGGGGTCTACAAGCGATAGGGAGATGCAGTATTGTCGGAGCTGCTTGCGGATATCAAGAAGGTTCTTGAAGGCGGCGCGAGAGACGTAGTTGGCGGTGCACCAGGGTCCGGCGGCGATTGGGTCCGAGGAAGAGACGGTGGCGGAGTCGTAGGCGCGCACAACTTCGAGAAGCATGATATGATCGCCTTCGCTGCGACGGAAGGCCTTGTGGACTTCTTCCATTGCCGCACGGTCTTCGTCGTTGACGGGCTGCGGGAACAAGTTGTCGGATGAGAGGGCGGCGATGACGTCGACAACCTCGGACAGGCAGGAGAGGCTGGGCTCGGCGGCGGCAAGAAGGACGCGTGCGAGGGGTGGGGTGAGTGGAAGCTTCGCCATCTTCTTTCCGATGGTTGTAATTTTGCCGGCGTCGTTGAAGGCTCCGAGGGAGTAGAGCTGGTTTAACGCAGTCTTCAGGCTTTCCGTTTTTGGGGGTGAGAGGTAGTCGAAGTTGACCACATCGTCCTGACCACGGGCCCTGAGCGCGAGAATAGCATATGCCAGATCCGTCCGCAGAATCTCTGGTTTCGTGGCCTCCTTGAGCTCGTTGAAATCGGCCTCGGTGAAAAGGCGGTAGCACTTTCCAGGACCTTCACGACCTGCACGACCTCCTCTCTGCTGGGCCGAGGACCGCGAGATCGGCGACACGAGAAGCGACTCCAATCCCAGCTTCGGACGGAATTGCTTCAACTTCGCCTTACCACAATCAACTACGAAGCGCACACCTGGCACCGTAACGGAGGTTTCCGCAATGTTGGTGGAGAGGATCACTTTGCGAGTGTTTCTCTCGCCGGCAGGCTGGAAGACCTTATTCTGTTGGGCCAGTGGTAGCTGAGCGTAGAGAGGGAGCGCCAGCATCTGCATACAATCAGGAGGATATCCAGAGCGCTAGGAAATATGGGTGTAAACCTTAGGAACACCTATCTCTATCTTCGCCGCATATTCGTGTATCGTCCTCCTGAGTGCTTCGATCTCCTCCTGACCTGTCAGAAACACCAAGATGTCTCCCGGCAACGGCTCGGCGTAGTGAATCTTGAACACAGTCTTAAGCGCCCCCTCGAGGTAATCCTGGATCGGCTGCTCGAGGTAATGCACAGTGACCGGATACTGCCGTCCGGGCACCTCAAAGACCGCAACGCTCCCGAAATACAGCGCCACTCGCTCGCCCTTTGACATCGCTCCTTCGAGCTTGCCATCGGTCTCTGGCTCTGGCATCCTGACCACTTGTACGACTGGAGAGGGCGAGCGTGAGCGGATGAGGTCTTCTGACTTGCAGAGCCCGTTCTTATTTTTCTTATTTTTCTTTTTGGCCTTCTTGTGGCTCTCCACCTCGCTATTGGCCGGCTCTCTCGTCTTTCCCGGCGCCATCTCCATCACCTCGGGCGTCTCTTCCGTCACCTCCTCAACCGGCAGCTCGATCCCAGCCCCTCTGTTCTCTTCAAAAAATCTCGCCATAGCCTCCACCTCGAGCGTAGCGCTCATGATGACGACCTTCAACCCGCCGCGCCTCTCATGGTACACCAGTCTCCTCAAAAATCCCATGACCAGATCCGTCCCCACGGTGCGCTCGTGCGCCTCATCGACGATTACCGCAGAATACCTCTCAAGTAGGGGATCCCTGAGCATCTCCTGGAGCAGCATTCCGTCGGTCAAGAACTTGATCCGCGTCTTATCCGAGCTCTTATTCTCAAATCTGACCGAGTATCCCACCTCCTCTCCCAGGCGCACGCCCATCTCAGCTGCCACGCGTCGAGCAAGATTGATCGCCGCAACTCGCCGCGGCTGGGTGATCGCGATGCACCCACCCCGCCTCACCCAGGGCTCGTCGACGAGGAACTGTCCAATCTGTGTAGACTTTCCCGAACCGGTTTCTCCGAGCAAAACGAGGACGTCGCGGTCACGGAGACATTGGCGGAGCGCGTCGCGGTGCTGCCAGATGGGCAGTTTCTCACGCTGTTTCAGGAGGTGTGCGTCAGCACTGGCCGTGATCGCGAAAGATGCCGATGATTCATCGCGTTTCTTCGGCTCGTTCCGTTTCTTCTGGTCCAGCACCCGCGGCGCTGCTGTGCCATTGAGTAGTGGGAATTCCGTCGCAGGTGCAACGAGCTTTCTTTTCCTCGTATTCACCGCAGCCCCAGAGCCCATCGTCTCCCGTAGTCGCTTCCTTGTCCCGGTGTCATCTCCACCATCCCTCGTCGTGACATCCTTCGCCGCGACATCCTTCGGGTCCGTCTGCCTTAGTTTCTCGATCCTCTGCTGGAACGCCACAGTCCTGGATTCCTTCCTTTTCTGGCGATTGGACTTTTCCGTGGTCTCCAGCGCATCTTCAATAGGCTCTCCCGGCGACGGCGACGCCGGTGGGGATGCGCGATCCGGTAGACGGACAAGCTTTTTTGCGCTCGACGGTTTGCCGTAGGTTTTTATCTGCTTTCGTTTTTTCGCCGTAGGCGAGGCCGAAGGCGAGGTTTTGAAGACGTTAGCCGGCGCCGCGCCGGACACGGTGAGGCCATCATCAAAGAGGACCATTGGCGCTGTTGAGGACGTATGTCGTGGCAGGACGGCGAGACTGAGGTGGTGGGGAAGTATCACAGTACCCTTAGTGCAAGGATCTACAATAGAATGCACGTGTGATCTATCTGCAGTCGTATATAAACTCGGAACTTATTTACCACCATAGTACATTAGGCTACAGTAGATTATCGCAACTAACATCCCCACCCTCCGGAGTTTCATTATGTGATGCTCATCCCATATTCACCAATAGTTACCCCTACAGTCATACCCGTGGATATCCAATACAGAAAGTCAATGTAAGTAGAATCTATCATCTCTCGTAACTCCCATCCCCAGTTCATGACCAGAACAGTAAGTGCACAGAAAACATTGATCAACACTTCAGCGTGATGCCCTTCCTCTTTTCCGACTCTCGGAGTTCAAACATGATTTGCACAGCCACGTAGATCGCCACGAGCGCGAGTAGAAGGAAGCCGAAGCCGTGGAAACTGGAGAACATATCTGCCGCGGGTATCCAGTCAGCGGGCGATGTTTGCTCTCCGAAATAAAGAGTACAACGCTCACCTTTGATCATATCCTTCAGCCCATCAACCCCAATCGCAAACCCCACAAGGTTGGCGGACATCATCATGAGAACGTTAGCCACGCCTCCAAGGGCGCACAGATTTCGGTACAGGACCTCTCGGCCCATGAATTTCTTCGGGCTAAAGATCTTGCGCGCCAGGATCTCAGGGACAACAAAGAGCACGACCAGCCATCCCCATGCAAGGAGCTTAAAACTCAAATCGTGCCACAACGCGACGAATGTGAAGACCGCCACCATGTTGATGATTGGTCTTCGAGCACCGCCGATGGGAATGTAGATGTAACGGACAATCCAGCGATTGAAGGACCGGTGCCAGGCGCGCCAGAAAGCAAGTGCGGAGAAATTGTTGCTCATGCAGCGGAGCATGTTCTCGGGTGGGTCGACGCCGTCGACAAGTGCCCACAGCCGGAAAAAGCGCCACGGAATCAGGAGCTTGAGCCAGATTATGTGCAGGTTGAAGTAGCCGATCATGGCGAGTTGCGCAGGTGTGTCGTTTGCCCAACTGCCGCGGGAGGCGGTCTTGGAGATTGCGACGACATAGAGATAGTGCAGGGCCAATTCCATAGCGAGGATAGCGAAGCCAAGGCGCACGGCGTAGAGGAGACTGCGGCGGACGGTGAGCGTCGGCGTCGAGTATTTTTGCTGCAACGAGTCCGGTTAGCGGTCGGAGCGATGGCAGCCAGGTATGGGGCAACAAACCTGGTGGACAAAGTCGTTGAACGACAGGATTGGGCCAGCGAGATACAGCGGCGTGTAGAGGATATATGCGAGGTAGTTCAACAAGCTGTAATCCTCCGGCCTAGCCGGAGTCTCGATGCGATCACGCTCATTCACATTGGCAGGGTTCGCGTGCTTTTTCTTTATTTCCGCCTTCAATATCAGCCGATCTTCATCGCCCGAGTCCTCTACAGCTCCATCATTGCTTTCTCCGGTTGTGCGCTCCGAATCGGTACCCTCTCCTCTCTCCGTCTCCCCCTCCTCCACGGAATGGTGTTCAGCTGTTGCCAGACGACCTACCTCGATAACGCTCCCCGCCTCACTTTCGGCGCCGTCTTCCTGTTGAACTGCCGCCCAGTAGTGATCCATATTGTAGGAGATCAATCGCAACACTGTGATATTGAACGACACCTCCCACCGGCTCAGAATCCCGCCACCCATAAAATGATCCATCCAGTAACCCACTCCCTCGCCTTCCCCGGCGATCAAGAAGGGCAGGATCTCGCGGAACTTGTAACCCCTGAAGTACTCGTTCGCGAACAAGATGCCGATGTTGAAACCCCACGTGAATATCGGAACCAGTATCGACGACGGATGAAAGTACGAGATCGAGAAGTTCAGCAGCAGGATGACGAGGATCTTGATGACGCTGAGCGAGTGCAGCGCTGTGAGAAAGATCAGCGCGAACAGGATGTCGAACAGCTTTCGGCGCGACAAGTTGTGGCTCGGCCGGTAAGAGGAGTTCTGCGGAGGTGTCGGGAAAGCCCTGCTGAACACGAAATTGAAGATCCGACGGAGCAAAAAGTGTAGCGCAAGAACGGAAAACAAAATGGGTACATTGTTCCGAAAGCTGGCATACTGCTGGTCCGAGTTGTCGACCTTTCTGCCGGGAATCCAGCCCGGTGACAAAAGGTGGTGATATTTGGAGTAATTCGGATGTGACTCTGCCTCTGCATTAGCCACCCCACCGAAACCAGCACGGACCTTTGCATACCTTTGCTCACATCGTGCGCTTTCTTGAACATCATCGGCACCAAGGTCACAAACACGAAGTAATAGGCAATAAATTCCGGTGATCTCCATTTCGACGGCTCCGTGTCATCCTTTTTCCAACCCTGCGGACTCTGCGGTGCTGTAAGTGGTGCAGACGATGACGAAGAAGGGCCAGCCCTGCGATTCTTCGGTAGTGACGATGTGCGCGGGCCCGCAGTGATGCGGTAGTCCAACACGTCCAAAGAGAACACCGATCGTAGCAGCGATATTGGCCCCATCACTTCTCAGGATGGGGTGCAAAGGACAGAGCAGGAGTCGAGAGCCGATTAAGGGAGTGTGTACGGTTGGATCGGTTGGTTTCCGGTGGAGGACAACGAGCCGGGGAGATTGAGTGGTTGCTAGTCTCTCGTTCTGCGGAACCCCAGATTTCCAGAGGAAAGGAGGTAAGTCCTGTGCGAGACTGCGAGCGTTTCCGATGCGGCCGTGATAGCGCCAGTCGCGATTGTAAAAGGGAGCGTGGTGGGAGCACGAAGGATGGCGAAGACCATATCTGTCTATTCGAGACAAACCACTGGGTGCAGGGCCCAACAATTTTTGCATCATATCTAGGTAGGTCGTTAGGCGAGCAGCTCAGCACGCGTGAAGCCATCAAAAGCAATTATCATCTAATCATGTGCAAAGTGTCCCTTTCAGCTCTGATGGGAAAGATAGCACGGAAGAGAACCGAAATAGAAGATGGTTTGGGTGTGATGTAAGTGCTAATTGTACCTTGACGCTGTATATACATGAGTAGGTATCGAGTATTTTTTTTTCCAGCCTCAGAGTCCGAAGATTCCGACCGGAGACTCGCACGCAAAGTAATGTGTAATTTACACATCGGGTGCGGCTAGTTGGATCGAGTCTCTACCTTCTTTTGTGTTCGGCGGTTGATTGTTCGGCTTTGAATCTAACACAGGATTGTTGAGTTTGTAGAGTGCAGATCCCTAGTGCCTGCATGACTGAAGATTCAAATTAGTCATCAAAGTCTACTTAAGTACTAGTACCTACCACTGGAAGAATCCTTGCACGGTTGAGCAGAATGCTATGTAGTTGTACCTCTTCGCGAGTAAAGTCGCGTCACCCCATAAATAATCCACCCCACTCTACCCCTCCAGTGCCTCCACCCCTCCACCCCCCACCGACACGCGCTGTAGAAGCCATTCACCACGGCGGTTCTGGGAGTGCTACGCAAAATACGCTGCACTCGTCCCACCACAAATATGTCCAATTGCGGTCCCTCGCCTCCGGAACGTCAAACACCAAACCTATCCTACCGCCACGATCCACCCACCTGGGTAATGGCTCGGCCGTCAACTAAGTGTGAGTGGGAGGGATGCATGAAGAAACCAGATTCTGTTCAGACTTTACGTGTAAGAATTACTATGGTTGAGGAACTGAACTGCGATTTGCAGTTTGCTGGCTAAGTCACATGACAGATCCACCTGGTAACGCACCTCAACAAGACAGTGTTTCCGACCAGGTGCAAATGGCAAAGCTGCGGGCAGTTGATCGCTTTCCGAGACCAGGGAGTGAACCATCTGCTACGCGAGCATCTTGGATATGAGGGGACCCCGGTATGGTAGCCTCTCGCTATCCCTTCTAATACTCCAAGGGGAACGGAAGCTAACAGTTCTGCCCCACAGCTCTACAATAAAATGGGGTCTCTGTCGTCGGCGTCAGTTCGAAAACGATGTATGTGGCACGGGTGTGATTTCCGTGCTATCAAAGATCCTACGAGTTTGGCTGTCGGTTCCTCTCCGCACGCAATCGACCCTTGGCTGGCCACGAGACTAATTCGCGGTTTTCCAGAAACACGCCGTGTCTTCGCATGTCGATAGGGGAAGGAGCGTCTCTTGGGCATGTGAATGGGAGAGTTGCGGCGAAATCTTCGTGACTGCTCGCCAGCTTGCCGACCATCTAACTATAATCCACGGGAAATTTACTGGACCGTCGGTCGTCTGCTATTGTGGGGCCTTGATCGGAAAGCCACTCATGAAGGCGCACGGGAACGTGAGGTCTCTTACGCTCTGAGCTGTAGTGTGCTGACGTTTGGAATCACTAGGTTTGCCCTATTAACAACTTACCGATACCACCAGTAGCGCCTGTGCCGGCAGCGTCTACACTAGCAACGCCCACACCGACTGCGCCGACCACCGTCTCGGAAGACCCAACCGTCGGCGCCCAGGAACGGGGGCAGAGCCACTCCAAACACGACCTGCAGCCTGCTGCAAACGAGCTTCGCAAGATGAAGAAACGCCACACCTTTGTCGACCTTTCCCACGTCGACGATCCAAGTGATGAGAATCTCTCGGAAGAGTCGGCCTTCGAGCACGACGCAAAGCAGGATAACGGACCGGAAAGCCCTGCCAGCAGCAGGTTGGTGCTGAAGGCGCTCAAGGTGCAACGTGTTCAGAAGAAGAAGACCGACGAGAACATGATGCGCAAGAGTGCTGAGGAGAGGGGGAAACGTTTCTTGGAATACAGACAGCAGAAGGAACAGCAACAGTGCGCAAAAAGGCAGAAGTTTGATGTCCCCCAGCAAGAGGCGCAGCATCCATATGATCAACAAGCCGACAACGGAGCGACCCAACCCGAGCAATCCGAGGATGGCCCGCAACCGGCGGTTTGGCCGCAGTCGCAGCAGGTCGACATGCAGCCGGAATACCACGATCAGGTGCCTAATCAGTCTGACAACACCGCACAGCGCTCAGCGCTGGACGATCCGCCGACCCAACGCTGGCAGATCGAAGCCGCCCTCACTCCCGAGCAGCAGGCGGCTATCGCGCGCATGATCGCCTTCGCGGACAGTCTCCAGGATCTCTCCAGCACGATCCGTGCTGCTGCCAGAGTGCTCCCGGTGGCCTACATCGAAGGGTTGAACGACGAACTTGGCAACGACTGGGCCATCGATGAGATGAAGACGATGGTCGACGGCGTCGTCAAAATCTACAGCTTTGGCGGAAAGCGGGGCTGGAAGGCCGGAGACAACCATCCGCGCTGGAACAGCTCGACTAGCACTAGCAAGCAGGAATAGATAGTGTTTTTTTCTCCCCCGAAAACTGTGGCGGTGCGTGATTGTACTCTTGGGGGAGGAGAGGGAGGCTGTGGTGTTAGGTGCGCGCTTGCATTGGAGTTTGAAAGGCGTTGTGCGTCTTGGTTGCTTTTCACGCGCTGTGCGTCCCTTACCCTTACTTTACCCCAAATACACACTTTCCTTCCATCTCTAGCAGCATTTTTTTTTTGCTATACATTCATATCTCGTCGGATATTCCATGCTGCTTTGTCGCCCATCGCTTGAAGCTCAGCTAGGTACGTCGTAATAGGTACATAGCTACTTCCCTCAAATCAGGCAGTGACCGACCCTACGCGCGCTTGGAGATGACGCTCGCTCTGACAGTAACTTTGCCAGTCGAACTGGGTCTTGCCGATCAGTTGGACTCCAGTGGGGTGGGTACATACACGCGGGCGCCGGCTATCTACTTGATGCTCTACATACTCTAGTTGGGATGTCCAGAGAACGTGGTTAGGCCGGTGGCGGGCGGCGGGCGGACCGGCTCGTCGTGGGACATCTACCCAACCCGCCCCCATCCTAGACAGAGCATAGAGCGTACACTCGCGCCTCCGTTTCGACCCGGTGTGGCAATCGGATCCACCGCATCTGCGCCGGGGGCGATTCGGGGGCGAGATTGTGCGCTGCCGCGGAATGGTTCTCTGGAAATCACTCGGCCTCGTCCGTTACAATCATCATCAATCACTGGTGCCAGCGTGTCAGAGCTCCATCCTCCGCCGACCACGGGAAGGACGATGCAGAGGTCGAGGAACCGGGAGACGAGAAGGACGAAGGATGAGAAGGATCAGGTTGACGGAGAACTTTCATTGGTCCGGTCTTCTCTCTCTCTTTATTGGCACATGTCACTCGTTTAACGCATTTTCTGCTTTTCCTTTTCTATATCCTTTCTATTTCTATATTTTCTATTTGTGTATCTTTGGGGGATGGCCAGACGGGACTGCGCGAGGTCGCGGCGGACGGTGAACAGGAACGGACTGTATATAATATCGTCACGATCCAATAGGGTCGCATACGATCAATGAATCATCATCAACGGGAAGGATGATGCGGCTTTCTTCCGCGATGGGAGACGGTCCCCCGGAGACGACGGGTCTCGTCTTGCGGCCGGGAGGTTCCATTTAACAAGAAGGCAGGCCTGACACGCGGACCACCACCGGATGGGGGAACAGGCGGCGGAGATCCGCCTCGGGGCTGCTCGACCTTCCACACAGCGGTCATGCGAGAGAGGGGGGCTGTGCGCCATCGGGAAGCACCTCGAAGCCGCCATAGCGTACTCGAGCGGAACGGAGAGCTTACGGTCCTGCTGGAGTGGAAGGAGGAAGAGCAGCAATGGTGGAGGCGGAGTGCGCAAGGCCTCACCCTCTTCACGGATGGGTCGCGGCGCGGTCGACTGCGGGCCTCAAGGTTCGGCCGGGAGGCGTATGACGCGGGGGTGCGCGGCCATCGCCAGGGTCACGATCTCCACGGACCCGGAAGAGCTCCGCCCC
>Ga0307516_10000657_pt1 | contig 46760 bp, 43 predicted proteins | sample 19_EM_MG_FD_203310 | JGI IMG/M metagenome (GOLD analysis project Ga0307516, IMG submission 203310) | Populus trichocarpa ectomycorrhiza microbial communities from riparian zone in the Pacific Northwest, United States - 19_EM | ecosystem: Host-associated > Plants > Roots > Unclassified | place... | reverse complement strand
CACCTCGCCGATCTGGTCGCCGATGGTGTAGACCGGATTGAGCGAGGTCATCGGCTCCTGGAACACGATGGCGATTTCGCGGGCGCGAATCCGGTTCATCTCGTCGGCGGCCATCGGCACGATGTCGCGGCCCTGCCACAGGATCTGTCCGCCGACGATGCGTCCGGGCGGCATTGCGATCAGCTTGAGGACCGACATCGCGGTGACCGTCTTGCCGCAGCCGGATTCGCCGACCACACAGACCGTCTCGCCGCGCCCGACGGTGAGGTCGACGCCGTCCACCGCCTGCACGATGCCGTCGTCGGTGGTGAAATGGGTCTTGAGTCCCCTGATATCGAGCAACGGCGCTTCGCCGTTCTTCTCCGCGTCCAGGTTAGCCACACGCGGTCCACTCAACATCACATGACTTTCCTGGGATCGAGCGCGTCGCGCAATCCGTCGCCGATGAAATTGATGGTGAGCACGGTCAGGAAAATCGCGGCACCGGCGAATAGCGCCCAATGCGGCGCGATGTCGAGATAATCCTTGGCGTCGTACAGCAGCCTCCCCCAGGTCGGAATGTCCGGCGGAAAGCCGAGGCCGAGAAACGACAGCGTCGATTCCGCGATGATGGCGGCGGCGACGTCGATGGTGCCGGCCACGATGACCGGCCCGAGCGAATTCGGCAGGATATGCCGGATCACCAGCCGCGGCGTGGTGGCGCCGAGCGCGCGCGCCGCTTCGACGAACTCCTTCTCGCGCAGCGACAGGAACTGGGCGCGCACCAGCCGCGCCACCGGCATCCAGCGGAAGGCGCCGATCACGAGCACGATCAGGATGAAGACGCCGCCTTCCGGGCCGACCCAGCCCTTGAGGAAATCCCGGAACAGATAGATCACCAGCAACAGCAGCGGCAATTGCGGCAACGCCAGGAACAGATCGGTGATCCACATCAACGCGGCATCGACGCTGCCCCGGGAGATGCCGGAGATCGCGCCAATGAGCGTGCCGGCGAGGATGGCAACCGCCATCGCCGCGAAGCCGACCGCGAGCGAAATGCGTCCGCCATACAGCATGCGCGCAAGGAGGTCCTGGCCGAGATCGTCGGTGCCGAACGGATGCACCCAGGACGGGGTGGCGAGCCGGGCGGTGAAATCGATTTCGTTGATCGGCAGGCGCCAGACGAGCGGCCCGAACAGCACTGCCGACGTCAGCAGCGTCAGCACCACCACGCTGACAACCGCCATGCGATGGCGGCGAAACTTTCGCCACACCTCGACGCCGGGTGAAACCCGGGGCTTGCGTCCCTCGAGTGGGATCGCGATTTCAGCGATAGGAGATGCGGGGATCGAGCCAGCCATAGATGATATCGGCCAAGAGGTTGAAGAGGACGACGAGACAGGCGAACACGAACGTCACCGCCATGATGACGGGGGTGTCGTTGGCGAGGATGGAGGTGATCAGCAGCGAGCCGATGCCGGGGATGCGGAATATCTGCTCGGTGATGATGGCGCCGCCGAACACGGCCGGCATCTGCAAGGCGACCAGCGTCACGACAGGGATCAGGGCGTTGCGGACCACGTGCTTGATGACGACCTTGCCTTCATTGAGGCCTTTCGAACGCGCGGTCGTGACATAATCCAGCCGGATCACGTCAAGCACGGCCGAGCGCACGTAGCGGGTATAGGAGGCGGCCTGGAACAGGCCGAGCACCGCGACCGGCATGATCGCCTGCTTGAAATATTCCCAATAATAATGCCAGCCGGTGGCCGATATGTCGGCGCGATAGACGAACGGCAGCCAGCCGAGATTGACGCTGAAGATCAGGATCAGCAGCAGGCCCGTGAAGAAAGTCGGCAGCGAGAAGCCGATAAAGGCAAAGGTGTTGGCGATCTGGTCGAAGATCGAATAGGGCCTCATCGCCGCATAGACCCCGACCGGCAGCGCCACCGCGAGCGCCAGGATCTGCGACGAGCCGACCACGAACAGCGTGGTCGGCACCCGTTGCAGGATCAGTTTGTCGACGTCGATACGGCTTGCAAACGAAAAGCCCCAGTCGCCTTGCAACATCGCGACCAGCCAACGGAAGTAGCGAACGAAAATCGGATCGTCGATCCCGAACTTCACGCGCAGCGCGGCGCGCACTTCGGGTGGAACATTGGAGTTGGTGGCGAGTTCGCCGAACGGATCCCCCGGTGCCAGCGCCAGCAGGACGAACAAAACGAGGCTGATGCCGAGCAGGCTGGGCACGGCGATGATCAGGCGCCTGAGAATATATTTTCCCATCGTCGTCCCGCCATCGCCCGTTCAGGTGCCGCGCATCGGAAATCTCAACGCTGGCTTCACGTTTCCTTGTACCAGTTAGTGATTTGCCACAGGTCATTGTCCCAGCCGCTGAGAGGCACCTTCAAATTGCTGACGACGGCCGAAACTTTCGGCCGGCGGAGCAGGGGCTGGATGTAGTTGTCTGACACGACGAGGTCGTTGAGCTTGATGTACATCGCGGACCGCTTCACGGCATCGAGTTCCTGGTCCGCCTGCTTGTGGATGTCGTCATATTCCTTGCTTTGCCAGCGGGAGATGTTGCGCCCCTGCCACTTGTTTTCCTTGGTCCCAGCCTGCCACGACAGATACTGGTTCATGAAGAACCCGGCATCGGGCTGCGTCATGGTGGTGTTGTACATCTGCGCGTCGCAATAGAAATGCGAATAGGTGTCGGGGTTGGCGGTGTCGGAGGAGAAGAACACCGATGCCACGACCGACTTCAATTCGATATCGATGCCGGCTTTCTGACACGCCTGCTTGATGATGGCCTGCGTCTTCTGCCGCGGCGCGTTGATGGAGGTCTGGAACACGAATTTCAACGCTTTGCCGTCCTTGGCGCGGATGCCGTCACCGCCCTTTTTCCAGCCGGCGGCCTCGAGGATTGCGTTGGCCTTCTCGATGTTGAATTCGAATTTGGTATTTTTCGAGCGAACCTTCTCCGGGGCGTTGAGGAAGTTTGCCGTGGCCGTGGCCGTCCGGCCGTAGATGAACTTCTCGATCGAGGTGCGGTCGATTAGCAGGTTGATGGCCTGGCGCACCGCTGGGTCGCCGAACAGCGGATGCTTCGTCTTCATGCTGGAGCGTTCGCCGTCGACCTCGGTCACCGGATCGGTCGAGTTCAGCATCATGAACTCGACATTGCCGGTCTCGACGATCTGGACCTTGCCCTTGCCGGCAGCTTCCAGCTTTTGCAGGATCTCGTCTTCCACCTGCATGTTCCAGGCGTAGTCGTATTCGCCGGTCTGCAGCACCGCGCGCGCGGCCGATACCGCGTCGCCGCCGCCCTTGATCTCGATCGTATCGAAATACGGCCGGTTCGGGAGGTGGTAGTTTGGATTGAGTTTGCCACGGACGACGTCGCCCGGCTTGAAGTCGTCGAACATGTAGGGGCCGGTGCCGACAGGCTTCGAATTGTTCGGCGCGTCGCGCGACTTGCCGCCGATATAATCGGCAAACAGATGCTTCGGGATGATCATGCCGTAAGTGCCGACAAAGGCGTCGGCCCAGAACGGGGTCGGCTTGGCAAACTTCACGCTGACGGTGAAATCGTCGATCTTTTCGACCTTGATGTCCTTGTAGCTGGCGATCGAGACCGCCGCGGTCTCGGGCGTTCGCGCATATTCCCAGTTGAAGACGACGTCATCGGCCGTAAACGGCTTGCCGTCATGCCATTTGACGCCCTGTTTCAGCTTCCAGACCACCGAGAGGCCGTCCTCGGTCAGCCCGTTATTTTCCTTGCTCGGAATCTCGGCGGCCAGCACCGGAACCAGGTTGCCTTCACCGTCCCATCCGGCGAGCGGCTCATAAAAGATGCGGCTGCCGTCCTGGTCCTTGGTGCCGACGGCGAAATGCGGGTTGAGCAGGGTCACCGCCTGCCAGTACAGGATTTTCAACAAGCCGCCGCCGCCCGCCTTGGTCGGCTTGTAGGGGATCTCGGCCGCCTGCATCGGCACGCCGGATTGGGCCAGCATCATGCCGGCCATCGGCGCCGTCAAGCCAACCGCGATCATCCGCTGCACAAAGGCCCGCCGCGACAATTGGCCGGTCTTGACGTCCGCAATCAGGTCTCGAAGTTCCCGCTCTTTCATCGGTTCCGCTCCTTCACTGCTGCTGGCTTCCGCTCAATGTCTCCGCGATCGCAGAGGCCAAGTCCCGCTGGAAATGGATCAGGTTAGCAGGACCCTGTCAAAGCAGGATCCGGGCCAACGGAGCGGCACTTAAGTCTGACTCTCGAACCTTTCCCGGTCGGCAGGCATTCTCGCCACGGTCGTATTTGTCCCCGCAGGGTCTTCGAGGCTGCGTGACCGCTGATTCCGCGATCCGGTTCGAAATGGACGGTCTTCCCTCGCATGGTGGCGCGAACGCGAAGGCTTGTTCGGTGAGGATTCTGATTGTCGAGGACGATACCGCCATGGCGCGGGGCCTTGCCGAGCGGCTCAAGCTGTCCGGGTTTGCGGTCGATATTGAACCGGACGGCGCTTCGGCGGCGCAGACCGCGTTGCTCGAACCTTACAGCCTGATCATTCTCGACATCAACCTGCCGAATGTGTCGGGCTTATCATGGTGCTTCCACCCCATCCCAATCCCTGGCGACCAGCCGCGCATGAGCGAATATCAGTATTATGAATTTCAGGCGATTGATCGCCAGTTCGACCGCGCAGCGCAGGACACATTGCGATCAATCTCATCACGGGCGACGATTACTTCGACGAGCTTCATCAACCATTACGAATGGGGCGATTTCAAAGGCGACCCGCGCAAGTTCATGGAGCGCTGGTTCGACCTCCACCTATATCTCGCAAAATGGGGTACGCGGCGTCTCATGATGCGGGCGCCGAAGGGCTTGGTGAAACAAGCGGACATCGATCGATAGATCGAAGCATCCATGCCAGGGACCAGCAGGCTACTTTGCATGGGGTTGTTTTCGATGTTTTGGCGGGGAGCGAGAACCGCGCCGGGCTTGCGGCTGTCTCCGGATGGTTTGCCGCGTAGCTCGCGTGGAGAGCCCGCCTTCGCCGGAGGCTCCGACATCAGTCCGTCTTCGCTTTCGCTTCGCTCAAGCTACAGCGGACACCACGCTTCGTCCTTTCGGCCCCGCTTGGCTGCGCCGCGCGTAGCCCCCCCAAAGGCGAAGCGTGGTGGGCCCGGCAGCCGCCATATGAAGCTGCTTTTCTTGAGGGGTTTCTTGGTCTTATCAAAATGTTGATTCAACGAGTACCAACAAAGATACCAACAAAGTTGCCAAGGGGATCGGTCCGCCGCCCCTACGCGCAGTCGCCAGCGGCGCTCTGGTCGTCCATCGCGTCCGATCGAACTACGAAGGTAGCTCGATCGCTATTGCTATCAGTCGGGAAAGTATTTTTGAAGTTGGTCCGGCACGAGCAGCTCGATTGTCGGTGCCACGGCGGGCTGTAGGTCAATCTTGCATTTCGGCGCAAATATCTAGCGATGCCCGTGATCGACCTGGCTCTCATCCGATTCGCTCAGGTGCCGAAGCCGTGCCATAAACGCGGCAAGGTCGGCAGCGTAAAACAATGTCTTCTTGCCGAACTTGACGCGTTTGAGGTCACCTCGTTTGACCGCTGCGTACAGCGCAGTGCGGCCGATACTGAGCAACTCAAGTGTCTCGCCGACCGCGTACGCTACTTTCGTAAAGCCGAGGGTCGAAGGGTCGATCGGATCAACTCCGGTGCTCTTATCGTTGTCCACACTTGACACTGGCTTGTTCGTCGAAACGTGGTCATGGGATGTGCGAGGGTGAACCATGGTACGCATTGTGTCACGCGCCTTGGCGTAAATGAACAGCCCAAGTCTGCGCTACGCTGCGCTGTGGCGTCCCCTCAGTGGGCGTTCCAATGAGCTTCGGCGCTGGCGGTTGAGCCGATTGGTTTCCTGCGTATTGGTGCGCATGGCCTCGGCGGCGATCTTCGGCGTCATCATGCGCTCGCGCAGCCCGGTAAGCACGCGGCTTCCAGAGCCTTGCGGTCAACGGCGCGGGCGTTGCGCAGCCGTTGCCGAGCACGTGGTTGGTGCAGGCATAGCAGTCCGGATTGGGAGCGCTGTGCGCCCCCAATCCGCCTTTGTCTGCTTGGAGAGCCCAGACCGGGACGGCGTCAGGCCGTCAAGGCCGAAGCCGCGAAGCGGGGGCGCGACAGCGCCAGCCTTTACGGCCTGACGCCGGTCCGGTTCACTGCTGTCAGCAGCAAAAGGACATGCCGCCGGATGGTCTGGCCGAAGGCAGGCAACCACCGACCTCACAGGACCTCATCGAACTCGCGCGGACGCCATGAGACGGGATCTGCGATCCAGCGGTTGATGTCGGATTCATGCCACCCAGTCCCGTTGGTGCTGATTTTGAGCTGGGCCGGGAACGTGCCCTCGGCAATCTTGCGGTAGATGGTGGATCGGGACAGCCCGGTCCGGGAAAGGACAGTTTTCAGACGGATGATACGATCTGGTTCGCGCATGGCCGTGCGGCCTCCTGCTGGCTGTTTCTGACGACTGCTGAGACCAGACAGGGCAGGCATTCAAGGACATGCAAGAGGGTTTTGCCTGTCACCGTACCGTGGCGAAGAGTCGGCGGTAAATTGGATGGATCAAATTCCGATGCCACGGCCTCTGCCGAGGTCGATGCCAAGGGCGAAGGCCAACTCCTGGCCGAGCCGGCGGCCTGACTCAAATGCGATGCCGAGATCCCGCTTGCGGTTGGCGAGGATGGATTCCAGTTGCGGATCGCGTTCGAGGCTCTTGGCCATGTCGCCCATGGTCGAGCGCGTCGCCTTGTAGCCGGCGATGTCGCCCGCCTGATACTGACGCTGGCTGGTGTGGTCGAGCTTCTGCCAGCGTTCCACGAAACGGTCGGCGCGGCGGCTCGGATCGGTGCGCAGCTCGGTCTCGAGCTGGAGAGCGCGGATGGTGCGGTTGACCTGGCCGCCAGCCGCCTCGCGGACAAGTTCCGGCTTCTTCTTGTAGGCGGCTTCGGCGTCGTGCGAGCCATAGGGCCGCACCCCTTCGAAGACCTTGCGGGCTTCCTGCAATTCCTTCACCTGCGCCGGGCTGGCCTTGCCGCCCCGCTCTTGCATATCGAAGATCGCATCCACGGCTCGGGCATGGCGGACGAGCACCTTGGTACGGGCTTGACGTAGCGCCGCTTCTGGATCTTCCACCACCTTCCTTTCCGGCGCTTCCCGTTCCGGCCTCCGCGCGTCGTCTGGGCCCGGCACAGCTTCGGCAGACGGGCGCAGGCCGTCGAACATGTTGCGCGCCCTCTCGGGCACGACCTTGCGCACAATCTCGGCCACGCGCTCGCGGAAGGTGATTCCACGCCGCTCGGCATAGTTTTGGGCCGGATCGCGCTGCTCGTAGTCCGAGGCCATGTCCTTGGTCCGGTCACGCGACAGGGTTCGGGTGAGGCGGTCCGGATTGGCAAAATCGTCGCAGCCATAGTGCAAGTCCATACCGTCACGGTGCCGCGATAGGGCGACATAGCTGCTATGGGCATCCATGCCCGGCGTCGCCAGCAAATGGGTGTGATCCACCGTCATGCCCTGCGCCTTGTGGATGGTCGCGGCATAGCCATGGTCGATGCGGTTATAATCCTTGAGGTCGAAGTGAACGGATCGGCCGTCGTCGGTCTGAACGGTCATGGACTGCGCACTCACCTGTTCAATGGTTCCGAGAGTGCCGTTCTTGACGCCAAGACCACGTTCGTTTTGCAGGAACATGACGCGATCCCCGCTGGCGAAGCCGCGATCGCCGCGCTCGACCATCACAAGCACGTCAGCGCCCAGATCACCGGCCGCCCGCATCCGCATCCGAGCGGCCTCGTTGAGCACGCGGACCTCGTCATTGGTATGAGTGAGGATGATCCGGCTTTGGTCCGGTGATGCCTGCCGGTCGCGGTCCCAGCGATCAACCAGATCTCCGCGCGCCTGCTCGCGTGTTTGCGCCTCATGCACCATGCTGTGGGAGCGATAGGCTTCCAGCGCATGGCCGGCTTTGCCATTGGCGAGATCACGGGTAGCGTCCCGCTGCCAGTCCTCCCTCTGGCGTCGCACCTCGCCGATTTCCGCGCCGCCATGACGCTCATGGATCGAGCGGAAAGCCGCGCCGGCTTCTATTGCTTGTAGCTGTTGCGGATCGCCGACCAGCACCACCTTGGCCCCGGCCTCGGAAGCATGGGACAGCACACGTTCCAACTGCCGGGTGCCGACCATGCCCGCCTCGTCGATCACCAGTACATCGCGGGCTGTGAGCAGGTCGCGGCCTTGGTTCCAGCCATGTTCCATACTGGCGATGGTGCGCGACGCGATGCCCGATCCGCTTTCGAGGTTTTCCGCCGCAATGCCGGACAGCGCCACGCCCCGGACCTCGTAGCCGGCCGCCTCCCAAACCTCCCGCGCTACCCCCAGCATCGCGCTCTTTCCTGTTCCGGCATGGCCGACTACGACCCCAAGATCGCGCACATCCGTGACATGCGCCAGTGCGCCGGCCTGTCCGCCCGAAAGGACAAGGCCGCGCGCTTCCGCACGCGCCAGTGCCGCCTGCCTGTCGGCGTCGTTCACCTCATGGCGCTCTCGTTCTGTCATGAGTTCCGCCGCACGGTGCAGGCGCTGTTCCGCCTCGATCATGGCGCGGGTCGTGAAGCGGTCTTCGCCGCGAGTGTCCTTGCCGAGCTCGACCAGATCGGGCGCATTGTGGATCGCGCCCATGACCTCGTTGAACTGCTCGATGCCATCGCTGTGCCGATGCGCAAACTTCGCAATATCGCGCCGCGTGAAGGTCGATTGCTGCTGCGTGATCGCGTCCAGCCCAAGGGAAGGGTCGGCGATGATCCGCGCGCCATTGTTACGCGCGATCTCGCGGTGCATCTCGGCGCGGTCGGCCTCGATCCCTTCGCCCTCAATGCCCCGATCCTCAATACGTTTGGCGGGCGCACCAATCTGGCTTTGCGGCTCAAGCGCGATACCCTGGGCTTCCAGACTGCGATGGTCGATCCGCGCGTCGATGTCGAGTTCGGCCAAGCGCTCGTTGGCGATCTCGGCCCAGCGTTCGCGCCAGCGCTCCAACATCTCCGTGCGGTTCCAGTCCCTTACCTTTTGGCCAAAACCGTTTTCGTCGACCGCGCGCATGGTCAGCATGACGTGGGCATGGGGTTTGAGCATGCCGTCTTCGGCCATGTCCCAATGCACATTGAGATCGGCGATCATGCCCCGATCCACGAATTCGGCCTGCACGAAGTCGCGGGCCAGTTCGATGCCTTGTGCCTGTGTCATCTCGCGCGGAATGGCGAACTCCACCTCGCGGGCAAGCTGGGCGTCCTTGCGGACTTCGAACGCCTCGACATCGTTCCAGACTCGTTCGCGGTCGCTCCACGTCTCCGGTGCTTTCTCCGGCAGCATCACCTCGGAATGGACGACGCCGCGTTTGCCAGAAAAATCGTGGCTGCGGCCAAGCCGCTCGTCGCGCAACCGCGATGCGGACCGGTAGGCGGCTGACGCCACCGAGCTGGAACCAGACTTGCGGCCAATGACCTTGACGTGAAGATGATAGATCGCCATCGCGATCAGATCAGTGGCACGGCAGAGCGCACGTCGGAACGACGTATAAGCGCGCCCTCCCTCGAAAAATTCTCAGGCGGGACTACCCCCTCTCAGGCTGTCCCGACGACCTTACAGCATTATGCCCTGGGCTCAACTATCATCCCCTTATCAACATTGCTGGAGAACGTGATGCGCAAGCCACGGGATTTCGACGGGGAACTGAAAGCACTTCAGGACAAGGCACGCGACCTCAAGAGCCGCAAGGTGCTTGGGCTCGGCGAACTGGTCATCGCAACTGGGGCAGATAACCTGAGCGTCGATGAATTGGCAGGCGCGCTGATCGTGCTGACTGAGACCAAAGATGCTGGAAAGAGGGAGGCATGGGCCAGGCGCGGAGCCGCGTTCTTTCAGAGCCGGGCACGACGAATTACACCGGCAGCTGAGCGCCACACTGGCGGCGCTAGGGCGCAACCGGGCGGCGCGCAACCGTCAACAGGCGGCAAGGGCGCGGCATGATATGCGCGCCTGGCAAGTCGAGCGCCGCAAGCGCACGCGGCACCTGATCGAACTTGGCGGCCTCGTCGTCAAGGCTCGTGTAGTAGACCTGACCGGCGATGATCGTGCCGTCATCCTCGGTGCGCTGCTCTGGATGGCAGACAAGCTCAAAAGCAATCACGGCGAACAGGCGCGAGCGCTCTGGGCCTCAAAGGGAAAGGAGGCATTCGCTGTGGAACAGGCGACCGATGCGCCCACCATCTCGCTGGAAACGCCACAGGATTGGGCATGACCGATGGCGGGCGGCGCGGAGACTCCAAATATCGCAGCGCCGCCCGCCATCGCGCGGCCTGGCGCCTGTGAATCGGCGCGGGGTCCTGACGCCGATCGGCACGTTAAGCTATTGATCCAATTTACGGTGGAGGGCTCACTCTCGGGCGCTTATTCGCATCCGCCCGGCATGTTACCGATCAGGGAGGCTATCCGGTTGACGTCGAGGATGGTTGACAAGGATTGTTGGCGGTTATTGGGCCGAGTTTCTCGACAAGCTGCTCAATCGTCAGGGTTATCCGACCGTGTGCAAAATTGCGCAAATCTCTTTCAGGCTTAATCTGCATTGTCCGATGGATTGCGTGATGCTTCTCGACGGGGGCGTTACGCCACCGCACACATCGGTATCGGCACAAGCGTCTTGCTGGGGAGCGAGTGAAGACGTTGACGAATTTCGCTCGCTGATTGGAAGCCTACTCTGGCGCTTGACGGGAAAGTCGTCCTGAGCCTTTGGGTGTTAATCGGCGTGGGGTTCCGACGCCGATTGGCGAGCCAAGCCATTGATATACCAAATGATGGAGGGGGCAATTTTGGACGCTTGTTTACAAGGCATTTGGATGTCCGTGAAAAGCAGCGCAATGTCCGAGCGGTTTTCCAATATCGCAAACGCTTCATCGGCATTCGCCGCTTCGACCGAGCTAAAACCGGCGTCGGCGACGACTTTTGCTGCGCACATGCGCAACACCTCATCGTCTTCGACCACCAGAACCGTGGATTGCAGTAAGGGCGGGGCAGGGGCATAACTGCCTAATGCTTTCACGGGTGCGCCAACAAATAATGGCAGCCGTTCGATTTGGCCGCGGACGATATTTTTTACCGATTCCGGTCAGTTCACTTCCCGCCTCATGATGAGCGAGACGTTTTGGCCGCCGAACCCAAACGAATTCGACATTCCTGTTGCAACTCGGACGTCCCGGGCCTTGTGCGGCACGACGTCGAACGGAATAGCGGGATCCGGAATGTCGTAATTGATCGTCGGTGGGATGCGTTGGTGCTCAAGCGTCAGGAAGGTGAAAACCGCTTCGATGATGCCCGCGGCCGAAAGGGTATGCCCGATCATCGACTTGTTGGATGAGACCGGAATTTTGCGTGCATGATCGCCGAACACGGCAGCGGTGCCGACGTATTCCATCTTGTCGTTTTCAGGCGTACTGGTTCCGTGCGCGTTGATGTAGTCGATCTGGTTGCACGTCATGCTGGCGTCGGTCAGCGCATTGCGCATGCAATCCGCGATCGGCAGGCCGTCCGGTTTCGGACGGGTTCGATGGAATGTGTCCGCCAATTCGCCGCAGCCGGCGATCACGCCCAAGATCTTCGCACCGCGCGATTGCGCGGCCTCGAGGCTCTCCAGCACAAGCGCGCCGGCGCCTTCGGCCATCACGAAACCTTGCCGGTTTTTCGAAAACGGCTTCGACGCGCCGCCCGGATCGTCATTGCTGGTCGACAGGGCCGAGAGAAGGGAAAACCGCACCACGGCCTCGGCGTTGACGGACCCGTCAGTCGCGGCGCAGAGCGCGGCGTCGGTCTCTCCGCGCCGGATTGCCTCGACGCCAAGCTGGATCGCCGTGGCGCCCGACGCGCAGGCCGTGGATACCGAGATGGGCGATCCCTTCGTGCCGAAAGTCTCACAGATATGGTCCGCAACCGAGCCGAACATGTAGCGGGCGTGCACATTCGCGAAGTGCCCGCCGCCGCTGGCCCGCAGCAGGACATCGTAGTCGATGGTGCCGGCGCCGGAAGCCCGGGCGATTTCTTCGCGTTGCGGCCACTCGACTTCGATCGGCGCCAGACCGAGAAACAACGGGCCTGGAAAATCGCCCTTCCTTCCGATTCCTGATTGGGCGACGGCCTCTTCGATGGCGATGTCCGCCAAGCGCTCAGCCAGCGTCGTCGAGGAGAACGGCTTTACCTCCACGAAGTCGATGGTGCCGGCGATGCGCGTCTTCAATCCATGGGTGGAGAAGCGCCGGATCGTACTTATTCCGGACTGTCCGGCAGAGAGTTTCGCCCAGTTCTCAGTCTTGCCCTCGCCGAGCGACGTGATCACCCCCATGCCGGTAACGACAACAATCGGTCGGTCGCGGCCATCACGCATCGCAGCTTTCGCGTTATGCGTCTTTCTGACAGACTCAAGATTGGTTTCAGTGGGCGCCATCATGAGACGGCTTCCAAGAGCGCCATTCCTTCGCCGCGCCAGTGTCCGACACCGACGGCCACGATCCGGTCCGGCATCACGTCGACCTCTGTCTCGCGGCCGGAAGTATCGGTTGGAGGGACCAGGGCGCCCCGCGACAGGCTCAGCGAACCGAGGGCCAGCGCCAACGGGAATTGCGCTTCGCTGAGGTGCCCGAACGACGAGCCGACCGCGCGAACGGGGACATCTTCATGAGCCGACAGGAAAGCGGCCTCTTCCGCGGTGGCCAGCGCAGCGCCGGTCGCCGCCGTGTAGATCGCGGTCGCGTTATCGGTCACTCCCAGGGACGCCCAGAGACCCCCCAGAACGCTTTCAACCCCGCCCGGGGTAGATCGGGAGGAATGACCGGAGACGACGTTGACGAGCCGTGCAAGCGGCTTGGCGCGTCGATGTTCGGCATGCGTTTTCGACTCGAGCACTAGGAATACGCCACCCGATCCCAAGGCAAAGCCACTGCCGTTACGCGACCAGACCGATGCGAAGTCCGTTTTGAGATTGAAGCCCCCGCATTCGTAAAGCATCAGCATTTCCCTGCGCTCGCCGTTGTGCGCGGCGCCGACCAAGGCAACCTCGCTCTGTCCGGAGGCAATCCTGGCCCATGCAATCCGGACGGCGTCGACGCCGGCGGCTTCCTCGCCCATAAAAGTCCGGGACGATCCCGACACCCCGTGAACGATGGATATGTTGCCGGCGAGCAGATTGGATAGCTGAGCGAGGAACAGGGTAGGGCGCAGGTCGTTCATCAGCCGTTCGTTGAGAGCCCCCGACTTGGCGTCTGCACGCGAAGTCAAAATCGCGGCGTCGACATCGAGGTCGCGCTCGCCGCCGCCGGCTGCCACGATCATGTCGGTCTGAGCCAGGATTTCTTTGTCGTCTTTAATTCCCGCGGAATCCAGGGCGAGACCGGCTGCATAGGTGCCGATACGCTGCCATGCCTCCATCTGACGCTGATCGCCCTTTTTTGGAATTTGGGTATCCAGGTTAAGGGGCGCCAAAGGATGGACCATCCATGGCGCGTAGGTCTTCCGATCAACGTTGATATGGCCCAGTTGAAGAGCGTCCCAGGTCGCCGTAAGGCCGACTCCCAGCGACGAGACGATGCCGATGCCGGTTATCCACGTCTCGCGCTGTTCTGTTTGAAACTGCGGCATCAGCGCAATCCAAGCGCAAGATCGCGGCTTCGCAGTCGCCCTCGGCGGATCGCCCAGCGTTCGTGACTGTGGCGCATCACGCGGTCGAGCGCTGCCCGTGAGCCTATCGTCTTCTCGGGGGCGCAGGCGATGACTGCGTTGCGATCCACGATGAATTGCTCATCGACAATCCATGTCTGCAGTTCCTCGCCTGCGAGCCTGGCCGCGATCCGGTCAGGTGTCGGATCAATATCGTTCGACACCATCACGTTCATTACGATCCGGCCGCCCGGTGCCAGCCGGGCACGGATGGCGTCGCAGGTCTCTGCATCGAATTCCTCCGCGAACCGGAATCCTGGTCCGCCGACGTCGATCGCAATGCCGTCGTAGTATGCGAGATCATCGAACACGAATCTTCGAAAATCGGAAACGATGCAGGGCAGATCGTCCGGGAGATCGAAATACTTGTGCGCGAGCACGAAACTAATCGGATTAATATCGACGATGGTCAGCTTCTTGCCGAGACGCCACAGCCGTGTCGCGAGATTCCCGCCGCCGCAGCCCAGGACGAGGATGTGTTCGGAGCGTGACAGAAGCTCGTCCATGATCTTGACGTAGGTGAACACGCTCTCGCCGTCGGGCGTCGCCTGGCTTTGTCGCACGCCTTCTTCAAAGTACACGCGCGTACTGTCCCAAGAGCACTCGACGATCTCGATCTGCCCGTTTCTACCCTGATAACGTCCCAACAATCGCACAATCGACACCATAAAAGAGTAAAGCATTAGAAAACATGTGTAAAACATCTCTTATCATGTAATGTGCAGAGCGCCAATCAATTCGACGCTTGCTGCTATTGTTTGGCGCGCGCGTGCTACGATTCGGTGTCGGCTCAGCATCATTGCCGTGATACCGATAAGTCCCCATCCAGAGTTAATGTGTATTGATATCTCATGCGTGTAAATTGATGCTTGAAGCTGTAATTTACAGGGTGTAAATATACGCGTGCAAATCGCACCGGAGGCCGCCCGCTCATGATTACCGCCAATCAACTCAGGGCCGCCCGCGCGCTCTTGAACATCGATCAGCGGCAGACAGCCGAATTAGCGGACCTCTCGGTGCCCACTATTCAGCGCATGGAGGCGAGCGACGGCGTCATCCGGGCCAATGTCGATTCTCTGATGAAGCTGGTTTCGGCTCTGGAGAACGCTGGGATCGAGCTGATCAATCCCGGCGTGCCTAGCACGGCCGGCGGTCGCGGCGTTCGACTGCGGGAACACATCACGAAGCCGAAGATGAAGAACTTAAAACAGGCCAAACCATCATCGCCGCGGACCTTGGAACGCGTTCGATAATTGCGGCTGCGATAACAATGGATAACCCGATCGAAGATGTTGAAAACGGCGAAGACCACTGTGCTCGCAAGCGGATTTTGGCGTCTTAAGGCGCCGAGATGGCATCTGGGCGCCTTGTGGGTGTCCGACCCGCGCGCCGGAAAAATCTACCGCATCGATCTGGACGGCAAGGTCACGGTCGTCGCTGACGTGCCCAGCCGGCCGTTCGGTCTCGGCTTTTTGCCCGACGGCGACTTGCTGGTCGCCTCGATGACCCAGAGGCTGATTCTGAACTTAGGCGGTGGGAAAGCGGCGGTCCATGCCGACCTGGCCGACGCTGCGGTCGGATACCTGAGGGACATGGCTGTCGCCCGGGACGGAAACGCCTACGTGACTTCCTTCGACGCCGACGCAGCGGGTCCGGACTGTTTCGCGTCGGCCCGGGTCTTTCTGGCGACATCGGACGGCAAGGTCCGTTCGGTTGCTGACAATATGGCGCATCCGAACGGACTGGCGATAACAAGCACCCATGAAGTATTGGTCGCGGAGACGCTCGGCAATCGGGTGCTTTCTTTCCAGATCGAGAATGACGGTGCGCTGCTGCATCGACGGGTGTTCGCAAATTTCGAGAGGATGAGCCCGCTCGGCATCTGCGCGGACTCGGAGGGAGCGGTCTGGGCGGCCGCCGCCCGACAGCCGCTTTTTGTCCGTGTGCAGCAAGGTGGACGCGTTACGCATCGCGTCCATGTGCCGGGCCGCCATGCGGTTGCGTGTCAATTGGGCGGGCGGGACGGTCGAACGCTTTTTTGTCTGACCGTCGCTGCCGATCTAGGGGATTATCCCAACCGCCAGCAGACGGCACGCGTTGAGACGACGTCTGTCGATGTTCCGGGAGCCGCGAGTTCCATACGGCTCGCTGAGATCACCCCTCACTAGCGTTCCGGACCGGCGTCGGCATTTGCCGCAGTCCGAACGGCGCAAAGGCCGATACGATGGTCACAGAAAAGAAATTGTCAGCAATCGGTCCTTCGCCCTATCTCACGGGGTTGTTGTGCCGATGCCCGCGCTGCGGCAAGGGAAAGCTGTTCAACGGATTCCTGACGTTGAAACCCGATTGCGATTCGTGCGGCCTGGATTTCACCTTTGCGGACGCCGGCGACGGGCCGCCATATTCGTCATCATGATCGCCGGCGCCATCGTCGTCGGCGCGGCCCTTATCACCGAGGTCAAGTATCAGCCGCCGTACTGGGTCCACGCCGCGCTCTGGCTCCCACTGATCCTGATCGTGACGCTTTGGCCGCTACGAGGGCTGAAAAGCCTGCTTATCTCGCTGCAGTATCACCACAAGGCTTCGCAGGCGAAGCTTATCCCGCGCATCGACGAATAGGTCCGGACGCCGGTGTGAACGTTTAAGTTCGTGCCGCGGCCGGTGGCCGCGCATCGCCCGCGGCAGGATTGTCATCGTCAGTGCGAATGCCGTCAGCGGCCAGACCGTCATGCTGAACAGAAGCGGCCACTGAAAATTCGTCTCGCTAAATAGGGCCATCGGCACCACGATGTGGCCCACTATATCGATGGTCAACCACGCCGGCCCATCGTCAGCATGGATCTGACCGAAGCTTTCATCGCACACGAAACATCTGTCGACTTGTTGCAAATAGCTCTTGAAGAACTTGTCGCCGCCGCACGCGGACATCTGCCGGATACGGCGCGAATAATCGCGCGCCAGACGCGCGCGGGCGGCGATAAATCACTGACGGACATTGATTCTGCTTCGGTAGCCGGCGATCAAGCAATTGGGCTGATCGCCGCGCATTCCCGCACGAACTTTACGCGGACATTGCGATGGCCATGACGTCGGCCTGGACGACGCTTTCAAATTTGGCGAAATTGTCCTTGAACATCTGCAAAAGCTTCCGGGCGGCGACGTCGAATGCTGCCTGGTCGCTCCATGTCTCCCGCGGTTTCAAGATTCGGCTGTCGACTCCCTTGACGGCCGCAGGTACCTGGAAGCCGAAATGCTTGTCGGTGTAGAATTCGCCGTCATTGAGCGTGCCGTTGAGCGCGGCCGTCAAAAGGGTACGCGTGACACTGATGGGCATCCTCTGTCCCACGCCATATTTTCCACCCGTCCAACCGGTATTCACCAGCCAGCAGTTCACGTTGTGCTTGGCGATCAGAGAGCGCAGCAGGTTGCCGTAGACCGAGGGATGACGGGGCATGAAAGGCGCCCCGAAGCAGGTCGAGAATGTGGCCTCCGGTTCAATGACGCCTTTTTCGGTTCCGGCAACCTTGGCGGTGTATCCCGACAGAAAATGAAACATGGCTTCGGCCGCCGTCAGCTTGGCGATGGGCGGCATTACACCGAACGCGTCGGCGGTCAGCATGACGAGATTTTTCGGATGTCCTGCGCGCCCGTTTTTGGAGGCATTGGGGATGAAATGCATCGGATAGGCCGCGCGCGTATTTTCCGTCTTTGAACCATCGTCGAAGTCGCAAACTCGGGTGAGCAGATCGATTACGACATTCTCCAGTACGGTGCCGAAGCGCTGCGTGGTGGCATATATCGCCGGCTCCGCCTCGGCGCTCAGTTTGATCGCCTTGGCGTAGCACCCGCCCTCGAAATTGAAGATGCCTTTGGGTCCCCAACCATGCTCGTCGTCGCCGACCAGCGTTCGATCGGGGTCAGCGGAGAGTGTCGTTTTGCCGGTTCCCGAAAGGCCGAAGAAGATCGCGGCATCGCCTTTCGGCCCGACGTTTGCGGAACAATGCATCGGCATGACGGCCTGGGCAGGAAGAAAGTAGTTCATGGTCGTGAAGACGGCCTTCTTGATCTCACCCGCATACGAACTTCCTCCGATGAGGACGATCTTTTTGGTAAAATCGATTGCAATCACTGTGTCGCTTCGGACGCCGTGGCGCTTGGGGTCCGCCTTGAACGTCGGGCAACAGTAGATCGTGAGTTCCGGAACGAAGGTCGCAAGCTCGCTTCGGTTCGGCCTGAGTAATAGTGTGCGGATGAAAAGGGAGTGCCAAGCGAGTTGGGTGAAGACGCGCGTCCGCACTCCGAACTCCGCGTCGGCGCCCGCGCGGAGATCCTGGGCGTACAACGTCGTGCCGCGCGAGTGTGCGATGAAGTCCTGGTACAAACGCGCGAATTGCGCCGGCGTGATCTTGCCGTTGTTCTCCCACCAGACGGTCTCGTCCGTCAGGTCGTCGCAGACGATATACTTGTCCTTCGGACTGCGTCCGGTATGTACGCCGGTCTCGGCGCAGAGCGCACCGCCGGACGAGAGTTGAGCTTCTCCGCCGGTAAGGGCGCGTTCGTACAGTTCCGGCTCCAACAAATTCCAATTGACCGCCTCAAGATCCGTGAAGCCGAATTTGTCTGCCCCGTATTCCGGATTACGGATGCCCTGTTCCAACATTCATTTTCTCCCTAGGCGCAGATCAGTCCGCGCATGCGATCTCGACGACAACGGGTTGGCTGTGGTGGGAAGGCCGACGGGGACGCCGCAGCGCCCAAAGCTGGCCGATGGTCGTGGAAAATTCCGTCATATAACGCTTGTTTGCGGAGCGGCGCGCCTTCGGCAGGCAGGAGACGAGCACGTTCCGGTTTAGAAGCCCCGGCTGATCAAATATCCAGGAACTCATGTGCCCTTCGGACAGGTCACTTGCTATCAAGTCTGGCGCCGCGTCGAAGTCGGTCGCGACAAGCATGTTCAGGATGGCGCGTCCACCAGGATTCAGCCGCGCCGTGATCGAATGACAAGTCGCGGGATCGAACTGTTCTTCGTAGCAAAACCCGGGTCCGCCGACATCAATTGCTATGCCGTCGAAGCTGCGCGTCTCGGCCGCGAGATACTCCTTGAAGTCTTCGACGAAGCAGGAAATTTCCTTCGGCATTCCGAAGAAGCGCTTAGCGAGGTCGAAGCTGACAGGATTGTGGTCGACGACGGTCACGCTCTTGCCAGAGCGTGCCAGCATCGTTGCCAGGTTTCCTCCGCCACAGCCAAGCAGGAGGACGTTCTTGGCGTCCCCCAAAAAGGCTTCCATCATTTTCACGTAGGGGAGCCGGCTCTCGCCGGCCGCCGAGCTTTGGCTCTGAAAGATCTCTCCCTCGCGATAAAGTCGGTCGCCGGTCCGTTCGCTCTCCCAGATCGCGATGTCACCGAGCTTGCCTTTGTATCGACCAAGAATCTTCAAGGCGCGTTCCCGCTAATTGTGATGTATTTGACATGACTAACGATCTTCCATAGATGTATAGCTAAGGCTAATAATCAAGTCTAGTCAGTTCTCCGGGGGACGACTCTTTCGGGTCGGAGATACCCTCGTGGCGCGTAAACCGAGCCATGACGACGGGACTGTCGAATGTCGCAACGAAACCGCATCTTGTTAACCGATCAAAAATCAAACGCGTCGGCCGCGGCGTGCGAGTTTGCTCCGAAGCTGGCCACAGCGACACTTATGATTCCCGACCAGATCATAGGCGCTGCTGCGTAGGTGCCGAAATGCCAGTTCATAGCCACCAGGCTGGACGGGGGCGGCTGCAAGGCAAATGATGCGCATCCGATCGATGCAAACAACAGACAGATGGCTATCGTACCCGCTGCGCGCTCAGGCTCGGAAGATGACATGAGTCGCGAAGCGTGGCGGATCCGCGTGGTCGTCAACGTTACGTAGCGGTGCTTTGTCAAAGCCACCCCTGCAGCGAACATCACGTAGATCAATGGCAGCAAGGTGATTACCGAGGACGCTGGGTCGCGAGCAGACGCGCTGGCATCGTTATACTGTGCGAAAAGGATCGCCAACGGCGTCACCACAATGACTATTGCGACTTGTATGCACCCCGCGATCAAGCCGGCTTGGAATAGCTGGAGTCGTTGCCAAATCCTCAAGTGACGGTGGCGCCTGCGTCTGCCCTCTCGAGCAGAGCAAGCAGCCCTCTCAGCATGGCCGTCGGAGTGGGAGGGCAGCCGGGAATGTGGAGGTCTACGGGAACGACTGCCGAGACCCCTCCAACCACCGCATAGCTGCCGGCGAAGCACCCTCCATCGCGCGCACAATCCCCGACTGCGATGACCCACTTGGGATTAGGGACGGCGTGATAGGTGCGCTCCAACGCCTCGCGCATGTTCTTGGTCACGGGACCGGTCACCATCAACACATCGGCATGGCGCGGTGAGGCAACAAACCGGATGCCGAAGCGCTCGACATCGTAATAGGCATTGTTCAAAGCATGGATCTCAAGCTCGCATCCATTACAGGAGCCAGCGTCGACCTCGCGTATTGAGAGGCTTCGGCCGAGTCGCCGGCGCGCGGCCTGGGCGACGGCTGTTGCGAGCTCGGTCACCGCTGCATCGTCTGGCGACGGCGCCCGTTCGGTGAATGGCAGGCGGAACAGACTTTCAAACAGCAGCTTGCGCATCTTGTGCCGTCCTTAGAGATCATGGCCCGCATAGGCACAGTTGAACGACTTGTTGCAGAGCGGGAAGTCCGCGACGATATTGCCCTCGATCGCTGCCTCCAGCAGTGGCCACTGAAACCAGGATGGATCGCGCAGGTGGCACCGTTCGATCCGGCCGTCCCGCAGGCGAAGCCAAACCAGAACATCGCCGCGGAATCCCTCGACGATCGCCATGCCTTCCCGCGGCTCCCGAAATAGCCCAGCATGCGTACCTAGCGGGCCTTCGGGAAGCCGGTTCAATATCTGGTCGATGAGGGAAAGAGTTTGCTCAACCTCGCGAACACGGATCCAGACGCGCGCGTTGACGTCGCCCTCACTGAGGACAGGTACATCGAAGCGCAGGCTGTCATACGGTGGATAGGCAAGGGTCCGCCGCGCGTCGAAGGATCGCCCGGAAGCGCGGCCTATATAGCCTCCAGCGGCATACTGCTTAGCCAACGCGGGCTTGAGCACGCCGGTATCGACAGTACGATCCTGCAGCGAAGCGGTGTTGTCGTACAGTTCGATCAAAGCGGGAAAGCGCAGGCGGATATTATCCAGCATCGCCTGGATGGCTTCTGTCCCGTCATTGTCGAGGTCGTGGGTTACGCCGCCGGGCACGATGATATCCCGCATCAACCGATGCCCGAATGCGGTGTTGGATGCGCGCAGCACGTCCTCCCGCAATACGCTGCAAAGCGCGTGCATCAGTGTGAAGGAGGCATCATTGCAGATCGCCCCGATGTCCCCCAGATGATGGGCAAGTCGCTCCAACTCTGCCAAAAAGGCGCGCAGCCAAATCGCGCGATCAGGCACCACAATTTCCAGCGCGGCCTCGACTGCCCGCGAAAAGCCCAAGGCATAGGCGACCGTGCTGTCGCCCGATACGCGGCCGGCTAGTTGGGCTGCCTGCTGAAGGCTGGCGCCGACCATCAGTCCCTCGATACCCTTGTGCGCATATCCCAGCCGCTGTTCCAGGCGAACAACGGTTTCTCCGCTCGCCGTAAAGCGAAAATGCCCAGGCTCGATGATGCCGGCGTGCACCGGACCGACCGCAATCTGGTGCAGGCCGTCACCTTCCGCCGGCAAAAAGCGATAGGGCGACGCTTGCGGCAAGGCATCAAAGCGATCCCCCAATGGGAAACGCACGCCCCATTGGTTGTGATCGAGCCAAGGGCGTTTATCCGACGAGCCTTCCGCAACGAGTCCGAACAGATCGCGTATTGCGCGTTCCAATCGAAACGCCGGCGGGTGATGTTGGCTGACTGAAGGATAAGCGCGGTCGGGACAGTCCAGGCTGACGACGGCGATTTCCGCAGTCTGCTCGTCCATGATCGCCATGTGCACCGTTGAGGGCTCCCCCCAAAGACCGAGCAGGCTCCAACGGCCTTGTGCCAACTCGCTTGCTGCAAATTTCCATACGGAAGAATCGACCACGGCTCGCGGCCACGGGTTGTGTTGCTGGACCTGGCGGCCCTCCAGCATGAGATCGATCAAGGATGGCATGTCCTGTTCTCCTCGCGCTATCCAAGAAGGATTGCCACATGCTGGAACCAAACGACGACCGGCGCGGGAAGATAGATTCCCGCGATCAGAACCAGTGAGAGATGGGCAAACATCGGTACATAGGACGCCTCGACCGGAGCCGTGCTGCCGCGGGGGCTGCCGAACGCGACGCTGGTCAGGCGCAACGTCAATGCGCCGAAAGCCAGTAGAAGTCCGAACACGAGTACGATTGCGAGCAGGGGTTGCCGCGCAAAGGTGGAGCTAACGACGAGAAATTCGCTCATGAAGATGCCAAGCGGCGGCAATCCCGCGATCGCGACCACGCCTACCACCAGGCCCCAGCCAAGCGCTGGATGCGTCACCGTCAGGCCCCGTATCCTGTTGATCCGCTGCGTACCCTTGACCTGCGCAATATGGCCGACGGCGTAGAAGATCGCAGACTTGGTCAGGCTGTGCATCACCATGTGCAGCAGTCCGGCAAAATTGGCGAGCGGACCGCCCATTCCGAACGCGAAGACGATGATTCCCATGTGTTCGATCGAGGAGTAGGCGAACAGACGCTTGATGTCGCGCCGGCGGTAGAGCATGAACGCTGCGAAGACGAGCGAAACGAGGCCCATCGTCACCATCAGGGGGCCGGGAGCAATCGCGTCCGGACTGACGGCGAGCAATATCTTGAAGCGTAAGAGCGCATAGAGCGCCACATTCAGCAACAGGCCGGATAATACGGCCGATATCGGGGTCGGACCTTCGGCGTGCGCGTCGGGCAGCCAGGCATGCAGCGGGGCGAGGCCGACCTTCGTCCCGTATCCGAGAAACAGGAAGACGAAAGCGACATTGAGAAGAGCAGGGTCGAAATGCGCCGCGTGCTCGACCAGCAACGTCCAGACCATGGCATCTTGGCCCTCGCCCACGACCGGACGCGCCGCCATGTAGACCAGGATGGTACCGAACAGGGCGAACGCGATCCCAACGCTGCCCAGTATGAAATACTTCCACGCCGCTTCCAGGGCAGCGTGCGTGCGATAGATACCGACCATCAGCACCGTCGTCAGGGTAGCGATTTCGACCGCAACCCACATCAAACCGATATTGTTCGACACGAAAGCCAGGTTCATGCCGAACATCATGGTCTGATACATGGCGTGGTAAAAACGCAAGTATGTCGGCGTCAACCGGCCGGTGTCGAGTTCGTGCGCGATGTAGCTTGCGCTGAAGATGCTGGTCGTGAAACCCACGAAGGTATTGAGCACGATGAAGACGATGTTCAGGTCGTCAACCAGCACGTACGGTGTTGGCTGCGGACGTTCGATCACGAACAACGAGAGTGCCGAAAGAAATGTCAACAGACTTGCGACAACGTTCAATCGCGCCGTTATCCGATAGCCCGGCAGTATGGCCAGCAACGCTGCCGAGCAGATTGGAATCAGCAGCACCGCCGCCACCGGATTGAAGGAATGGAAGCTCATCGCCGCTCGCCCCGGTAATCGTCGAGCGCGGACACGTCCACCGAGTCGAAACGTTCACGGATCCGGAACAGGAAGATGCCGATGACGATGAAAGCGATCAGGATCGAGAAGGCGACGCTGATCTCGACCACAAGCGGCATGCCCTTGGCGCCGGTAGCCGCCAGCACCAGTCCGTTCTCGAGCGACATGAATCCGACGACCTGACTGACCGCGTTGCGACGGGTCACCATCACCAGAAGCCCGAGCAATACGACCGACAAAGCGAAGGCAAGATCCTCGCGCGCCAGGGGGGCAGCCTCCGCGGTCACCCGCAGCATCAGCACCATGGAGAGGGCGACCAGCCCCATCCCGGCCAGCATGGTCGGGCCGATTCCCACCGCCGACTCGATATCCCTGTGAATCCCGAGCTGTTTGACGATGCGGTGGAGTGCCACCGGAATGACGATCGCCTTGAAGACGAGGGCAATGGCTGCGGTCACGTAGAGATGGGGGGCATCTTGTATGTAAGCTTGCCAGGCGACGGAAAGGGAGAGCACAAGCGCATGGAGCGCAAATACGTTGAGCAGCGAATAAAGCCGATCCTGGTACAGCATCATGAAGCTGATCAGGACAAGTCCGCCGGCGAGCGTATGTGAGATGTCGAAGGAGAGGCTGTGCATCTGCATCAGAAACTCCTCGACACGAACAGGAGCAGCGTACCAAGCAGCCCGAGCATGAGTGCCGCGCCAAGAAATTGCGGAACGCGAAAAACCCTCATCTTCGCTGTAGCAGTCTCGAACAGGGCGAGGAGAAAACCTGCAATCGTAAGCTTTAGGATATAGACGCCTGCGCCCACGGTGTACGATAAGGGTCCGGCGCCGAAGAGCGCGATCTTCCAGGGGAAGAACACGCAGGCGATCAGCGAGATATAAAGGAGTAGCTTGAGAAAGGCGCCAAACTCGATCATCGCGAGATGGCGGCCCGAATATTCAAGAACCATTGCCTCGTGCACCATGGTGAGCTCGAGGTGGGTGGCCGGATTGTCGACCGGGATTCGCGCGTTCTCTGCGAGCGCCACCATGATGAGCGCGATCATCGCCATTCCGAGCGACACCCGTAGCCCGACGTCGGATGAGGCCATAAAATTGGCGACGGTGGAAAGCTGGGTCGAGCCGGCGACAAGCGCCATGCAAAACACAATCAGCAGCATCGCAGGCTCGGCAAGTGCTGCTATCATGACTTCGCGGCTGGAGCCGATGCCGCCGAAACTGGTGCCGACGTCCATGCCCGCGAGTGCCAGAAAAAAGCGAGCGCTTCCCAGCAGTGCAACGATGGCGATCAGATCCGCGGTCCAGTTGAACAGGAGTCCGGTCGCGAAAGTCGGCACCAGCGCGGCGGCAACCCAGATCGCTGCAAAGGTTACGTATGGCGTCACGCGGAACAGCCATGACGCGTTGTCGGCCAGCACCACTTCCTTTCGGAGCAGCCGCAGGAGATCCCGATACGGCTGCAAAATCGATGCTCCCTTGCGACGCACCAGCCGAGCCTTGATCTTGCGCACGAAGCCCGTCAGCAGCGGGGCGAGCAGGAGCACCAGTGCCATCTGGATGCCTTGCACAAGAATTTCAGAGATCACGACCATATCGCGAGCACCAGCAGCAGCGTGACGAGGGTGGCAAATACCAGACTGAGGTACCGACGAATGGTCAGGAATTGCAGACGATTGAGCCTGTCGGCCGCGTATCCCACAGCGCCCGCGAGGGGCAGATACAGTCCTTCCCAGATCAGGTCATGCAGTTCGATCCTGAGCCGCGCTGGCCTGATATCTCCTGGAGCCGGCATGTCGACATGATCACGGGCGTGGAACATGAGCGTACCGAAAACGCGACGGATCGGTTGAGCGAAGCTTCCACCTGAATACTGAGCGGCGGGAGTCGGATCAGAAAAACCGCAGCCCCAGGCCGGTCCCCGCCGCAGGGCATGAGAGGCGAAGCGATGGATGACAAAAACCGCGAGCGAGGCGGATACTGTGATGAATACCATCACAAGCAAACCGTTGTATGAACTCCGGCTCGCCGCAATCGGCACGATCGAAAGCCATTGCTCGTTAACCTGTATCGGCATGCGGCTACCGAGAATCTGCACCGTGATCGGCGAAAGCGCATCGATGACCAATCCCGGCAAGATTCCGGCCAGCAGGCAAAGTATGGCCAGGATGAACATCGCCGAAAGCGAGTAACGGTCGACTTCTTTAGCGTTTTCCGCGGCCGGGCTGCGCGGTCGTCCGAGAAAAGTCACGCCGAATGCCTTCACGAAACACGCGGCTGCCAATGCTGCAGCCAAGGCCAGCAGCGCCCCGACCGCGGGCACCATAATCTTCAGGGCCCATTGCGGTAACTCCGGGCTTTGCAACACGGCCTGGAAGATGAGCCATTCTGACGCGAAGCCATTAAACGGTGGAAGTGCCGATATGGCGACGCAGCCGACCAGAAAGACGAAGCTGGTGAACGGCAACCGGTGGATGAGGCCGCCGAGCTTGTCCATGTCCCGCTCGCCGGTCGACGTCAGGACCGCGCCGGCCCCGAAAAACAACAGACTCTTGAAGAAGGAATGGTTGAGTACATGGAACAGTGCCGCCGTGAAGGCAAGCGCTGCCACCGGCTTCAAGCCGTTGGCCTGGAAGGCAAGCGCGAGGCCAAGGCTCACGAAGATGATGCCGACGTTTTCAATCGTGCTGTAGGCCAGCAGGCGCTTGAGATCCTTTTCCATCATGGCGTACAGAATTCCCATGACGGCGGTGAGGCCGCCAAGGAAGAGCACGATCACGCTCGCCGACCAGGTCGGCGGCCCCAGCAGATCGAACACAACGCGGATGAAACCGTAGATCGCGACCTTGGTCATGACGCCGCTCATCAGCGCCGAGACGTGGCTGGGAGCTGCAGGATGAGCGAGCGGAAGCCAGACATGCAGCGGCACAAGGCCTGCCTTTGAACCGGCTCCGAGCAACATCAGCACCAACACAAGCGTAGCCACGTAGGGCGTATGCTGGGTAGTGCGGATGGCTGCGAATCCATAATCACCTGCCGGTCCCGCCAACAGACCGAATGCAAGCAGCAGCGCGAGCGTCCCGAAACTTGCCATGACGAGATAGACGTAACCTGCCTTCGCGTTGCCCGTTTCGCGGTGGTGCGCCATGACGAGCGCCCAGGACGCAAGCGACATGAATTCCCAAGAGAGCAGATAGGAAAACGCATCGTCCGCCAACACCACAAGATTCATGCCGGCCAGAAAGGCGGGGAAGAAGGGCAGCACCCGGTGCGGCGCCGGATCGTGGTAGCCGTAGCCGAGACCATAAAGACTTGCGGCTGCTCCTCCGAGATTGACGACCACAAGGAAAAACGAGGCCAGTGCATCCAGGCGGAAATGGGCGCCAAGCCACGGCAATCCGATCGGCAAGGTTAGATCGGAAACATTTCCCGTTTCGGTAATGAGCCAGCGAACCGACCCGAAAAATGCCACCACGGAAACGGCCAAAGTCGCGCTGTAGATCGCGGCCATCGAGCTTTTTGAGCGGCTCAGGACAACCGCCAAAACTGCCAATCCCAGCGACCCGGCAATACACAGCATTTGCAAGAAGACGGCCGGCATTACGTGCGCGCCCTCGTTCCGCTCGAAGCCTTGCTTTCTATCTGTTTGTCCAAATAGGTCTTTGCCGAGCCGGAATTGATTTTCAGCCGCACCCCGCGTCCCTGCGAATTGCTGACGGCGCCTTCGTCGATCATCTCAACACCAGCGGCGTCGAGGGCCGTGATCAGTTTCACCAGCGAATCAACATTGCCCCGAACCATGGTCTCACTCGCCTCCATGCGCTGAATGGTCGGCACCGAAAGCCCGGCCAGTTCAGCAAGTTGGCGTTGATCGATGCCGAGCAGCACCCTGGCAGCTCGCAATTGCGTCGCAGTGATCATCGACCCGCCCCGTCATCGAGACTCATAGGAACGCTAAATATCAATCTTGCAATCTAACTAATGATGTCAAAATGTCAATAAGTGATATTTAAAACATGCATACTAAGGCCTGTTTCCGAAGTGATGAGACAAGCTTTTTGCAGGGATCGCGTGCGCCAACCGTAAGGGAACATTCTTTGAAGCTCATGCGGGGAACGCCTTCCAAAAAAAATGCGACGTCGCTGCGGAGAATGCTTTCATAGTTGCCACGGGTGCCTCCCATGACGGCAGGAAGGGTCGCGACAGAGTTGCAAGCTTCGTTGGTTAGGCTCAGTTGTCGTGGAAAAGCTTGTCGGCAAGCTTGTTCAGCCGCGCACCAGCGGTGTTCGAGTCGCTCAAATGTCCAACAAGCTCTCCAGAAAGCTTGTATATGTTGATCCCCCGGACTGCGTACAATTTTTGACCCTTCAGATCGAAGATCGCTGAACCGATAATCTTCCCGACAGACGTGCCTTTGCTGTTGATGATGTTTCCACTCACCGATCAATCTCCCTGCGAGATGGGCTGACACCGCGCGTTGCAATAGCGCGCTCCGCGTCTGCCATGAACCGCTTTTCATTGCTCTTGAAGAACGACCAAATGCAGTAGCCTCCGACTGCAAACCCGGCCAACGCTATCCAGCCAATGGGGCCGACGAAATGCTGCAAATTCTTGCCGAGAAAATATCCGCCTATTACGAACGTGCTCGCCCAAATCAGGCCGCCCGCTGCGTTGTAAAGGGCGAAGTTGACCGGCCTCAAACGGTTGATGCCCGCGAGCAACGCCGCATACACGCGCGGAAGCGCGACGAAACGGCCGAAAAACACGATCGCGCCGCCGTAGCGCATGAACAGATATTCGCCGAGCGCGAGTTTTTGCACGCCGATTCCGGCGTAATGTCCGTATTTCAGCAATAGGCTGCGGCCGAAACTACGACCGAACCAGTAACCTATGTTGTCGCCGCGGATCGCTCCGCAGGCCGCCGCTCCTATGATCACGCGTATATCGAGCCCGTGTTGCGTACCGGCGTATACGGACGCGCAGACAAGAATGGTCTCGCCAGGGAGGGGGATCCCCGAACTTTCCAGCAACACGACCACGAAAACGGCCGCGTAGCCGTAATTGACAATAAGACCCTGGATCAGATTGGCATCGAATATCGACATGATGACTACCGCGCTCAAACGAAGTCGGGCGGCGAAGAGTGCTTCCACCGCTGCTCGTTTCCCTCTTCGTATTGCGCCTCCGTACAGTTTGTTCGGAGGACTTCGTCCTGCTACCGACGGGGCTTGGGCGCGCTATCGCCCCGCAACTTCTCGACAAACCAAAATGCCCAGATGGTGACGAATGAGAGAACGAAAATTTCTCCGCAGAAGAGAAACGCTTGTTCATTCACAGTCATGTCATCCTCCCAGCTCTCGTTGTTAAACCGCCACAGCATGTCGTAGTGGCGACCGTTCTAGACCGACATCAAAAGACAATGGGTGATGCGCCGGCCGACATCACGCATCGGTATTAACAGACGGTGGGCGACGCGTTCGCCTCCGATTTCCTTCATTTCTGTGCCCACGTAGAATGGAGCTTTCTCGCGGAGGAGACGCGCGAGCATTCCGTCAAGGCGACGGTTGAAAGGCGCGAAGCGTTGATCATTCACCTCGGCGTCGGTCATAAGCGAGGCGAACATGGCGACGACAGCGAAGAGATCGTGGTCGAATCCAACGGCATTGAAGTGAGTTGCACAATCGACTCCTTCGTCCTGAGGAGTGATCAGAATATCAGCGCCAGACGCCGATTGTGTTCAAGAGTGATGTACTAAACATCATAAACTAGTGCTGCAATAGTTATACAGATGCCTGGTCGTGGCGTCTACAGCGCTTTGGCCTGCTTTTCGATGGATAGAACCTGCCCGACCGGGTGATTTCTCTACTTATGATCTTTGCGGATAACTTCGAATGACAGACGGCTTGGGCTTTGACATTCAGTTGCGGCGCCGTGATCGACCCGCGCGCGGCCGGCAAGCCTTGGCTGCCGATCGAGAGGTGACGGTCGTCTGAAGTGCCGCGAGAACTGTTCGGGTCGAATGCCTGAAATGTGCTGCCTCGAAAATTCAGCGCGCCGATGCGGTGCGACTCTTCGGTCCGCACTCGGGGCTTGAGGGTGTCCGGATAGGTGCGCTCGGCGAGAATTGAAAGCATGTAGCATCTCTTCCGGATTGCTATTCGGCAGCGCGGTTCGAGATAAAAGTCCGGTGGGGTTTCGCCTCACGTTCCTCAGACGCGAAGTATGAATACAAGGCCGGGAGAACGAGCAGTGTCAGTAATGTCGCGCTCAACAGTCCCCCGATCACCACGGTTGCCAGCGGCTTCTGTACCTCCGCGCCTGTACCCGTCGCGAGTGCCATCGGGACGAAGCCCAACGAGGCGACCAGCGCTGTCATGAGCACGGGGCGAAACCGCGTTAGAGCGCCTTGGCTGATCGCGGCGCGTGAGTCGACGCCGTCCGCGATCAGTTTCCGGATTTGGCTCAGCATCACCAACCCATTCAGGACGGCGACGCCGGACAGCGCAATGAAGCCGACGGCAGCGGAGATCGAGAACGGCATGCCCCTCAGCCATAACGCCGCGATACCGCCCGTGAGCGCCAGCGGCACCGCGCTAAAGACCAGAAGAGCGTCCCGCGCAGAGCCAAGCGCACCGAACAGTAAAAGGAAGATCAAGAGGAAGCAGCCGGGCACCACGTAGATCAAGCGCTGCCGGGCCACCGAGAAGTTCTCGAATTGACCGCCCCAGGAGAGCCAGCTTCCCGGCGCCAGCTTGACCCTCTCGCTGACGACCGCCTGCGCCTCCGCGACCAGCGATCCGATGTCGCGTCCGCGGACTTCGGCGGTTGCGACCACACGTCGCTTGCCGTTCTCGCGACTGATCTGGTTGGCGCCTTCGGTCTGTTCGAACGTCGCCAAGGCGCGGAGGGGTACGGAAGCCGTCGGAGCGCTTTCATTCAGCCGCGGCAATTGCACCGGCAGGTTTTCTAACGCCGCGATATCGTTGCGCTGCGTATCGTCCAGGCGCACGATGATCTGGAAACGGCGATCACCCTCGAAGACCAAGCCGGCAACACGACCGCCAATCGCGGTTTCGATCACGTCCTGGATCGCGAGCAGACTAAGGCCGCGTCGCGCGATCTCGGCCTTGTCGATCTTGATTTCCAGAAATGGAAGACCGGTAGTTTGCTCCACCTTGACGTTCTGCGTGCCCTCAACGCGCCGCAGGGCGCTGGCAACACCGGCGGCGGTTCGCTGCATCTCTTCAAAATCGTCGCCAAAGACCTTGACGGCGAGATCCTCGCGCACGCCGGCGATCAGTTCATTGAACCGCATCTCGATTGGTTGAGAGAAGCCAATCTTGTTGCCCGGCAATTTGGTGGCTTCCGCCTCGATCTGCTTGATCAGGTCGTCCTTTGATAGGGTAGGATCGGGCCACTCACCCTGAGGTTTGACGATGATGTAGGTATCGGACGCGCTTGGCGGCATCGGATCGGCGGCAAGGTCGGGCGTTCCGGTGCGGGAAAACACGAACGCCACCTGGGGAAACTTGCTGATCTCGTTTTCGATCAGAAGCTGCATCGCCTGCGCTTGCGACAACGACGTGCTCGGTATGCGCTTGACCTCCATGACGATATTCTTCTCGTCGAGGGTTGGCGTGAATTCCTGTCCCAGCCGGGTAAACAGCAGGGCCGCGGCGACGAACAAAAGTGCAGCAACGCCGATGGCGGGCCGGGGCGATACAATAGCCCGTGTCAGCAACGGCGCGTAGGCCGCCTTCAGCTTGCGAATGATGACATTCTCGTGCTCGCTGACGGGTCTGGTCACCGTCAGGGCGATCATGGCAGGAACGAACGTCAGCGACACGACGAAGGCAGCGGCGAGTGCGATGATGACGGTGAGCGCCATTGGTTCAAACGTCTTGCCCTCTACTCCCGTGAACGTCAGCAACGGGACGTAGACAAGGATGATGATGAGCTGGCCGTAGACCGTCGGCCGGATCATCTCGCTGGCGGATTCGATGACGGTCTGGAGCCGTTCGTCCAACGACAACGCACGACCGAACTCTCGTTGACGCTCGGCGAGATGTCGAAGGCTGTTTTCCGCGATGATCACCGCGCCGTCGACGATTAGCCCGAAATCCAGAGCGCCCAGGCTCATGAGATTGGCGCTGATCCTGCCCTCCAGCATGCCCGTGGCCGTCACCAGCATGGTGAGCGGGATGACGCAGGCGGTCACGATGGCGGCCCGCAGATTGCCTAGCAGCACGAAAAGCACGACGATGACGAGGAGTGCACCTTCCGCCAAATTCGTGGCCACGGTCTCGATCGTGGCATCGACCAATTGAGTCCGGTTCAGCACCGCGCGGGCGTAGATATCCGGCGGAAGCGTGCGACTAATCTCCTTGATTTTAGAGTCGGCCGCCGCCGCGACCGTGCGGCTGTTGCCTCCGATCAGCATCAGCGCCGTTCCAAGGACGACCTCCCGGCCGTTGATGCTGGCGCTGCCGGTTCGCAGCTCCTTTCCGATTGCGACTTCGGCGACATCCTTGACGCGGACGGGCACGCCGGCCCGCGTCGCCACGACGATCTGCGCAATATCCTCAATGTTTTCCACGCGGCCGCTCGCACGGACCACGTAGCCCTCGCCGTTCTGCTCGATGTAGTTGGCGCCGCGGCTGACGTTGTTGGCCTCGATAGCGGTAATCACCTGATTAAGCGAGAGTCCAAAACTGATCAGCCGCGACGGATCAGGCTGCACCTGGAATTGCTTTACGAAACCACCGATGGCGTCGGCACCGGCAACGCCCGGAACCGTCTTCATCTGCGGGCGGACGATCCAGTCCTGCACGGTGCGGAGATAGACGGTCCGCTGAAAATCATCGGTCAGGCGTTCGCCTTCCGGTGTCAGGTAAGTCCCGTCGGATTGCCAACCGGGCTTCCCGTCGTTCACCGGCGCAATCTCCCCCGGCTTCGTGTATTCGACGGCCCACCAATAGATTTCGCCGAGCCCGGTCGAGATTGGCCCGAGTTTGATCTCCACGCCAGGCGGGAGACTGGTCTTGGCCTCGTTGATGCGCTCCGAGACCTGTTGCCGCGCGAAATAGATGTTGGTGCGATCGGTGAATACGGCCGTGATCTGGGCAAAGCCGTTTCGCGAAAACGAGCGCGTCGATTCCAGGCCGGGCGTGCCCGCCAGCACGGTCTCCAGTGCGACCGTGACCTGTTTCTCGATTTCAAGCGGCGTCAACGCCGGCGCGACAGCATTGACCTGGACCTGCACGTTGGTGACATCGGGAACGGCATCGATCGGGAGCTTCGTCAGCGACCACAAGCCGGAGGCTGCGGCCGCCAGGGCGATCAGCAGGATCAGCCATCGGCGCTGGACCGAAAAAGCGATGATGCGTTCAATCATCGCTCAGTCCTCGTCCTTCGGCTTGGAGAGCTCGGCCTTGAGCGAGAACGTATTGGTCGCGGCGATAGTTTCTCCGGACCTCAGGCCAGAAACAACTTCGATTGCTTGATCTTCTTTCTGCCCCAGGACGACATCGCGCTTCTCGAAGCCCTCTTTGGTCCGAACGAACACGACCGGGCCGCCTTCAACCTTTTGAACGGCGGTCGCCGGCGCAACAACGGACACGATCCGTTCGCTGAGGGCAATCGCCGCGGTAACGAACGAACCCGGGCGCCACGTCCGGTCGGCATTCTGGATTTCGGCCACCACGCGCGCGGTCCGCGTATCCTTGTCGACCAGCGGACTGACGAAGACGATTTTGCCGGTCGTTTTCTCCGAAAGGCCTCTTGCGGAAATTTTCACCAATTGGCCTTCCTTGATCAAAGGAAGGTCGGAGGAGGCCACAGACAAATCCACCCAAACACGGCTCAAGTCGACGATGACGAACAATTCCGTTTCGAGATTGTCGCGACCAACGGCCGTGCCGAGTTCGACCTTGCGCTCTACCACGCGTCCTGAGATCGACGCCCTGACGTCTTGTCGCCGTAAGCGGGCTTCTGAGGCCTCGGGAAGCGCCGCTATCTCGTTATCGGCGAGGCCAAGAGCCATCAGCTTTTGCCGCGCGATATTGACCTTCATGCCGGACTGCGCGGCGGCGTTGCGTGAGCGAAGATATTGCTGCTCGGGTATAGCGCGGCCATCCCAAAGGGTCTTGTCGCGGTTGGCCAGGTCCTGCGCGAGATCGTTCGTCAGGCGGGCTGCCAGGTATTCACTTTTGGCGTCGGCAACCTCGCGGCTTTCAAGGACGGCGATCACTTCATCCTTGGCGACGTCGTCACCGATATTCTTGCGCAACTCTGCGACTGTTCCGGATAATTTGACTGAGACGTGCGCGATCAGGTCGGCGTTAGGAACGATCGAACCAGGGACGACAAGTCTCTTGGCGATCGTCGCCGGTCCCACTTGCGCCAATTCAATCTGCGCGAGCTTGATCTGCTCGTCGCTTATAGCGAGCAGGCCCGAGACCTCAGGCACCGCGGACTTCGCGGACGCCGCTGGTTTGTTCTGCGGACTAATTCCGACGATGCGTTGCGTTGTCGTCGAGAGCTCTGGCGCGAGCGCGAAAATCGCAGCACCTGCCGCGAAAGCGAGAAAAATGAGGGTGGGACGGCTTGCCATAGTGCTTTTCCGACGCGAACGGCGACCGGTGGTCACAGGTATTTGGAAATGGCCTTGAACTCATCGACGACGGTAACTGTCGATTTGCTGTTGCCGTTCGCTGCGGTGACCAGACAATGATCGACGTGATCGTGGATCAATGTGCGCTTTGCCTCGCCGACGGCCTTCTCGACGGCGTGGAGCTGCTGGGCCAAATCGAGGCAGGAGCGGCCCTCGGTAAACATTTCGATGACGCGGCGGAGGTGACCTTCGGCGCGCTTCAGCCGTTTGACGATATTCGGGTGAGTTTCATGGGCGTGATCATGGGCCATGAGCAAACGCTATCCCCCCCGGGGGGATAGCGCAAGGGCAACCTTGTCGCATCCCGGCGCGTTGTCAGCACTGTGGCGGCGCCGCGTGGACGTCAATTTGACTGTGAATGCCGATGGCTACGGCGCGCAGGCTTTTTTGTCGGCAATTACCTTTTGCCAAACAGCGGAGGCGGGACGATCCGACCGATTCCATCGGCGCTATGCAGTGATCCGTCTGTGTCATTGTCCTGCCGGTGAACGGCAGTTGACCCGTGTTTTCAAGGCTGCGCTTACGGACCCCTGCCGCGATGCTGCGGCTTCAACTCTCGCCAATCCGCCATCCCGATGGACGCTGCGGAGAGGTCAGCTTGCTGGGTGTAAAGCTTCGATGACGCTTCCCAGTACGGAAAGTGCATCTCGGGTGCCGTCGGCTTCACCCTTCTCGAAATCTGCGCCGTCCTGGCCCATGGTGTTGGTGACATGCGCGAGACAAAGGACTGCTACGTCGGTCGAGCGTGCAAAGGCGTAAAGTGCAGCTGCTTCCATCTCGACGGCAAAAATTCCTCTGCTTCGTGCGGCTTCGATCGCTTCCGCGGTCTCCCGGAAGGGGGCGTCCGTCGTCCAGGTTGGGCCGACCACAACGCGAGGCCTTTCCTTCAAGGTAGCATTCGCCGCGGCAACGACTAGTTTGGGATCAGCCTCGGCGAATTCTGAAGCAGGCAAATAGTGATAGCTGGTCCCTTCGTCGCGCAACGCCCGATCGATAATGACGAAATATGGTGGCGGCCCCGAAGCCACGATCTGACCAGCCGAGGTAAGGCTTACCAGCAGCCGACAACCGCTCGCGAACAGCTCTTCAGCCACGAGCACTGCGAATGACGCGCCCACGACCCGTCCGACAATGCCTACCTCTTGTCCGGCAAGCACGAAGGTATCCAGTTCGGTGTGATAGCATGGCCAGCCCGCAAATGGTTTGGTTCTGCCGGTTTGGCGAAGCGCCCGCACCAGGTCGCCGTCGGGATCCAAAAAGCACACCGGAGGCACCGAAACAGTTGGGAGATTCTTTTGGCGTCTCGCCTCACGCAACAACGCGGAAGGCACAAAGATCGAAGGTGACGACATGTTCTTGTTGTCTAGTATCGGAGGCGTGACCATCTTTATCGGACCTTGCAGCAGTGCGAGTGAAGGAGACAGCTCATGAGTGATGTAAGCCGAAGGGCCCATTGGGAAGGTGTCTACACTACCAAAGGCGAAAGGGAAGTGAGCTGGTTCCAGGAAAACCCGGCGCCGTCCCTCGAACTGATCGCGCTTGCAGGCCTTTCCGCTGACGCGGCGATCATCGATATCGGAGGCGGCGCGTCACGCCTCGTTGACGCGCTTGTTGAACAGAAAATTGGACAGATCACGGTTTTGGACCTATCGGCAGCCGCTCTCGATGCGGCCAAGGGGCGTCTCGGCGACAGGGGGGCTGACGTCGAATGGGTGGTCGCGGATGTCACCACCTGGAAGCCATCCAAAACTTACGATTTGTGGCACGACCGCGCTGCGTTTCATTTCCTCACCGATGCTTCCGATCGTTCCGCCTATGTCGGTCATCTCAAGAGCGCAGTCAGATCCGGCGGACACGTTATCTTGGGCACCTTCGCTTTGGATGGGCCTGAACGGTGCAGCGGCCTGCCGATCATGCGGTATGATGAAGGAATGCTTGGCGCAGTTTTGGGAACCGAGTTCGATCTGATCGATTCCCGGCGCCATGACCACACCACGCCTTGGGGCGCCGTGCAGCGATTTCAATTCAGCACTTTTCTTCGGGTATAACGCAATCGCATCATGGCACTGCTTGGGGATTAGAAGGCCGCAGTCTGTCCAGAATGTCGAGCACGGGGCAGGCTGGAGAATCGTCTCCGCTGCATTGAGCGACCGTTGTGGCCAAAATGCTTTCAAGCTTGGCAAGATCCGCAAGCTTTGCCTGGACACTGATGAGATGAGCGCCGGCGATTTCCTTGACTTCTGCGCATGATCGATGCGCGGGCGCCGTCAGCATCAGAAGCGCGCGGATGTCTTGGATGCTGAACCCCAACTCGCGGGCTCGACGAATGAATGACAGTTGCCGAACATGCTTCTCATCGTACGAACGATGGCCGCCACCCGTGCGACCAGGCTGCGGCATGAGCCCGATACGTTCATAATAGCGCACCGTCTCCAGATTGACCGCAGCGGCACTGGCCAATTGTCCGATGGTGATAACTCTCGGTTTCGTGATCATTTTTCGCTTGAACCCGTAGCTCCTACGGGTGCCAAGGTGCCTTAAATCATGCGGGAGCACCAGCCATGGCATTAACAGATACGGATGTTCCAATCCCGCGCCCCGCCGGGAACGCCCCCATTCAGGCGAGCGGCTGGCTTGCGGGCTTAGGGGCTGTCACCGGCTTAGGCGCGCTTGCGGCCTCATCCTGTTGCGCTCTGCCTCTGGCGCTCGCGGGGCTCGGCGCCGGAAGCGCGGTATTCGGCGGACTTGAGATCCTGGCCAACTGGCGGCCACTGCTGCTCGGCGGAGCCATGGTGGTCGTGCTGGCAGCATGGATCTTGCTTTTTCGGGGGCGATCCGTCGCGTGCAAGGTTGATGGCTCTTGCTCTGCTTATGCTCCCTCGAAGAGTGCGCATGTCCTCCTTAGTCTGGGCACCGGGTTCGTCGGGCTTTCAGTTGCTTGGGATCCGTTCATCGAGCCCTTACTGCTAAAGCTTGTGCGATGACGTCCGTGGAAATCCAATCAACGATCACTTGTCCTCAGTGCAATCATCGCTTGTTGGAAACGATGCCGACGGATGCTTGCCAGTTCTTCTATCACTGCAAAGCCTGCGGCGCTCGGCTCAAGCCGAAAGTTGGCGACTGTTGTGTTTTTTGTTCTTATGGCTCCGTGCCGTGTCCACCGATCCAGGCAGAACGCGCCGGCGAGAGCGAAGCGTCTTCTTGCTGCTCCAGATAATTGGGTGCCAAGCTATCCGTCATGTCTATGGAATCGGCAACGAATCTGACGACGATCGTCGCACCTTTAGTTAGCTTCACGCATGCCGCTTGAGGATCGATTGCGAGAGCCCAGGTTGCTCATATTGCTTTCGCCACCCGTATCTGGTCATGCCCGACGGCTTGTAAATTGAGAGTACTGCGGGCACGAGCAACACCAGCAAGCCGCCAGCGGCGTGGACCAAGAGTTGGATCCCTGCTGCGCTGAGATCGGCACGGGGTAATGTCGTCTCTGCTGAAAGGCGGGCGGCCTGGCTAATTAGCTCCATCTTGACCAGCAAGATGATGGTGGCAAATACGGTCAACAAGAATTTTACCAAGACCCAATAGTGCCGGAACAAGCCCCACGGAGTGCCCACTGACTGAATAAGCCCGGTTAGCAGCGAAGCCAACGCCAGTGCAACGATGACGAACCGGGCGATCAACTCCATCGCCAGATAGGCGGCACGCACCATCTGGTCATTCTGGCTGGTCAGGCCGGCGACTGCGAGAGCCAAGAAGCCCGCGATCGCGCCGAGCAAGCTGACCGAAGAGATGACGTGTAGGGTAAGCACAAACTTGCGCAGGCTCGGTGCCATGTTCATCAGTGGCCATTCTCCGGAACTGCATGGTCGCCGTGGCCGCCAGCGGGCGGCATGTGATGGCCGCCGCCAACGTGAATCAGGACGATAACCAGCGTGGCCACGACGACGACCGCGATTCCTGACACTTTCACCCAACGTGGTGCGCCGGGGTAGGGAAGGGGGTCTGCCATTTACGTCGCCTCTCTTGCCGCGCAGTTGTAAAAATGGAACGCTAAGTGCGAAACGAGACAGCATGTCCAGAATCGTGTCAACGAACAGCATGAAGCGAATGTCCGTTACGGAACAATCTGCTCGATTTGACCGGGAATAGTGTGGAGATGCCAAAGAAACCGATAGATCGCCGCGTCGTCCGCACGAGGGCTATGCTGCAGGAGGCCCATATTTCCTTAATTCTGGAAAAGGGCTACGAGGCGACCACCGTCGAGGACATTTGCGACGCGGCCGACGTCGGTCGATCGACGTTCTATGCCCACTATACAAGCAAGGATGATCTAAGACGCAGCGGCCTCGAACACTTGCGCAAAGAACTCGCCGATCGGCAGCGGGAAGCTCTGGCGACGCCCGGAGATATTAGGGGCCGAAGCTTGGGCTTCAGCCTGACCATGTTTGAACATGCCCGCGACCATATGCACCTCTATAGGGCGCTGGTTGGCGGCCGTGGCGGTGCCGTCGCCCTCGGCGCCATTCGTCAAATACTTTCCGACTTAGTGCGCAACGAGCTTGCCGCGACTGTTGACAAGAAGTCCGCGGACATAATCCCTCGCGAACTTGCCGTCCAGTATGTCGTTGGCGCGTTCATGGCTGTGATGACCTGGTGGCTTGACGGTGGCGCTAAGCTGCCGCCCCAGCGGATTGATGCGATGTTTCGGCGCTTGGCGACCGAGGGCATTGTGCCGGCGTATTCTTGAAAGATCGGCCTTCCAGCGGAGCCGATTCAGTTGGTCGAATCGGCGCGGCAACCGCCCGATGACCGCCATCATCCATCGCCGGGTTGATGGCGGTCATCGGGCGGTTGCCGCGCGGGGAGATATTGCGCGAACTGCATCGGGGTGGAACGGTAAGCAGCTTGTTCATTGAAGGACGCATGCTTACGCAGATCCTGCATTCTTCACTCTTCGGTGTCTCGCTCTGTCGGCGGGACTATCAGGAGGCCGGACTGATCGATTGCACGGTGTAGGTGCCGCCGGATCCGCTCAGGGTGAAGTTGACCTTGTCACCCGTCTTCAGCTCCGCAAGATCGACAGAAGGAGCGACTGCGAATTCCATCGTCATTGCCGGCCAGTTGATGGCAGAGATCGGACCATGATCGAATGTGACCTTGTGGTTTGCAGGGTTCACCGCCGTGATTGTGCCGGTTGCGTTCGCGGTTGTTGTTTTTTTCGTGTCGTTCATCTTCATGTCGTTCATCCCCGGCATCTTCTTCATGTCGGACATGCCGCCTTGGGCCCGGGCCTCGCTCATCTGCAGCGTCAATGCTGTGCCGATCAACGCTGAGGCGAACATGCTGGCGCGCAGGATGCGATACGGATTGTCAGCAACATACATAGAGGTTCTCCTGTGGGTTCGATGACGGGCCGCCATCATTGCCTAATTCGCAAAGCGAAGACGTCTGGTTACAAGCTCACGGTTTCGTGAATGCACGATATGATCTGCAAGATCTGGGTCTGGTGCTCGCCGAGGAGCGGTGCGTGCTCCGGCAAGTTCGGGAGTGCGACGTTCTGCTGAAAATTTCAGCACATTGGCAATGTCAAATTGCATCGGCCTTTTCATGCGGGCGCGTGATGCAACACCCAGAGGCATTATCCACTACACTACACAGACGACAGCACGATTGCTGCCACTGCGATGTTCGGCGAGAGCAGCGCACCGTATCGCGCAACTAGAACTGCGACAGCGCGCGCTGCTCATGCCGCTTCCATTGACCGTAGCGGGCCATGCCCCGTGGCTTGTACACTGAGAGCAGCAAGTGCTCAGACACCTCGGCTCGCATTGCGTCGAAGACGCGGTCGAGTTCTTGGCAGACTGGTGGTTACGGTTGCTTTCAATTGCGATCCTTGCTCCCATTTCCGATCTCACCGAGCCTGAACGCCGCCGATCTCACGGAGATTTGGGAACGATACGCGAGATCTTGGGCTAAGGTGAAGTTCGGATAAGGCAGTCAGGCCACCAGCGGAGAACCACATGTCTGACAGACTGCGCAATGTGACGCGGCGAACTGCGCTAGGTTTGGCCGCCGCTTTTCTCGTCTTGCAACGGTCTCCCGCCGAGGCTGAGTCCCCGGCGATCCTGGTTCATAAGGATCCAAATTGCAGTTGCTGTTCGGGTTGGGTGAAGCATCTCAAAGATGCCGGCTTCGCTGTAACGGTTGAGGAGGCTTCAGATCTTCAACCCGTCAGGAAGCGGTTAGGGGTGCCGGCCGATCTCGCGGCTTGCCACACCGCTGAGGTGGACGGATACGTGTTGGAGGGACATGTCCCGGCGACCGCCGTCCGACGACTCCTGAAAGAGCGACCGACCGCCATCGGATTGTCCGTCCCCGGCATGCCCGCCGGTTCGCCTGGAATGGAAGGGGGAACACCCCGGCAGTACGACGTCGTTCTCTTCGGAAAGACTGGCCGACAACCGTTCATGCACTTTGTTGGTTCGGAAAATGTCGGATGAGGCGCTAGCGGCACGCTAATCACCTGCGTTTTCGGTACTTTAGCACGCTCGATTAGCTATCTGGCGAACATGTGAAGGGAACAACCTTCCCAAGTTCCCTATCCCGTGTGACGATAGGCTATGAATCTTCGCCGACTCATCGGTCGTTTGCTGGCGGTCTTTGTGATCGTCGGGCTGGTTGTTGCGCCGCTGGTATCCCCGGTTGCGGCAAAACGGCCGGCTGTGGGCGAGATGAGTGATATGGCTGCTATGTCCGATGACATGCAGTGCTGCCCGGATGGACAGAAAAGCAATAGCTGCCAGGATTGCCCGCTCGTCGCGATGTGCATGCTGACGATCGCTCAGGCTGAGCCGTCCCCGGCAAGCGTTATCCAGATTTCTTTCCTGACCCGCACGCTGTCCTTCGCGCTCGTCGACCTGACCGCCGATGGCCTCATTGGTGCCCCTCCGGACCATCCTCCTCGAATCCTGACCTGATCGGCATTATCGTGCCGTCTACTTGCTGCGCGGTCCAAGGGCTGCGCGGCTAAATGCATGCCGCCACTCGCGGCGCATCAGGACATCGAGGATTCAAAAATGAAAAGCTTCAACTACGCGCGTGCCCTCCAGGCCGCGCTGATCGGCATTGCCGTCACTGGATCGTCCACGCTCGCCCGCGCCGACATCAAAGATTATGAGTTCCAACTGGTCGATCAGACCGTCAAGAAGGGCGACGCGGTTATCGCGGTGCGCCTCATCCATAAGCCTGACGGCAAGCCTGTGCCAGACGCGGTCATTTTCGCGACACGTCTGGATATGGCTCCCGACGGAATGCAGGAGATGGCGATCAAGATAGCGCCTATGCCCAGCACGGAACCCGGCGTCTACAAGTTCAAGGCGACCTTGACCATGGCCGGGGGCTGGCAGCTTTCGCTCGGCGCAAAGGTGCAAGGTGAGACCGGTACGGTAGAGAACAAGCTCGTCCTCAAGGCTACGCCGTGATCCGCTCGGTCGGAATCACAGGGCTCGCTGCAATCGGAGCAGCCACAGCCATGCTGTGGTTGTCTCCCGCGGTGGCAGGCGATCAGGCCTTGCCCGGCGCGACGGTGGAGAGCGTAGTCGCAATTGCCAAGCGTCTCAATCCGACGGTGGCGGCGGCGTCGCTCGACTTCGATGCGGCGGTCCACAAGATCGGAACGGCCGGGGTGCTGGCGGATCCAGCCCTTGTTCTCGAGGCTTGGGACGTCAATCGGCTTGGCGTTGGACAGCGACGCTTTGGCGTGGAACAAGAAGTCAAACTCTGGGGAAAATACGGTCTTGAGCGTAGTGTTGCGCAAGCGGACGCCGATGCCGCAAAATTCCAGGGCCGCGCGACCGTCGTCGATCTCATTGCGCAGGTCGTTGCCGCGCACGGCGAATACAACGCCGCGTATGAGGCCACAGGAATCTCGGTCGAAATCAAACGGCGCTATGACGAGATACTCGGCCTGTTGCGGTCGCGATATGGCACCACGTCGGTCGATCAGCAGGACGTCATCAAGGCTGAGATCGAGGCGGCGACCGCCGAGGGCGATGTCATCCGCCGGCAAGGCGAACAGAAAGCCGCCGCGGCCAGGCTCAATGCTCTGATCGGCCGTCCGTCGTTGGCGCCTTTGGCCGTGCCAACAGGCTTTCGGGTCGTCAAGGCGGTCAGCCTTGCGCAAGTGCAGGCGCTCGGACGCTCCGCGAACCCGATGCTGGCGCTGGCTGGAGCACAGAGCAATTCCGCGGCCCAAACCAAATCGCTTACCGATCTGAACTACTATCCCGACGTGACGCTCGGCGCCAAATACGTGCAGCGGCCCGGCACGGAAGATACCGGCGAGTTCATGCTGGGCGTCAAGCTGCCGCTGCACTACGAGGTCAAGGACGCCGAGCAACGCGCGGCAGGCGCGCGTCTTGGCGCTGCGCAAGCCCGCAACGAGGCATTGCGGCTGCGGATCGACGGACAGATCGCTGACGCCTGGTTCGGCGTCGATGCGCTCCGGAAGGTCGTGCAAATCTACACAGCGCGACAACTGCCGCCGTCTCGCTCATCGGTCGACAACGCGCGAAACGGCTTCCAGGCCGGTACGTCCGATCTTTCTTCTGTTTTTGAATCGGAGCGACGCCTTCGCGCGGTTCAACTCGACCTGCTGAAGCTCAAGGTCGAGCTGCAGACGAAATATGCCGAGATGGAGCGTCTGGCGGGAGGTTCGCTATGAGCGGAACGCATTGGGCGTCTTCACGTCGGCGTGAGCGCGTAACCGGCCTGCGACTTGGTCCGAACTCACTGATGAAACGCAAATCATATTTTTCGCACGCAAGTGCTCGCCAGATTCAAACGCGCTGAGATGAAACGCTTAGCGGGAGATTCACTATGAGACGGCCAGTAAGCGCTCTCTTGATCGTGTCCGCGGTTTTGGCTGCCGGAGTGGTCGGGTTGGCCGTCGGGCGTTCGAACGGTCCGCTTCCCGGATGGCTCGACGGTATTCTACCCGCTGCCGCAAAACAGAATCCAGCTCCGAAAGAAGCGACCGGGCCCGTGATCTACTACCGTGATCCGGACGGCTTGCCGCACTACTCGCTCGCGCCCAAGAAAACATCCGCAGGTAAGGACTATGTCGCGGTACGCAGCAGCGAAGATGTGAGCTTCGAGGAGAAAGCTCCGGAAGCGATGACCGCGAAGAGCGGGGATCGAGGCAAAATCCGCTATTACCGTAATCCGATGGGCCTGCCTGACACCTCACCGGCTCCGAAGAAGGATTCGATGGGGATGGACTATCTGCCGGTCTATGAGGGTGACCAGGACGACGATTCGTCAGTCAAGGTCAGCGCCGGTAAATTGCAAAAGGCGGGCGTTCAGACCGAGGTTGCGGAGCGGCGCACTCTGAGCACGGTTGTTCGTGCACCGGGCACCGTTCAGGAAGACGAACGCCGCAAAGCGGTCGTATCGCTGCGTTTCGAAGGCTTCATCGATAGCGTCGAAAACGTCACCACCGGCAGCCATGTCCATAAGGGACAGCGGCTGATGCGCATCTACGGTCCGAGCCTTTCGAGCGCCGCCGCCGAATATCTGTCGGCGCTCAATGCCAGCCCGAACGCGGGCATCGGCAACCAAGCCTTGAAAGGTGCGCGCCGGCGCCTTGAAAACTTGGGTGCGCCGGATGGGTTTATTGCCGACATCGAGCGCACCCGCGAAATCCCGGCTTATGTGAGCTGGCCGGCACCGCAGGACGGCGAGATCGTGGAGCGCGTAGCCGTCAACGGCATGCGCGCCGCTCCCGGCGATGTCCTGTTCCGGATCGCGGATCATGATGTCGTCTGGGTGTTGGCCGATATCGCGGAGCGCGATCTTTCCCTGGTCGAGCTCGGACAAACGGCCAGCGTCCGGCTTCGCGCCTATCCTAATCGAGTTTTCACGGGCAACGTCACGTTGATCTATCCGCACTTGATGGCGGAGACGCGCACCGCGCGAATAAGAATCGAGCTGCCTAATCCGGACGAGTTGCTGCGCCCCGACATGTATGCCGATGTCGAGATCGCTACTGGAGCGGAAGCTCCGGTAGTAACTGTATCCAGCAGTGCTGTGATTGACAGCGGCGAGCGGCAGATTGTGCTTCTCGACAAGGGTGATGGCCGCTTTGAACCGCGCGCAGTTAAACTTGGGCGCCGCGGCGCTGGCCGCGTCGAGATAAAGGAAGGGCTCGCCGAAAACGACAAGGTGGTCGTCTCCGCGAATTTCCTGATCGACGCCGAAAGCAACCTCAAAGCGGCGCTCAATGGCCTCGATTCCGGGGAGAAATCGCAATGATCGCGCGGCTCATTGACTGGTCGGCTCGAAACGTGATGCTGGTCCTGATCGGCGCGGTCTTTGCTGTGGCAGCCGGCGTCTATGCGCTGAAGAACTCGGCGCTGGATGCGATCCCCGACCTCTCCGATACCCAGGTCATCGTCTATACCGACTACAAGGGACAGGCACCCCAGGTCATCGAGGATCAAGTCACCTATCCGCTGACGACGGCCATGCTCACTGTGCCAAAATCGAAGGTAGTGCGCGGTTTTTCGTTCTTCGGCGTCTCATTCGTCTACATCATCTTCGAGGACGGCACCGACATCTACTGGGCGCGCTCGCGTGTGCTGGAATATCTCAACGCAGCCGCGCGCAAGCTGCCGGCCGGCGTGACGCCGACGCTTGGGCCGGATGCAACCGGCGTTGGCTGGGTCTATCAATATGCCCTGCAGTCCAAGGACAAATCACTGGCTGACCTGCGATCCCTGCAGGATTGGACCATCCGCTACGGCATTTCCAAGGCGGAGGGTGTCGCCGAAGTCGCCAGCGTCGGCGGCTTCGTCAAGCAATACAACATCATCCTCGATCCGAACCGGTTGCGCTCGCTGGGTATCCCGCTTGCCAAGGTGCGCGATGCGGTCCGCGGCAGCAACATGGATGTCGGCGGACGCACCGTGGAGTTGTCGGAATTTGAATTCATCGTGCGCGGACGCGGCTATGTCAAAAGCATTTCCGATCTCTCGAATATTGTCCTGAAGGTCGACAAGGGCACGCCGGTCCTGCTGAAGGACGTGGCACGGATCGAAATGGGGCCGGATGAGCGCCGAGGCATTACCGAACTCAACGGGGAGGGCGAAGTCGCGAGCGGCATTGCGCTGCAACGTTTCGGTCAAAATGCGCTTGACGTTATCGACAATGTGAAAGCGCGCCTCGCCGATATGGCGTCAGCCCTGCCGAAGGGCATCGAGATCATTCCGGTCTACGACCGTTCCAACCTGATTCACAACGCGATCGAGACGCTGAAAAGAACGCTCACCGAGGAGAGCATCGTCGTCGCACTCGTCTGCATCGTGTTCCTATTGCATGTGCGGAGTGCTCTCGTTGCCATCATAATGTTGCCGGTCGGTATCCTGATGGCCTTTGCCGCCATGAAGGTACTGGGCATTGGCTCGAACATCATGAGCCTCGGCGGCATCGCTATTGCGATCGGCGCCATGATCGATGGCGCCATCGTCATGATCGAGAACGCCCACAAGCATCTCGAACGCGCGCCGCCCGACAAGCCGCGCCTCGAAGTCCTGATCGAGGCGGCGAGCGAGGTCGGTCCCGCGCTGTTTTTCAGCCTGCTGATCATCACGGTGTCATTCCTGCCGATCTTCACCATGGAATCGCAGGAGGGACGCCTGTTCAGTCCGCTCGCCTTTACCAAGACGTTCTCAATGGCGGCGGCGGCAATCCTGTCGATCACGCTGGTTCCGGCTCTGATGGTGCTGTTCATTCGCGGCAAGATCATTCCCGAGCACAAGAATCCGATCAACCGGTTCCTGATCTGGGTCTATCGACCGTTGATCCGGGCGGTGCTGAAGGCCAAGACCCTGACGATCCTTCTTGCACTTGTCGCTTTGGCCGTGAGCGTTTGGCCCGCACGGCAGCTCGGAACCGAGTTCATGCCGAGCCTGAACGAGGGCACGCTGATGTACATGCCCACGACGCTCCCCGGTCTGTCGGTGACCAAGGCGGCGGAAATTCTTCAGACGCAGAACAAGATCATCAAGACGTTTCCCGAAGTCGAGTCGGTCTATGGCAAGGCCGGCCGCGCCGAAACGGCGACCGATCCTGCTCCCACCGAGATGTTCGAGACCATCGTCAATCTCAAGCCCAAGCAGCAATGGCGTGCGGGCCTGACCGTCGACGGTCTGATTGCGGAGCTGGACAAGGCTCTGCAGTTTCCCGGCGTCTCCAATGCCTGGACCATGCCGATCAAGGCGCGCACCGACATGCTGGCGACCGGAATTCGTACGCCAGTCGGCATCAAGATCATAGGTAAAGACCTGACCGAGATGGAGAAGCTGGCGCGGCAGATCGAAACCGTCGTGAAGGCAGTTCCGGGCACCTCAAGTGCCTACGCGGAACGGGTGATCGGGGGTTACTATCTCGACATCGCGCCTGACCGGGAAGCGCTTGCGCGCTATGGTCTGATGGTCAGCGATGTGCAGGACACTGTCTCGTCCGCCCTTGGCGGCGAGACAATCACGACCACCGTTGAAGGTCGGGAACGTTACGGCGTCAATCTGCGCTATCCGCG
>Ga0307516_10000656_pt1 | contig 46771 bp, 30 predicted proteins | sample 19_EM_MG_FD_203310 | JGI IMG/M metagenome (GOLD analysis project Ga0307516, IMG submission 203310) | Populus trichocarpa ectomycorrhiza microbial communities from riparian zone in the Pacific Northwest, United States - 19_EM | ecosystem: Host-associated > Plants > Roots > Unclassified | place... | reverse complement strand
AGGATTATCCGTCCGGGTATTCTCATTCACCACGAGATACATATCCAGATCCCCGTCATTGTCATAGTCAAAAAAAGCCGCCATCGTGGAATGACAGTCCGCATCCAACCCATATTCCGCAGCCATTTCCTTAAAATGCGGGACACCTCCGGCATCGTTCCCCTGGTTGATATACAGCAGGTTCTTTCTTTTAGCGGGATCGGGGGAGATGGAGGCGCACACATAGAGATCGGGCCATCCATCGTTATTGATATCGACGACCGCAACACCCTTACACCATTTACCCGCTCCGTTCACGCCGGCCTTGTCGGTAATATCATCGAATTTGAAATCCCCTTTGTTCAGGTAGAGCTTATTGGAGACGAGGTTACCGGTGAAATAGATGTCGGGCAGCCCGTCCCGGTTGAAATCCCCGATACCTACTCCGCCCCCATTATAGACATTGATCATGTCGGAAGGATTGATGGAATCGTTCTCTACGATGGTATTATTAAAATGGATACCCGTTTGAGAGGAAGGCAGGAGCGTAAATAAGGTCTTATGATTCGTACAGGATGCAAAAACAAGAAGCACCAGCAGGGCTGTGCAGGCGATCGTCCTCAAAGGCATGAAATTTTTTTTTCAATGTAGGCAAAAAAGCTGAAAAGCAGAGAGGGGTAAAGTAAAACTTCACCCCTCTCGTTATTTTGAATGGCTCTTTCTATTAATTATATCCGGAATTCTGGTTCAGGTTCTTGGTACCCGTGGCATTTTCGAGGTCCATTTCGTTCTGTGGGATCGGGAAGATCTCATTGACCCCTTTATGGAATGTAGCGTTCTGGTTGACGCTGAAAATACTGGCTCTTGTTTTTTCTACAGCCTGGTAAGCATTCAATACGGCGCTCATATCGAGCGGGTAATTGGTGTCCTTATTCCAGCGCTGGAGATCAAAGAAACGCTGTCCTTCTTCCGCCAGTTCCAGCCTTCTCTCGAAACGGATAGCCTTCATGGCAAACGCCTTATTGGCGACAAAGGCACCGGGTGCGTAGATACCGATCACATAGGTGGCGGCGGTCGTCGTATGATCCTTGTAAGTATAGGTTGCAGGATCGAAAGCGGAATTCTTATACACCCAGGTATTGACATTTGCGGCGCGGTTGCGGACCAGGTTTACATAGCCCCTTGCTACTTCCGGATCTCCGATCTGGACTTCACATTCTGCAGCCCAGAGCAACAGTTCGGAATACCGAATGAGGTTCACGTTGTTGGCCACGATCTGGGTAGGACCCCAGAAGCTGGTTTCCGTAGAAGAAAGGCTATTCTTCTGGCTCAACGCATACACGTTCTTCTTGGGGCTGAAATAACCATCCGTACCGTCACGGACCCATAAGGCGCCGGGATGGGGACCGAAGTCCAGGTATGGAATGCCGGGCCGGCCCATTACCAGGTCGAGCCGGGGGTCCAGGTTGCCCACATAAGGGGTCGTAGGATCGCTCACGGCATTTCCCGCATTGTAGGTATCCAGCAGAGGAAGACCGCCTGCATCCGTCTTATAAGCATTCGCCAGGTTGATGGAGGGATTGTCAAATCCGCAGCAACCGCCGGGACCGCTACCATCGTTGGGGAAGTTCAGCACATTCCCGTAGTTACCGTTCGTACCGCTACCGTCATTTACGGACATCTGAACGGCGAATACGGTCTCTGCACTGTTCTTGGCGCCCGCATCCGGGTTAAAATTATTGGCATATCCACCGGGATTGAAGCCATATTTCACGCCCTGTGTGGTCACGCCATTGGTCAGCAGATTATCCAATAAGACCTTGGCTTTAGCGTATTGCAGTTCGGCCATGTAAGTCTTGGCGAGGAAGGCCATGGCGGCCCATTTGTTCACACGCCCTTTTTCAGACTGGGTTACATTCAGGCTATCTACGGCAAATTGGAAATCCGCTTCGATCTTAGGCCAGATGTCCACATTATTGGGAACATTTAGATTCCCGGCAGCGGCCGTGATCTTTTCATCTACATAAGGGACATTGGCCCAGAGTAACTTTGCCTGCAGGTGAAAGAAGCCACGGAGGAATCGGGCTTCTCCCATCAGTTCTTTATGATCGGCCGCAGTAATATCACTGGACAGCGCCATGGTGCGGATCACGTCATTGGAGCGTTGAGCACCATCATAGATCGCCTGCCATTTAACTGTCAGGTAGGCATTGCCGGCTGTGGCGGTAGACCAGGTCTCCAGGGCAACGATATCACCCTGATCGGAAGGTGTAGAACCTTTATAAGCATCGTCGGCACAAACGCTGCCGAATACCCAGTTATCCGGTCCGTTCCCGAACTGGTTGCCCGAGACGGCTCCACCCTGTCCGTCCAGCATGGCATAAGCGCCGATCAGCAGGGATTTCACGCCCTGAGTATTGGAAAGGGTAGCCTGGCTTAAAGCTCCAAGGGGGGCCTTATCCAGAAAATGATGAGTACATGAGAAGGAGACGATCAATAGTAACAAGGCTCCCGGGATAATAAATTTATTTTGTATTCTTTTCATATAGTAATCTCTTTATAAGTACAAATAATGTTAGTTCTTTTAGAAGGTAACCTGGATTCCGATATTATAGTTCTTTTGGTTAGCAGGATAGTTACCGAAATCGATACCGAAGTTGGTATTGTCATTCAGGTTGGAAGTCTGTAACTCAGGATCCAATCCTTTATACTTCGTGATCGTGAAAAGGTTGGCTGCCTGAACATATATTCTGAATCTTTCGATACCGACGCGGCTGACCAGCGCCGTAGGAAGAACATAACCGAACTGCATTTGCTTACATCTCAGGTAAGAGCCGCTTTCCTTGTAGTAAGAGTTGAATACGGTGGTATTGCTGAAGTTGGCAGATCTTTCAAGTTTCGGCGTCTTTCCATTCCAGCCGGGCATTCCGTAGGAATGAAGAGCTGCATCCTTGCTCATGGCCGCATCGAATACCTGGGGGAAATCCGTCCAGTACTTAACATAGTTGATGACATCGTTGCCGACGGAAGCATAGAAGAAGGTAGAGAAGTCGAACCCTTTATAAGAAGCGCTGATGCTCAGACCGGTCGTGAATTTAGGATTGGGATTACCAAAGAAGGTCCGGTCGTCGCTGGTGATCTTGCCATCTCCGTTGACATCCCTGTATTTAAGACGTCCTTCGGCAGCATCCGGTTGATTGGATTTGGTTGCATCCGCAGCACTGGTGAAAACACCGACCACTTCATATCCGAAGAAAGAACCGATGGGTTGTCCGGGCTGCAGCCTGGCGTAACCACCGATACGATTGCTACCGGCACTGATCTGGTCACGGTATTTTGCACTATTGGCCAGGGCGATCACTTTATTGCGGTAAGCCGTGAAGTCCGCCGTGATATCGAATTTAAAGTCGTGATGCACCGTTCCATGATAGGTGACGGCAGCATCCCATCCTTTATTTTCCACATCTCCTGTATTGCTGAAGGCGGCTACTGCACCACCTCCCGTACCCGGCACCGGAGCATTGAATAACAAGCCGCTAACAGATTTTTTATACCACTCGATCGAAAACTCCAGGTTATTGTTCAGGATCGCTCCATCGATACCGATGTTGGTGATCTTATCTTCTTCCCAGGTACCTGCAGGGTTACCGTTCTGGCTGGCATAAGAACCTAATGAAGCATTATTGCTGGTCCCGCCGATCGCATAGGAAGAGTTACCGGCAGTCTGTCCGAACAGGGCAAAGGCATTGGTAGTTCTCGCATTGGCGATGGACCCCAGTTTACCCCAGCCTCCGCGAATTTTCAGGTCGTTGAGCCAGGTAGCATCCTTCAGGAAGTCCTCCTTCGAGATCCTCCATCCGGCCGATACCGAGGGGAATACGCCTTCGCGCACATCCTTTGCAAAGATGGAGGATCCATCCCGGCGTAACGTACCGCTTAAGATGTATTTGTCATTATAGGTATAATCGATTCGGCCGAACTGGGAGTACAAGGATTGCTGTACAGGATAATTCGTTCCGAATACCGTGGAGGAGTTCGTCTGCCCCGTGGGTGGCCCGAAATTAAGCGTCCAGAGGTTCGGATCCACCGTCAGGTTGGAAGGATTCGTGATATAGTATCCTCCCCGGCTGGCAATCATGAGCCTGGTAAAGTTCTTGATCGCTTCCGTACCGACGATCACCGAGATCTGGTGCTTGCCGAACGTATTGTTATACTTCAACGTATTGGTCCAGGTCCAGCTGCTATTGTACCCGGATGTTTCAGCATACGTGTTCGGGTTGGTATTGTTCTCCGCATTTTCGTAAGCGGTATAGCCGAATTGGGTATTGTAGAGATTTTCTACCGTTCCGCCAAAGCTGCTGCGGATGACGAAATGCTTCAGGAAGTCTACTTCTCCGAATACGTTTCCGGTCATCTGCCAGTCATTGGTCTTGTTGCCTGCCGCCCTTGTCTGGATGGCGAAGGGGTTCTGCGGGTTGCCCAATCCTTTGGAATTGGTACCGGCAAAATTTCCCTTGATATCAAATACGGGGATGATCGCATCTTCCCTGTAAGAATGCGAGATCGGGTTCCCTTCATTCTGGTTGTTATTCTGGAAGCCAGGGTTACTGCGGTAGATCAGGAAAGCATTTTCCCCGAAACGTACATGGTCCTTTACGCTGAAGGTCGTATTGATCCTGGCCGTATAACGTTTCAGGTAGGTATTCAGCATGGTACCCTGTTGATCCAGGTATCCCAGCGAGAAGTAATAAAGGGTCTTATCGTTACCACCGCTGCCGCTGACCGTATGGCTCTGGAGCAGGGCTGGTTTGAAGATGGTGTGAAACCAATCCGTACCGGCTTTATTGGCCTTGGTGATCTGGTTGCTATATAAGGCGTAGGTGGAAGGATCTGTATTGGGCCCTCCGTTCAAAGTTGCCGTTGGCGTAATATAATCAGGGATCACCGGGGTGGCTCCATAACCATACTGACTGTTCTTGTAGTTGGTGGCATTGATAGGAAGACCGCTATTGGCGAACTCCGTCCAGACTGCATTAGCGGTCTCTGTGGGGTTGGCAATATTGAATACGTTTCCGGACAAGGGCCTTTGCGTGCCGATATAACCGTCATAACCTATTTTCGTTTTACCTTGCTTACCTCTTTTAGTAGTCACGATCACGACCCCGTTGGAACCCCGCACCCCGTAGATAGCGGCGGCGCCGGCATCTTTAAGGACCTGCATGCTCTCGATGTCGTTTACGTTCAGATCATGGAGGCTACCGGGCGTTCCGTCGATAATCACTAACGGATCGGAATTACCAAAGGAAGTGATACCCCTGATCCGCACGTTGCTGCCTCCCCCGGGTACACCGGAGTTGATCACCGTTACCCCTGGCACCTGGCCCTGTAGCAGGGATTCAGTCGTGCCCGAAGGAACGGATTTGAGGCTTTTTACATCCACAACAGAGACGGATCCTGTGATATCCTTCTTTTTCTGCGTAGAGTAGCCCGTTACAACGATCTCATTCAGGGAGGTCGTGGCCGCTGTCAGGCCAACGTCCCCGATAGAGTTCCTTCCTGCGACGGGAAATTCGAGCCTGTCGAATCCAACCGAGGAAATTACCAGTGTACTGTTGTCCCTGGGAGCTGCAATGGAGAAACTACCATCGGAATTGGTCTGTGTGGCGACCTTCGTTCCTTTCACCTGTATGGTCACACCTGCAAGCGGTTGTTTGTCCGCATTGTTGATGATTTTACCGGTGACTGTTTTCTGAGCAAAAAGGCTGGAACTTAGGACTAGCATGCATATGAGCATGCATGCTCTTGCGAGTGAGTTAGTTTTGAATGGCATAAGCAAACAATTATCGTTTTTTTAAAAGCTGGTTTAGCCGTGACGACTTAAATGTGAAACTACACTAATTGTGTAGATTAAAGGTAGTATTATTTTAACATTTTCTTGTATTTTTATTAACCTTCATTTAATAAATGTAAATATGTATCCTTTTTAAAGAATTATTTTTACTTTAATATTCTAACGATTTAACTATGAAGATTACCCATTTTTTGCTCCTGATCGCCCTGGGGTCGGGCCTTTCCTGCAAAAGAAAGCTATCTCCCGCAGAAGTAAAGGTCAATCTGGAAAAGGCCATGGCCAACTATCTAAAGAAAGAACAGGAAGATCTCTCCTCCACCCTGAGGTTTGAAATGGTGGATGTGGATTACTTCGAAGACAGGGAGTTTTATGACTGCGAATTCAAGGTCCGCCTCCTTCGGGACGGAGGAAAAGACACGACGGGCGTCATAAAAAGCAAGATCACCAAGGATTTCTCCAAGGTGACCAAAAGATGGTGAGACCCCTTGCGGCCTTTTTTAACCTCTTTCGGCTAATCGGCTCACCTGAAAAAGTCTCCTCCCGGCTTGTCTGAAAAAGCTCCTTCCGACCGATTTGAAAGTTCTTCCCGGCTGCCTTGCTGCCAACCTCCTCAACACCGCTGTATTTCTTCATGAACGAAGACTAAAGCCCGGTAGTAGTGCTCTTTCAAACCATTGCAATTATCAACGATAGTAACAACTCAGAAATAAGGCGGCTTTTGAGGGGATTGGCAGACGGTCGATCCATGACTGGGCAAGAGGTAAAAGGCCCGTAGCCCCAGTACGTTATTGCGCACGCTATTTGCGAGGGTCTAGCCCCTTCAGCGAGCTACCATCGGCACTATACTCATAAGCAGCATTTTTTTCGAGCTCATTCTATCGCTGATGAACTCCTCCTAATGCTTGGCTATATAATTGTTTATGAGAAAAAACAGCTGCGTTGAGAATAGTGCCGCATGGACACGGGAGAATCAAGCACAAAAAAAGCGGCCGAAACATCGCGCCGCTTAAAGATATATCCAAAATTAAAAATCTAGCTCGTAGCCCATGCCTTCTCCCCTTTCTTATAAGGAACGCATCCTTCATACCTCCCGGGAACAGCTACATAACGCAAGGCCTTATTAGCCCCAGCCTCGGAAGTAAAATATCCCCACAGGGTCAACTCTTTCATAAGCCGGAAATAATGCGGAGCATCATTGGAATTTTTCTTATCCGTATAGTCTTTCTGCTCCTTGTCAAGCTCCACCAGGAGATCATGCCTTTCCTGCGGACTGCTTTCCACGAAATATTTTCCGCTCTTTTTCTTACTGGCCTCATTCAGTTTCTGCATGCCGGCGATAAATACTTTCTGATCTTTCTCTTCATAACAATCCTTCACGATCGTAGCCATGAAGTCCCCGACCTTGGCTTCTTTGGCCCCGGGCGTATGGGTGGCCGGAAGGATGGTTTCCGCTACTTCATCGAGGAAACTGACATCGTCATTGGAGAAATTAACACCGGTAGCGCCGATATTTTTATTGCTGTTCGTACATCCGGATAAAAAAGCTTCCGCACCGAGAACGGTGCCGCCTAAGATCAGCCCTACCCTGGATAACGCGTCTCTTCTATTCATAGTTTTAATTTTTAATTAGTTATTAATATGTACTGACCACTCACCTTATATATTCCCTTTCTTCAATTCGCTCACGGCAAAATCCGCTGCCCGCGCCGTCAGCGCCATATAGGTCAGGGAAGGATTTTGACATGCCGACGAGGTCATACTGGCGCCATCCGTGACAAAAACGTTCCTGGCATCCCATACCTGGTTATGCGCATTCAGGACGGAGGTCTTCGGATCTTCCCCCATACGGGCCGTCCCCATTTCATGAATGCCATCTCCGATATTATGACCATTATCATGACTTTTGACATTTTTTACACCTGCGGCTTCCAGCATGGCGATCGCTTCCGCGACAATGTCCTTCCGCATTTTCTTCTCATTCTCCTTGATCTCGGCATCCATGGACAGAATGGGCAATCCCCATTTATCTTTCCGGCTCTTGTCCAGCGTGATCTTATTTTCATGATACGGCAGCAGTTCGCCAAAACCTCCGATGCCCATCGTCCAATGACCGGGTTCTGTCAATTCTTCTTTGAAGGCGGCGCCGATATTCAGCTCCGCGATCTCCCTGCTCCACCCTTCACGGTTGCCTGCGCCCTGGTATCCAAATCCCCGCAGGTAATCTCTCTTATCTCCAAAAAAATTGGCAAAACGGGTAATATAGATCCCATTCGCCCTTCGTCCATAAGTGTATTTGTCTTCATAACCTTCCACAATACCCGAGGCGCCCAGGTTATAATGATGATCCATGATATTGTGCCCCAGTTCACCGCTGCTGCTGCCCAGACCTTCGGGCCATATTTCCGTGGCCGAATTCATCAATACCCACGCGCTGTTCAGGGCCGATGCATTTACAAAAACAATCTTTGCATAGTACTCATAGGTTTGATGGGTCTCGGCATCCATCACTTCCACTCCCCTCGCCTTTTTCGTATCCTTATCGTACAGGATCCTCGTCACGATGGAAAAAGGTCGTACCGTCAGGTTCCCCGTGGCCAATGCCGCAGGCAGCGTAGACGACTGCGTACTGAAATAACCTCCGAAGGGACAGCCTTCCCAGCAACGGTTCCTGAATTGGCATTGCGTCCTGCCCGGGATCGGAGCCGTTAAATTGGCAACCCGCCCGATGATCATATGACGGGTGCCTTTATAATGTTCTTTTATCCGCGCGGCCACATCTTTTTCCACACAGGTCATATCCATCGGGGGCAGAAAATGGCCATCGGGCAATTGCGCGATCCCTTCCAGAGAACCGCTCACCCCGATATGCTTTTCCACATGATCGTACCAGGGTGCGATATCCTTATAACGGATCGGCCAGTCGATAGCCCAACCGTCTTTGGCATTTGCTTCAAAATCCAGGTCGCTCCACCGGTAGCTTTGACGGCCCCATAAAAGAGAACGACCGCCCAATTGATAAGAACGCCACCAGTTAAAAGGCTTGACTTCAGTGTAAGGACAATCCTGTTCATTGGCCCAATGCTCCATAATAGGTTCGGTCGCGCCCCAGGCGCGGGAAATCACAGGCCTGGCCTTACGCTGTGCCTGTGTCACCTTACCCCGGTGTGCAAATTCCCAGGGATGCTTTTGCGCCGTCTCATAGTCTTTAATATGCTCCCGGTTCCTGCCGCGTTCCAGCATGATCGTCTTCAGACCTTTTTCTGTCAGTTCCTTTGCTGCCCACCCGCCGCTGATACCCGACCCGATCACGATCGCATCGTAGGTATTCTGAGCATGAGCCTTATTATTGACGTTCAGCGTATCCCCTGGCATAATTTATTTTTATATATTCCCTTTCTTCAATTCGCTTACGGCAAAATCCGCCGCTCTGGCCGTCAATGCCATATAGGTAAGGGATGGATTCACACAAGCGGCTGAGGTCATACAGGCCCCGTCCGTGACAAATACATTCTTGGCATCCCATACCTGGTTGTGCATATTCAGGACGGAGGTCTTTGGATCTTTTCCCATACGGGCCGTACCCATTTCATGAATACCTCTTCCCGGGTAAGGATTCCCGTCATGGCTTTTTACATTCTTTACACCGGTGGCCTCCAGCATTTCAACGGCATCGGCTTGCATATCTTTCCGCATCTTCAGTTCATTTTCCTTCAGTTCGCAATCGATGGACAATACATGCAGTCCCCATTTATCTTTTTTCGATTTATCGATCGTCACTTTATTCTCATGATAAGGAAGGATCTCTCCAAACCCGCCGATATTCATCATCCAGGGACCCGGTTCTGTAAGCGCTTCCTTATATTCAGCGCCGATCTTGTATTCCGCTACTTCGTGATTGTATCCTTCCCGGCCTCCGCCACCCTGGTAGCCAAAGCCCCGAAGGTAATCGCGCTTGTCACCGAACAGGTTGCGGTAACGGGGAATATAGATACCATTCGCACGACGTCCGTAGTAGTATTTATCTTCATACCCTTCGACGGTGCCATTAGCTCCTACCCCCAGGTGATGATCCATCAGGTTATGTCCCAGTTCTCCACTGCTGCTGCCCAGTCCTTCGGGCCAGACGTCGGTGGCGGAATTCATCAATACCCAGGCGCTGTTCAGCGTAGAGGCATTCAGGAACACGATCTTGGACTTGAACTCGTAAGTCTTATTGGTTTCTGCATCCAGCACTTCGACGCCGGTGGCCTTTTTTGTATTCCGGTCATAGAGGATCTTCGTCACGATCGACCAGGGACGCAAGGTCAGGTTGCCTGTCTTTACCGCTGCGGGCAAAGTAGAGGACTGCGTACTGAAATACCCCCCGAAAGGACAACCCAGCCAGCATTTATTACGGAACTGGCATCCCGGTCTTCCTCCGTGTGGCACAGTGATATTGGCCACCCGGCCGATGATCATGGCGCGTGTACCTTTGTAATGTTCTTTGAGCCGTGCAGCCACATCTTTTTCAACGCAGGTCATATCATAAGGAGGCAGGAACTGTCCGTCCGGCAGTTGGGGTAATCCTTCTTTCGATCCGCTGATGCCCGCAAACCTTTCCGCATAATCGTACCAGCCTGCAATATCTTTATAACGGATGGGCCAGTCGATCCCGATCCCTTCTTTGGCATTGGCTTCAAAATCGAGATCGCTCCAGCGATAGCTTTGACGGCCCCACATAAGAGAGCGTCCCCCGACATGATAACCCCTGAACCAATCGAAGCGTTTTACTTCGGTATAGGGGCATTCGCTGTCCTTTACCCAATAGTCGAGGACGGCCTCATTTAAAGGATAGTCCCTCTTTAACACCGGGTAATCCTTTTTCATCTGGGTGGTAGCACGTGTACGGTGGGGATAATCCCAGGCTTCCTTATTAGCATTTACATAGTCCTTGATATGCTCGATATTTCGCCCCCGTTCAAGCATCAATACTTTCAAACCTTTTTCCGTAAGCTCCTTCGCAGCCCAGCCGCCACTGATGCCCGAGCCGATCACGATCGCGTCGTATGTGTTATTTTCAGCCATATTCGTAATTTTTTTTGTTTTTTAGATATCACAGATCCTGACAGCGTCTTCCAGGGATTTCATTTTATCCTTTTGAGCGGGAATGAATTCCTGCGCCACATAATCTTTAAAGCCTGTGGCGACAATGGCCCGCATGATCGCCGGATAATACAGCTCCTGCGTCTCGTCGATCTCATGCCTGCCAGGTACGCCGCCCGTATGATAATGACCGAAGTAAGCGTGATTGTCCTGGATCGTACGGATCACATCTCCTTCATCGATCTGCATATGATAGATATCATACAATAATTTAAAATTTTCCGAACCCAGTTGCTTCACCAGCGCCACACCCCATTTTGAATTATCGCACATCTGATCCGGATGATTGACCTTGCTGTTCAGCAATTCCATCTGGATCGTCACTCCACGCTTCTCCGCCTGCCCCAGTATTTGTTTCAGGCCTTCTGCGCAATTTTTCAGACCGGTCTCATTATCCATTCCTTCCCGGTTGCCGCTGAAGCAGATCAGGTTCTTATACCCCGCTTTTGCAACCAGGTCGATATGTTCTGTATAGCTCTTGATCAGGGTAGCATGATACTCCGGATGATTCCAACCCTTAGTCAGACTGATCTCCGCGCCATTGCACATGGAAGAATAGATCCCATGCTTTTTCAGGACGGGCCAGTCGGCCGGGCCCACGAGATCGATGGCGCTGAACCCTATTTTTTTAACGGCTACGCAGAGATCTTCCAGGGGCGTATCGTTATAGCACCAGCGGCAAACGGAATGATTGATATTACCTTTCAAGGAAGATTTTTTTTGAGGTTCTGCTGCATGGGCCCCACCGGGAGTGAACAGGGCAGTCGCCCCTAATGCTGCCGTTCCTGCAACGATATTTTTAATGGCATCCCTTCGGGAGGATTGATTGGACATTTGGTTTCAGTCGATTAAAAAGGAAATTACGAAATCTTCGCCATTGACACCCTGTTAAAAAAGTTCAACAACATTAAAAAAGGATTAAGGGTCAGGTAGCTAACCCTTCCAGCCTGGAAGGCTTCCTGCGGTTGCGCATATAGAACACCAATCCTGCAAAAGCCAGGATCAGCCCCACCGGTATCGCCAGGGTCGTATTCAATACATCCGGCCCGGCCGCCGATTTCGCCGCGTCGAAGGCCTTTGCCATTTCTGTCCCGCCTGCCGCAGAACGATACACATCCAGGTCCGCGCCCGAAGGCAGCTTATTGATCATGAGCCGGTCGTAATAGCCGCCCATGAACATCATATAAATAGAGACTCCGAACATGCCCGCTCCGCCCATCAGGTTCAGGCCCACGGCGCCGGTCTTCGGCAGGTTTTCCGCTACGAACCCGATCATACAAGGCCAGAAGAAAGCAACGCCCAGTCCAAAAACGATCGCTGCTCCGAAAATGGCCGTCCCCGTCAGGTGGATCATCAGGTAGATCCCAAGAGCGGAAAAGATTGCCGACAACAGCAATACGCCCTGCGGAGCCAGTTTGTGAACGACAGGGGCTGCAAAAGCACGGCCCAGTACCTGGATCCCGGCAACAAAAGTGAGGATCAGGATCGCATTATCCGTCACCGTCCTGAACAATACATCGATCCATTGATTCGTGAACAACTCCGTGATGGCCGTTCCGAACATGCAGATGATCATGAACAGCAGCAGGGGACTGAATAAGGATTTATACATCTCGGCATTCGACACCCCCGCCGCGACCCTTTCCGTAACAGGGAATTTCAGACGGGAGAAGAGATAGCCGTAGATCAGCGTAGGGACCAGCATCGTTGCCACTTCCACCTGCCAGCTCACACCCTGTTTATTTAAGAGGAAAACGATCAGCGTGCCAATGACGATACCCGCAGGGAACCACAGGTGAAAATGGTTCAGCTTGGTCGTCTTATTATCCGTGAAAAGAGAAGCTACCAGGGGATTACAGGCTGCCTCGACGGTACCGTTGGCAATCCCTATAAGAAGGGTTGAAAGGAACAGCGTCCAGTAGCCATTCGCAAAGATGGTCAGCAGGATGCCTGCCAAATGGAAGATAAAGGCCATCACCAGCAATTTTTTCATGCCGATGGCGTCCACAATAAATCCGCCGATAATGATGGCCAGCGGAAAACCCCAGAAAGCCGTGGCCGCGATCGTGCTCAGCTCGGAAGCATTCAGGTGGAATTCCACCCCCAGCTTATTCAAAATACCTGCGCGGATACCAAAAGAGAGGGAAGTTACTAAAAGTGCTAAACAACTGGCTACAAAAAGTTTGTTACGCTGGATGCTTGCGGTCATGGCAAGATTGTTTAAGTGATAATAATCGTCAGACCCGTAAATGTAATTTTTTATTTTTAAATAACCCTGCTCCTGCGCGGTGTAAGTGCACTAATTTTTTACTTTCACACTAAATACGAGAATCATGAACAGAAAATTAAGAATGGGAATGATCGGCGGGGGCAAGAATGCCTTTATTGGCGCCGTTCACCGGATCGCAGCCAATATGGACGGGCTCATCGAACTGGTCTGCGGGGCTTTTAGCAGCAACCCCGCCAATGCCAGGGAATCCGGCCGGGCCCTCTATCTTCAGGATGATAGGATCTATGCCAGCTTCGAAGAAATGATCCTCAAAGAAAGTGAATTGCCCGCCGGCGAACGAATGGATTTTGTGGCTATAGTGACCCCCAACCACCTGCATTTTGCGCCCGCCATGCTGGCTTTGGAAAAAGGATTTCATGTCGTCATCGATAAGCCCATGGTATTTTCCCTCGATGAAGCTAAACAATTGCAAAAAAAAGTAGCGGAGAAAGACGCCCTGCTCTGTCTGACCCATACCTATTCCGGCTACCCGATGGTGAAACAGGCTCGCCAAATGGTAAAAGAAGGCGCCTTTGGAAAGATCCGGAAAATTTACGTGGAATATCCGCAGGGCTGGCTCAGCCGCCTCTCTGAAAAAGATGGCAGCAAACAAGCCGAATGGAGGACGGATCCGGCCCGTTCCGGGAAGAGTGGATGTATGGGAGATATCGGTACGCATGCCGCTCACCTCGCGGAATACATCAGCCACCTGCGGATCACGCAGCTCTGCGCCGATCTCAGCATCATGGTGGAAGGAAGGGCTCTCGACGATGATGGCAATGTATTGCTTCGGTTTGATAATGGCGCTACGGGTGTACTCTTCGCATCGCAGGTAGCGGCCGGTGAAGAGAATGCGCTTAAGATCCGCGTGTACGGCGAGAAAGGCGGACTCGAATGGGCCCAGCAGGAACCCAATACGCTCTTGATAAAATGGCTGGATCAACCGACACAGATCCTGCGCGCCGGAAGTAATTACGGCGATCGCTTGTCCAGTTACGCCATCCACAATTCCAGGACGCCCGGTGGTCATCCCGAAGGTTATCTCGAAGCCTTCGGCAATCTCTACCGGAATTTCGCGCTGACCCTGATGGCAAGACTGGACGGTGTGAAACCCTCCAAAGAAGCCCTGGATTTCCCCACGGCAGAGGACGGCGTTCGCGGCCTGGCCTTTATCGACAACGTGGTAAAGAGCAATGAAAGCCTCGAAAAATGGACTCCCCACTCACATTAAAAATGATCATATGCAAAAAATAAAAGGTCCCGGCATCTTCCTGGCCCAGTTCATGGGGGACCAGGCGCCCTTTAATTCATTATCCTCCATTTGTAAATGGGCCGCGGGCCTTGGCTATATCGGCGTGCAGATCCCCACCTGGGACAGCCGTTGTATCGATCTTCAGCGGGCAGCGGAAAGCAAGACCTATGCCGATGAAATAAAAGGCATCGTCAACGGGGCGGGCCTGCAGATCACCGAACTGTCCACGCACCTGCAGGGACAACTGGTGGCCTCGCATCCTGCCTATGATGCTTTGTTCGACGGCTTTGCCCCGCCACAGGTCCGCAACGATCCAAAAGCCCGCACCGAATGGGCTGTTCAGCAATTGAAGTATGCGGCCAAAGCTTCTCAGAACCTGGGACTGGATGCGCATGCGACTTTTAGCGGCGCCTTGTTATGGCCCACTGTTTATCCCTGGCCTCAACGCCCGTCAGGACTGGTAGAGACAGGGTTTACCGAATTGGCCCGCCGCTGGCTGCCGATCCTGAATGAATTCGATGCCTGCGGCGTAGATCTTTGCTATGAAATTCATCCGGGCGAAGACCTGCACGATGGCATCACCTATGAACTGTTCCTGAAACATACCGGCAATCATCCGCGCGCCTGCCTGTTATATGATCCCTCGCATTTTGTTTTGCAATGCCTCGACTATCTTTCTTATATAGACAACTATCATGAACGCATCCGTATGTTCCACGTAAAGGATGCGGAATTTAATCCGACGGGCAAACAAGGCGTCTACGGCGGTTATCAGCCCTGGATCGACCGGGCAGGCCGTTTCCGTTCACTCGGAGATGGGCAGGTGGATTTCAAATCCATTTTTTCTAAACTCACCGCCTATGATTACAAGGGCTGGGCCGTCCTGGAATGGGAATGTTGTATCAAGCACCCCGAAGACGGAGCGAAAGAAGGCGCTCCCTTTATAAAAGATCATATCATCCGGGTGACCGAAAAAGCATTCGACGATTTCGCAGGCACCGGAAAGGATGAAAAATTTAATCGCGCCGTATTAGGATTGAGTTGAATTATTTCGGACCTTGAGCCACATCATTACTAGCCACTCATTCAATTTTTTTTAGTCAACATTTTAGCAACATGAACAAATTAGTCATCGTTTTATCCTGCAGCTTGCTGTTTGCAGCCTGTGGTAATTCCGGCGAAACAAAATCCACTGCAAAAGATTCAGCGACCCCGTCGGCAACTGCTACCACGGCCGCCGATACGAAAGGCCTGGAACTGATCGGCGCCAGTGATTGCACTACCTGTCATCGCCTCCAGCAGGCTTCCAGCGGTTCGGCCATCGGACCAGCCTATAGCCAGGTAGCCGATAAATACAGCCCCGCAGCGGACAGCACCATCGACCGGTTGGTAAAAAAGATCGTTACCGGTGGTACCGGCGTATGGGGAACCCTACCCATGACCCCGCACCCTTCTTTAAAAGAAGCGGATATCCGGGAAATGGTGAAATACATTTTATCCTTAAAAAAATAAGAGCGCCCATACGAACAGCGCTCATGCTTCCATTATGTTACAGATCAAACATGCCCTTATCGTCGTACCCGCTGCTTTGCTAATGGCTTTCGCTTCCATGAAAGGCCCCGGCCGGCAAGAGCCTGCACCCAATACACTCAGTGAAAAAGAAGCAGCGGATGGCTGGAAATTATTGTTCGACGGCAAGGCCATCAAAGGTTGGCATATCTGGGGCAGAAAGGGTTCCATCGGTACGCAATGGGATATAAAGGACGGCGCCATCCACCTGGATAAATCCAAAAAAGAACACGGGGACCTCCTGACGGACGATGCTTATGGTGATTTTGATCTCAAGATCGAATGGAAGATCTCTCCAAAAAATAATAGCGGTATCCTTTTCTACGTGCTGGAAGATACCATTCATTACAAAGAGCCGTACTATACAGGCCCGGAAATGCAGGTGTTGGATAATGATGGTCACAAAGATGGTAAGATCCACAAGCACCGCGCAGGCGATCTCTACGACCTGATCGCCAGTTCCTCGGAACCCGTCAGACCGGTAGGCCAATGGAATGCCGTCGAGATCCAAAGCAAGAACGGTCGTTTGAAATTGTTCCTCAACGGCGTGAATGTAGTGTCCACCAACCTGTGGGACGACGACTGGGCCAAACTCATCGCAGGCAGCAAATTCAAAGCCTGGCCTGAATTCGGTAAATTCAGCGAAGGAAGGATCTCCCTGCAGGATCATGACGGCGAAGTATGGTACCGCAATATCAAGATCAGGAAATTATAAACCGAAAGCTATATGAACAATTCAACCTTTTCAAAGATGGGGATGGGACTTGCATGCTTTGCGCTTTGCCTGGCTCTCTTCAGTTATCTTCCCGTTCCTGCCACACATAAAGATCGCCCCACTCCAAAAGTGCTGATCTTCTCAAAGACGAACGGATACCGCCATGGCTGCATTCCTGCAGGCATCGCCGCCATCAAAAAATTAGGGGAGGAAAATGGCTTCGAAGTCGATGCCACGGAAGACTCTACCTGGTTCAACAAAGCAACCCTGAAAAAATATAAAGCCCTGATCTTCCTGAACCCCACCGGAAAAGTTTTCGGACCCGATGAGGAAAAGGCATTGCAGGAATATATCCACCACGGAGGAGGCTTTGTCGGCATCCATTCCGCAACCGATTGCGAATACAACTGGCAATGGTATGGTGATCTTGTCGGCGCTTATTTCAAATCCCACCCCAAACAACAACAGGCTAAGATCGTCGTAGTGAATAAAGACAATGCCGCTACCAAAGGGGTTCCCGATCCCTGGGAAAGATTGGACGAATGGTATAATTTCAAATACATCAATCCCAATATCACCGTCCTTTTAAAGATCGATGAGACCTCCTACACCGGCGGCGAGAACGGGGACAATCATCCCATGGCCTGGTATCATGCCTATGAAGGAGGAAGATCCTTTTATACGGAACTGGGACATACCGATGCATCATATGTAGACCCTGTATACCTGGGCCACCTGCTCGGCGGGATCAATTATGCGCTCGGGAAAAAATAGGTAAATTTCGAATACTTAGAAATGGCGCACCAACGCCACTCCGAAAGCCCCATTCTGGTAAGCTGGCATTACGACCATGCCTTCCGGCTTGTCTTTCCATAAAGCATGCTTAATGTAAGGGTAAAGCCAGTAAGCCAGTTTTGTGGACGCGATCCCAATACCGGCGCCCGTTACCACGTCGCTCACCCAGTGTTTGTTATTATACAAACGAAGGACCCCGGTGGCCGTAGCCATGGCATATCCTGCTACTCCATACCAGGGAGAAACATCTTTATACTCCTGCCGCATGAACTCCGCCGAAGCAAAGGCCTCGGCCGTATGTCCGGATGGGAATGAATTATAAGCCGATCCATCAGGCCTTAACTGGTGGGTCGTGCTTTTCAGGGAGAAGACGGCGCCATTGGCAAAAACATTGGCCATCAGGTAGAGGATCGTTCTGTCCCGGAAATTATTTTTCCCATGGATACCCATCGCATTAAGACCATATACGGCCGCCGCAGGCGCAAACATCAGGTAATTATCGAGTGGCAATTTTTTGTGGGGGTCTTCCGTCCAGATCTCTTCTTTCACCTTGTTGTTGATGCTTTTCAATCCTGAATTATTTAGCGCGGTAAATCCATAGCCTATCAGGGCTGCCGGCAAAATAAAGGATTGAACAGGAAAAGGACGTTTGTAGGTAGCTGCCTTTTGCCAATCGATCGGCAAGTGAGTAAAAGTATTGGCGGGAATGGTGTCACTGGTTCTTTCAATAGGGATGCTGGGTTGCGACTTCGCGGACATAGAGATCCCGCAGGTCAGCGCGATCAACGTTGCCAATTTTATCATAAATCAAGTTCCTTTATTAGTGAACGGCAAAAATGCAGATTAATTATGTTAAAATATTGCCTAAAAAACAAATAGGAAGGAACAGTCCACCTTTTTAACAGGTTATTAAGAAGTTCGTTGAGTATTTCACTGATAATCAACCCATTCCAGAATGATCAAATTTGAGGTAATTTATAGCCGTTGTGATATTCTTTCATCAGATAAGCCGCATTGATCTTCTCATCCGTAAATTTTTCTCCCTTTTTGTCCCAGATCAATCGCTGACCGCTGCGCAGGCTGATATTACCCATCTGGGCAACGGTAGCCACATGCGCGCCATCCTGGATAGAGCAACGCAGGTCTTCCATCTTCCGTGATTTCACGACAGAAATAAAATTCTCCCAATGCTTATTGACGCCATTATCGGAGGCTTTTTCAAAAGGCCTGCTGACCTTATTCTTACTCTGCTTCTCCTCGATCACTTCCCAGCCTCCGCGACTGAGTACCAGCGTCGCATTGTTGCCGATATAGGCAATACCGTGATCCCGGCCATAAGAGCCGTTATCGATACCCATAGCATGATCCCATACCAGGTTGAATCCATCAAATTCGTAGAGGGTCGTGAGGGTGTCCGGCGTTTCTTCATAGAGGTCCGGGTACGCAAAATTGCCTCCCAATGCCACGATGGATTTTGGCACATCCGCCTTCATGCCCAACAGCCCATAGTCCAGCAAATGCACACCCCAGTCCGTCATCAATCCCCCGGCATAATCCCAGAACCAGCGAAAGTTAAAATGGAACCTGCTTGAATTGAAAGGTCTTTTAGTCGCAGGTCCCAGCCACATGGCATAATCCACGCCGGCCGGAGGCGCGGAATCGGGAACGACGGGTCCCGGCTTCATCCAGCCCTGGTAGCACCATACTTTTACCGTACGGATATTTCCCAGTACTCCGGATTGAACGAAATCCACTGCGTCCTTGAAATGCTGCTGGCTGCGCTGCCATTGGCCCCCTTGTACAGCCCGTTTGTATTTTTGTTGCGCTGCTATCATCGCGCGGCATTCCATGATGGAATTGCCGACGGGTTTTTCCACGTAGACGTCCTTACCTGCCATGCAGGCCTCGATCATGATAAGCGCATGCCAGTGATCCGGCGTACCGATGATCACGACATCGACATCTTTTTGGTCCAGTACTTTCCGGTAATCCCCGTACAGCCGGATCTTACTCGTGTCGACATTCATTTTGGCCAGGTCGGCCATCCGTTTGTCGATCACGTTCTTATCGATATCGCAAATAGCTACCACATTGACTCCGGGGACTTTCAGGGCCGCCACGAGGTCCGCCCAGCCCATGCCATTGATACCGATCACACCGACATTTATCCGGTCGGACGGGGCCGGTTTTTGTCCAAAGGCCGAAAGAAGGAGGCTCCCGCCTACCAGGGCGGAACTTTGCTGTAGGAAAGATCTGCGATTGCTCATTCCTGAAATTACGGAAAATCAGGAGATCAAAAAATAAAGATCATAACTGTTTATCTGACACGTGAAATATTGACCTCCTTTGCATTATCCCGGAAATTAAAATAGATCCTGGTCTTTTCATCCTTCAGGTATTTCTCTTTGAACTTGCGATACATCGCCGGGGACTGCCGCACTTCGTTCACTTCCAATCCTTCCTTATCAAGGGTAAACACCTGTAATTCCTTTTTGTCTTTTAGGATATGTTCCCGCACCAGGTCCGTCCTGATATCATCCACCAGTTTCAGGGACTCCGTTTTGCTCTTCTCCGCATATTGTTTGGCCATGGCCGCATTTTTCAGCATGATCTCAGCCTTCAGTTTCATGATAGTTGCCTGCTTTCTCAATTCTTCGGCCTGAAGCTTCATTTGGTCGCTCTGATCCCTGAGTTCTTTATTACCGCTCTTCAATTCATTTGCCTTCGCCTCTATTTCGGCCGCATGTTTCTGAGAATCAAAAGCCTGCAAGCTCATCAGCTCCGCCTCTTTCTTTATGACCTCCATTTGTTCTCTTACAGCTTCCGCCTGTAATTTCGTAGGATCCGCCTGGTTCCTATAGTCTTCGGAGGCCAGCTTTTGCAGGAGCGCTTCCTGGCTGTATTTCTCCGCCTGTATTTTCATCGATTCAGCTTGCCGCTGATATTTTTCCGCCTCCACTTTTGCAACGTCCGCATTCCTTTGAATTTCCAGCAGTTTTTCTTTCATAATCATCCACATATGCTCGACCTTGGGCCTGTATTCGTCCAGCTTGTCATCCGGTATCCTTTTGCCATTGACAAAAAGGATCAATAGGGAATCCCCGTCCATATACAGGCGGTATTGTATTCCATCCGCATTGATATCGTAGACGCCATTCAGGAGCGAGATACTCGTATCTGTCCTGACAACGGGTGCAGCCTGGGATACGCCGGGAACAGGCGCCCCGATGGACGGGACAGGTGGAACGGGCGCTTCCGTGGAAGGGACAGGAGCCGTCGTTGTCGATGAGATCACCTGGGTTACCGCAGGGACATCCTTTTTACCGGGGCCGGATTGCGGAGCTTTCTGCGCAAAGACGGTCAGCGTCAGGCAACTGGTGATCAGCAGGCTTCCCGCTACAAATAATTTTTCCATGTTGTTCAAGGTTTTATTATGGTTATAAATGATCCGTCGGGCGCGATCCAGCAAACTGCCGCCTCTTCCCGGAAACCCCATCGCAGGACGGAGACCCGTATTATAATGCTCCTGGAAAGCCACCAGCGCCTCTACGAACTGTTGTTTATTCTTTGTCTGCACAATGGCCATATCATCACAGCAATGCTCCCGCTCATCCCTGATCAGGGAGGACACCCAGCGTACCCCGGGATTAAAGAAAAAGATCATCTCCGTAAAACTTTGGATGATATTGACGAAATAATCCTTACGGCGTACATGCGCCAGCTCATGCAACAGCACGGCTTCCACCTGGTCGGGAGGGATTTGGGACAAAAGACCAAGGGGTATTAAAATGACCGGCTTTAAGAAGCCCACCACCATGGGCGCTTTGACGAGCTCCGATTCCAATAACCCGATCCGTATCTTTATTCTCAGCCGGATAGCCAGTTCCTGTACCCTGGCGCTCCAATACCCGGAGGGAAGATGCACCCTATAATGCCGCAGTCTTTGCACCTTTCCCAGCCCGGCCAGGAGTTTTACAAAGCGCGCGCTCAGCACCACCAGCCAAAAAGTCACCAGCAGGTAGGCATTTGCGTTACAATAGTCCAGGAACCCTTCCATAGTTTGCTGCAAGGCCCCCACCCCGCTCCGGGCGCCGGGAGCATCCACCGCTGATCCCGTAGGGCCGGTTACGGCCGTTAAGCCCGTTCCCAAACCAGGTTGGTCCCTTACTACGGATTGACCGGAACCCCCATGGATTTGCAGGGTAAAGGTTATACAGGAGCCCAGAAAGAATAATACGAACAACGTTGATAAAAGATTATACCGGAGCACCGGTCCGGACCGGCGGGTCAGCACGATCACCAGGGCCGCCACGATGGCCAGTAACAACCCCTGCCAGAGCGAATGCACCAGCGTACGGCATAAAGCCTGTATGATCTCCTGGTTGAATAGTTCTTTTATGGAAAGCAGGCACATAACGTTGATTTTAACGATTTAGATTATCGAGCAAAGCTCTTATCTGGTCCAGCTCTTCTTTCGAGGTCTTCTTATTCCCCAATAACTGCATCATCAGGCTGCTCGCCGAACCCTCATAAAGAGAGTCTACAAACCGTTCCAGCAAAAAACCCTTGAATTTCTGTTCCTCTACCACCGCGCTATAGACATGTTTCATACTGCTCTCGTCACGCTTGAGGATACCCTTCTCCACCATGATCTGCATCAATTTTAATGTAGAAGTATACTGTACAGCCCTTTTCTGCTCGTTCAGGGCGTCATTGACCGAACGGACGGTAGAGGACCCGTATTTCCATACTACCTGGAGGATTTCCAGCTCCGATCGCGTAGGTTCTGTTCTTTTGTCTTTTTCCTTCTTCATAAGACCAAAGATAGGAAATTATTCGTACGAACAAAATATTAGGTTTCTTTTTTTAAAAAATAGTATCTTAAATGCGTAATAGCATTGATCGCCCCTTTAACAACTTTTAAACTCTTAAAATGAAAAAAGTGCTCAGGATCACGGGATTCCTGTTACTCGCCGTGATCTTACTCCCCAATTCTCATTCATCCCGTACACAGGCCGTCTTCTCAGTGCCCGTAATAGAAGGCACGCTTTGGATCCACCTACCGTTTTTTCACGGATAATTCCTCCGTTTTTTCACGGTATATGCGATCTGCTATTTATCAGGCAGCTATATTAATTACCTTTCGGCAACGACCTTGCCCCCTTAAAACTATTCCGATGCAAGAATTCGTTCAATATCTTCTCCATTTGGGGACACTCAGCAAACAGGAGATCGATCAGATCAGTTCGATAGCCATTCACAGGCATTTGAAATCCGGCGAATATTTTTCCGAAGCCGGAAAGACCACCCATGAAGCGGCCTTTATATTGAAAGGGATCTTACGGGTCGGCAGCTATACCAATAGCGGCCAACAGACTACTTTATACTTTGTGGCGGAAAATGATTTTGTGATAGACATGGAAGTCCTCCCCTACCAGCCGCCTCTGTCGGAATATGCCCAGTCCGTCATGAAAACAGAGTTGGCCATCTTTCCGGCAGCCGGCCTGCAAAGCCTTTCATCGGCTATTCCTATCTGGGACACGGTCTTTAAACAGATCATTGCGCGGACCCTACTGGATAAAGCAGCCAGGATCACTCCTGCGGTACCCGAAGATGCCACGACCCGGTATAAAGATTTCCTGGAGCACCATTCTTCGATAGCCAGCCGGGTACCACTGGGCATTTTAGCTTCCTACCTGGGGATCACGCAGCAATCATTGAGCAGGATAAGAAAACAATTGGCCAGGAGGCAGCCTCCTCATTATGGAAGGTGACTGTTATAAGGCGCAATTTTCATGATAATTGATCAGTTCGATGGATTCCCTTTTCATTTCGAATCCCCGGTATCGGGACCGGATCTCATCGAGCACGTTCTCTATTTCTTCCTGGTGCTGTAATACGACCAGCCTGCCCCGGAGTTCCTTACTATCGGGTAGCCCACGCAGGTAGTGAATATAGTGACGTCGCATCTCATAGACACCGATGAGGGGTCCCTTCCATTCCAGGGACTTCTGCAAATGTTTGCTGCAAACGGCCATCCGCTCTTCCACGGTCGGCGGCGCCAGCAATTCCCCCGTCCGAATATAATGCCTGATCTCCCGGAAGATCCAGGGATAGCCGATCGCGGCGCGTCCGATCATGATGCCATCCACGCCATAACGATTCTTGTATTCCAGGGCTTTTTGAGGACTATTGATATCGCCATTTCCGAAAATAGGGATATGGATGCGGGGATTGTTCTTCACTTTCGCGATCAGCGTCCAATCGGCCGTTCCTTTATACAACTGGCTGCGGGTGCGGCCATGGATGGACAAAGCCTTGACCCCTGCGTCCTGCAATCGTTCAGCCACCTCTTCAATATTCTTGGTCGCATCATCCCAGCCCAGTCTCGTTTTTACGGTCACCGGTACGGAACTGGCCTTTACGCAGGCTTCCGTCAGTCGCACCATCCGGTCTACATCCTTTAATACGCCCGCTCCCGCGCCCCTGTTCACGATACCTTTTACAGGGCAACCGAAATTAATATCCAGCAGGTCCGGCTGCGTAGCATCCGCGATCTTAGCCGCCAGGGCAAGCCTTCTCTCATCGCCGCCAAACAACTGGATCCCTACGGGTCGCTCTTCCTCGAAGATGTCCAGTTTTTTACGGCACTTCATGGCATTGCGTATCAACCCTTCACTGGAAATAAATTCGGTATACAACAGGTCGGCGCCATTGTCCTTACAGGCGATGCGAAAAGGAGGATCGCTCACATCTTCCATCGGGGCCAGCAGTAATGGAAAATCGGGCAATACGATATGATCGATCTTTACCAGTGGAATAATTTATAATTAATGACCCGCCATCACTCCTTCCAGCTCTTCCAGGGTCTTCCCCTTGGTCTCCCGGACGGCGAACCACACAAATATAAACCCCACTGCGCAAACACCTGAATAAATATAAAAAGTAGCATCCTTAAATCGATCGAACAAAAGAGGGAAAGTAAATACGAGGATAAAATAGGCGCCCCACAAACTCAACACTGCGATCGAAGTAGCCAATCCGCGTACCCCGGTCGGAAAGATCTCCGAGATCAACACCCAGGTGACAGGAGCCAGTGATAAGGCATATAGCCCGATAGCCGCTAATAAATACCAGGCAACTTCCGCCGATCCCGCCCCGAGCAACCGAACGACGATCAGGTAGAGAAGCGCAAGCCCGCCGGCGCCTACCAGCATCAATGGCTTGCGGCCCAGTTTATCCACCAGCAGCATGGCAAGGATCGTGCATAGTAGGTTCACGGCCCCGATAAACACCGTTTGTAATAGTTGGTCATCCTGTGAAAAGCCGACGCTTTTATAGATCCGGGCCGTATAATTGAATACGACGTTGATACCGCAAAATTGTTGAAATACGGCCAGCCCGATGCCGATAAGTACGGCCGGCAATACAGCTTTCTTAAAGACATCCCGATAACCCGCCCTGGCATTGGTGCCGATCGCCTTTTTAATGTGAACGAGCGACTCACGGGCAAAATCGATCCCGCCGATCTTTTCCAGGATCACCCGGGCAGGTTCCGCTCTCGATACCTTCATCAGCCAGCGCGGGCTTTCAGGTAGCCACCATGCCCCTGCAAAGAACAAGGCGGAAGGGATCAGCCCATATCCGAACATCCAGCGCCAGGCATCATGCCCGTTATTGCGCAGATTATAATTCACCAGGTTGGTGATCAGGATACCCAGCACCACCGTCAATTGATTGATAGCCACCATCCGGCCCCGCAAATGAGCAGGAGAGATTTCCGCAATATACATGGGCGAGAGCATGGAGGCCATCCCGACGCCGATCCCCGCTATAAAACGGGCGCCGATAAAGACATCTCTGTCCGGGGCAAAAGCCATCGCCACCGAAGAGAGGCCAAAGATGGCTGCGGCCAGCAATAATCCCGGCCTTCGCCCATACCGGTCGGAAAAACCACCCGCGATCAGGCACCCGATAATAGCGCCTAATGCCAGGCTCCCCGTAGCAAACCCTTCCCAATAAGCATTCAAGCCGAACTGCACCTTCAGAAAAGGCAAGGCCCCGGAGATCACCGCAAAGTCAAAGCCGAAAAGATACCCGCCTAACGCTGAAATAAAAGAGATCCCAAGGATATAACGATTATTAAAAGAAGACTTGCTCATACAACGATTATTGATAAATTTATCCGCCTCTCATTCCCAAAATCACCAAATCCCTATCTTGTCCCGAATTCATAAATAGTGACGGAACGATAGACATCCCCGGGATCCAGGATCGTGTTGGGAAACTCGGGGTGATTCGGGCTATCCGGGAAAGCCTGCGTCTCCAGCGCCACAGCCCCATGCTTTACATAAGGCTTCCCCTGCAAGCCAACCAACGCTCCATCCCACCAGTTGGCCGTATACAACTGAACGGCCGGCTGATCGGTAAAGACACGTAACATCCTTCCCGACAAGGGTTCGTATAGCTCTGCCGCCGGCACTAATTCACCCGGAAAATCCCGGATCAGGATATAATTGTGATCGTATCCCCGGTCGGAAGGGAATTGATCGATCCCCTCCCCGATTTTTTTTGGTGACAAAAAATCCAGCGGCGTATCCGACAGCAGCAGCCTGTTCCCCGTAGGGAGGTTCTTTTCATTCTTCTCCGTGATCTGTAAAGCGTGAATATCCAACAGGTGCTCCCGGATGACGGGATCCTTAAAACCCGTGAGATTGAAATAAGAATGATTCGTAAGATTGACAGGCGTCCGCTTGTCCGTCTCCGCGCAATATTGGATACTCAGTGCGTTTTTAGGATTGAGCAGGTATTTTACTTTTACCCGCAGGTTGCCGGGGTATCCTTCTTCCCCATCTTTGCTGAAATATTCAAGCACAACACCCACTTCATCGGCATTCCGGATCACGGAATGGACATCCCATATCTTCTTGTGAAATCCTTCCACTCCTCCATGAAGATGCTGGACTCCTGCGTTCTGCGAGAGTTGGATAGTCTGTCCGTCTAAGACAAATTGTCCCTTCGCGATCCGGTTCGCATATCGTCCCACGATACAGCCAAAATAATGCGGGTTCTCTTCATAATCGCGCAGGTTCTCAAAACCAGCCGTTATATTATCGACGACCCCTTCCCGGTCCGGCGCGTGAATAGCTACCACCGTAGCGCCCAGGTTGGTGATCACCACCGAGATCTTCCCGTTCTGTAAAGTAAAGGAATGAACGGGCTTCCCATTTACTTCATAGCAAAAAATCTCTTTAACGGACAAGGCGTCTTGTTTAAATTTCAACATACAACTGTTTAAAGAAGGGGATCATACGCAAATGAAGAGCAGCCCCCTGGTGATTGATCTCCGCCTGCAGGACCTCGTCCAGGTATTTCCCGGCCATCCCGCTATCTCCGAGTCCCAGGTGCCCCAGTCCTATAAGATATTTACAATGTAGTGTATTCCTCGCGTTGAGGTCGAGATCGAACACGAGCATATCGGGCAAAGAAACGGCAAAATAATCGATCCGGATCACATCTTCCATATGTAGCTCGCCAAAGCGGATGAACTGTTCGAAGATCCTTCTTGCCTTCCCGGGCTCTCCCAGCTTCAACCAGGCAAGAGCCTGGTAAACGATTTTGTCGGGCTGCGGATCGTTATAATAAATAGCCTGCACCGGTTCGCTGATCCCCCTGGTGGCCTCCAGGTATTTTTCCTTCGCCTTTTGCTCCATGCCCAAACCTTCATACGCACAGCCCAATAAATAATGGATATCGTTCTCCTGCGTACCGGCTAGTTTCCCTTCCCCTAAATTTTCCGGGTAATGATCAACGGCGGAAAGGAGATCCAGCGCCTTCCGGAATTCTCCTCCGGCCATCGCATCTTTCGCCAGCTCGATATGACATAAGAGGAATTGACCCACTACCTTCCCCTCCCCACCCTCCCAGGGATGAAATTTCCTGGCCGCCAATAAGGCACGAGCCTGTTCATATTGTTGCAGGTTGTTGTAAAGGATCACCCGTTCCAGGTAGAGATCGTCCCGTTCCTCAACAAGGCCCGGCTTCTTCTCCAGCAGGCTCAGCCTTTCTACGAAGGGCCTGCCGCTGATCTTATACAACTGGTCCAGTTCCATTAATATACGGGCATCCGAAGGGTTCAGGGACCATGCTCTTTCCATGGCTGCGATCGCCGCTTCCTTCTTCTGTAATTTATTATAATACCCCAGCGAGAGGTTGCGGTGTACTGTCGGAAATTGATCGTCCAGTCGGACAGATCGTTCCCAGCATTCGATCGCTTCGGCATACTGTCTCTTGTCGTACCAGAAATTTCCCAGGTAATAATTTGCGCGGGCATCCGAAGGATTCAGGGCCAGGGCATTTTTTAAGATCAGCACTTCTTCGATCTTATTCGGGAAGCAGTGGTCCGGGTTTTCATAAGCTGCGATCCGGTAATAGGCCAACGCTTTATTATCTTCTCCCATTTTTGCGTGGAACCATCCCAGGTAGTAATACAACAGCGGGGAAACTTCCTCCCTCCCTTCTATAAGAACTTGCAGCAGTCCGATCGCTTCTTCGTAAAATCCACCATGCGCATAGTCCAGTGAAGTTTCCAGGTAGTTCTGCACGGCATCCCGCATCAGGTCTTTCATCTTTTCCAGGGTCGCGGCTGCAGTCGGCCCCTGTTGTATTTCTTTTAAAGCCAGGTATTTTTCAAACAGGCACCCGTAGTTGAAAAGATCGATCTTCAGAGATTCATGGATGAAGGCGATCCCTTCCTCCACCCTGCCTGCCTTTCTTAAGAGTGCAGCCTTCAGGTGACGCGCCGTATGACTATGGTAATTTCGGATAAGCGATTTCTCCACGAGCGCAAGAGCCTGCCGATAATTCTTTTGCGCGGCGGCGATCCTCGCCAGGGACAGGAAGCCATTGTGTTGCCAGGCATCATTCCAGGTAGCCTTATAAAAGGCTTCATAGGCTTCTTCGGGCCTTCCCTGTAATTGTAGGCACCACCCGAGATTATAATAGGGCTCTCCGTCATAAGGGTTTGGGTTACGCCGGGTCAACGATCGGATAGCCGTTCTGAAATAGGGTTCGGCCTTTTCGAATTGTCCCCTGCGCAGCAACAGCAGCCCCATGGCATTATTACAACGTAGATCTTCAGGGCTTCTCCTTAATCCTTCTTCATAATAATCGATCGGGTTAAAAGTAGCATGACGATATTGCTCCAGGTGCAGCCCGTTCAAATAGAGTTCTTCCACTTCCCCGATCTCAGCGGGTAGCCTGGCCGCCGTCGCGGCAGCGGGGATCTCTTTTTTACCGGGAGGCTCAGGCTGCCAGCTTACTAACTCCCGGCCCCTCTGATCTGCCACGATCACTTTCCAGTCTTCCGGTACCCCTGCTTCCTGCGGCTCGAAGGATTCTTCAAAGACGGCGGAAGGTGAGAGGGTACGGACATATTCATTCAGGAGAGCGCCTTTTTTAAACACTCCGATACGGGCATTTTCATACACGCCCGTGGCGTATATTTTGATCAGCAGTTTCTTCCCCTCCCATTCCATATTCAGCATCGCCTCCGTAGTGGCATTTTTTACGACGCCGATCCGGCTATAGGGCATGAAATATTGCTCGAAGGTCTTTTCTTCGTTTGGCTGCAACCACGAAAAATCGGGTTGATTATCTGTGAACACCCCGGTCATTAGTTCAATATAGGGGCCGTCCTCATCCGTGAGGTTACGGTCCCAGGCAAATCCGAAATCCCCGTTGCCCCAGGTCCACTGTTTCTTACCCGGAGACAAGTGATGGTCCGCCACATGCAGCATCCCCGCCTGCGTGTCATGCTCATAACATCCCATAAAATCGTATTTCGACCGGATGGCCATATAGGAGGTCGGCACGGGAATACTGGCATATTTTGAGATATCCGTTCCGGGAGAATAATCTACTTTATAATAGGTCCCTGTGGCGATAGGAAAATCCGACACATCCCTTTTACCGTGATCGAAGACGGCATATACATCCGGGGGGAATACGGACTGGTAATATTCATTCACTTTCACGGCCGGATTGGCCCACCACAGGAACGTCTGCGGGAAAGCGGTCCGGTTGAATAACTTCCCCTTGATCTCCAGGTATGCTTTGTCCGGGTATAAGGTGAATCCGGCCCTTCCCTTTGTCCGGAACATCAATTCGATCTCATTGACCCAAATGGTCTTACTGCCGTCCGCATGTTCTTCGATGGTATGATCGACGGGACTGAAGGTGCTGGGGCGATGATGCTGGGGCCAGTTGAACTCGATCCCCCCGGAGATCCAGGGTCCTGAAAGACCCACCAGGGCAGGTTTTATGACCTGGTTGTAATAAACGAAGTCGCGCTTCCGGATCTTATCATAGGCCCTTTGTACCCTTCCACCGATCTCGGGCAGGATCATAATTTTCAAATATTCATTTTCCAGGAATACGGCGGTATATTCCTGGTCGGACTTTTCGTCTTCGATCTTTTCGATCACGGGATGGGGATAGACGACCCCGCTGCTGCCCTGGTACACTCTTTTCTCCAGGAACATAGGATTTTTTTCAGGCTTACCCGTCTTATAAGTGGGTATCATCACCTTTTCTACCCAGGCTCTTACTTCCATAATGTAACTATTTATACGATTGAATCTTAGTCATGAACAGGTACCAGTTTTATCAGCAAGGCATCCTTTTCCGCGACGCCCAGTGAAAAAGAGGTTTGATTTTTTTCGAGCTTACTTACTATGGCATCGGTCATAAAATCCCGGATGATAAATTCGCCCTCCCCGAGTCCGAGCTCCTGGCGGGTAAAATCCGCTTTGAAGGGCTGCTGCTTGCTGAAATTGAACAGCGCCAATAACGAAGGATCGCCTTTTAAATGAAACACCAGTTGTTGATCGAGACTGGGTCCGTCAGAAAATCGTAGGGGAGTGAACGCCTTAGGATTGCTGAAAAATTTACAAACAGCCTCATTGTTTAAAAATTTCAGGGCCCTTTCCGCAGCCAGCGGATGCCGGAGGTCCGATCCGTCTCCCAGGATGCTCCCCATTACCATCAGGGCATAGATCCTCACTTTGATCTCCTGTTCCGTAAGGTCGGGGTTTTTCTGAAAGCTCTTCATAATACTCACGTCCAGGTTTGTAAAAGGCCAGAGCGTCCCCTGTACCCACCACATATGAGAGCCTGTGGCCAGGGAAGCTTCCGTGCTGCCCCAGTTCGGGAAACCCGGCTGATCGTCCCGGAGATGAGAATACACGTCCGTCGAGATAAATCGCGTATGTGCATACTGGTGAGGAAATAGAGGAGAGATCGCCTGCGTGATAAAAACGTCGGGGCCCATGATCGAATCGACGAGATGCTTCAACATCTTCATAGCCTGGTTATAGGCCTGCATTCCGGAGCGCACCGAAGGGTCATAGCGCATAGGAGATTCCAGGGCGCCGGCCGTCAGGAAATCGATCTTGATAAACCTTGCGTGGATCGCCTTTGCTTTCTGCAATTGGCCGATGATCAATTGCCGGACCGCAGGATGGGTAACATCCAATGGGTAAGCCCCCCAATCCCCATCCTTATAAGGGATCACATGATGATCCTTATCTCTCAGGAGTACGTCCCGCAATAGATAATCGGTGCCGGACAGTTTGCCTTGTTCGAAAGAATTCTTCCAGGTCCATACGGCGAAAGGGATAAAATAAAACCCCATCTGCTGATGTTGATTTTCCCCGTAACGGGCGATAGCAGCCAGCACATCGGTACTATAGATGGATTGATCATAGGAATCAATACTAAGGACGGGCTTTCCATACCCATTGAAATGGTCGAGAGAATGGATAAAGTCGGAGACTTTATAGACTCCTTCCGGCATCATCACACCCTGATATCCCAACACCCCTTCTACACCGAAGCTGTTCCAGTACACAGGCGCAAACCCCTTCCAGGAGAGCCGGCCATTCAGGCGGCTATTCATTTCTCCATAACCGGTAAAAGCCATACGAACATCCCGGAGTCCACATATATAAAGGAGGGGCGAACGAACGCTCTTTCCAAGGGCGGTACCATGGGGCTCGTAATCATGCGTTCCGTCACGACCTCCGTAAGCGGCGGGTAAAGACGGCATATCCCGGGTGGCGACGCCGCCGAATACTTTGAAAGAATCGACAAGGCCCGGGGCTGCGCCCGTACGGTAAACGATCCCCGTCTTCCAGAAATCATGCTCCACACTGCCCAGCACGATCCCCATTTTCGTCTCATTATCATAAACGGAAGAAAGTTCATAACTGATACCGGAGACCTTGACCGCAGGGGCAGCCGGCCATTTTTGCTCCAGGACATCCACCCAATCGTCATTATCGAAGGGGACATCCAATATACGGGGTTCTTTTCCCGGAATAAAAAGACGGCTATTCTCAGACGGTAAAATGGCCAGGGGAGATATATTACGGGTCTCCGCTAAAAATGCCGGATCTTTTTCCGTGTCGGCCTGGGCTTCCACATCCGTCAATAGAAAGGGCTGCCCCTCATACATCCGTATCGTTTGCAGCAGGCTTAGAGGTCGGCGGGCATCCTTGTGTACCAATCGGATCTGCTGACCCCGGCCGAGACTATCCCGGATCGGCGTGATGGTAGCACGATGCTGCCCGAAATCGGAAGACTTCAGCAGGCCTGCATGGATATCTTCCACATACGCCACAGTATTGTCCATCGAAGCCCCGGTCTGGAAGCGGTAATCTACCTTCCCGGAATTTTGATGGATGACCACTTTTACAATCCCATTGGAAAGCGTCATGCTGTCCTGGTAAGTACGGAAAATCAACGACTCTGTCTGGGCCAGAACGGGGAATGCGGGAAAGATGAATAAAACAACTTGCAGGAGTCTCGGCATAGTAATCGTTTCTGTCCGTCAAATTTCGGAATTGACGGCAGGTCATGAAATAGCGTATACTCGGGAAATGATGGATTTTATTACGGAAAATGGGTCGCCGCCTCCCCGCTGACATACTGCTTTTATAGCTTCCTTACTGCCATATCCCTCAACACCGCTGTATTTTCTCATAAACGAAAGCTAAAGCCAGGCAGAATATCTTTTTTGTGCTATTCCCCTTATCAACAGAGGGAACATCTCGAAAAAAATGCGGCTTTTGAGGGATATGGCAGACGGTAGCAGCTACAAGGTCGAGAAGTAAAAGAGGGACAGGATTCTATCGGTAGGGTCTCGCCCTATCATCAGGCAACTTGCGGTAGTATGTCTCATAAGTCGCCTTATTTTCGAGCCGTTCCTATCGCTGATGAAAGTCTTGGCCGAAAAAGGAAAAGACGCCGGGCTTTTCAGTTGCTTATGAGAAAATACAGCGATGTTGAGACATACTATCCGCAAGTAAAAAAGAACTCACGCATTATTCTTCCTCAACATCCGGTACTGATCCGGCGATATATTCATATACTTCTTAAAAAGCCGCGAAAAATAATACGGATCGTCATAACCCACGGCCGTAGCCACCTGCTTGACCTTTATATCCGTGGTATATAACAACAGGCAGGCCTTTTGTAATTTCAGGTGGATAAAATAATCCAGGGGAGACATACCCGTCGCTTTGCGGAACAGGCTGGAAAAATGAGAGGCGGATAAATTATTCTTCACTGCCATATCGTTCACCGTCATCTGGGTATTCAATCCGCTCCGCATATACAAAATGGTCTCATGGACCATATCCTTCGTATCCTGCTTTTTCTCGTTGAGGTGCTTCTCAGGGAACAAAAAGGTGGCGACGAGATTATAGAGACATAAATTGGTGTTGCTTAAATTATCCTTGCTATAACCCATTTCCAGGCTCTGGTACATCGTTTCCCAAAGCCGGATGCCTTTTTCATTAAAGGAAATAGGCTGAGGACCATCCATCAGCCCCACGGAAAAACTACGATTGAACAGGTCCATGTCCTTGCCGCTGAAATGCACCCAGTAAATAGTCCATGGATCTTCTTCGTCAGCCCCATAACGTAAATGTTCCTTGGTGGCAGGCAGGTGAATGAATTCGTTGACACCCACCTCGAAACGCTTGTCTTTTATCTTAAACCACCCCTTCCCCCGGACACAATAGATCAATATATTATCGGGGCATCCGTTCCGTCGCTCGCGGTAATGATTCGCGGCTTTTGGAAAATAACCGATATGCGTGACATACAACTGGCTTAGGATCGGGTTGACCTTGATGGCATTCTTCCACACCGAATCCGGCAGGCTGATCATCTTCTCCCCCTCAAAGCCGTCACGCCTTTTAATGATACTCATATGGCATCGATTGGTTTGACTGAAATGCATATTTACGCAAAAAAAATAAAATAGTCATCACAGGCCCCATTTATCGTATGATATAAAAAATTCATCCAAAAGTAATCGGATAATCCATCAAAATAACCGAATTCGCTATTTTCATTCCTGATCCCAGTTCATACTTTTGGCACGAGAATAAATGATTTTTGTCTTTAATTGCTTCACCAAAACGATGCTTCCATATGAAGAAGAAAATAGGCTATTCCATATGCCTGCTGCTTTCTTTTTTTGCCCTTCCCAGGGTCTTAGCCCAACAACCAGCCAAAACCGCGCATCCGCACATTACCATCACCGGCACTGTCATCGACACTACTGGCCGGCGGGTCGAAGGAGCGAGTGTTACCGTCCCGGGTAAAAAGAGTGTCGGTACGAGCACCGATGCCAACGGCCGGTTTATCCTGGACGTAGATGAAGGTGCCACCGTGATCATCTCCTATGTAGGGTATGGCGAACAGCGGATCACGGCTACATCCGAACATAAGTCTGTGGACATTGTTCTTCGGACTGCGGCGGCGGGAGAAGCCGTCGTTGTCACCGCCTATGGCAAGAAGGTGCGAAAGGAGGCGATAGTAGGTTCTGTGACCAGCGTGAACCCGGATGCGCTGCGTATTCCCGCGAGCAATCTTACCAATGCCCTGGCGGGACAGGTTGCCGGGGTTATCTCTTTTCAGCGTGGCGGCCAGCCGGGCGCCGATAACTCCCAGTTCTTTATACGCGGAGTAACTACGCTGGGATATAGCGCGAGCCCACTGATCCTCGTGGACAATGTGGAGCTGACATCCAATGACCTGGCCCGTCTCAACGTGGATGACATTGCCAGCTTCTCCATCCTTAAAGACGCGAGCGCTGCGGCACTATACGGAGCGAGAGGGGCCAACGGGGTTATTCTCATTACTACCAAGGAAGGAAAGATCGGAAAGGCCAGAATAAATATCCGGTATGAGAACTCTATTTCCAAACCGACGAAGAATATCGAGCTGGCGGACCCGATCACTTATATGAAGGGCTACAACGAAGCGGCGACTACAAGAGGCGCTGCGCCTTTCTGGACCCCCAACCAGATCCAGGATGCGACGGCCACCTGGAATCACGCACCGGGCAGCAACCCCTATTTAAATCCGGCAACGGACTGGATGTCGATGCTGTTTAAAAAACAAACCACCACTCAGCGGGCAAATTTTAGCGTACAGGGTGGTAATGATCTGGCCCGCTACTATATTTCCGGGTCCTATGACAGGGACAATGGGATCTTACAGACGAACCCGGTGAACAATTTCAACAGCGCTATGAAATATGAAAATTACCAGCTGCGCTCGAATGTCAACGTGAAGATCACAAAAACGACGGAGATCGTGGCCCGTCTTTGGGGCAATTTCAATGACTATACAGGGCCGATAACCGGTGACCAGTCCGGGCTGGCGACAGACTTGTACGACAGGGTGCTGCATACCAGCCCCGTTTCGTTCCCGGCCTTCTACAAGCCGGACTCCGCTAACCTGCTGGCCAAACATATCCTTTTCGGCAACTCTACTACCAATGGTTTTCTGCAGGACAACCCTTATGCCGACCTGATGTTTGGGTACAAGTCTTTTTCCGAATCAAGGATATCTGCCCAGTTCGAAGTGAACCAGAATTTTAACTTTATTACCAAGGGGCTGTCTGCTCATGGTATATTCAGCACCAATCGGTATTCCTATTTCGACGTCAGCCGTTATTATAAACCCTTTTATTACGATGTCGGGACCTATGATCCCAAGAGCGGCCAGTATACGCTTAACTGGCTGAACAATACACCGGGGGCGGCCCAGGAATTCCTGAGCTATTTCCCGGGGAATAAAAATATATCCACTTATATCTATATGCAGGGATCGGTGGATTACGACCGCAGCTTTGGCAATCATCGCGTGGGGCTTACGTTGCTGGGAACCCGCCAACAAACGCTCAATCCCAATGCGAATGACCCCCTCACCAATCAGCCATCCCTGCAGGCATCGCTGCCCGCCCGTAACCTGGGAGTCTCGGGCCGCGCCTCTTACTCTTATGACAACCGCTATTTCGTGGAGGGCAACTTTGGCTATAACGGCTCGGAAAAATTCGCGCCAACTCATCGTTTCGGCTTTTTCCCGACGATCGGGGCCGGCTGGGTCATATCCAACGAACAATTCTGGAAAGGAGGAATAGGCGATATCATCACCCGGCTTAAGATCAGAGGCAGTTATGGAAAGGTAGGCAATGATAACATCGGCAAACAGCGCTTCTTTTATCTCTCCAGCGTAAACCCTGACGCGGGTCCCGGCGCCGTTTTTGGCACCAACAACAGCTTCGGGCTCAACGGCACTAGCATATTGGCCTACCCCAACCCGGACGTCACCTGGGAAACAGCTAAAAAGAGTAATGTTGCCGTGGAAATGACGGTAGGCAAAGGGTTAAGCATTATTGCAGAGCTTTATCATGAATACCGTTATAATATTTTGATCCCCCGTGGTTATATCCCCGTTTCAGCTGGTATTGAAAACAGCGCCCAGGCCAACCTGCAGGCCAACCTGGGTACGGCCTATTCGACGGGTGTCGATCTGCACATGGATTATAACAAAAGGTTGTCGAAAGACCTTTCAATAACGTTGATGGGCAATTTTACCTATACGACCAATAAGATCGGTCACCTGGAAGAGCCGGAATATCCCTATTCCTATCTTTTCCACTCCGGTCATCCCATCGATCAGCAATTCGGGCTTATTGCAGAACGGCTTTTTGTGGATGACAAGGAAGCCTCGAATTCACCGACCCAATCCTTCAGTGGCCCTTTGCCCCAGGGTGGCGATCTCAAATACAGGGATATCAACAAGGACGGGATCATCGACGGTTATGATAAGGCAGCCATCGGCCTGCCCACCAAGCCTGAGATCATTTATGGCTTAGGTTTCTCGGTCATCTACAAACAATTCGACCTGAATGCCTTCTTCCAGGGACTGGCCAGAGAATCCTTCTTTTTGAATTCCTCTGCCCAGGACGATAGATATTATGGAAATTACGGTACAGAACCTTTTGTGAACAACGCACAATTGCTGAAGGCCTATGCCAATAACCACTGGAGCCTGGAGAACCAGAATTTATATGCATTATGGCCCCGGTATTCCCTTTACGACAATGTCAACAATGATCAGCAGAGTTCCTGGTGGCTGCGCGACGGCAGCTTTATTCGGTTGAAATCATTGGAAGCGGGGTATACCTTCCCAAAGAGATGGATTAAGCACCTCTATATGGACAATGCCCGTCTCTATTTCAGTGGGCTGAACCTCTTAACCTTTAGCCATTTCAAGTTGTGGGATCCGGAAATGGCAGGACAAGGCTTCGGTTATCCGATCCAGAAAGTGATCAATGTGGGTTTGAACCTGAATTTCTAAGTTAAAAAAAAGAATCATGAAGATCTTCATAAAGCTATTATTTGCAGGCCTCCCGATCCTACTGGTCACTTCCTGCAAAAAGTATTTAAATGTGACCCCTGATAACATAGCTACGCTGAACAGCTCGTTCTCGAATGCCAACGAAACGCAGGCTTACCTCTTTGGCTGTTATAATGCCATGCAGCAACTGGGGGATGTAAGGCATAATGCCGGCTTTACTACTTCCGGGGAAGTTATTTTTCCCATCAACCTCAACGACCGGACTACCCTCGGCGGAGGAGGCGGAGACGCGGGATTCACTATAATGCAGGGTTTGCAGAACTCCGCCAACCCCCTCCTGAACTTCTGGGACGGATATAATATGGGCCTGAACCTATGGCAGTCCATCCGGATGTGCAATACTTTTTTGGCCAATGTGAACACGCCGCTGGACCTGCCTGCCTATCAGAAAGCAAGATGGGTCGCCGAAGCAAAATTCCTGAAGGCCTATTATCATTACTGGCTGATTCGGATGTATGGCCCTATTCCCATTGCAGACGTCGCCCTGCCTATCAATGCGACCTCCGACCAGGTAAGGGTTCCCCAGCAGTCGGTGGATTCCTGTTTCAACTATGTGGTGCAACTGCTGGATACGGCTATTAGCGGTCTTCCCCCTACGATCCAGAACCAGGCCGCGGAGCAGGGCAGGATCACCTCCGCTATCGCCCTGGCAGTCAAGGCCGAGGTGTTGGCTACACAGGCAAGTCCCTTATTCAACGGCAATCCCGACTACACCGGTATGAAAGGTAAGGACGGGAAACCTTTCTTCTCCGCTGCAGCCGATCCTGCAAAATGGCAGCGGGCGCTGGATGCCTGCAAGGCCGCGCTGACTGCGGCAAATGCTGGCGGCGCAACCTTGTACCAGCTGAAGCTAAATGGGAATGTGACGCATTTGAGCGACAGCACCCAAAAGCTGCTGGCTATCCAGGGAGCCATTACGGACAGTTGGAACCTCGAGCAGATCTGGTCATTGAACTGGCAATATAACTGGCAGTACATGACAGCGGCAAGAGTAACCGCGGATGCGGCCGCCAATGTCTTCGCCGTGTATTCCAACTTCTCCGTGCCTGTCGCCGAATCAGAACTGTTCTATACCAACAACGGTGTGCCCATCAATGAAGACAAGACCTGGGATTATCCCAACCGGTACCAGTTACAGCAGGGCGACAGCGCACATATCTATTATATAAAGAAAGGATATACTTGTCCGAAAGGGAATTTTAACCGGGAGAACCGATATTATGCCGATGTCGCTTTTGACGGGAGTATCTGGTTCGGCGCCGGTAATACCGACGACAATAATCCCAACTATGTGAATGCCGTCAGCGGCTTCGCAGCCGCACCCGACGCCTTACGGATCAATGTCACCGGCTATTGGGCAAAGAAACTGGTGCCCTGGCAATCCGTTTTTGGTCAGACAAGCGTAAGCCAAAATTACATGTGGCCCATGATACGCCTTCCGGCACTATGGCTTTTGTATGCCGAATGTCTCAACGAGGTCAACGGGCCCGGTGCCGAGGCTTATCAATATATAGACAAGGTCAGGGCAAGAGCCGGACTGCAGGGCGTACAAACATCCTGGAATCAATATTCCAATAACCCCAACAAACCCAATACAAAGGAAGGCTTGAGACAGATCCTTCACCAGGAGCGGCGGATCGAGCTCGCCTTTGAAGGACAGGCCGGCTGGGACCTTCGACGTTGGAAGGAACTGCAGAGCGTACTGACCGGCCCCATACAGGGATGGAACACCAACACCGGTAGCAATGGCCGGAGCATTACCGGTTATTACCAACTGGTGAACTACTACCAGCCGGTGTTTGGCCTGAGGAATTACATCTATCCGATACAGACTTACGATCTGCTGATCAATCCAAACCTGGTGCAAAGTCTTTATTGGTAAAAATAATAAATGCAGTTTATGGAAAAAATATATAAGGTCGCTTGCTTATCGATACTTGCTGTTACCCTGGCCCTATGTCAGCCTGGCTGTAAAAAAACAGACGGTTACAACGTCGTTGTGTCGACGGACATGACCAAGCCCGGGCCCGTCACCAACGTGAAGGTCGTCAACTTCAACGGAGGGGCTTATATCACGTATTCACTGCCCGATTCAAAAAATATCCTTTATGTCCAGGCCAACTATGCCATCAATGATAAAATAAGCCGGCAGACAAAGTCATCTTATTATTCGGACAGCATCACCGTGAGCGGATTTGCCAAAAGCCAGGACTATAAGGTGACGCTCCAGGTTGTGAGTCGTGCTGATGTTAAGTCTGATTCCGTGGTAGTGACCGTACATCCCGATACGCCGCCTTACCTGCTGACGCGGCCTACCCTGCAAATGCGGGCTGACTTCGGCGGCATTAATGTTATCGCCCTTAATAAGATAAAAGCCGATATCGGCATCATCCTGATCACTCCAAACGTTACTACCAATAGGTTGGAGATCGTCAACCAGGACTATACCAATGCCGATTCCGTTAATTTCAGCGTAAGGGGATATGATACAATTCCAAGACAGTTCGGTTTATATGTCACCGACGCATGGGGGAATATATCCGATACATTCTATGCTAACCTAAAGCCTATTTACGAGGTGCAGATGGCCAAATCCAGGTTCAGCGCATATAAGCTGCCTACGGATGTCCAGATTTATGACAGTTATCGCCGATTGGAGAATTTATGGGACAATAACATCAAGGAGCCCACGTATAACACACAGCAACCGATCACGCCTTTGGTATGGCCCTCCTGGATGACTTTTGATATGGGACAGGCGGCCAAGCTTAGCCGTTATACGATGGTAGGCAGGACAGGGGATAACGGGGAGTTCATGTGGGGATACGGAACGCCTCAGACCTGGGTCATCTGGGGCCGGGCAGACGTGCCAACGGATGAACCGATGCCGGACAGCACCCATCTTCCGCTGGTGGGCCAGGCGACGCCCGGCGGCTGGATCAACATGGGTGAATTCAATGCTCCACCCAAACCTTCCGGTCTGCCCAGCCCGCAATATACTTCCATAGACCTGGCTTTCTGGCAGGCAGGATTCCCCTTCAATTTTTCGTTTACGCTGCCCAAAGTGCGGTATATACGTTTCGAATGCCTTACGAACATGGGCGGGACAAATAATTTCTTTGACATAAATGAAATGACCTTTTTTGGCGATCCGAGATAAATCTTAAAAATAATTACAATGAAAACTCATTATAAAAATAGTTGGATCGGGCTGGTTTGTATTTTTGCTTTCTGGAGCTGCACCCGGAAACCCGATGATTTCCGTGCTTTTCTGAATGGGCAGGAGATCACCTATCCCGGTAAGATAGTCGGCCCGAACGTTTCTACCGGTAACCTTCGCCTGCTGCTCACCTGGGCCCCGAGTCCCGATCCCAGCGTAACGAAATATGTGGTATACTGGAATAACTATGCCGATTCTACAGTGGTCAATGCCGTATCGCACTCGACCACGGACACGGTAAAATGTCTGATCAACAACCTGGCTGAATATGCGTATTCGTTCTTTATATATTCCTATGACGCCAGCGGCAACCGGAGCGTCCTGACGGAACTGGACAATGCAAAAGTGGACGGCCCTATTTACCGGTCGGGGCTCCACAACCGGCCCCAGGATCCTGCCAGGCCGGCGATAGTCAATCCCGACAATTCTGCAAGTATCTATTTCAAGGCGCCATATGATACGATCAACATAACCACCCGCATCAGGTATGTGGAGTCTACCGGGGATACAGTGACCAGTTTTCTCCCGCCGGCGAGCGACTCCATTGTCCTGCCTTCTTTTAAGAAAGGTACCAAAGTATTGGTCCAGTCTTCTTTTATCCCACAACGGGCAGCTATCGATACGTTCTACACGCTGTCACCCGATACGGCCGCTCCGCTGAAACCGCTGGTATTGGTCATGTGCGACAAAAGCTTGTTCAAGGGGCTGTATTTTATGAACGACCTGAAACCTTATGACGGCAATACTTACCTGGCGAGATTGTGGGATGGCAATATGCAACCCAGGGAATACCCGACCATTTTCCATAGCGATGGAGGCACGTCATTGCCAGGATCGGTCACCTTCGATATGGGTAAGGTCTATAATCAACTGAACAAGGTGGAAGAGACCGGTCGTGGAAGCAACCATAACCCGGATGACTTTGAGATCTGGGGTATCGCCGATACTACCGGCGCCACACCCGCTTTTAATAGCTATGACGGCGGATGGAAAGCAGATGTCACCGCTAAAGGCTGGACTTTATTGAAAGAAGTCGTCAGGGCTGATAATGGGATCAATCCCTTTGATGCCACCCTGATCAATAACCCGCCACCGGTGCGATTCATTATTATCCGTTTCATTCATACAGTGGACAATTCCGGTTATGTAAATTTGAGCCAGGTGACATTCTGGGACCTGGAATAGCCGCCAGCTAATTTTGATAACAAATGATAGTGAAAAAAGGCATTTTACTGACGACCATAGGACTATCCGTATCCGCCCTTGTATCCGCACAAAAGCAACCGCTGCGACTTTGGTATGACAAACCCGCAGCGCAGTGGGAAGAGACGCTGCCACTCGGCAATGGCCGGCTGGGAATGACGCCGGACGGCGGCGTGACCGAAGAGAAAATAGTGCTGAATGATATTACGCTTTGGAACGGGTCACCACAGGACGCCAACAACTATGATGCCTATAAAAGCCTGCCGCAGATACGGAAGTACTTACTGGAAGGAAAGAATGATTCAGCTCAGACGCTGGTCGACAAGTCATTTATCTGCAAGGGTCCCGGCTCCGGCGGTACGCGATATGGCTGTTTTCAGATGCTGGGGAATCTCGACCTGCGGTTTAGCTATGATGGGATTGATGGCTCGCGGTTTGATCGCTATTCCCGGGAACTGAGATTGACCGATGCGATGGCGTCCTGTACTTACAGAGTAAGGGGTGTCACTTATAAAAGAGAATATCTGACCAGCTATGGAGATGATGTGGCAATGATCCGGTATACGGCAGATCAGCCTGGGAAATTGAACTGCCGGATCACGATGGATCGACCGGAGAAAGGGGAGGCTGCTGTCTATGGCAGCGAGCTGGATCTTTCCGGGCAGCTCGACAACGGCATCGACGGGAAGGGCATGTCTTATATCGCAAGATTGAAGACGCAGTTAAAAGATGGAAGCTGTGAGGCGGATGGGCAGGCGCTAGTGGTGAAAGGCGCTACGGAGCTGATCGTCTATGTGTCGATGGGAACGGACTGGAAGGGCGCGGATCATGAGAGGGTGACCCGGCGGTTATTGGCAGCGGCTATGAAAAAGCCTTATGAGCAGCAGGTGAAGGAACATACAACGGCCTATCGGCAGCTGTTTGATAGATTGGATTTACAAATAGGGGATACAGCGGAACTTGCCGATCTTCCCACCGATCAGCGGCTGCTGCGGTTTCACCAAAACCCAGCTGCTGACAATGGGCTGGCGGTGTTGTTCTTTCAGTTCGGCCGCTACCTTAGCATCAGCAGCACGCGGGTTGGGTTGTTGCCACCCAATCTGCAGGGACTATGGGCCAACCAGGTCCATACCCCATGGAACGGCGACTATCACCTGGATATCAATGTCCAGATGAATCACTGGCCGGTGGAAGTGACCAACCTTTCCGAGCTGAACCTGCCGCTCACCGACCTGGTCGCGGGGATGGTGCCGCATGGGGAGAAGACGGCAAAAGCCTATTACAATGCCGGTGGGTGGGTGGCGCATGTCATCACCAATCCCTGGGGCTGGACCGAACCCGGCGAGTCTGCCTCCTGGGGAGTAACAAAGGTAGGTGCGGGCTGGTTGTGTGACAATCTCTGGCAGCATTATGATTTTACAAACGATGTGACATACCTGAAGCGGATTTACCCGATATTGAAAGGGGCTGCCCGATTTTATAATGACATGCTCATCAGGGACCCGGTCCGGGGCTGGCTGGTGACGGCGCCTTCCTCCTCCCCCGAGAACACTTTTTATATGCCCAATGGCCGGACGGCCAGTATCTGTATGGGGCCGACCATCGACAACCAGATCATCCGGCAGCTGTTTGGCAACGTGATCACCGCTTCGAGGGTATTGGGGCTTGACGGGGTCTTCAGGGATAGCCTGATCCATCGACTGGAGGGGATACCACCACCGGGCATTGTGGCTCCGGATGGGCGATTACAGGAATGGTTAGACGACTATAAAGAAACGGAGCTTCATCATCGCCACGTCTCCCACCTGTATGGCCTGTATCCGGCCTCCCAGATCACCCCTGAATCGACCCCTGCACTCGCGGAAGCTTGTAAAAAGACGCTTGAAGCACGCGGGGATGATGGTCCCAGCTGGAGCATCGCGTACAAGATGATCTGGTGGGCGAGGCTGTATGATGGGAACCGGGCTTACCGGATATTGAAAGAGATCATGAAGCCTACGCTGGCGACGAATATCAACTATGGCGCCGGAGGCGGCGTCTATCCCAATCTTTTATCAGCCGGCCCCCCCTTCCAGATCGACGGTAATTTCGGAGGCACAGCCGGTATCGCCGAAATGCTGCTACAAAGTCATGCTGGCTTCATCGAACTGCTCCCGGCCATTCCCGACAACTGGAAAGCATACGGCCAGGTGAAAGGATTGAAGGCAAGAGGGAATTTCACCGTCGACATCGAATGGAAGGAGGGTACGATCACAAAGTATCGGATATCCTCGCCAACTCAACGGAAAGTAAAAATAAAAGTGAATGGAGAAGTAAAAGAGATCCTCTCTTCTCCGCTTACTGTGCAAAGCCAGTCCCTTCCCTCCAATACCGGGATCACCACTCCTAAGAGCGCGATGGATGCCTTCATGGACATGCGCTTCGGGATGTTCATCCATTTTGGTCCCGTGACCCTGCGGGGAACGGAGATCGGGTGGAGCCGGAATACCCAGGTCACCCAGGATGATTACGATAGTCTGTACAGGGAATTCAATCCTGCTTTGTTCAACGCAGATACCTGGGTCAGGACCGCCAAAGACGCAGGTATGAAATATCTCACCATCACCGCGAAACACCACGATGGATTTTGTCTTTGGCCTACCAATGTCACCGATTACAATATCATGAACGGCCCTTTTAAAAGGGATATCGTGGGTGAATTGGCCAAAGCCTGTAAGAAAGAGGGGATCAAATTCTGTATTTATATGACGGTTCTGGATTGGCATGATCCCTATTATTATACAAAGAATCCCAATGACACCTCAAAGAAGATAAATGCGGATATGAATATCTTTGTCGGAAGGATGAAGAGTGAATTGAAAGAGCTCATCACACGGTATAAACCCACGATGTTATGGTTCGACGGCAACTGGGAGCGCCCCTGGACAGCCGCCTATGGCAAGGAGATCTACCAGTATATAAAAAGCCTGGACGCAAACGTGATCGTCAACAACAGGCTGGGCAAAGGAGGCAATAGCCTCGGCGGTGACGCAGTGGGAGATTATCTGACTCCCGAGCAGACGATCGGGTCCCTCAATATGAAACAACCCTGGGAAAGTTGTATCACCATCTGCAATCAATGGGCCTGGAAGCCGAACGATCCAATGAAATCCCTGCAACAATGTCTGCACACCCTGGTAAGTTCGGCCGGGGGCAATGGCAACCTGTTATTCAACGTCGGTCCGATGATGGACGGGCGCATGGAAGCCCGGCAGATAGATCGGCTTCATGAAATGGGCCAATGGTTGAAAAAATATGGAGAAAGTATCTACGGCACGAAAGGAGGCCCCTACCCGCCTAACAATACCTTTGCCACGACGCGTAAAGGAAATAAGATCTACCTGCATATTTTTGAAAGAAAGGCCAGCCTGACCCTGCCTGCGATCCCGGGCGCACATATCCTGAAAGCCTCCTGGATGAATGGAAACGCCGTGACCTTTACAGAGGATGCAGGCGCCGGCTACAAGATAGAATTGCCCGGGACCTTACCCGATCCCATCTGTGCCGTCATCGTACTCGAACTGGATAAGAATGCAGAAGAACTGCCCGTACTTTCAAATTAGGTTACCACTATGATAAAATCCACATCGACCTATGATGCCCGCTATCCCCTCGGTAAGGGGGCGGGAAGCGACGCGATCCACCGCGATCCTGTCTATTCCTATGCCGTTACCCGATTACAGGATGACAGCGGACTGACCGGCAATGGGTTCGCCTTTACCCTGGGAGAAGGAAATGATATGGTCTGTCAGGCCGCACAATTCTATGCTAACCTCCTGAAAGGAAAAGATATTGAAGAGCTCATGGCCGATTTTGGCAAGACCTTCAACCTGCTGTCCAATGAACAGCAATTTCGTTGGCTGGGACCCCATAAAGGCGTCGTCCATCTCGGGCTGGCTTCGGTGACCAATGCCTGCTACGATCTTTGGGCAAAAAAGAGAGGCGTACCCCTTTGGAAATTACTCATCGATCTTTCACCGGAACAGATCCTTAACACCCTCGACCTTTCTTACCTGGAAGATGAATTGACCAGGGAAGAGGCGCTGCGTTTGCTAAAAGAAAATGAAGGGGGGAAAGAAGTACGGAAAAGCATCCTGGCAAAAGGTTACCCGGGTTATGACACTTCCATCGGCTGGTTCAACTACCCGGATGAAAAGGTAAGAGAAAATACCCTCAAGGCGGTGGCAGAAGGATTCACCGCCATGAAATTAAAAGTCGGTTCAGAAGATCCTCAACGCGATATACGCCGTTCCAATATCGTGCGCGAAGCCGCAGGGGACCAGGTAAAAGTGATGCTGGATGCCAACCAGCAATGGACCCTGCCCCAGGCATTGGACATTTGCAGGCAATTACAATCGATGAACCCTTACTGGATCGAAGAACCTACACATCCCGACGACGTACAGGCCCATAAGATCCTCGCCAGGGCCATCGCACCTACCAGACTGGCCCTGGGTGAACATGTTCCCAACCGTGTCATTTTTAAGAACTACCTGCAGGCCAATTGCGCCGGGTTCATCCAGGTGGATGCGGTACGCGTAGGCGGGGTCAGCGAATTCATCACGATCAGCCTCCTCTGCCGTAAGTATGGGGTCCCCGTCGTGCCCCATGTAGGCGATATGGGCCAGTTACATCAGCACCTGGTCCTGTTCAATCATATTTCTCTGGGACATGAAGCTTTATTCCTGGAACATATTCCGCACCTGCAAAAACATTTTAGGTTTCCCGTCCGGATAGAAGGCGGCGTCTATAAGACTCCCCAGGAACCCGGCAGCAGTTGCGATCTAAAACTATAATAGTCAGGTATGATAAAGATCCCGGATATCATCATCAGCGTCCTCTACATCCTCGGAATTTTGGCTATAGGATTATGGACGGGCATTCGTCAACGCAGAAGGAACAGGAATAATGCCGCCAGGGGATATTTTCTGGCCGGTAAATCCCTGCGCTGACCG
>Ga0307516_10000655_pt1 | contig 46804 bp, 41 predicted proteins | sample 19_EM_MG_FD_203310 | JGI IMG/M metagenome (GOLD analysis project Ga0307516, IMG submission 203310) | Populus trichocarpa ectomycorrhiza microbial communities from riparian zone in the Pacific Northwest, United States - 19_EM | ecosystem: Host-associated > Plants > Roots > Unclassified | place... | reverse complement strand
CGCAGATACGCCTAAGCGCGGCGAGTGAGATGACAGTGGATCGGGAAGGAGACGGAAGGATACGTGAGGGGCTCGAGAGTCTAGGCGGGAGATAGGAAGGGTCTGATGGGCAACACGTCGGTCGGCATGGATAGGACCCCCGTTGAGGGTATAATCCCCGAGGCCGTAGCCAAGGGCTGACGTGGGGTTATGACTTGAACCCAGCTATAAGCTGAGGGAATGGCGCGGTTCGTGATACCATTGGGCGGATCCTATTGTCAGACCAACCAGGATGAGTAGCTCGGGCTCCGGCCCGCACCCAGGAGGGTCTGGTGTCTGAGCGTATTCCTTTCCTTATCTTACCTGTGAGGCAGTTGTCGCGCGAGCCGTTTGAAATCCACCGAAGCGCTGCTAGCGAGCCGTCGGGCAAGATGCCTGGCCCGTCTCGATCCGACCATTGCGCCGAAGCGCCGCCAGCAAGCCGCCGGGCAAGACGCCGGGCTCGTCTCATCGAACCACCCGCCGAAGCAACACACGAGCGAGCCGTCGCGCAAGTCGCCGGGCCCCGCCTCGAACCACCTGCTGAAGCGACACGAGCGAGCCGTCGGGCAAGATGCCGGGCCCGCCTCGAACCATCCGCCGAAGCGATATACGAGCGAGCCGTCAGGCAAGATGCCGGGCCCGTCTCAATCCGAACGATCCACCGAAGCGCCACGAGCGAGCCGTCGGGCAATACGCCGGGCCCCGCCTCGAACCACCCGCCAAAGCGACATGAGTGAGCTGTCGGGCAAGATGCTGGGCCCACCTCGAACCATCCGCCGAAGCGATACACGAGCGAGCCGTCGGGCAAGATGCCGGGCCCGTCTCGATCCGAACCATCCGCCGAAGCGATACACGAGCGATCCGTCGAGCAAGCCGTTGCCGCGGAGCCGCGTGCGATCCGGCGCTCAAGCTGCAGCCAGTGGGCGCCGCAGATATCGAACCGAACCCCTTAGATTATTCGCTGTGAATCCCCTAACAGTGGGCGAACTTGGAAGGAGGGTCATTGCGGAAGTTATTCTTGTATAATAATTGAATGCCGGCGAAGACCGCGCGCGCCCCATCTCCTTCGTGACTACTGAGAAACCTGACTAGTTCGATATTACCGTCACTCCGACGTTGACCAGACGTCCCAGTGTCACATCGGCCTGTCGCATCTGCACATATCGCATCTCTGTCCTGGCAACTTCATGGATGAGGCTCAGTCTTTCTGCAGCCATCTGGGCTTCCCCTTCCTCTGGTGCGTCTACCTGTATGTCCAATTTGAAGTCATAGCGTGGGTGATACCCCAGGTTGGCAAAGAATGGCGACAGCGAGGTGGTGTCGGATACTTGATGGTTATCTGCGAACTCAGCCAAGAACAGGTAATTTGCCCAATCATCCTGCAGATAGGTGACATATGCCCGCAGGTGTTGTTCCACCACTGCATTCACTCGCTCGGTTTTTTCATTAGTCTGTGCGTGAAATGCAGTGGAAAGCTGTGGGTCAATCTTAAGGCAGGCACAAAGGTGTTTCCAGAAGTGGGATGCGAATTGAGGTTGTCTATCAGATACAATCATTTCTGGCAGTCTATGGTAGCGAAAGATTCTATCACAGAACAGGTCTGCCAGTCCTTCTGCTGTGATTGTAGTCGTACACGGAGTGAGGTGCCTCTGTTTGGTCAGACGGTCTACCACCACACAGATTGCATTGAATCCCTTGGACTTCGGTAGGCCGGTCACGAAATCGACCGATATATGCTGCCAGGGCCGTTCCAGTACAGACAAGGGCCATAGGACACTTTAGGGAGTGTGGTGTATCGTCTTTATCCGGCAGCAGGAGTGACAATTTCGTACGAAGTGGTCAACATCCTTTCTCATTGATGGCCAATAGTACTTCCTTGTGAGCAATTCCAATGTCTTCGCATGTTCTCGATGTCCCATGGCCAGTGGATCATGGTGGTCTTGCATCAGTTAGAGCCAAAGAGGGGTATGGTCAGGTACATAGATACGATCCCGATATAACAGCCTACTGTTCAATTCCTTGCAGTCGGCCAGTGATATTTCTTTGCATTGCCTAGTGCCATCATGCAGCAGTCCCAGTATCCGTTCCAGGAGTGGGTTCGTCTGGTAGGCTTCAGTGAGTAGGGTGAAAATCTGTCTGGTATCCGGCTGTCCAGCGTCCGGCTGTCTGGTATCGGCCACGTCGTTAGCATTCAACCTCAAGCACTTAACGACATCTAATGCATCCGGCCGTCTGGTGTCGTCCTGAACATCGATTCGTCCAGCATCGATTCGCACGGCTACAAGAACGTTGATCTGTTCAGCATCTGGAAGGTTGATTGGCAGGTTCCGAGGTTTCAAAATGGCATGCCGGTTGGTTAGCAGTCTTTCATCCCCCTCCTTAGGGAGATTGAGGGGGAGCAAGAAACATGTCCATTCTAAAGAGAGGAGCACTGGACACTTATACGAGTGTCCGTGTGCTAGCGCTAGTGTGTGACTGTATCTAAAGAAGCCCTTAGGGCAGCCATGTGCCAAGTCCCACAAACTCTAGAAGCCACGCTAGTGACCATGCTAGCCACTCTGGGCGTAGCGTCCGCGACGCCTGGAATCCTCCTCCTACAACCACTTCTGTCTCAATAAAGCAAGTGCCGCCCCTAAAAAAAACAACGACGAACCCAACTTATAACAATAACCCCTCCCACAATGCGCAGCTGACATTGCCTGTCACTCCTGTTCCATCCACCAGTAGACTCGCAAGCCATTCGCAGCGTGGTATTCACCCAGCAGCTCGTTGCTGCTGCCCCTCAGGTTCGCCAGTGGTTCCCACGTAGGGTCAATGTAACCGACCCATTTGACCAAATATTCGAGATCTTGAACTGTGGTACCTCTGTGCTTGCGGATCGACTCAACCTCGTACTCGACTGTAGTGGTGGGGCATAGTGGCAGTGGGGGCGGGTGTTCACGGGTTCTGTTGACTCTTAATATCTTGAGGCGTGTGACGTTGAAAACCGGGTGTAAGCGCCAGTGTGCCGGGATGTTGAGAACGAACCCATTCTCGCCAGCTGACTTTAGGATTGTAAACGAACCGGCATACAGATGTTGAAACTTTCGCGAATTGGCGCTGTCGTTGGCAGTGGAATTGACATTGGTGTAGCTGACTGGCAGTAAACGGGTGTCCAGGAATACTGAGTCGCCTATATGGAATGGATGTGATTGACGATGCTCATTTGCCTCCATAACCATTGTCAACTGGGCTTCTTCCATTCGTTCGCAAAGCATCTGCAGGATCTTGACCAGACGTTCTGCATACTCCATGCCTGGTCTCAATACCGGTGTCCGCGGTCCTGGTGCCAACAAATCCAACGGGAGTCTCGGAATATATCCGATGTCCACCTCAAACGGCGACAAGCTGATAGCCTTGTGTTTTGCCGCATTGTAGGTAAATTCTGCTAACGGCAGCAGACGGCTCCACTGTTTGGGGGACTCCAGTTGCGCTATATACGCTTTCAGAAACGTTTCCAGCATGGCATTCGCCTTTTCTGCCTGTCCGTCTGACTGTGGGTGGTATGCCGTGGACATCCGAAGCTTGATTCCGAGTTGCGAACACAGCGACTGCCAGAAGCTGGAAGTAAACCTGGTGTCCCGATCAGATACGATCAATGCAGGTAATTCCCATGATCGAACATAACTGTTGACGAATGCCATTGTGAACTTTTCTGCCGTGAGGTCAGCCTCTTTAACAGGAATCCAACGCGCGCGCTTCGTTAAGGGATGGATAATCATCGTGAGTGCATCGTAACCGGCTTCCGAGGCTGGCAATTTGGTAACGAAATCGATATTCACCCGTTCGGTGTGTTCCAGTGGAATCGGTAGATGCTGTAGAACTCCGTATGACCTGGCGTTCTTGTGCTTCACTCGATGGCATATGTCGCATCCTGCAATCCATTCTGCGACCGAATCTGTCATTCTTGGCCAGTGGTACCACGAACCAACTGCCACTGCTGTTTTTGCAATACCAGTATGCCCACCACCCAGAATAGCGTCCTGCGCTTCCCCAATCACGTCCGCTCTCAAGGACCTCAGAATACACAGCTTTCCACCCGATGGCTTATGGTACAGGAGGCCCTCTTCAAGTGTGTATGCTTTTGCCCGTTCCCTGACACGGCGGGTCTGTTTCGAGCCTGGACTTTTGTTCCCATCTTCAGCGCTACCGCGCAGGTGCTGCAGAACGGGACCGAATATGGTGTCCTCACCGTACCCATTGCGGACGTCGTCCAGCCATTCGGTCGAGGCTGATATTCACATCTCGACGATGTTGAGGCGATCCGGAGCGGTGGTCGGCTGCTCTTCCTGCGTATAGGCAATCCTGCTGAGTGCATCTGCCACTACATTTGCTGCTCCAGGAAAGTATTTGACCTCGTAGTCGTGCTGTTGGAGCCTGTCAAGGTGACCCCACTGCCGACTCGTCAGCCTACTCTGCCCGAGGATGTGCTGTAACGCCGCATGGTCCGTATAGACAGTGGTACGCTTCCGTCCATGGACGTAGCAAGCCCAATGTTCCAGATTTGCGCTGATTGCAAGGAGTTCACGGTCGTATGCTGGATATCTCGACACGATCGCATAGAGCTTCCTCGAAAAATATCCTAGGGGCCGTTCCACTAACCTTCCTTCAAACATCTGTTTCTGCGCTAGAACGCCACCAATAGCCGTGTCCGACGCGTCCCTACGCAGGATGAAGTCGGCATCTGGATCCAAAGTTGCCAACACCAGTGAAGATATCAAGGCCTCCTTGAGGTCCTCGAACTGATCTGCATGTCGGCTGGTCCATACGTATTCGCTTTTGGGTTTCGAAGCGAGATCATGTAGCAGATGTGCCTGGTGGGCGAATTTCGGTACAAATGTCCTGTAGTTGCCTGCCAATCCCAGAAACCCGCGGAGTTCCATTGGCATTTTGGGTGTTGGCCAATCCCGTACTGCCTTGACCTTCTTTTCTTCTGTGTGAATACCGTGTCTATTCACTCTGAAACCAACAAACGACGTTTCCAGAGTACCAAACACGCATTTGGTCTCACTCAGACGTAACCGCGCGTTCCGTAATGCCTGTAACACACCTTCCACATGTATCTTGTGTTCTGCCAGCGTTTTCGAAAAAATCAGGACGTCATCCAGATATACAATTGAATTCCGATGATGTGGGTGCAATATTTTGTGCATCATACGCATGAACGTGGCTGGCGCATTTGCAAGTCCGAACGGAATGACCTTATACTCGTAGAATCCATCTGGTGCTATGAACGCGGTCTTGTGGTAGTCGTCTGGGTGAACCTGCACTTGGTGGTATCTGCTTGCCAAGTCCAGCTTGGTGAATACATGTGCTCCGTGGAGTTTATCCAGCAAGTCCTCGATGTATGTCAACGGATACCGGTCTTTGGCGGTTATTGAGTTCAATCCGTGATAATCGACGCACATTCGGAGCGTGGCGTCCTGCTTTTTCACAAAGATCATCGGTGCTGCATAACGCGAGTGAGAGTCCGTCACCCACCCCTTTTCGAGCAGCTTTTTGATCTGGACCTCGAACTCGTTCCTTTCGGACTGTGTCTTCCGGTACGGCTGGCGGTGGGGAATTTTCCATGTTGGGTCGGTATCAATGCGGAAATCGTGCTCCCCTGGTGGCGGAACGCTGCTCGGTGGTTGAAAGAGATTGTTAAAATCGCGCCTGATTTGAACTCTCCACTTCCCCAGATCTGCCAGAACGGAATCATCCTCACTGAATTCATCACCCATCCGGCGTTCCCGGATGTCAATCACAAAAATCCTATCACCACTGAACCTTGACATCGCCCATCTCGTTTCGTCTGCGGACATCAGATTGATGGATACCACTTTGGCTACTGCCGCGCAATGGTTGTGAACTTTCCAGTAGTGGCCTTGGTGCGGTCGAAGCCCTTCCAATGCCAGTTTAGGTACAAATGCCGGTCGTCCATCCATTAGCAACGACCAATCGGCATCCAACAGGTGCAAAATGTTGTCTGAATCCACCAAATGGCGTGTCTTCGAGTGCCAATTTTTTCCAATAATAATTTCATAGGCGCCCTTAAGATCAAATACAGTGTACCAACCGGTAACATCTGCGTAATTCCCAGTGATGCCGCGTATCCGTCCATTAAGCCAAACTTGGTACCTATCTTCGGGGGGATATTTGGTTCCGGCTATGATAATTGACATGCGCCCAGCATGTCGAAAGGGTAAACCGAGCTGTTTTGCGAATGCGGTATCGATATAACAGTGTGAAGCACCCGGGTCCATTAGGGTGTAGGCTGAGCGAGTTTTGGAATGAGAGGTTTGGACTTTAGCGTAAAAACGTAACAAATCACTTTTATCAATAATGTCTTTCCATATAACATTAAGGTTTGTCAAATAAAGTCTCGCTGCCTCTCTTTCCTTAGTAGGAGGACGCCCTGTCACTCCTACTGAGCGCCTTTTCCCTCGCTCTGTCCCACCTTACTAGTCTTATCCCAGTCCGATCCGCCCAAGTCCAACACATCCGTGAGTCCTCCGTTATCATCAAGCGTTTCCTCCTCTGACCAACCTCCGCCAAAGTACGCACTGGACCTCGCCTCCAGATTGTCAACATTGTTGACGCGTTTGGGCGGATCACGTCAATTAGGTTGGTTGGCACCGGTACGGTAGGAAGGTTGACCTATACGGTACGGTGACTGCTGAGCGGGTGTCGACTGGTAGGACGGTTGATGCTGCTTCTGGAGTTCCTCGCGCCCTCCCTCACATCCTCCTCAAGGTTTGAATTGCGCCATACGGTTATCCGTGATCGGAGTGCCGCATCGACGTACGATGTGACCAAACCCAAGGCAACGGTGGCACTGTATCCTTCCATCGATGACCGCATTTAGTTCTTCATTCTCGATGTTACTCAAGTCCATCGGATCGCCTTGAGCGGTGGTAATGTTTGGGGAGAGGGCCAGGGTGCCACTTCTGGACAGCATTAGGAGAAACGGCAGAGTGCGTGCAGCAACGATAACCATCATGCCGGACAACGTCATCCGCTTCTGACTGTCGCCACCAAGAATATCTATAAGACGTACCTGCTGGGATATATCGTTTTGCGTCGCTTCAGGCAGCTTGATTAGGTATTCCTCCCACAGCGGGTTTTCCCTCGTAATGGTGAGTAACCCGCCCAGAATGGTGATCAGTTCCAATGCTCTCTGGTTGAAGGACAAAACCTGCTGGCGGCTGAACTTCAACGCATACAATTCGCGGCGAATTACTGAAATAGCCCGTTCCGGAAGGTACTGGTGCTTGAAGAGGACCTTCACGGCGTCCCATGTGGTATTGTAGTTGTAATCCTTTGGTGGGATAGTATCCACACCCTGTTTCTTCATACAGTTCTCGAACCAGTGGAACACTTTGGCGGTGAGAAAGCGCCAGAAGGTGTCGATCTTCTCATTGTCTTCAGACGCCTTTTGACAGACTGCTCCACCCTGTCGAACGTAGTGCTGCACGTCTTCAAGAATTTGAGCGACAACCTCCAAGTCCTGGGAACCATCAAACCTCTTTGGTTCATACGGCTTGATTTTTTGAACGATCAGGTTTTGGCTCAGGGTCCCATCTTCTAGTTTTGCGGTTTGTTCGCTGATGGGAAACAGGTGATCGCAGCGCTGCTTCCAAACCGCCGTCTCCTCCTCTGCCTTACGAAGTTGGTGCTCCAGTGCCGCCAGATCCACAATCTTCACAGAAGCCTCCCAGTGACTGTCGTACCACTGGGCGTAGGCATTTAGGACCGCTTCGGCTGAAATAGCTATGACTACCGTATTTTCATCGCACGAGAGGTTCGCTGCACCAATCCACTCGAGTAGCTCGCCCGGCTCCGGCCAGAGTTTCAGGGTGTTTGACATTGCTCGCTGTTTCGGCATGCCTTGTTTTGCTCGCTGCGCTTTGGAAATGCTCGATACACTCGATTTCCTCCTGAATTCGCTCAATTCGCTCGAATTCCTCTCGAATCCGCTTGATTTACTCGAATTCGCTCGATGTGCTCGATCTCTTCCCGAATCCGCTCGGTTCGCTGGAATTTTTCTCATTTTCTCGATTTTCCTCGGACTTTGTCAACTCTGTTCGACTGAATGCTAGAGGGAGATGTAAAGAAAAAGGGCCCCCAACGCCGGCCCCTGCGCTTACCACTCGCTGCGCCCTCCTGCAGCTACTTTTCATGCAAGTGTACGTTCGCTGGTATCCCTGTTCCACTCCACGTGGTCTGTGATGTTTCTGCGCCCTCCTTCTGCTCGCCGCTCGTCATACGGTGCAAATAAAGAATGCTCGCCGCTGGTCATGCGGGGCAGGGAAATAAAGTCTGTCGTGCGGGGCAGGAAAATAAAGAATGCTCACTGCTGGTCGTGCTGGGCAGAGAAAATAAAGTGTTGCTACCAGTTGAGGGGTAGCAAGAAACATATCCATTGTAAAGAGAGGAGCACTGGACACTTATACGAGTGTCCGTGTGCTAGTACTAGTGTGTGACTGTCTATCTAAAGAAGCCCTTAGGGCAGCCAGGTACCAAGTCCCACAAACTCTAGAAGCCACGCTAGCGACCGTGCTAGCCACTCTGGGCGTAGCATCCGCGACGCCCGGAATCCTCCTCCTACAGAGATCTCCTGATCTCTGAGTCAAGGTGTCCGGCTTTTCTCCTGCTTTTCCTGGCCGATACGTGATTCTGAAGTCAAAACGGGAAAGGAATTCGGACCATCGGGCCTGTCGACAGTTCAACAATTTCGTGCTCATGAAGTATTCCAGGTTCTTATGGTCGCTTAAAACCTGGGCTGGATAGCGCAAACCCTCCAAGTGAGGCCTCCATTCCTTGAATGCGCAGACGATTGCAAGGAGTTCCTTATCGTAGATTTCATAATTGCATTCCGTAGGACTTTGTTTTTTGGAGTAAAAAGCCACTGGGTGGAAAATACCTTGGCCGTCATACTGGGAGAGGATGCCAGCTGACACGTAGTCTGAAGCGTCAGTTTCGACTATTATTTCTCGGTTGTAGTCGAAGTGGTGGACGATAGGGGCTGATGTGAATGCTTTTTTGAGGAGATTGAAGGCAGCCTGCTGCTCCAGTCTCCACACAAATGGGACGTATTTGCCTCCCTCCTTTTTCTTCATTCTGGTCAACAGCGTCACCACCTTCGAGTAATCTTTGATAAACCATCTGTAGAAGTTGGCGAACTCAAGGAAGCATTGGACATCTGTAACATTTTTCAGGGTTTCCTAACCCAAGACAGAGGATACCTTCGCCAGATCCATCCAGATTCCCTTGGTGGTGATGATGAATCCCAGATATTTTACTTCCTGTTTGTGAAAATGACATTTCTCCAGCTTCAGGTGTAGTCCTGCCTGCGACAAAGCTTTCAACACCTTATACACCTGTTCCTTCTGCTCCTTCAAGGTATCACTGTATATGAAGATATCGTCGAGGAATGCGGTACAGAAGTTGTCGAGGTAGGCTCAGAGCATATCTTTTATAAGCGCCTGGAAATTGGACAGTGCATTTGTCAACCCGGATGGCATAACCAAGGATTCGAATAACCCATAGCGCATCCAGAATGCCGTCTTCCATTCTTCCCCTTCTGCCATTCGTACCAAGTTGTATGCACCGCAAATGTCCAGAGTCGTGAAGTATTTAGCCTTCGACAACCACAATAATCTTTCTTGCAGCAACAGCTGTGCAGTGGGTAACGATTCTTGATATTTCCTTCATACAGTCTATAGTAATCAACACACAACCGTAGGCTGCCGTCGGTCTTTTTGACAAATAGAATTGGTCAGGCTGCAGGGGAGGACGAAGCCCTAATGAAGCCCTTGCTCAAATATTCCTCCAACCATTCCTATAACGTCTGCAACTCAGTTCTGGACATCGAATATAGCAGGCTGAAGGGAGGTGTGAATCCCTCTCGCAGGGGAATCTTGTGGTCATAAGGCTGGTGGGGTGGTAGGTTCTTTGCCAAAGCTTCCGAGAATAATGGTAGGAACTCGTGATATTCTGCCAGTATGTATTCTTTCAGGTCCAGTTCTTTCTTCGGTTTCTGCTCCACCCCAAGCACTTGGTTTATTTCGTATAGGGAAATTGAAAAAATTGTCAACTTTTGCTTATATGCTGTTCATTGGAATGCTTGTCCTCTGATAGCTGAAATCTGTATAGGAGAATTTCCGACGAAAGTGCTTTTGATGTTTGGCAAAGCACTTCTGGCTTTCGGCAAAGTGCTTTTGGCAACCGGTAAAAAGTCCTTGTGATTATTAACTTGGTTCTGAAAAGGGTATTTGGGAGACGTAAATGACTGGACCCCGAATTTGCTGGCCCGCACGCTTACCACTGCATTAGTAAAAAAAATGGAAAGTTGAAGTATATTGCTTTTTTTACAGGTGAGACATAAATTTGAACTAATATTTTTCGAGGTTTCAGCTAAAAATAAACCACATATTTTTATTCAAATTCTTACAGGAGCAAAATATAACTTGTCCTCTTACGGGAGTTGGTGATGCTTACGGGAGCTACGGGAGCTATGGGAGCTCCCTAGGAATTCTGAAATTTTTTGCTGATGTGGCTCGTAACAAGCTACTTTTGACGTGAGAGAATCGGCGTGAACCATGGTCAGTGTCCAGTTGCAGTGCGAGGTACAATATTGCGACCCAAATGTGAGGGTACAGGAGCTGAACCAAATGGCCACATCGTGGAGCTCCAACCATGGAATGCTGAGTACAATAGGGTAGTGACCAAGCTTTGTAATGAATACCGGCAGGGACTCTTGGTGTTCGAGCATTGAGAGTTGGGTGTTGGCGACATGGATAATGTCCCCAGAAGATATCAGGTGGCCGTCGATGACTTTGAGCTATCTGGAATACTGGAGGGGTGCGAGTGGGAGTTGGTGATGGTGGGCGAAATCTTCGTCTACAAAAGCGATTTCCATAGCTCCGCAGTCGATGAGGGCGTGGATGGCAACAGGATTGTTGCCAAAGGAGATATTGCATAGCACAACAAGATGTTTTCCTTCCATTACTCCCTCACCGACTGACAAACTAGACAAACGAAATCCAGAAAATGACTTCTTTTGAGTACGACCAACAACAGTGCCATCATACAGCTGTTGGTCTAGGCATTTCCCGACTGGCCTTGGCCCCCAGTTCTACCACTACCCTTATTTCCCCCTCCACCATCGCCACTGAAAGGGTTAGCAAATGTGTTCGGGTGTAGGTTCACAAATGTGTTCGGATTTGGGTTCGCAAATGTGTTCGGGTTTGGGTTCGCAAATGTGTTTGGGTTTGGGTTCGCAAACATGTTTGGGTTCCCCTCCATGTAAGTGGAAGCGGCACGAAAAGGGTTCTTAGTTTTGTTAGGGCAGTGGCGAGCCATGTGCCCGACTCCACCACAGTAAAGGCAGCACCCCTCACGCAGCCTTGCAGCCCGTTCTTCTTCTGAGATTTTTCCCCTGCCTCCAGTTGCACTGAGGTCCATAGTGTCGGGGTGTGGTGCCTGTCCGGTACTATTCTGCGGTGGGTTGTGAATCGTGGTGGTGGCTAAGGCGTGTGGGTATACATGGCCTTGGGAATGGCGCTGGTGGTAGGATCGACTCTTGCTGAGATGAATAGCATGTGACTCTGTATCCGTTTCCTGACACAGTGCCACCAACTCATCGAAGGTCAGCTTCTTGGTTCTTCCCAACAGCAGTTGACATAGGTCATGGGAAATTCACTTGCATAAGGCATCCAGCCTTGCTTCTTCATTCCAGTTGAGCTTGGAGATAAGCATCTGAAACTTGGTGAAATATGTGTTGAACTCCTTCTCTCCTTGCTTGAGATTGGCAAGTTTGGCACGGGCAGTGGTGACAGGGTCGGGGTTGCCGAATGCATTCTGGAGGATGTGGATGATATATTCTGCATCCTTCAACTTGATGGTTTCTCCCTTAATGAAAGGAAGAACTTGAGCCTGCACTCGACCCTGCAGCCTGTTGAAGGTATATGCCATTCGAATAGTGGGGGTCGGAACACCAGTCGGATCACTGAAGAGTTTGAGATGGAGCTGGGCAATTAACCCCTCAAGGGTGTCATGGTTGCCTTCGTAAATGGTCAGGTCAGAGATCTTGTCACCCCAACTGTGGCTGGACGTATCGGCAGAAGCCAGTCAATCTGCAATGCATCTGGACGAAGCCAATTATTCTCCCAGGTTGTCAACATGCCAGGCTGGATACGCAGCTGGTGCATCCAGGATTTCCTTGACTAGCTGCTTGAAATCGGCAAAAGCAGAGGGCAGGGTGGCGCTTTCCGAGAATGCACTGCTATTTGAAATGAAACGTAACTTCTCGTGGAGGTTGGCAGAGATCTCTAGGCAGATGGCCTATGCCGGTTGTGGTATCTCATTGGACATTTCCTCTGCCATGATGAGGTGTTCTGGGATCAGTTCGAGGGTTCTAGGAGCGGTTCAGAGATTCTACTACCAGAAGAGCTGGTGGTGATACAACAAAGTGTAACGGCAAGGCCGGCTGGGCTTCCAGTAGCAGGACAGGGATGGTGGTGAGCAGGCAGCGCGCGGCAGCAGGACAGGGACCACGGTGGGCTGGCAGCACACAGTGGCAGGACAGGACAAGGGCGGCACGCAGCGGGCAGCTGAGGAGAGGGCAGGGACGGTACGCAGCGGGCGACTAAGGACAAGACAGGGATGGCACGCAGTGGGTGGCTGAGGACAAGACAGAGACAGCACGCAGTGGGGGAGAAGGGTGGTGGGAAAGAAAGTGTGGATCTTCTATTAGGAAACTCAGGAAACAAGTTGTTGCATGAGGAAGGAAAAGGAAGAAGGGAAGAAAGAAAGAAGTGGGCAACGGCTCCTTTTAAGGATATCCATCGCCCGTATGGCGTCACTCCACATTCCCTCGCCTTGCATGGCATCACTCCACATTCCATCCTCCTACATTCCAGTCAGCTCCAGGGGTCGAGGCCTAGCTGGCACACGCCGTGACACCATTGGTTAAAGTGGGAGGTGGTTTTTCCATTGAAGGTGTCAGGGTTCTTCATCTTCAGACAAGAAGTATTAACCCGTCCTCCCTGCTGTTGGTCCTGCTGGGCAGCCACAATCCCTTCTCCCACCAGCCTGATGATCTCTCTCAGTGTGAGTACCATGGCTACTTCTTTGGCTCCAAGTTCCTGGGTCCCCTGCGGGAGCCATCTGAGTCCTTAGGGCAGTAGCCTCATGTACAGATCCTCATCGCCAAACGACTCTGTGGGTGATGGAGATGGTGTGGGGAGGACTGCTGGTGCCTGAGGTGACCTTGGAGGTCATCCTCCAGCAGAGCCTCGCAAGCGGATTCCTGGTTGCAGAGGTTCTGTGGGTAACGGAACCCTCTGCAAGGGTGCTGCAGTGCTGAGACTGGTGATGGGTGTTGCTGCGGCTGGTATCCACGGGCTTCATGCTTGGACCAGTGTCCCAGGGAGGGATATCTGAACGGTAACCCACTGAATTTCTTCTTGCACTGCAGATAGTTGTCATTCCAGTCTTGTGACCCGTTTCTGGTACTGTTTGACCCAGGTCTTGACGTTCCCTTGAAAATAGGCCAGGTGCTGCCACCTGGCCATGTTGGCTTCGTATAGGAAGGCCAGGGTGTTGTTCAGTCAGGCCAGCTACGTGGCTTGGTGGACATGCTGAGGTCCCCTTGCTGGGTTTTCTCGATGATTACTTGCCAGATCCGTTCGGTGAAAGTCTGATAGGTGTTTGCCGCTACGGCTAGCTTGTTTGAGATCCAGGCTTCCATGATACCCTTGTTGGTCTGAATTTGGTTGTATACAAAGCAGGTCCCTTGTGACAGAATCTGGACTGCTCGTTCGATTTCCCAAATTCATTAGTCACATTGGTCAATGGTGTCTCCTCACAGCTTCATCAGCTGTTCCAGGTCTTGTTCGGCCTGATTTTCTTGGTGTATGAGGACTCATACCTAGCTGGCCGGTTTGGGAATTTCCACAATTTCTTCAGTGGCATCTTCCCCATTGGCAATTTGGAGGATCCCCTGCGGTGCCTCCAGACAAAGCATGTTGAAGTCAGATTCTGTCATTATTGCAGGTGACTTGGAAACAAATATAATAGTGTAACACCTGGGTATCGAGTATACAGAGGTGTAGCGTATATTAACAGAGAGTCAGGTTCAATGATTTGGGTTCACAGTGAAATAATCTTTGGTTTGTTCTCAGGGGTGGTTTGTTATAGTGTTCTTTATTCAGATGATGGGCAGAAATGTGGGATTCTTATGCGAACTATATATCGTCAGCATCTGGTCAGATGATTCTCTCCTCACTGGGTTCATTGCCATAGGGCGAGTCTTTGAGTTGTAGCTTTTCACCCTTCAGACGAAGCATCCTACATGGCTGACATGTTCTTGAGCAATACCAGCAATAAGGGCCTCATGCCATGTATGGTCATCACAGTTTATGTAGGCTGTGTGATTCCCTCAGCTTGGTACTCATCGCTTGGGCTGGGTGCATAGGTGGACCCAGTAAGGTAACGTAACAGCCACATCCCGTTGCCATCTGATACGCTCGGACTTATCCTCATAAGACTATTACAGCTTAGAGGGTTAAGTCGACCTTATCTCCTGTCTAGACTCTTGCCGACTTGACTAATACCAGCTTCCCCGCTTATGGCATACAAGATGCAGATATCTTTGTTAACAGCCTCTATGCAGCAGCTACCATTCTCAGATCCCTTAAGTCATTTGTAGCCTATACTGGAGTAGTTCGGTACAATGGGGATATAGGGACTTATTTGTTCTGATGTATATTACCCCCCATCGCCTATACCTATCCAGCTACTTTCCCCTGAAGAGATGTTGAGCCCAGCCGAACTGATATCGGGTCGATTCAACTTGGATGTGCCTGAGGTCTCTTTCAATCATGTGACCTACCATTGTATAGCCCTTTCTTTGTGCTTCTCCCTTGTTCCACCTTTAGGGGTATAACATACTCACAGCAAGAACTCAGCACAGCAAACGACAGAATTACAGTGGTTACGGCAATCGCAAACCATACAGAAGGCCTAGCAATTCACGGCTATGATGCATTTACTGCAAACAAGAAGGACACAAGGAAAGTGACTGCTGGACGAAGCAAGAGGCAGAAAAGCTCAAAGAAGAAAGAAGTTCTCATTAGCAAAAAAATGAAAAGTTGATGTATATTGCTTTTTTTTTACATCTGAGACATAAATTTTAAATTACTTTTCTTGAGGTTTCAGATTAAATAAAAGCAATTATTTTTTCCCCAATCCTTACAGGAGCAAAATATAACTTTGCTCGTACAGGAGTTTATGGGAGCTTATGGGAGCTTATGGGAGCTACGGGAGCTACGGGAGTACTGCGAGAATTCTCAAACATTTTGCTGATGCTCTACGACCCTCTGTACAAACTGCCCAGATGAACTTCAGGGACTGCCTAAGTTAGGTTGTGGTCTATGGCTTATAGCCAATTGTAGGTATATCTTCTGAGTCCCAAAATATTTGGATGGAGCTGTGTGTGCGATTGGTGATGCTGGAGCTGCTATGGCACCCCATACCGGAGCTGCTATCTGTGCTTGATGTTGATAGAGCTGCTATGTACACACTTGGTGATGCTGGAGCTGCTGAGATGCCCTAGACCGAAGCTGCTGTCTACGCTTGATGTTGATGGAGCTGCTGTCCATGCTCGATGTTGATAGAACTGCTGTGTATGCTCAGTGATGCTGTAGGTGCTGTGGTGCCCTATACTGGAGCTGCTGTACACTCTCAATGCTGACAAATAGACAGATTATCCAATGGACCACACTGTGAATTGGCCTGGTATCCAGGGGAAGATTCCGATGAAGCATGTGCAGGTAGTTATAGAGGTTTCTTTCCCTCTCCTTTCTTTCTTTGGTGGATGAACTCTTTCTCCTATGTCCATGGTTTTCCCATCAGGTTTTGTACACGGTTATGAGTTTTAATGAGGCATCCGAGGATACTGGGTTTCACTGTTTTTGTTTCTTTTCTCTGCCACTGTTTGTTGCTATACTGGCGGTTTTGTTTTCTCCTTCGGTCCGGCATTCCTTTCCATCTTCTGTACAAGGGGAAGTGTTAGAATAATGGGTATCTGGCGATGATGGACCTGAGGCAAGATGTCCAGAGATGACAGCTGCCTTAGTCTCTGAGCACCAGCTTGGGAGACAGTCTTCTGTTGTTTCCCCTTGGTGAGAACCTTAGACGCATTGTATATAGAGAGAATATTTTTCCTTCGACGTTGTATCAATCAATCAGTTCAGTATCTTCATTTCTGTCGATCCCTACATTTCACCAGGTTCTACCAAACTGCTTAGCCCCCACAACAACCACACTTGGAAGGCAGATCTCACTGTTTTTCTGAGCTGTGAGAATGACCAGGAAATAGTTCTTGGAAGCGAAGATCCTCCACCCACAAACTCATCGTTTGCAATGAGGGAAAGCCATAAAAATCTACACGATCGTGCCATAATAATGATCTACTCTCCAGTAGAACCCAGCATTCAAGCAATCATCAACCACGCTGACACCCGTGGATGCCTTTGTACGCTCTTCGCATATTGCACAGCTGGGGGGAGGGCTGCTGCACTGAAGGCATGCTGCACCGAAGGCAAGTGCGACTATGATGACAAGGGTGAGTTGTACTGGACAGAGGATGGGAAGGGAGTAAGTTGGGTGAGGGTATGTACTCTGTGGTGATTTTACATTACCACTTTTTTCATGGAAATATTTCTTTTGATTTACAATGAGTTTTGAAAATTTCCTGGAAAAAATATTAGACATAATTACGGCTTCATGAGATATCCCTGAGTGGTTATTTTGTTTGATTGATTTTTGCACCATTTCAATCTTCACCCAGGGACACTTTTGCTGCATCTTCGAATGACACCCAAGGGACGGCCGTTGTTAGTTACAAAATAGAAAATAGAAAATTTGGTAGGTCGATCGGTTCAACCCCCACATGATTTGGTGACCCTTGTCACAATCCAGAGCCAACAATGCACAATCATTTAAGTTTTCTAACCCAGTTCACAGATGATAGACAACAGAGTCATAGCGAATCATCTCCTGTTGTCAAATTTTCATTTGGAGTGTTGGCTGTTGAGGTATTCATCGAAGAGTGGTCATGGTAGTGGTGGTGGTGGTGGTGGTGGGAAATAGTGGATCATTAGTTACAAAAGTCCCAATGAAAAATTTGATGTTTGCAGAAAACTGCACCCACCCATATCTACACACCTATAACATGCCACCATCGCACGACAGCGGATTGGAACCGAATTGGCCAAAATGTGCGCCATAGTCTACATATCTAGACTGAATGCAATGAATGGAAAAAATGCACACTCACCCAACCCCCAGTGTCACATGACGTATACCAAATATTATAAACAACACGTCTCCACATCCCCCCACACACCTACCAGCATCCACCCCTCTCATCAACACCCCCTCCACCACTACATATGACTACTTTACTCAGCTGCCTGCCCTTGCTCACTCCACCATTACAGCTGCTCTATTCTGCTACCACGCCCCAATCATCAGGCCCAATTGGACTATCGACATTGACCGCGATCCCGACAATATCAGGAAAAATAATAATTGCATACAGCTTGTCTGGATGCACCAGACGGTCAATACGTTCTGGACACTACCTTGCTAACCCAAACGCAGCTTCCCAGGGCGCAGGGCATCCGAACGCAGCAACCACAGTGGTGTGAGTTTGGACACAGCATGCCAGGGCACTGAGCGTCAGGATGCAGACGTAGCGGTATATACATTCCGGATGAGGAGTGTCAGGGTATTAACCTTCTGGACGTATGGCATGTCTTCTGGATGTATAGTATCAAGGCAGATGGCATTCGGACGAAGCATGCCACAGCACCACGTGTCCAGATGCAGCTGCCAAGGCGCCATGTATCCCGACGCAGCTGTCAAGGCATAATATGTCCAGACACAGCTGTGAAGGCACAATGCATCCAGATGCAGCTGTCAATGCACCACGTGTCTAGACACAGACAACATAGCATATGCCTTCTGGATGAGAAGTGTCAGGGCATTTTTCCTTCTGGACACAGCACGTGTCTTACTGGTGCAGAGTGTCACGGTGTCACAAACCTGGTGCGACAGGCTCCTTGGCGCCGGCGCTGGTGCCACTCGCACCCTTGTCGCCCTGTGGCTCGTTCTCGTTTCCGCTGCCGCAGCCACGGTCCTCCTCCGCGCTTAGGTGCCTCGACTGATCTCCGCCATATCGCTCCGGTAGCGATATCCCTGACCAATGGCCGGTCCAGACCTCTCTCCTTCGTCTCCATTATGTTACTTGCGTGTCCTTCTCCTGTCATCGTTACGTATGTCGTTTTGTGTTGATTATGCTTGCGCGTCCTTTCTCCTGTCTGCTACGTTTGTTGTCTCCCATTGATGAAGCTTGCACGCCCTGTTCCCTGTTCCTTACCTTTACTGTTTGCGCGTCCTTCCTCCTGTTGCCGCGAGTAGAGTGTTGGCCGCATGGCGGCCGAGTGCGATCATGTGTTTTCCTTGGGCGGGGCGATCGAGTCATGATGTTAGACAGAGGAACTGTGTCAGTCTTGCGGGCAAGCTGTGATTCCACAGAGGGATGGGAAAAGTATAAAAGGAGGAGTGCGGTAGCTAGTCTGGAGATTCTTCTTCACCCAATCTATTATCACTCTCCAAAGACCTACCTCTCTACACCCATAAACCGGCGCTGCGACCAAACACCTGTAAAGACCGACAACGACACGGACGAGGCAGGATACTGCCACAGCGAGGAAGGATACCGCAATGACAAGGGCAAGGCAGGATACTGCCGCAGCGAAGTAGGATACCGCAACGAGACCACGCCGGGCGTGAAGAGATAAGGGCGAGGCAGGATGCCGCCACAGCGAGGAAGGATACCGCAACGACAAGGGCGAGGCAGGATACTGCCGCAGTGAAGTAGGATACCGCAACGAGACCATGCCAGGTGTGAAGAGATAAGGGCTAAGTAGGATACCGCCGCCATGAAGAAGGATACCGCAAAGACGAGGGCGAGGTGGGATACCGCCACAGTGAGGCCGGATACCATCGAAGGCAACGCCGACCCACAGGGAGACTACGCCACCTGTCGAGCAGCATGGACTAGTCAGGCAGGATCTTGACACTAGATTGCGTCTCCAATCGACACCTGACATAGCAAGGAAAAGAGACAGTGGATTCCCAGGACGAGAACTCTGAGGACCCCCTCAATCTTCGCAAATTCAGGGACGTCCCTGACGACCAGCGAGCACCGAGCCCTGTGACCCCAGAACCACGATCCAGACCACAGACACCTGAGTCACCAGAACAGCTCAGAAGAATGATGGAAGGACCCCACCTTTTGACAACAGAAATGTTGCAGACACTCCTAGCGGCACGCGACAGACCACCTCAAACCAGCTACCCAAAGCTCTGAGACCCCGATCCGTTCGAAGGAGAAAAGGCAAAGTTCAAAACGTTCCTGGCCCAGTGCGAGCTGAAATTCAGGATAGAAGGAAAGTGATTAGATGACGATGAAAAGAAAATGGGATTCGCGTCATCCCTACTCCGGGGAGTGGCATGGAATTGGGTGGAAACCTTCCTAAACCAGGACGGAGGAATCAACTTAACATGGGAGGAACTAAAAACTAACAGGAAGCACGCCTTCGGCCAAGTAGACGCCGAAGAAATAGCATTCGAGAAATTCCAGAAAATCCAGCAGGGGAATCAGACTGCAGCAACCTACTGGGCGGAATTTCAGCGAATCAAAGCAGACCTCCCATATGCGGATAACATATGCATTGCATGATTCCGAGATGGATTACACCCCGAAGTAAAAAAACACCTGGTCATGAGTGAAACACCCGCCACAGTTTTGGTAGACTACACCACTGCCGCCATCAAAACAGATAGCCGCCTGTGCAACCTCGGAATCATCAATCGACGGCCTGCTGCCAGCCCAGAAGAGCGCTTCCATGTCCACACAAGGGAACCCCTGAGGGCGCCCCCGGGGGACCCGATGGACCTCGACGCCACTCGACGATTCAAGTTCCCACAGAGAACGCCAAACCGTATCCCCCGACGAACGGACACAGATGAATGTTACACCTGCAGAAAGAAAGGGCATTTCGCGAGGGAATGCCCCCAGTCCAAAAAGGCACGAACTCCATCGAGAAGGCCATATCGAGCCGCAGAAGCCACCTATGAGGAACAGGAAGAAGAACCGAGCACCCAAAACCTCGAACTGTCGGGAAATGACAGCCCTCGGGAATAGACCCTAGCAACAGTCACCCGAGGGAGTAACCAGTTGCGAAAGAAGAAGAAGAACCACCCTACCAAATCCGGACAACCCAATACGACTGAGAAGAAAAAATAATTATCAGAGTAAGGATCCAGGGAACTGACGGCAAGAAATGTACCACCACTGCCCTAGTGGACAGTGGAGCCTCCGAAAACTTCATTGATAGAGCCTACGCCGAGGCCAGCAGAATCCAAATGCAACAAAAAACGACACCAAGACGAGTTCTAATGGTGGATGGAAGTGAGGTCGCCGGTGGGCCGGCGACCCACGACGCCCAAATCCACCTTACCATCAATCATCACGAAGAAGACATCCGATTACACTGCATCACAATCGGAAACACCCCAATCATTCTAGGGCTTCCGTGGCTCAAGCTGCATGACCCAGTTATCGGATGGAAAAATCACACTGTGAAGTTCCATTCTGACCACTGCGCCGAAAGATGCCTACCCAGCTCGCCACGAGCCAACACAGTTCCCGAAGAAAAGGCCACGGAACAATATTATAGGAAGACTCCAGAGGAATGGGAAATTGGAGAAACAGACCCATGGAAAGTATGCCAAACCGTAATCAACAAAATCAAGGAAACCTCAAATACTAGCACAACCCCAATTCCACCGGAATATCACGAGTTCTTCGGAGTATTGACTGAAAAGTAACCTATGGCACATCTGCCCCACCGCACTCAAGACCACCATATCCCGCTGGAGATAGGAAAGAGGCCACCATATGAGCCCCTGCGACCCCTGAACGAAGACAAAATAAAGCCCCTCAGAGAATACCTAGAGATCAATGAAAAAAGAGGATGGATCCGTGCATCCACCTCCCCGGCGGGAGCACCGATACATTTTGTAAAGAAGAAGGATGGCGGACTACGCCTGGGTGTGGATTACTGATAACTGAACGAAATAACGATCAAGGATCGGACGCCGCTGCCACTGATCGGCGAGTCCCTCGATCAACTATCCAGCGCCACCATTTACACCAAACTCGACATCCGAGACGCGTACTACAACCTTCGCATTGCAAAAGGCGACGAGTGAAAAACAGCGTTTCGTACTCGATACGGGCTGTACGAGTATTGTGTCATGCCATTCGGACGCACCAACGCCCAGGCCTCCTTTCAGCGATGGATGAATGAGATCCTAAGCGACTATCTGGACATCTTCAGTGTGGCATACCTGGACGACATTCTGGTCTTCTCACCTGATGAGGAGACATACTGGGAACATGTCCGGGAAGTACTCACATGAGTACGAGACACCGGACTAATGCTGAAAGCGTCCAAATGTGAATTCCACACAAAAGAGACAGAATACCTAGGATACGTCATATCACCACAAGGAATAAGAATGGATGAAGAGAAAATCCGGACAATCAAGGACTGGAAGGAACCGACGAACGTCAAAGGAGTACAGAGTTTCCTGGGCTTTGCCAATTTCTACCGACGGTTTATCAAAGACTACAGCAAGATTACAACGCCTCTATCCTGCCTGACAAGGAAGGAAAAAGTATGGGAATGGGGTGATAGGCAGCAGGAGGCGTTTGAGACGCTCAAAAAAGCAATGATCATGGAACCAATACTGCAGCACTTCGACCCAGAACGGGCTGTTACCATCGAAATGGACGCATCAGACTACGCCATAGGAGCAATCTGCTCACAACCCGATGAGAAGGGGATCCTGCATCCTGTAGCATATTACTCAAGGAAACTCAAGGACCCAGAGCGCAACTACAATATCCACGACAAAGAGCTGCTGGCGATCGTGGACGCACTGCGAAAATGGGACACCTATTGCAAGACAATGGGACCCAAAATCACGATCCTCACTGACCACAAGAACCTGGAATATTGGAAAACGAAGAAAGACCTTAACCTACGGCAAGCCCGGTGGGGCGAACGACTAGCCAACTATGACTTCATGATTAAATACCGACCCGGGAAATTGGCCGGCAAGCCGGACATCCTGTCTAGAGAGTCAGGAGACTCTCCCTGGGAAGGGGATATGAAGCATCGGCAGAACCACGGCCGAATCCTGTTACCCAAGGAAGCTTTCGAGGCACCCTGAATCGATAACCACGCCAAAGTACTCCAAGCCAATACAACAGAAACCATCAGCCTGGAGATAGACAAAGAGCTCCTGAGCGAAATCAGGACACTAAGCGCCGCAGATAAAGAGATCCAAGAAATCCGGAGGAAAAAGGGAAACGGGACCACCCGCGACGGAAAGATCGCGCTAGGGCTATGCGAGGAAAACAGCGGGCTGCTAATGTACAACTGCCTCATATGGATCCCTGACAATGACACCCTGCGACTTCACATATTAAGAGACCACCATGACGCGCATGCCCCGGGACACCCGGGCCGAGCAAGAATCCTGGAACTTGTCAGCTGAAATTTCTACTGGCCAAGACAACGAAAGTACGTCCACAGATACGTCGACCACTGTGACATGTGCCATCGCATCAAGCCAATCCGACACGCGCCATTTGGACTGCTAAAGCCACTCGAACTCCCACACCAGCCATGGGACACAATATCAATGGACTTTATCACCGCGCTGCCAACAAGCAATGGAAAAGACACGTTATGGGTAATAATCGATCGCCTCACAAAAATGGGACACTTCGTCGCCTGCCATGGCACCATGAACCCCGAAGACCTAGCAGACCACTTCCTCCGACAGATAATCAGACCTCACAGACTGCCAAGCAGTATTGTATCAGACAGAGGGTCTCTGTTTACCTCAGACTTTTGGAAACGAGTAACGGGAGCACTCGGGATATCACGCAACCTCCGCACAGCCTTTCACCCACAAACGGACAGACAAACGGAAAGAGCCAATGCCACCCTTGAGCAGTATCTCCGGGCATATTGCAACTACCAGCAGGACGACTGGGAAAGACTGTTGCCAATTGCCGAATTCTGCTACAACAACACACAAACCGGAACCACAAGAATAACACCCTTCTTTGCCAACTATGGATATCACCCTCGTTTTCTACCGGACCTCGGCACCAGGAATGATGAGACACCGGAAGTATCGGAATATGTTGCGGCACTGAGAAGGCTGCATGAAGAACTTCGAGCAGAGATCAAGGAAGCCCAAATGGCTTAAACAGAGTAAACCAACAAAGCACGACATCTGAACCCGGTGCTGAACCCTGGCGACAAGGTCTGGCTACGACGAAAACACATCCGAACGATCCGACCATCGAAAAAACTGGACCACAAACAGATAGGCCCATACAGCATCCTCGAGAAAGTCAGCTCATGAGCATATAAACTAGACCTACCGGCCACTGTCAGGATCCACCCAGTCTTCCACATCAGCCTCCTCGAACCCACAGCCAGCACCGAACCTATCCCAGGACATCACCAACCGCCACCGCCTCCCGTAGTCATCCAAGAACAGCAAGAGTGTGAAGTAGAGAAAGTCCTCGACTCCCAACGCCACCGGAACCAGATCCAGTATCGAGTCAAGTGGACCGGCTTCCACGACCCCGATCGTACCTGGTATCCGGCCCGCAATTTTGAAAACTCACCCGACCTGATCCTCCAATTCCACGGGCAATATCCGGAGAAGCCGGCACCTCAAAACTAGCAGTATGTCTACCACCGCCACTGTCGACACCAATGAAGGCTGGACCTTCCCTGGCCGCAGCCGCACCTCCGAGTTTCCCACCACGACCGAGTCCGACAACGAATCCACCGAACTGCCCACTTGCAATGAAAACCCCAATGACTGGGGCATCGCCGCCGCCACGACCGACGGATGGGACACCCCGCCGGCCGCACCATCACCACCGCTGTCTGCTGTGGGGCAACCATGCACTGATGACCACACCTACCTCCACTGGACGGCCTGCTACGATGACTACTGCAACACCCACCACCAGAGCAAAGACAACAACTACGATCCTCGCCCAAGCCACCGCCGCCGCCGAGCAACAAACTGCAACTGCACGCTCCCGCACCCAAACGAACTACTCGAAGTAACCCGTGAACGACGCCTCAACCCCATCAAGGCATGTGCAGACTGGCACCGAGGGAAGTGTGTCTGCCCGGAGTGCCGGTTCCTCGTGAACATAGAAAACCATCACCTTCGTTGTAGTGCCACAGCCCCACACGCCCCCCTGGCTGATGTCACACCACCACAGGAAGACCAGGAGGCCACTCCGGCTGGGCACACTCCCGACCCTGCCACCGACCCCATCGCGGTGGCAACCATGACCGCTGCACTACAGGATGAACAACTCACCCTCCTGGGAGAAATCGTCACCATGATACATCAAACAACCACCTGGGACGCTCGCCGCAATCATGTCGTACACCGGACGCTCGCGCAGCGGATTAACGAGTTCTACGACGCGGACCAACAGCAACTCCAGCAGATGGCCAACACCCTGGGAGCCATCATCACTGAACAACAGCGAATGAACGAACAACTCCAAGCCCAGCAGCAGGCTAGCCGGCCAGTCTGCATCTACCGCACCCCCATCCGCTGCCAGACCCTGACAACCCGACATGACCTCACCGGAGCTTCGGTCTGGACAGGGAATGTACTGTCACGAACCTGGCGTGACAGACTCCTTGGCGCCGGCGCCGGTGCCACTCTCACCCTTGTCGCCCTGTGGCTCGTACTCGTTTCCGCTGCCGCAGCCACGGTCCTCCTCCGCGCTTAGGTGCCTCGACCGATCTCCGCCATATCGCTCTGGTAGCGATATCCATGACCGCTGGCCGGTCTAGACCTCTCTCCTTCGTCTCCGTTATGTTACTTGCATGTCCTTCTCCTGTCATCGTTACCTATGTCATTTCTGTTGATTATGCTTGCGCGTCCTTTCTTGTGTCTGCTACGTTCGTTGTCTCCCGTTGATGAAGCTTGCACGCCCTGTTCCCTGTTCCTTACCTTTACTGCTTGCGCGTCCTTTCTCCTGTTGCCGCGAGTAGAGTGTTGGCCGTGCGGCGGCCGAGTGCGATCATGTGTTTTCCTTGGGCACGGCGATCGAGTCATGATGTTAGATGGAGGAACTGTATCAGTCTAGCGGGCAAGGTGTGATTCCACAGAGGGATGGGAAAAGTATAAAAGGAGGAGCGCGGTAGCTAGTCTGGAGATTCTTCTTCACGCAATCTATTATCTCTCTCCACAGACCTACCTCTCTACACCTGTAAACTGGTGCTGCGACCAAACACCTGTAAAGACCGACAACGACTAGGGCGAGGCAGGATACCGCCACAGCGAGGAAGGATACCGCAATGACAAGGGTGAGGCAGGATACCGCCGCAGTGAAGTAGGATACCGCAACGAGACCACGCCGGGCTTGAAGAGATAAGGGCGAGGCAGGATACCGCCACAGCGAGGAAGGATACCGCAATGACAAGGGCGAGGCAGGATACTGTTGGAATTGCTTCTCGCCACTCCGGCGTGGCGCGCCAACGGAATCGACACCACAGCAACAGCAACGGCAGCAACGCCATAGCAACGGCGATGGCAGCAACGCGGGGAGCAACACCATGGCAACGGCAATAGCAGCGGGGACCCTGGTGACGACGGCTTGGCATTCTTCCATAGCAGTGTCTTTCGCATTCTTTCTTCTGTACTCTTACATACTTCTACACAGCAATAGAAAAGTACTGAACACACCTAGTTGAGCCGTTCCATCAAACTTCAACGATCAAATCATCTCATTCTGTCCCTCTCTCTTTCTCTCTCTCTCTCTGCGTATTTGTGAAGACTCCCAAAAGGGTGAACGGTGATTGGGCAATCTTCAACAGGTTATGAGTCCGGAGCTGTAACCGCTCCGAATACCTAGATACAAACCTCACCCGATCACCTTCTGAATCGTCATACTCTCGCGCGATAAATAGCTCCTCAGGAGCCAGTGATAAACGCGGGGGCCGGCGATTCCGAGGCCCTTTTCTCTACGTCTCACTTAGACAATCTCTTCTCGAAATCAAGCGCTAACCATCTCAGCGATAGAAAATCCGTGATTATCGACAAGCATTTCCTTCCTCGCACTTCGATACGATTCTCACCATGAGTGAAGAATCATTCAAACACCCGCTTGGCAACATCCGCCTTCTGGATCGTACCAACTACGCAGTCTGGAAAGAAGACTGTATGAAGGTCCTACAAGGAATAATGGCCTGGGACATCGTGATGGAAAGGGAAGAAGAACCGCAAGATCCGGGAAGACCCGACGATTTCACCAGAAACGCGGTCCTGGCGCGGAAGGCGTATAAGGACTACAAGCAATGGAAACTGCAGGCCTTGGCCATCATCTATGGTTCCTGTACCAATGCTGTCAAGGTGTACATCAAAGGCATGGACGATCCCGTTAAGGCGTGGAACGAGCTCGAGGCACGCACAAACACTGCCAACTCCTCCGTCGGAAGAATGTTGCTCTTTCAGAAATTTAGCACTCTTCGTCCCACTCCTGGACAGCCGCTCAATGCCTACTTCGCCGAACTGCTTGACATCACCACTGAGCTCGCTGGCTCGGAAGAAGCAGTCTCCGACGTGGTCCTCAAGAATCACATCTACACGACTCTTCCTCTTGCCTATGCAGTCACGATCGAGATCCTTCAATCTCGCGCAAGAGTTACGGTTCAAGAAGTGATGGATACACTCAACGAATGCGAGACGAATCGATCGATGACAACCAAACCTTATGCGGTCTCCGAGGCACTCTACACCCAACAAGGAGGAAGAGGAGGACGAGGTGGCTACCAGGGACGATACCAGGGGAATGAGCGCTCTCCAAGGGGGTGGTGTGATTGGTGTAAAACCAGCACCCACACTACTGCCAACTGCTGGAGCAAGAAGAACAAACGAGCTCGAGACCAGAATGACTGCTACTATTGCGGAGAAGAAGGACATATGAAGAATGACTGCCCTGCTAGAAGGAAAGGACAGGCCGTACGAAACAGCAAAGGAAACGGACGCGACAGACGCGAAGGAAACGGACGCGACAGACACGAAGGAAACGGACGCGACGGACGCGAAGGAAACGGACGCGACGGACACGAAGGAAACGGACGCACTCACAATACCTGTGGTAACCAGCAATGACTTGCGGGGTCTACCTCCCTCAGCTCGGAGGTAATGGTGGCGTCATATCGATCGGCAATAACAACAAGGACCTGGGTAATCGATTCCAGAGCATCTCACAATTACGGCAACAATCTTCGAGATTTCCGGAAGAACTCAGTTAAGGAAACGAATATGATCATCAAGTTGGGAGATGATCATCAAGTACAAGCAAAGAAGAAAGGAACTGTACGTCTGGGAGGAGTGGACATTGAGGCGTTCTTCGTTCCTGAATTCCGAATATCTCTCCTGTCAGTAGGACAACTCGACTCACATGGATACACAACAACATTCCGATCAGGGATATGCTCGATTGCCGATGCAAAAGGACAAAAAGTTCTTGGCGCCAACCTTGAAGACGGCCTATACATACTATTAATGGATGGATCAGCACACATCTCCGAAATAAAGATGCTGCAAACAGTTTCACATTCTCACTCAATAAATATGTGGCATCGACGGCTCGCACACCTTAATCATCAGAACTTGAGACGACTACTGGAATCCTCAGGCGAGCGCCTTACGGACACGGAGGTCGAGTCGGTGACGAACCCTATGGACGTCGAGTCGGTGACGGATCCTATAGATGTCGAGCCGGTGACAGATCGCATGGACACGAGTCCTCGCTGGGAAACACCTGGATTGTGTTGGACATGTGTTCATGCGAAGCAACAACAACATATTGTATGTGCTAAGGCACCCCGGTCCTCAATGCCGTTTGCACTTGTGCACTCAGATCTCTGTGGGCCTATGAAGCACAGTATCGGAGGCGCCCAATATTACATCATCTATATTGATGACTGTACGAGATACACTGAGGTGTACTTTCTGATCACAAAAACCATGGAAGAAATATCGGCCAAGTTTCAACATTATCAAGCCTGGATGGAAACACAGGAATTCCACATCAAACGTTTCCAAAGCAACAATGGATCCGGAGAATACAACAACTCGATATTTCTACGCTTACTGGGAGAAAAAGGAATTACGTTTGAACCCTCCCCCCCGTACACCCAAGACAAAAACGGAACGGCCGAGCAGATGATCCGGACACTCAATGCGAAGGCACGAAGTATGATGTTGGATGCAAACGTGGCAATAATATTTTGGCCGGAAGCCATCAGGATGGCATGCTACCTGCATCGAAGGTCACCTACATCGAGTCTGACGGACAACCGGTCACCATACGAAGCATTGTATGGCACCATTCCAAAAATCGGACACTTAAGACGATTTGGATGCCGAGTATACAAACATATTCCACCTGCTCAGAGAACGGAGAAGAAATTCGGAAACCGCTCCAGTATGTGCATGATGCTGGGATATGTTCATAATACCATGAAAATCTGAAGAATTTGGGATTTCAAATCGGGAAAAACCGGACGAGCAGTGGAATGCTCAAGTGTAGTGTTTGACGAAGAAGAAAATGCACACACAGAAGAGCAGACGGAAGCCAGTGGGTTTCCAGACACCACCGAAGAAGCGCAGACCAAAGAAGCGCAGACCAATGAAGCGCAGACAGACGAAGCGCCGCCGGACGAGATCCATGAAATGAATGACGCATACGGTCTAGAGAATACCAGTAAGTAACAAGTTTCCGATTTCTTTCGTCATGCAGTGAAATCACTCTATGAGCGGCTGGGCGATATGTGTTATACCTGCCGAATTCAGCAAATGCTGGGCAGAAGACTGCTGAATTCAGCAAATGCTGGGCAGTGTGCCGAATTCAGCGAATTTGCAGGGCAGATACCTGCTGAATTCAGCGAATGCTGGGCAGAAGACTGCTGAATTCAGCGAATGCTGGGCAGTGTGCCGAATTCAGCGAATATGCTCAATGAGCTGCTGGGCATTACCTGCTGAATTCAGCGCATGCTGGGCAGAAGTCGAGAATATCTCGTGGAAAAGCGATAGCTGGTGACGTTGATTCCATATGATTGAGAACAAGACTGATAAAAATGGCAGACAAGAATGAATATGTCTCTGCACGGACGCGCAGCAAGGCACGCCTTGAAACCAATAAAGCGATTATGAGCAAGGCTCACGAAGAAGGGGGTGATGTGACGTCTTCGGAACACCTTGCCTCTGCCTTCCTGCTGCTTGGGATCACCGACACATCGGAAGACGAAGCCGAAATCGAACCAATCATCGAGCCCGATACCGTCGAGTCTGCTACCAATAAGTCTCTAGACAATGAGAGCGAACCACTCACGTACAAAGCTGCATTACGAAGTCCGCAAGCAAGACAATGGAAGGAAGCCATGCGCCAGGAATGGCAGGCATTGGTTGAGAATCACACGTTCGATATTGTGGAAAAGGGTAATGCAGTCCAGACACCAATGACTGACAGGACAGTAGAAGAGCCTATTGGATGCAAGTGGATCTACAAGAGGAAGATTAATCCGGACGGATCCACTTGGTACAAAGCACGACTAGTCATCAAGGCCTACGAACAAAAGGAAGGTATCGATTACGAGGAAACCTATGCACCCGTATCGAAAATGGCAACAGTCCGATTGATACTGGCACTGGCCGTTCAGTATAGCTGGGACGTCGATCATATGGACGTGGTGATGGCCTTCCTAAATCCAAGGATTGACCGAGACAACATCTACATGGAAATGCCACTTGGAATTGACTGGCTCGTGTCGAACAGAAGCGCGTTGAACGGAAGCGCATCGAACTGAAGCATATTTATCCTCCGGAAGGCACTCTACGGACTGAAACAGGCGCCCAGACTTTGGTAAGAGGATATCGATGGATACTTGCAATCCATAGGATTCCGACAATCAGCGGAAGATCCAAACCTGTACCTTCAACAAGGAGTCCTTCTAGTACTATACGTAGACGATCTGCTCATTGCGCACAACGGTGCAGAAGGACCGGGACATCGGATCAAGCAGTTGCTACAAAAGAAGTACAAAATGTGCGACTTGGGTGTGGCAAAGCGGTTGCGAGGAATCGAGATCGAGAGGACCAAAGATGGAGGATTCAGTATTTGTCAACGAGGTTACATCAACACAATCATACGACGATTCGGACTGATGGATGCAAAACCAGCTAAGTGTCCACTTGATCCTCAGACAGACCTGGCTAACTCCCACTGTGAGGACAAACCGGCAAACCGCAAAGAGTATCTGTCAATGGTTGGATCACTCATGTATGCGGCACTTGGAAGTCGACCGGATATCGCCTTCAGCGTTACCGTTCTCAGCCGGTACAATGTTCAACCGCTTGAAATGCATCAGGAAAAAAAAAAATTGCGTCCTTAGCGTCCGGACACACTAGACGCTCTGCACGTTTCAGACGCAACCTGCTTAACTCGGATGCAGATCGCCACAGCACCGTGCGTCCAGACACAGTACGCCATGGCATTTGCTTACCGGACGGAGCGTGGCAGGGTATTTTCGTTCTGGACGCACGGTGTCAGGGCATTTTCCTTCTGGACACAGCCGTGTCAGGGCATTTTCCTTCTGGACGCAGCCGTGTCAGGGCATTTTCCTTCTGGACGCAGCCGTGTCAGGGCATTTTCCTTCTGGACGCAGCCGTGTCAGGGCAAATGGCATCCAGACGATGCGTGTCATGGCACCGTGGTTACGCTGGCTGTCAAGGCACGGAACATCGCAGCAAATACTCGCGTTGCATTCACAAACACGCAGCGGGTTCCAGGCATAGTGACTCAGTCCAGTTCTATTCTCTATATCTAATGTACATCTATATATGCTACTACCACACTTCGCGTTTCCAGCACAAGCACCCAGCGTCACATCCATCGCCGCTGTTTTTGACGCGCGTAGCATTGCTGAGTGTCGGAAACAAAGGAAAGTTGGCAAATACGACACGACGCGATGAGCCCGACGCGATGAGCCCGACGCGATGAGCACGACGCGATGAACACGACGCGATGAGCACGACGCGATGAGCACGACGCGATGAGCACGACGACTATGAGGAGGATGGCAATGAGGACGCCGGCGGCGTGGACGATAGCGAGTAGGACACGGCGAGTATGAGAGCGAGTAAGACGTGACGAGTATGGGAGCGAGTAGGACGCGACGAGTATGAGAGCGAGTAGGACGCGGCGAGGACGATAGCGAGTAAGACGCGGCGAGGACGATAGCGAGTACGACGCGGCGAGTATGATGGCGAGCTTTATGGCATGGTTAGCACAGCTCTCAGAGTGACAGAGACACCGGGAAGTTGTAGAATACACAGTGACGAGTCGATGTCAATGAGGGTGCCGGCGGCGAGGACGATAGCTAGTAGGAGGCGGCGAGCACGATGGCGAGCTTTGTGGCATGGTTAGCACAGCTCTCCGAGTGACAGGAACAGCGGTGGGAGCTGGTACAATATGATGTGACGAGTATAATGTCGTTGAGGAAGATGTCGATGTGTTTGATGGCAGTGAGGAATGGCGGCGAGTAACGTAGCAAGAATGGCGCGACGAGTAAGATGTTGATGAGGAAAATGTCGATGAGGAAAATGTTGACGAATAAGATATCATTAATTTGATGGCGGCGAGTATGATGGCAATGCGAAGGACGACGACGAGTATTTAGGATGAGGTGAAAGGAGAAGAAAAAAGGGGTCTAGGAGCGATGAGGACGCCGAACCTTACGCAAGCGCAAGTGTTGGTAATGGCTTGGCGCTTTGCATTGACATCATACACACCGCGTCCTACTCGCTATCTATCGTTCTCGCTGCCAGCAATCTCATTGACATCGTACTCCTCACCTCGTATTGTACCACTCCCCGCTGCTGTTCCTGTCACTCGGAGAGCTGTGCTAACCATGCCACAAAGCTCGCCATCGTGCTCGCCGCCTCCTACTAGCTATCGTCCTCGCCGCCGGCACCCTCATTGACATCGACTCGTCACTGTGTATTCTACAACTTCCTGGTGTCTCTGTCACTCTGAGAGCTGTGCTAACCATGCCATAAAGCTCGCCATCATACTCGCCGCGTCCTACTCGCTATCGTCCTCGCCACGTCTTACTCGCTATCGTCCTCACCGCGTCCTACTCGCTATCGTCCTCGCCGCGTCTTACTCGCTATCGTCCTCGCCGCATCCTACTCGCTCCCATACTCGTCACGTCTTACTCGCTCTCATACTCGCCACGTCCTACTCGCTATCGTCCACGCCGCTGGCGTCCTCATTGCCATCCTCCTCATAGTCGTCGTGCTCATCGCGTTATGCTCATCGCGTCGTGCTTATCGCGTCGTGCTTATCGCGTCGTGCTCATCGCGTCGTGCTCATCGTGTCGGGCTCATCGCGTCGTGTTGTATTTGCCAACTTTCCTTCGTTTCCGACACTCAGAGCAATGCTACGCGCGTCAAAAACAGCGGCGATGGATGTGATGCTGGGTGCTTGTGCTGGAAACGCGAAGTGTGGTAGTAGCATATATAGATGTACATTAGATATAAAGAATAGAACTGGACTGAGTCACTATGCCTGGAACCCGCTGCGTGTTTGTGAATGCGACGTGAGTATTTGCTGCGATGTTCCGTGCCTTGACAGCCAGCATAACCACGGTGCCATGACACGCGTCGTCCGGATGCCATTTGCCCTGACATGGCTGCGTCCAGAAGGAAAATGCCCTGACACGGCTGCGTCCAGAAGGAAAATGCCCTGACACGGCTATGTCCAGAAGGAAAATGCCCTGACACGGCTGTGTCCCGAAGGAAAATGCCCTGACACCGTGCGTCCAGAAGGAAAATGCCCTGACACCATGCGTCTAGAACGAAAATGCCCTGCCACGCTCCGTCCGGTAAGCAGATGCCGTGGCGAGCTGCGTCCGAATTCACATTGCCTGTGCGTTTTGCGTTGGGAGCGGTATGTGCGCTGCCAGGGTGCGTCCAGAGCGTCCCAAGCGCCTGGTGCGTCAGGACGCAGCCTGTGCGTCCGTACGCACATTTTTTTTCCTGATGTGCACGCAACGGCGGCGAAGAGAGTACTCCGATACCTGAAGACTACTGCCGGATTTCGGATTCATTACCGACTGCTCCCGAATCCTATCACCATTGTCGGATACACCGATTCCGACTGGGCAGGGAATCTCACAACTCGGAAATCTGTCGGCGGATGCGTATTCGGACTCGGGAACACCAATGTCAACAACGAGCTTGTCATATCTGGCTTGATTCATTGGCAGTCCAAGTCTCAGAGCGTCGTGGCACTTTCAACGCTTCAGGCCGAATATATCGCCTGCTCGCACGCCACCCGGGAAAGCCTCTGGCTCAGGCGCATGATGAAGGAGGGTGCAGGAGGAATGGCAGTAAAGATTGTTGATGGGCTGGTACCGATCGGATGCGACAACCAAGGCGCCATCAAATTGATCACCTCGGGAGTCATACGGCAAAAGTCAAAACACATTGATGTAAAATATCATCATGTTCACGATGAACAGGTGAAAGGCGCAGTTAAGTTCCACTACGTTACATCTGAGTCTAATCCTACCGATCTGCTGACAAAACCTCTTGCGATTCCCCGACACGAACAACTATTGCAACTCATAGGACTCACTCCACTCGTCTCCCACGATTCCACGAAGGAGAACCCGAATACGATGAATGAGGATGATCTTGAAAAGGAAAAAGGGGGGTGCGGTTCTTTGGTGAAGAAAAGGGGGTGTGGTTCTTTGGCGAGGAAAAGGGGGTGCGGGCGATGAGGAGTTGGAAAAGGAAAGAAGGTTTCTTTTGTTGAGTATGTTCTTGCATCCTGTCGGCAAGCGTGAGTCGGCACTCTTTTTCCTACTAGCACGTGTTTTTCCCCACGAGTTTTTCACTGCAGAGGTTTTAATGAGGTCGACGAGGATTTAATGGGAATGGTTTTGTTTTCTTTTTGTTTCTGATTTGGTGGATTTCTGTTTGGTACGGAGCACGAGAAGAGGGGGTGTGTTGGAATTGCTTCTCGCCACTCCGGCGTGGCGCGCCGACGGAAGCGACACCACAGCAACGGAGACGGTAGCAATGCTATAGCAACGGCGATGGCAGCAACGCGGGGAGCAACACCATGGCAACGGCAATAGCAGCGGGGACCCTGGTGACGACGGCTTGGCATTCTTCCATAGCAGCGTCTTTCGCATTCTTTCTTCTGTACTCTTACATACTTCTACACAGCAATAGAAAAGTACTGAACACACCTAGTTGAGCCGTTCCATCAAACTTCAATGATCAAATCATCTCATTCTGTCCCTCTCTCTTTCTCTCTCTCTCTCTGCGTATTTGTGAAGACTCCCAAAAGGGTGAACGGTGATCGGGCAATCTTCAACAGATACCGCCGCAGCGAAGTAGGATTCCGTAACGAGACCACGCCGGGCATGAAGAGATAAGGGCGAAGTAGGATACCGCCGCCACGAAGTAGGATACCGCAAAGACGAGGGCAAGGTGGGATACCGCCACAGCGAGGCCGGATACCATCGAAGGCAATGCCGACCCACAGGGAGACTACGCCACCTGTCGAGCAGCATGGACTAGTTAGGCAGGATCTTGACACACGGCAATTTTCTTCCAGACTGAGCAGGTCAAGGTAAATGTCAGAACGATGCTTACGATGGCGGTGTAGAAGGATGATTCCAGACGTCGCAGATGCCACTCGGAGCGCACTGACTAGCGTGAGGGGCATGGCACACACCACCCCTAGCATGGCACCTAGAGTCTGTATGTGTACGCGTAGCACAGTTTGGTTCTTGGTACGGGCTTGCCCTTAGGGCTTAGTGTAGAACAGTCATAGACTAGCACTAGTAGCAGACCCCTCGCTAAGAGGTTGCCGCTCCTCTTCTTGGAATGGATCATGCTTCTTGTTACCCCTCAACTGGTAGCAATACTTTTTTATCGATTCATTTAATTTCCCTGCCCTGCATATTAAGTGGAGAGCGCTCTTCTTTACTTTTGGCTCTGCAGTATAAGCAGTAAGCTCAACACACAAGAGACATTTCCATGGCACGGGCAAAGCAGGGAAACAGAAGCAACGAGAAACAGAACAATCAATGGAAAGCGGAATGGAGAACGATCGATCGACACCAGGGAAGAAGAGAGGGGGCAAGTAACAGGAAGTAGAGGCTCTTGTGTCAAAAGTAGCTGCACCAGGCAGCAAGCAGTAAGCATAGGGGCTGGAATTCGGGGCCCGCTCTCTTACGTCTCTCTTTAAACGTGTCAAGTGGTGACAGTAGCTAACCAGATTGACCAAGTTAGAAGTAATGGCAATCCAACCTATGACCTGGCCAGAGCCAAACGTCCTATTTGAATAGATTGTAGAAGCAGACGTAGAACGGAACCAAAATGCTGCTGTTATAGCAGTTACTGGAATGGCAACAAGCAACACCTATGCCAAGTGGTATAAGATACACCAGGGGGTATCATTATGGATCCACGAACTCGAAAAGGAGGTCGACGAAATGAAAAATGACAAGGGAAGGCCTCCAGCCCTGAAGAACAGTACCAAACAACTTGAGAAAGAGCTCCAGGCAGCCAGATCAGACCCCATTTGTATCGTAGACCTCGAACACCAACTGCTCGAATCGTAAGCAGAAGCCATAGAAGTGTTGGAGCACCTTCTGAAGGTGGAAAAGAAAGCAAATAAAGTGCAGCTGCAGGTGACGGAGTGGAAGGAGCGGTGTGACAGATTGATCGACAATAGTGACACCCAGCTCGACAGCAGAATGTGAGCTAGTGCTGGTGGGCAGCAGGCATTGGTGGTCCAGAAGGTTAGGCCACTTGAACCCACGAGGTTCGATGGGGTTCAGGACCTGGAGATTGTCACCCGATTCCTTGACAAGGTGGAGCATTACGTCCGCCAAGGAGGAGCCATCTGCATGAAAGCTTTACAGGTCAACCTGCATATCGATACTGTGTGGCAGTTCCTAACAACACGAGCATTCAACTGGTTTGAGAATGCCATGACGAAGTTGGGGGTTAACTCTATTCCCCTGGACAACTATGAGTACGGAATAACCTGGAAAAATATCAGGGAAGCATTCAAAAAGCAGTATATTCCAGAGTTGGCAGTATCAGTAATTCGTAAGGAATGGCACTCCTTGAAGTTCAATCGAGCCCAGGTGTTGAAGTTCCACTGATGGGCCCTCGAATTGATCACCATCCTTGGGGGATCTCTGACAATCACGTGTGAGAATACACTATGGGAGGAGTACCTGCAGCAGCTAACGGAAGCCACTGCCAACAACATATCGCAGCAGGCTCGCCTCATGAACGTCCTCATGAACCAGCAGCTCGCACTTTCAGGCATGATGGACATTGTGGCGGAATGAGTGCTACATTTCTTCTTCCAGGTCCCGACTATGTTGACCGCCCCCACCACAGCCACCACCGAATACCTCTCCGAACCAATTGACCTCAGTAATATGGAGATGGAGAAGCTGTATGCAGTGGAAGAAAAGGTTCAGTGCCACCACTGTCAAGGTTTCGGACACATTGCCTGGCAATGTGGAGGTCCAAATACCAGTATTAGGACGACCACCTGGAAGCCCCGAGGTACAGACAGCCGACAACAATAATTGCAGCGCGAACCTCAGCAACATGAGCTGTCGCGCAATGGGACCTCAGTGATGACCCAGAGCAAACAGCCAAATCACCGGAAGACGCAGCCGACATGATGATGGCGTTCGCCTCTGAAATGTGTCAACTCTGTCAATGGTGCCGAAATGGAAACAGACTCATACTTTGAAGTAGGATGGACTGAGGACTTGCCCTTGGAGGAAGAGGAGAAAGGCCTGGGAGAAGTCAAGTTAGGACTTGGAAGCAATGGCGCAAAGTATGGGAGTCAAGAAATGGAGGCAGGAAAAGGGAGCCAGTAAGGGTGATGAAGTGTTCCCTTACTAAAAAAGAGCGAGAGGCAGCAAAACTGCATTTGACAGACCTGAATGTTAAAGACAATAATAATAGGAAAAGTGACTTATTATGGTTCTATGCAAAATTTGAAACCTCCTGCTCCAAAACCCACTCAGCCTACACACTAATAGACCCCAGCGCATCACATTGCTACATCGACACGACCTATGCCAAACAGCTAAACCTACCATTTCAATATGCAGGATGCATGTGAATAATAACCGCTGGACCAAAGCACCCGCCCAAAGACAGATATCAGGTCTGGCTGAAGAGACGAATACGGCGAATCATCAGAAAGCACGTAGATATCTCATCATGGTTCACAGTATTCGACTTAAAAGGGGCATACAATATTATTATTGGCAAGAATTGGCACTCAAGAACACGCAACTTAGTGGACTCGAATAACATGCTACATCTCCTGGATGCTTCCTGGTTGCTCTTGAAGGACAGTCGACTGGCATTCATATCTAAACTTGTGTTAAAAGGGCTTTGACCACACCAAGGCCGCTATTGAGAACTCCACAACCACTGTACAGCAGTAGCCCAAGCAGTATCGATCAATGTAACTCAGCAAACGAGACAAGACAGGTCATATCTATATCCAGTGGTGATAGAATCTTCATGATCGATATCCATTAACGATCTGAGGTGGGTGAGGAATTTGGGGAAGATAACCCTGTGTTTTCTGCAGACCTAGCAAAGTGGAAAGCTTAAATTCGGTGGAATTTCGACAACCTCTTTCAGCCATCAAAGGGTATCTCGGCACCAGCGGAGTACGACTTCCTCATCCATACTGATCTGACAGCAAAGATTCCACACCGTCAGCCATACTGTATGACACAAGTTGAAAGGAGCCAGTTCGAAATACATATTAAAAAGCTGCTTGCAAACGGATAGGTAACCGACTCCCACTCAGTTTACGCAGCTCTGATAATCTTCGTGAAAAAACCAGATGCTATGCTCCGAATGTGCGTAGATTACCATGGACTGAACGAGATAATGTCGAAAGACTGATATCCATTACTGTACATTGTGGACCTATTGGACAAACTTCACGGAGCGTGAGTCTTCATCAAGTTGGACCTGGCAAGCAGATATCAGCAAGTACGGGTTCATATGGACGACTGCCACAAGACAGCATTTATAGCACCAGATAGCATTTACGAATACAAGGTTATCCTGTTCTGTAATACTGGGACATCCAGTCAATGTCGGAGTGATGGTAATATCGAACTAGTCAGGTTTCTCAATAGTCACGAGGGAGATGGGGTGTGTGCGGTCTTCACCAGTGTTGAATTATTATACAAGAATAACTTTCCCAATGACCCTCCTTCCAAGTTCGCCCACCATTAGGGGATTCATAGCGAATAATCTAAGGGGTTTGGTTCGATATCTGCGGCGCCCGCTGGCTGCAGCTTGAGCGCCGGATTGCACGCGGTTCCGCAGCAACGGCTTACTTGATTGATCACTTGTGGCGCTTCGGTAGATCGTTCGGATTGAGACGGGCCTGGCATCTTGCCCGACGGCTCGCTTGTGTCGCTTCGGTGGGTGGTTTGAGGCGGGCCTGGCAGCTTGCCTGACGGCTCGCTCGTGTATCGCTTCGGTGGATGGTTTGATTCAAGACGGGCCCATCGTCTTGCCCGATGGCTCGCTCGCAGTCCTTCTGCAGATCGTCTACCACTTCGGCGATTACTAAACGGCTTGCATGACAACTGCCTCACGGGTAGGATAAGGTAAGGAATATGTTCACACACCAGTTCCACCTGGGTACAGGCCGGAGCCCGAAGCTACTCGTCCTGGTCGGTCTGACGACAAGACTGGCAGTAGTGCTAGTAGCCCCGTAACTGTTGGAATATAGGGATCGATAGAGATGAAGATAGTGAACTGATTTATTGATACAACGTCGAAGGAAAAACATTCTCTCTATGTACAACGCGCCTGAGGGAATCGCCAAGGGGAAAGGACGGAACACTGTCTCCCAAGCCGGTGCTCAGAGACTAAGGCTGCTGTCATCTCCGGACATGTTCCCTCTGGTCCATCATCTCCGGACGCCCATTATTCTGACACTTCCCCTCATACAGAAGATGCAAAGGAACACAGGAGAGAAGGAGAAAACGAAACCACCAGTATAGCAACAAACAGTTGCAGAGAAAAGAAACAAAAACAGTGGAACCCAGTATCCTCGGATGCGTCGTTAAAACTCATAACCGTGTAAAAAAAACCTCATGGGAAAACCACGGACATAGGAGAAAGAGTGCATCCACCAAAGAGAGAAAGAAGAGGGAAAGAAACCTGTTTAACCACCCACGATGTGCTTCCCCTGGATACCAGGCCGATTCCCAGGCCGATCCGTTGGATAATCCGTCAATCGTTAGCAAGGAGCACGCACAGCAGCTCCACCAAGTGTGTACGATGGCCACAACAGGCATGCACAGCAGCTCCACCGAGTGCGTACGACGGCCACAATAGGCGCGAACAGCAGCTCCACTGAGCGTGTACGACGGCAACAACAATATCTGTCGCGTACAGCAGCTCCACCAAGCGCGTACGACGGCAACAACAGACGCGCACAGCAGCTCGACCGAGCGCGTACAATGGCAACAACAATATCAGGCACGCGCAGCAGCTCCACCGAGCGCGTAGGACGGCAACAACAGGCGCACACAGCAGCTTGACTGAGCGCTTATGACGGCCACAGCAATAGGCACACACAGAAGCTCCACCGAGTGCGTACAACGGCCACAACAATAGGCGCACAGAGCAGCTCCACCGAGCGCATATGACGGCCACAGCAATAGACGCGCACAGCAGCTCCACCGAGAGCGTACGACGGCCACAACAATAGGCGTGCACAGCAGCTCCACTGAGTGCGTATGACGGCCACAAAAATAGGCGTGCACAGCAGCTCCACGGAGCGTGTACAACAGCCAGAACAATATCAAGCGGACACAGTAGCTTCGAGTAATGATTCGACCGGAGATCATGAACGTAGAGTCGTATTTCTGGTGAGGGAATTCACAGACGCAGGGTGCAGAATGATTCCGTTCGCGAGTGGACTTTGGATGACGGCTCGAATCGTAGGTTCGTAGGATATGTAGATTATCGAAGCTACGCTGTCGGTGCACCGATTGTAGTCATGGTCGTCGGCGACAATGTTGAACGATCGTGGTACGGCTCGAAAAGAAAGTGGCAAATGATGGTGGTATCCGAGATCGCTTTTTTGGTTCCCCCCAATTCCTGGCGAACGGCGAGTCGGCTTGGGATCTATTCAACGACCGAATATCGTGAAGGCAGAGTTGTATTCCTGGCAAAGGAATCCTCAGACACGGGCTGCAGAATCGATTTCATTCGCGGTAGGACAGCGGATGACGGTTCGAATCCTGGGTTCAACCGATAGGTAGATCATCAGGGCAGCGTGGTAGTTGTGCCGATTCTAGTCACGGCCCTAGGCAGCAGTGTCAGAGTTCGACAAAATTTCTTTGCGGATAACAATCTTGGAGGCACTCTCAGTGGATAGGGAATGATCGCATGTCGTTCTCCACGAGCGGTAGTTATGGTGTTGTGTAGGTCGCCGACTGCGGGATGTGTTGTTGGCATTGTCGTCGCGACACGACACGGCTCAAACGGTTGAGGCTTAAAGACAAGAGTGCAGGGATGAGATGCAGAAGCGAGGCGCGAGGTGCAGGTATGGCAGGTGCGATTATCGATGGGTAGCGGATTGGCAGAGCATTCAATCCGGGCTTATAACCTGTTGGAATATAGGGATCGATAGAGATGAAGATAGTGAACTGATTTATTGATACAACGTCGAAGGAAAAACATTCTCTCTATGTACAATGCGCCTGAGGGAATCGCCAAGGGGAAAGGATGGAAGACTGTCTCCCGAGCCGGTGCTCGGAGACTAAGGCTGCTGTTATCTCCGGACATGTTGCCTCTGGTCCATCATCTCGGGACGCCGTCTCCGGTCCATCATCTCCGGACGCCCCTTATTCTGACAGTAACTATCTCTCCATGAGCATCATTACGTGGCCCCATAGGGTTCAGGGAGATCTCGGACGTAGCGGCACAAATTCCCCCCTACAGTTGCCCCCCTTGCTGCCGGCTCCGGGTCGGTAGTGGTGCTAGCAGCTACACAACTATCTCTCCATGAGCATCATTACGTGGCCCCGTAGGGTTCAGGAAGAACCCGGGCGTAGCCGGTCGAACTCCCCCCTACAGTTGCCCCCCTTGCTACCGATTCCGGATCTTATCCCTTCTGCCTAGACTCTCGAGCCCCTTACGTATCCTTCTGTCTCCTTCCCGATCAAATCTCATCCCGTTTGTGGCACTTAGGCGTATCTGCACTTTGGTGGATCATACGGTTCAGCGGCTCGAGATGGATTGCTTGACTGATTGATCAACAGGTTGCTTGACAACTGCCTCACGGGTAAGATATGGTAAAGAATACGCTCAGACATCAGACCCTCCTGGGTGTGGGCCAGAGCCCAAAGCTACTTGTCCTAGTCGGTCTAACGATAAGAGGAGATGAGGGTTTCGTTTGCTTGCCGTATGAGGGCCATACAGACATACGGGGTGTGCAGGTTGAGAGCTGTGATGGGGCTACCTCTTCGATCATGGTGGAGGAGGGCCCTCTAATCTTAGAGGCGTGGTGCCTTTAGCTCTACCTAGTCCCACTCGTTTGCACAATCTTAATATCTCATCTCCGGAGTTAAATCCTTATGACCGATGTCTCGGCCAAGAGCTGAACTCCGTTCCTTCTATCTCCTGCCTAGACTCTCGAGCTCCTGACGTATCCTTTCATCTTCTTTCTGAACAGGAGTTGTCCCACTAGCATCGCTTAGGTGGATAGTCGACTCATGTGCGACTACAGAAGGCTTGCGAGTATTGCGGCGTCAGATCACTCATGGTTCCGTGGCGACGACTCGCCCGATGGATTGCTCATGGTTCCGTGGCGACAACTCGCTCATAGGGGGATGGTCGTTGACCCATCTTGGTGATGATTCCGATGATTCTTCCTATGAAGACCCGTTGTCTACCACTCGTCGGTGGGTCATCGTATAAGTATCCGGCTTAGCAAAGTCATGTGTTACGGGGAAATTACCCCGCACCGCGACATTAAAACTCTTCGCCTTGGCATTAGACTTCCATCTGGGAAAAAAAAAAATTGTGTCCAGAGTGTCCAGATGCAGCTGTTAAGGCACAACGTGTCCGCACGTAGCTGTCAAGGAACAACACATCCACAGGCAGCTGTCAATGCACTACGCGTCTGGACTCAGCAGTCAACGCATTACCTGCCCGGACGCAGCTGCCGAGGCATATACCTTCAGAACGAGGAGTGTCATGGCAATCGCGCTCAGGACGCAGTGCGCTTCGTACAGACGCAGAGTTTCAAGGCAATTTTCTTGCGACTGAGCGTGTTAAGGCAAATGTCTGGACGATGCTTACGATGGCACACGACACATAGGTAACTACTGAGCGGTCACGGTGGTAGCATCCAGATGCAACTGTTAGGGCACGGTACATTGCAGCAAAGACTATCAAACAATTGTATCTCAATCCAGTTCTATTGATTACATTTAATGTACATCTATTTACCATACTTAGCTTACCCAGTGCAAGCACCCAGCTGTGTCACATCCAATGATGATGCGGACCGCAAGGACAATCGCAAATAAGATGCTGTGAGAAGATCGACGAATTTGCTGAGATTGTTAGTGCAACTTTCAGAGTGACAGATGTAGGAGGAAGTTGTATAATACGACGCGATGAGTACGATATCAATGAGGATGGCGGTGAGGATGATGCCAGCCGCAGGGACAATCACGAATAAGACGCGGCGGGAAGATCGACATGCATCGTGAGGTTGTTAGCGCAGCTCTCTAAGTGACAGTGGATGTTGTACAATACGACGCGACGAGTACGATGTCAATGAGGATGCCAGCAGAATGGATGGCATCGGAAGGAAGCAATGAGTACGATGTCAGGATGGAGGTGAGGATGACGCCGGCCACAAGGACAATCGAATAAGACAGGACGAGAAGATCGACGTTCTTCGTGAGATTGTTAGTGCAGCTCTCTAAGTGAGAGTGGGAATTTGTACAATACGATGTGATGAGTACGATGTCGATGAGAATGGAGGTGAGGATGATGCCAGCCGGAAGGACAGTCGCAAATAAGACGCGGTGAGGAGATTGACGTTCTTCCTGAGATTGTTAGCGCAGCTCTCTAAGTGACAGTGGGAAGTTGTACAATATGACACGACGAGTACGATGTCGATGAGCATGGCGGTGAGGATGATGCCGGCTGCAAGGACAATCGCGAATAAGACGTGGTAAGAAGATCGACGTGCTTCGTGAGATTGTTAGCGTATCTCTCTAAGTGACAGTGGGAAGTTGTACAATACAACGCGAGGAGTACGATGTCGATGATGATGCCGGCGGCATGGATGGCATCGGAAGGATGCGATGAGTACGATGTCAGGATGGAGTTGAGGATGATAGCGGCCGCAAGGACAATCGGGAATAAGATGCGGCGAGAAGATCGACGTTCTTCGTGAGATTGTTAGCGAAGCTCTCTAAGTGACAGTGGGAAGTTGTACAATATGACACGACGAGTACAATGTCGATGAGGATGCCGGCGGCATGGATGGCATCGAAAGGACGTGATGAGTACGATGTTAGGATGGAGCGGAGGATGATGCCGGCCACAAGGACAATCGCAAATAAGATGCGGCGTGAAGATCGATGTTCTTCGTGACATTGTTAGCACAGCTCTGTAAGTGACAGTGGGAAGTTGTACAATACGATACGACGCGACGAGTTTGATGTCGATGAGGATGGGGGTGAAGAGTTTGCCACAGTGTGGATGATAGCAAGTAAGATGGTCGCATGCAATGGGCGTATGATAAAAGGCGAAGAAAAAAGGGGTGGAATTGCAGCCCGTACCGTCGTATTTTCCAACCTCAGCTGTGGTAAGTGTGCCGAGCAGTGGTAAGTGTGCCGAGCTGTGGTAAACATGCCAAACCATACGAAAGCGCAGGCGCTAGCAAATGCCACCTTTGAAGTAGCATGCCAAATCACTTGTAATGCGCGAAACTGGTGAATTCCGCTCCCATAGTTGTCGATACCCCAGAACCCGCAGTTTATATTCTCCCAATTGTTCCCCGTCATACTAATTTAGTCCGGTTGAAACATTGTGCATACTAGCTCCTACTTTGTAGCATTGTGATGCAGTGCTACCAATTGTGGAGATTTCATACGATATAACACTCCAATGCGTATATCATTTAACTCTTCGGCATTACTATCTTGAAAAACAGGAGTCAATATGCATTACATTTTTGGTAAGACTGAATTCATACAACAGGGAACAATTGGGAGAATATAAACTGCGGGTTCTAGGGTATTGACGACTTTGGGAGCGGAATTCACCGGTTTCGCGCATTGCGAGTGTTTTTGCATGCAACTTCTGAGGCGGTGTTTGCTAGCACCTGCGCTTTCGTACAGTTTGGCACGCTTACAACAGCTCGGCATGCTTACCACTGCTTGGCACACTTACCACAGCTCAGCTTGCAAAATACGACGGCACGGGCTGCAATTCCACCCCTTTTTTCTTCGCCTTTCATCATACACCCATCGCACACGACCATCTTACTTGCTATCATCCACGCTTCGGCAAACCCTTCACCCCCATCCTCATCTACATCGTACTCGTCGTGTCGCATCTTATTGTACAACTTCCCACTGTCACTTAGAGAGCTGTGCTAACAATCTCACGAAGCACATCGATCTTCTCGCCATGTCTTATTCGCGATTGTCCTTGCGGCTAGCGTCATCCTCACCTCTATCCTGACGTCATACTCATCACATCCTTCCGATGCCATCCATGCCACTGGCATCCTCATCGACATCGTAGTCGTTGCGTCATATTGTACAACTTCCCACTGTCACTTACAGAGCTGCGCTAACAATGTCACGAAGCTGGTCAATCTTCTCGCCACGTCTTATTCGTGATTGTCCTTGCGACCAGCATCATCCTCACTGCCATCATCATCAACGTCGTCCTCGTCGCGTTGTATAATACAACTTCCTCCTGCGTCTATCCGTCTGAAAGTTGCGCTAACAATCTCAGCAAATTCGTCGATCTTCTCGCAGCATCTTATTTGCAATTGTCCTTGTGGTCAGCATCATCATTGGATGTGACACAGATGGGTGCTTGCACTCGGTAAGCAAGTATGGTAAATAGATGTACATTAAATGTAATCAATAGAACTGGATTGAGTCACAATTGTTTTATAGTCTTCGCTGCAATGTACCGTGCCCTGACAGTAGCGTCTGGATGCTACCACCGTGACCGCACAGTTACCTATGCATCATGGGACATCTTAGACGTCGTCCAGACATTTGCCTTGACCCGCTCAGTCTGGAAGAAAATTGCCGTGACACTCTGCATTTGTAAGACACGTGCTGCATCTGGAAGGAAAAATTCCCTGACACTCCTTGTCCAGAAGGTAGACACCATGGCGCATGTCGTCCGGAAGGCAGATGCTGTGGCATGCATCATCCGGAGGACATTTGCCTTGATACTCTGCGTCTGTAAGAGACACACTGTGTCCCAAAGCGGAATGCCCTGACACTCATCCACTGGGAGGCAGATGCCAAGGCTTGTGTCGTCCGGACGACATTTGCCTTGACACTCAGCGTCCGGAAGGAAGAATGCTCAGACACTCCTTGTCTGGAAGGCAGATGCCATGGCACGCGTCGTCCAGAGGACATTTGCCGTGACACTCTGTGTCCGGAAGGAATAATGCCCTGACACTCCTTGTCCGGAAGGCAGATGTTGTAGCTTGTGTTGTCCGGATGACATTTCCCTTGACACTCGGCGTCTGGAAGGAATAATGCCCTGACACTCCTCGTTCGGAAGGAAGATGCCATTGCGTGCATTGTTCGGACGACATTTGCCTTGACACTCTGCGTCTGGAAGGAATAATACCCTGACTCTCCTCGTCGGGAAGGCAGATGCCATTGCGCGTGTCGTCAGGACAACATTTGCCTTGACACTCTGCGTCCGGAAGGAATAATGCCCTGACACTCCTCGTCCGGAAGGCAGATGCCATGGCACGCATTGTCCGGACAACATTTGCCTTAACACTCTGCATCCGGAAGGAATAATCCCCTAACACTTCTCGTCCGGAAGGCAGATGCCATGGTTTGTGTCATCCAGACGACATTTGCCTTGACACTTAGTGTCCAGAAGGAATAATGCCTGTTGGAATATGGCGCTCAACTTGACCGGAGCGCTCAACTTGGGACGACCGGAAGGTGGAACGTTCAGGTTGATCCACTCATAGATAGATATATAAAGACTGCCCTCAGCGGCATAGGAGGATAATTAAAAGCAAGTAAAAAATATTCATTCAATTCTCTCATATACTTTTGACAGGTTATGAGCCCGGATCCTCTACCACGATCATAATATCTTTCGCACCTGAATACCTCTACCTTGTTTCGGCAAAACTTCA
>Ga0307516_10000654_pt1 | contig 46810 bp, 39 predicted proteins | sample 19_EM_MG_FD_203310 | JGI IMG/M metagenome (GOLD analysis project Ga0307516, IMG submission 203310) | Populus trichocarpa ectomycorrhiza microbial communities from riparian zone in the Pacific Northwest, United States - 19_EM | ecosystem: Host-associated > Plants > Roots > Unclassified | place... | reverse complement strand
CCACCCGTGAGCACGTTGGCCGCGTTGTTGCCCGTCAGCACGTTGTTCAACGCGTTGCCAGTGCCGTTGATGGCCGCGATGCCGGTCAGCGTCAGGTTTTCGACGTTGGCCGTGAGAGCGCTGATCGTGACACTCGACTCCAGCGTGTCGACGCCCTCGCCGGTATTTTCGGTGATCGTGTCGGTGGTGGTGTCGACGACATAGGTGTCGTCGCCGGCGCCACCGATGAGCGTGTCCATGCCAGCGCCGCCGTTCAACACGCTGTCATGCTTGCTGCCGGTGATCCGGTTGTTCAGGGCGTTGCCGGTCGCGCTGATCCAGCCCCCGGGATTGCCGTAGTCGTCGAAGAATTCGTCGATGACGATGTTCTCGACGTTGGCGGCGAGGACATAGTCACCAAGGTCGCCGGTGCCCAGGTGCACGGTATCGATACCCTCGTTGGCGTTCTCGACCACCGCGCTGTCGGCGCCGTCGATGTAGTAAACATCGTCACCGGTTCCGCCAATGAGCTTGTCCGTGCCGACGCCGCCGGCCAACGTGTCGTTGCCGACGCCGCCCGCGAGCGAATCGTTGCCGAAGCCACCCTGCAGCGCGTCGTTGCCGGCGTTGCCGTTCAGGGTGTCGTTGCCGGCGTAGCCTGCGATCACGTCGTTGCCGGTGCCGCCGTTGATCGTTTCAGCGGCCGAGGTACCGTTCTGTATCCACGAGCTGACATCGCGCGTGCTGTGATCCGCGAACTCGATGGTCTTGACCGTGACGCTCGTGTTGTTGGCTTGGTTTTGCGCCTCGAAGTAGTTGTTCAGCTTGATCTGGTCGCCGTTGCCTAACTGCAGCGTCAGGGCGTTATTGCCTGAGAAGGTGGCCGAGACATCGCTTTGCGCGATGCCGGCGCCCAGCAGCAGGCGGTTGGCCTGGCTCTGCTGCTGCGTGTCGATCGGGAAGGTGCCGATCAGCACATCCTGACCGTCACCGCGGTCGAACGACACCGTGCCGTCCAGGCCGACGAGCAGCAGGTCATTCCCGGTGCCGCCGCGCAGCGAGCCGCCGACGTCCGCGGCGCTCATACGGTCATCGCCAGCGCCCCCGCGCATGTCCTTGGCCTGGCCCCAGAGCACATCGTTGCCTTCGCCACCGTCGAGCGTGTCTTCGGCGCCACCGCGAATGGTGTCGTCCCCGGCCTGGCCCAACACAAGATCCGCCGAAGTCTCGTCTTCCGTGAACGAGTCGCCTTGCATCGTGTCGTTGCCGGCACCGCCTTCGAGTGTCTCTGCGCCCGCAAAGCCGATGATGTCGTCATCACCCGCGTCGCCCTTGCCGGCTTGGCGCATGATTTCGGCGAGGTCCCAGGTCGTGCCGTCAGCGAATTCGATGCGCTGGATGGGGTTGTCTGGCGACTGTGGGCCGCCAGCGTCCTGGCCATACCGCTCGCGAGGGCTGAAGTCTTCGATGAGGATCGACTCCCCGGTCGAACGCAGCGTGAGCCGCAGATCAAAGTACCCGCCTTCACGATAGACGCGCGTCAACGCCACATCCGAAGCAGTGATGCCGCCACCCACCTGGATCGCATTGTTCGCGGTGCTCGGCGAGTGTCGACGGATGATGTCGTGTCCGTCGCCCAGGCCGAAAGCGACCGTGTCGCCCACCTTGACACGTATCACGTCGTCGCCCGCGCCCCCTTCGAAGATCGCTCCGCCCGCCGCATCGGTGAGTTGATCGTCGCCCGCGCCACCACGAAGCATGTCGACACCCGAGCCGCCGTCCAGGCTGTCGTTGCCACTGCCACCGTCAAGGGTGTCGTTGCCTTCCCGGCCGTCGAGGCCGTCGTTCCCGCCCTGGCCCTGCAGCCAGTCATTGCCGGCAGTGCCTGAGATGGCATCATCGCCAGGCGTGCCCGAGGCGATGCGAGCCTGGATCGCCGCCACATCCCAGATCGTGCCGTCCGAGAACTGGATCGTTTGCAACGGAATGTGCTCACCACTCTCGTCGTAGAAGTTTTCGACCTCGATGCTGTCTTGAGTGCCCGCAATCGAGATACGAATGTCCCGGTAGGGCACCTGGGTGATCAAGATGTCGTCTGGCGAAATGCCAGGCTTCAGCACCAGGGTGTTGGTGCCGGCCCCGTCGTCGAAGTAGCGACTGACGATCGTGTCCTGTCCGTCTCCGCGACCGAACACGAAGGTGTTGTTGCCGCCATCGCCGTCGAGTTTGTCGACACCCGCACCGCCGTCCAGACGGTCATCGCCGCCGCCGCCGAAGAGCAGGTCATTGCCTGCTTGTCCGAACAGGGTGTCGTTGCCGGCGATGCCGACCAAGGTGTCGTCGCCGGCGCCGCCGTCGAGCGCGTAGGCAGAGTCGAAACTGTCGATCCGTTCCGCACCCGCGCTGCCCACGGTCAGCTTGCGGATCAGGTCGTCGTACGTCCAGACGGTGCCGTCGTCGAAAACCACCTTTTCGATCCGATTCGTCCCGTTGCCCGACGACTCCAACGCGCCTTGCAGGCGGATGCTGTCTTCGGCGAGGCTGTCGCCTGCCAGGTGACCTGGCAGTGCAATGACGATGTCGGTGCGATCGCGCACGACTCTCACCGCCGTCGAGACCACGCCCTGAATGCGCAGCGTGTCGGTGCCACCGGCCGCTTCGGTGCGCCCCTCTCGAATGGTGTCAATGCTGCCGCCGGCCGCGACGACGTACGTGTCATCGCCCAGGCCACCGTCGAGGACGTCGTCGCCCACGCCGCCCTCGAGCGTGTCATTGCCGGCGCCACCCGCCATTTCGTCATCGCCGGCGTCCCCCCACAGATGATCGGCACCGTCCTCACCGCGCACGGTGTCGTTGCCATCGAGGGCATGGACGTTGTCTGCGGCCGAGGTGCCCAGGATCACATCGCTGCCAACGCCGGCGGACAGCACCGAGGTCTTGACCGTCGCGATTTCCCAAACCACGCCATCAGCGAACGCGATCAATTCGACGGCCTGACCGGTCGTCGCGCCGTCGACGAAGTAGCCAACCACGGTCAGCCGGTCCGACGTGCCGACGATGCTCAGCAGCAGGTCATCGCCGACTCGCTTGGCCATCACATCCCGCGAAACGGCATCGATCTGGATCTTGTCCACCTTGACGTTCAAGCCATCTGCGTCGAGGTTCAGGACCGTGTCATAGCCGGAGCCGCGACCGAACACGTAGGTATCGGCGCCATCGCCGCCGAAGAGGCGGTCATTGCCGGCACCGCCTTCCAGCAAGTCACTGTCGTCGCCGCCGACGAGTTCATCGTCCGCGTTGCCGCCCTTCAGCACATCGTTGCCGCCACCGCCCAGCAGCGTGTCGGCGCCATCGCCGCCGATCAGCGTGTCTGCCGAAAGCCGGCCGGCCAGCCAAGAAAGGCCGCTCGACTGCGGCCCATAGGCGGCAGCCGGCGGGGCCGCGACGAGGGACAACGCCTCCGCCCCTAACGGGGCCAGCGCCGTGCTCAATTGGGCCGACAACTCGGGAGTCAATTGCTCCAGGGCCTTCAGCGAGCGCGTGAATTCCGCGATCAGCGCAAGTCCCGCCGTGCGGTCCGAGTTGGTCAGCGAAACCATGGTGTCGACCGCGTCGCCGAGATCGATGGTGAAGCGGCGCTGACTGGCATTCCACGAGACCGACACCTCGGAGAACAGGCTCTTCAGATGCGTCTGCAACATCAACTGGGCCAGCATCTCCTCGAAGATCTCGCCGGCCGCCTTGTAGATGTATTCGCTGGCATTCGGACCCGGATTGGGCGTGCCGGCATTAAAGCCCGCCGCCTGAACGAAGGGAACACCGGTGAATGCCTCGTACATGTACAGCCAGCGCGCTTCGGTGATGTACGTGCCGCGGCTGTTGGCGGTATGGGTATCGGCACCCGTCCACCGCCAGAGGATGTCTCGTGCGAGGCGAGACCGGTCATCGTCGGTCTGAGCCTGGGTGAACTGGGTGACGAGCGACTCCAGCGTTACGTCGCGGGCCATGGCCTGGTGCAGCGAACGAACCGTCCCATCGGCTTGGATGTCTGGCAACGCCGCGATGGCGGCACTCACCGCCACATCTTGTTCCGTCGTGACGCTGTCGGAGGCATCGTTGGCGAACCACACGTCGGTCGCCGCGAAGGTGGCACCGTTGGCGTTCTGGAAGCTGCCGAGCTGCGCATGGACGTTGCCTTGCGCGTCCTTGAACCCGAACGACTGATACCACACCGAGATCGAACTGACGCCGGCGTCGCCGAGCGAAACCAGTTCGCCCGCGTCGGTACGACCATCGGAATCGAGATCGCGCCATACGCGCAGAGTGGAGAACGCCGAGTCCTTGGCATCCACCACGCCATCGCGATTGCTGTCCAGCTCGCGCAAGGCGGCGAAGCCGTTGTCAGCCTTGCCGCCGGCGGTCAACAGCGTTTCCGATCCGAAGAGCTCGCGGCCGGAGTCGATGGTACCGTTACTGTTGATGTCTCGGGCGAGCAGCGCGTCACCAGACCCGACCCAGCCGGTCAGTTCAGCGAAGCCGTTCGCGTCGTGGTCGAAGTGGACGCGCGCAGAGGTGCTCTGCGTGGCAACACCGTTGCCGTCGAGGTCCAGGATGATGGGGGAGACGATGGGCGGGGGCGGCGGGCGCTTTTTGGGCTTCTTGTCATCCAGGTGGATGTCGAGATCGCCGTCGGACCAGTTTTCGACTCGGATATCGCCTTGGTAGCCTTCACGGTGAATGGAGAGGGTCGAGCCGAAAAGGTGATACTGCGAGTCAGTGTTCTTGTCGTAGTAGTAGCTCTGGCCCTCTTCCTTCGTGCCGCCGATCAGCTTGTCCATGCCGACGAAGATCATGCCCTGACCGTCGGTATCACGCACCAAGTCGCTGTCGAACGACGATTCGAAGACATAGCGATCGATGCCGGAGCCGCCTTGCATCGTGTCGTCGCCGCGACCGCCGATGATGCGATCGTTGCCATCACCGCCGAGGATCTCGTCGTTTCCACCTGCGCCGTCGATGGAATCATTGCCGCGGCCGGCAAAGATTGCGTCTCGCAGATCTCCGCCCGTGATGGTGTCATCGCCCAAATTGCCAATGACGATTTGCTTTTTGGAGCCATCTAGCGGGTTGACGGTCGCACCAGCCATGGCCGCGACGACATTCCATTGCGATTGCGATGAATCTATCGAGGTGTCGTAGACATCCTGGTGCGTCTGGCGAATTTCATTCAACCAAGCCGGTACATATGTTTCCCCCGCCTTGTCCTCAGCGCCGCCAATGCCCTGCCCCACTGCCGTTGAGTATTGAAGAACGCCCGCCGCGTCGTCGTCGTCAAAGAATTCTTCACCTGAATATGAAGTCTTGGCGTAATACCAGTCCAGCACTTGCGAAATCAGTGCATCGTGGGCTGCCACGGTGAGTGCACTGCCTACCTGCACGATCCGCCCGATATCGGCTGCAAAGTGCGTCAGCATCCCGTTACCCGGGTCTGCCTGCTCACTCCTGATCATGCAAATAAGGATGTTTTCATCCGAGCCCGTCGTAGGGTACGCGTACAGGCTTGCGTCCATCAGCCTCAGCAAAAGACGATCAGATTTGAAAGTTGCCTTTCGAAAATCATCGCAAATGACGCAAGCCGACAAGAGCGCCTGAGAATGAAGATTGTTGATGGCACTCAGGTTCGTTTTGTTCACCTCGATCTTGTTGTCATGCCCCATGACCACGAGGCCATCAATGAGCCGGGAAATGCTCAGGAATTCGCCATCAACATAGTTATTCCAGACATTCTTCTCGTGCGCGAGAAGTTGTTCAGAAGTGAAGTTTTCGAATGCACCCAGGTCCGGATAGCCATACAAGTGATGCAACGCATCCTTTGTCGCGTTGATGATGAGGTCGCTTCCCGCACTGAGTTGGAAAGGGGCTTCATCGAACACGATGGCTGTGCGGTCGAACCACGCGGCCATCACGGAAGCCAACCCCCCGCCAAGGCTATGGCCGGTGAATGTGATGTTGACGCCATTGCCATACTTCTGCACCGCATCCAGATATACGATGGCAGCTTGCGTGATCTGCGGCGCAGACAGCCCTGCGCCGCCGCCAAGGTCACTCAGGATGTCTGCGAACTGATTGGTGTTCGTGCCTGTGTATGAAATGACAACGTCGTTGCCCTTCCTGTATACGCCATAGCAAAATCCTAGTTTGTCGTCGGGATACCACTTATCCTCGGTCCAGCCCTCCGGAAGCCTCGGCCTGTTGAACTCAGGGTCCTGTACGCCGGTGCCCTCTTCAAAATTGGCGTAAACGCGCAAGGACAACAGCGCGAGTTCTTGTGTGAAATCCATCATTCAACTCCCTCAGAACAATTCTTTGCAACAACTTCCGGCGACAACACTTTGACCGCTTGCCGCTTTCTCGGTGAATCGAGATTCAATGCCCGCTTGGCATTCAACGTCAGATCTTTTTGGATAACACCAGTGGTCGAGCTGTACTCCATCAGATTGCGACTTCCCCCCTTGAGATCTGGCTGAATGTTCGCAAGGTGCCGCCAGGCGCCGCGACTCCACTCAAATTGGGCAAATCCCGGCTTACCGCAATGGACGGAGTAATCAATAAGTTTGATGCTCGACGTCTCCCTGTCGCCATATACCATGAACACACCTTGACTCCGGCGTGTTTCCCGATCGTACGCATAGGACTTCCCCCGCCACTCAAACTCATAGCGCCTTTTATTAAGCCCCCAGACAAAGTGAAATGGATTTCCCGGCTCACCTTGGCTATGGAAGTAGTCCGTCCGGCGAACCCAGATTACGTCCTGATCGTTGATTGGGGTTTCTCACGCCAACTGACCTCAATGGTCTTCTGACACCCCGATAGCTCCAACAGGGTGACCAAAATCAAATAGACAAGCGTGCGCCATCTAGCCATTTCATTGACTCTCTGTTCCAGATCGGTCAGGTGTATTCGTATTCGTCTCTGCCCGAGACGACTTCACTCAGTGCGAGTTTCCAGGGTCAGTGTCCGGTTGAGCCTCAATCCTGTGGGCAATCCATGTGATATCAACAACATGGAAACCTTCCCCTGCAGCTGATTGATGGTTTCAGCCAGTTCGGCAGCCGATCTGCCATCCAAGGCACTCGTCGCCTCATCAAAAATCAACACCTTCGGCCCCTTCAGCAGCGCCCGCGCCACTGCCAGCCTTTGCTTCTGCCCGCCGGACAGTCCCGCGCCCCGCTCGCCGATCTCGGTCTCGTACCCCAGCGGCAGTGCCTGGATCGTCTCGTGGATGCCGGCCATCTTGGCCACCTGGGACACCTGGTCCAAGGTCGCGCCGGGGTTGCCCGACCGCAGGTTGTCCAGGATCGTGCCACTGAACAGGGTCACGTCCTGCGGCACCACGCCGAACACGTTGCGAAGCTCGTTCGCGCCGAGATGGCGGATGTCGACGCCGTCGATCTTGATCTGGCCTTCGGTCGGTTGGCAGAAGCCGAGCATCAGCTTGGCCAGCGTGCTCTTGCCGCAACCCGACGGGCCCATGATGGCGATCGCTTCGCCCGGCTCGACAGTGAGATTGAAGTCGCGGTAGAGCAGCGGCAGATCCGGCCCATAGCGGAACGCCAGGTTCTGGATTTCAATGCGGCCGCGCGCCTGCCCCTTGTCGCCACGGCGCGGCGTGATGGTGTGCGGCTCCGTGGGCACATTCATCAGGTCGCCCAATCGATCGACCGCCAGGCGGGCCTGCTGGAATTGCGCCCACAGGCCGACCAGGCGCATCACCGGCTGGCTCAGCTTGCCGGAGAACATCTGGAAGGCCACCAGCATGCCGATGGTGAAGCTGGGCTCGGTCATCACCGTCCACGCGCCCAACATCAGTACGGCCAGCGTCATCAGTTGCTCGACCGTGCTGGCCGCAACGTTGTAGGTATTGCCGATCTGCTTGGTCTGGAAGCCACTTTGCAGGTAGGCCGCCAAGTAGTCGGCGTAGCGCTTGCGCAGTTGCGGCTCCATCTGCAGCGACTTCACCGTCTCCATGCCGGCGATGTGCTCGGTCAGGAAGGCCTGGTTGCGCGCGCCCAGCATGAACTGCTGTTGCAGCCGCCCTTGAAAGATGGGCGCAACAACAGCGCTGGAAATGCCGATGACCGCCAGCATGGCCACGACGACTGCCGACAGCATCGGGCTGTACCAGATCATCACGCCCAGGCAGATGACCAAGAAGGGCAAATCGAGAACGAGGCTGACAGCCGCGCTCGATATGAATTCGCGAATCGTCTCCACACCGTGCAGCCGCGCTGCCACCACGCCCGTCGGCCGGTTCTGGAAGTACCCCAGCGGCAAGCCCAGCAGGTGATTCCATACGTCGGCGCCGAGCAGTGCATCCACCCTGTTGCCGGTGTGAAGCACAAGGTATTGCCGGACCCATGTCAGCGCGCTCGTGAAAACCGCGAACAGCATCATCGCAATGCCGATCGCGATGAGCGTGCTTTGTGTGCGATGCACGACGACCTTGTCGATGATCGCCTGCGTAAACAGCGGTGTGGCCAGTGCGATCAATTGGAGGGCAAACGATGCCAGCAACACATCTCGCCAAACCGCGCGATGTTTCAGCAATGCGGGCACGAACCAGCGAAAGCCGAACTGCGAGGTCTTGCCGCCTGATGCGTCGTCATTGTTGGCTGCAGCAAGCGCATCCGGATCTTGAGGCGCGGCGAGGCGAGGCCTCGTCAGCCAGGCAGTTCCTGCCAAGTACTGGATCAGTTCGTCCAGTGCCAGGCTTCGAGGCGTATTGGTCAGCGCATCGAAGAGCAGCACCTGGAAGCTGCCGGACTGACCAGTCACCTCACTGACGCTGGTGATGATGGCCAGTTGCGGCTTCGCATTACCTGTCTGCTCAGTGGCCTCCTCGCCAGCGACCTCTTCGCTCGGCAAGCGAAGGTCGACCAGCAGCGGCAATGGCAGACGGCGAATTTGTTCAGAGAACCCCCGCCTCGCGCCCTCATTGCCCAATTCGTTGGGCAAACCAAGCTGAGTCGCTTCAATCTGCAAACCCAACTGGCGAGCAGCCTGCAGCAGAGTCGCATGGGAACAAGGAGGCGGATACTCACGAGCAACTAACTCGGCTGAAAAATTCAGCCGATACAACATGCAAAGCGAGCCCAATGCCCACAACCATTGGGGCTGCGGAAACTCACGATTCAACGAATCAAATTCCAGCCGAGCAGCGTCCACGCGCCGGCCGAGACGCATGACGGACATGCGACCCCCCGTTTTTTCGCCCTTGCGGGTCTTGTTTGACGATTGTGACCACCGGCTCTTGAACCGGCAGCGAATGTTAAGAGCTACCCGCCGCCGGAGCTCTGAACAAAAGTTGCAAGGGCGACCCGAACGTGTCGTCGTTACGCGAAAAAGTAGCGCTTCAGCCCCGCCAGGATCATCTCGACCGCGATCGCGGTCAGCACCAGGCCCATCAGCTTTTCGAGCGCCGAAACCATCGGCGTGCCGAGCAGTTTGCGGATGCGCTCGGCGGACAGCAGCACGATGCCGCTGATGGCCATCGCCAGGGTCAGCGCGCCGATCCAGTGGATGATGCGATCGGGTTGGCGCGAGGCCAGCAGCAGCACCGTGGCCATTGCCGATGGGCCGGCCAGCAAGGGCACCGCGAGCGGAAAAATCATCGGCTCACGTTTGCCGTCGGTGGCATAGATCTCGCCGCCGGAGGCGAAGATCATGCGGATCGCGATGATGATCAGGATCACGCCGCCGGCCACTTCGAGCGAGCGCTCGGACAGGTGCATCAGGTTCAGGAAACCCTGGCCGGTGAACATGAAGGCCAGCAGCACGCCGAAGGCGATCGACACCTCGCGCACTGCGACGATGGTCCGGCGCTCGGGGGCGACACCGCGCATGACCGAAACGAAGATCGGCAGACTGCCGAACGGGTCCAGCACCAGCAACAGCAGCACGAACGCGGAGACGAAGGTGTGGTCCATGGGCGGCGATTGTGCCCGGGCCGCCGCCGCGTCAAGCTCGTGATCGACCCGGCTTGACCGCAAGCACGGAGGCCCCCTCAGCCCCGCGGATGGTGCTTGGCGTGCAGTGCCTTCAAGCGTTCACGAGCGACGTGGGTGTAGATCGTCGTCGTCGAGATGTCGGCGTGGCCCAGCAGCATCTGCACCGCGCGCAGGTCGGCGCCGTGGTTCAGCAAGTGCGTGGCAAAGGCGTGGCGCAGCGTGTGCGGCGACAAGGGTGCGGTGATACCGGCCTGCCTGGCGTATTTCTTGACCAGGATCCAGAACATCTGCCGCGTCATTGGCCCGCCGCGGGCGGTGACGAACAGCGCCGGCGACTGTTGGCCGCCCAGGATCTCGGCGCGCCCTTCGCGCGCGTAGCGCTCGATCCACGCCGAGGCTTCTTCGCCGAACGGCACCAGGCGTTCCTTCGCGCCCTTGCCGGTCACGCGCAGCACGCCGTCGGCCAGGCTCAGCTGCACGCTAGGCAGCGCGACCAACTCGCTGACACGCAGGCCGCTGGCGTACATCAGCTCGAGCATGCAGCGGTCGCGCAGGCCCAGCGGCGTGGCGTCGTCGGGTGCGCTCAACAACGCGTCGACCTGGGCTTCGCTCAGCGTCTTGGGCACGCGCAGCGGCTGGCGCGCGCTGCCCAGGCGCAGCGTGGGGTCGGCACTCAGGTGCCGCTCGCGCAGCGCCCAGCGGTAGAAGCGGCGAAACACCGCCAGCCGGCGGTTGGCGGTGGTCGCCCGCGTTGCGGCATGGCGGTCCACCGCATAGCGCCGCAGTTGCTCTTCGTTGACCTGCACCAAGGTCGCGCCATCGGTCGTGGCCAGCCATTGGGCGAACAGGTTCAGGTCGCGCCGATAGGCCGACAGCGTGTTCGCGGCCAGGCCGTCCTCAACCCACAGCGCAGAGACGAAGGCGTCGATCAACGGGTCGGCCGCGACCGGCTTGGCCGCCGCCTTGGGGCGTCCGAGGCGGGACTTTTTCGGGGTGGTGGCGCTTTTCATGGGGCCTGTGTCAACGCCCAATCGATGTGCTCACGCACGAGCGGCGAACTGGCCTCGCGCTCGGCCACCAGCGCAGCCTTCATCGCCACCGCATCAACACCGCCTGCTGCCAGCGCATTGCCCATCGCCACGGCCAGGTTGCGACGCCAGCGTTCGTGCCCGATGCGGCGGATCGCGCTGCCTTCGGTCCGGCGCAGAAACTCAGCCTCGTCCCAGGCCCACAGCGCCAGCAACTGCGCATCACCCAGTGGTTCACGTTCGTCGAAGTCCGGCAAGGTGCTGCGCTGCGCGTACTTGTTCCATGGGCAAGCCAGCTGGCAGTCGTCGCAGCCATAGATGCGATTGCCCATCGCGCGGCGGAACTCGAGCGGGATCGGCCCGCCCTGCTCGATCGTCAGGTACGAGATGCAGCGCCGTGCATCCAGCTGGTAAGGGGCCAGGATCGCCTGGGTCGGGCAGGCCTGGATGCAGGCCTCGCAGCTGCCGCAATGCGGCGTTACCGCCTCGGTCAAGGGCAAGGCCAAGTCGACGAAGATCTCGCCGAGGAAGAACATCGAGCCCCCCTCTCGCGACAGCGCCAGCGTGTGCTTGCCGCGCCAACCCAGGCCGCTGCGCGCCGCCAGTTCCACCTCCAGCACCGGGGCCGAATCGGTGAACACGCGGTGGCCGAACGGGCCCACGGCTTCGGCGATGCGGTCGGCCAGCGTTTGCAGGCGCTGGCGCAACACCTTGTGGTAATCGCGCCCTCGGGCATAGACCGAGACGATGGCCTCGCCCGGCCGGTCATGCCGCTGCCATTCGCGCTCGACCCAGCCTTCGGCCGTGCCGAGCGGCAGGTAGTCCATGCGTGCGGTGATCACGCGCACCGTCCCCGGCACCAGCTCGGCGGGGCGGGCACGCTTCAACCCATGGGCCTGCATGTAGCCCATCTCGCCGTGAAAGCCGGCGGCCAGCCAGTCCAGCAGAGGCTGTTCTGCGCCGGAGAGGTCGACATCGGCCACACCGATCTGGGAGAATCCAAGCGTGTGAGCCCAGCCGTCGAGTTGTCGCGCCACCCATGCGATTGCTTGCTCGACTCCTGAACCTTGACTCATCAGACGATTCTAGAAACTCAGTCCCTGCCTTGGCCCAATGAAGCGGCCTGTGGACGCTTCGCCTCTGGGCTGGCCCACGCGATCACCACCGACCCTGCATTGCAGGACGCGCGCCTCGAACTCGACGGCCCGCTCGGTGCCGGCAAGACCACGTTCGTGCGCCATTTGCTGCGCGCCCTGGGTGCCACCGGTCGCATCAAAAGCCCCACTTACGCCGTTGTCGAGCCGTATTCGTTGCCTTTGGGCAACGGCCAATCGCTCGCAGTGTCGCATTTCGACTTTTATAGATTCGACGACCCGCGTGAGTGGGCCGACGCGGGCTTCCGCGAGGTCTATGCAGCCCCCGGCCTGAAGATCGCCGAATGGGCCAGCAAGGCCGCGCCGCAGTTGCCGCCGCCCGATCTGGTGTTGACGATCGAGCCCCTGGCGGACGAGCACCGCGAGGTGCGCGCCGAAGCCTTCAGCGCCGCGGGTCGGCAATTGCTGGCCGCGGCTGCGAAGGAGCTGGCCTGATGCGCCGGCGCAGCCTGCTCACCGGCGGCCTGGGCACGGTCGTGCTCAGCTTCGGGCCAGCCCAACTGGCCTGGGGCTCGGCCATCGTCGCGGTGCGCGTCTGGCCTGCGGCCGAGTACACCCGCGTGACGATCGAGTCGGACCAGTCGCTGATCGCCAACCACTTCGTCGCCGACAACCCGCCGCGGCTGGTGGTCGACATCGAGAACCTCGAACTGAGCCCCGCGCTGCGCGAGCTGGTCGGCAAGGTGCGCTCCGACGACCCCTACATCGCCAGCGTTCGCGTGGGCCAGAACCAGCCGCGCGTCGTGCGCCTGGTCATCGACCTGAAGCAGGCGGTCAAGCCGCAGCAGTTCGCGTTGACGCCGGTCGCCGCCTACCAGCACCGCCTGGTGTTCGACCTCTACCCGACCGAGGAACCTGACCCGCTGCTGGGCCTGATTCGCGACAAGGGCGCGGCCGAGCGCGAAGCGGCCCGCGAGGTGCAGGACGCATTGGGCGAGTTCATCGGCCGGGTCGACAAGCCGCTCGCGCAGTCCAACCCCAACAACACCGGCACGCCGCCGACGCCCCGCCCGCCGGCCGCCACGCCGCCGGCCACCGCCGCCCAGAAAGACCGCATCAACCGCCTGATCGTGGTGGCGATCGACCCCGGCCATGGCGGCGAAGACCCCGGCGCCATCGGGCCGAGCGGCCTGAGGGAAAAAGACGTGGTGTTGCAGGTCGCGCTGCAGTTGCGCGACAAGCTGAACACCAAGCCCGGCATGCGGGCGATGCTCACGCGCGACGCCGATTTCTTCGTGCCGCTGCAAGACCGCGTGGCCAAGGCGCGGCGGGTGCAGGCCGACCTGTTCGTGTCGATCCACGCCGACGCCTTCTTCACGCCCGAGGCGCGTGGGGCCAGCGTGTTTGCGCTCAGCCAGGGCGGCGCCACCAGCACGGCGGCCCGCTGGATGGCGCAGAAGGAAAACGCGGCCGACGTGGTCGGCGGTGTCAACGCCGCCACCAAGGACAAGCAGGTGCTGCGGGCGCTGCTGGACATGAGCACCACCGCGCAGATCAAGGACAGCCTGCGCGTCGGCAACGAGGTCCTGAGCCGCATCGGCTCGGTCGGGCGCCTGCACAAGGACAAGGTCGAGCAGGCCGGCTTCGCGGTGCTGAAGGCGCCGGACATCCCGTCCATCCTCGTCGAGACGGCGTTCATCTCGAACCCCGACGAGGAAGACAAGCTGCGCGACCCTGACTATCAGCAGCGTCTGGTGCAGGCGCTGTTCAGCGGCATCGAGCGCTACTTCGCGAAAAATCCGCCACTGTCGCGCAACCGGGCGACCTGAGTAGCGGCGACCAGCGCCGCGCCATCCCTAACTCGAAAGTGGGTAGGCCTGTAACCTCGCCGCTCGCCCATTTCGGGCGCCTGAGCGGCCCGCCATGCGGCCGCCTGCTTCGAACCATCAGGGGAACCCACATGCACCGCCCTCTCGCCAGCGCCTTGCTGGCGCTCGTCTCCGTTTCAATGCCCGGCCTGGCTGCTGCGCAGGACTGCCAAAAGAACTTCCAGTCGTCGGGCAACCTGCTCACCGGCAAGACCTACAAGACCTGGGCCGTGGTGCCTGGGGTGAAACCGGCGGATGCCTTTCCTCGTGCGATGGCCTTCACCGTCGAGAACGGCTTCACGGTGATCAGCTCGGATGCGCAAGCCGGCGTGATCTCGGCAGCGCAGTCGGTCTCTTATGGCCAAGGCAAGAGCGTGCCGCTGAACCTGACGCTGCGCGCTGAGGGCGACGGCACACGCATCGGGCTGCAATACGCCACCTCGGGCGGCGTGATGTCGCCGGAAGACGCGATTCGCAAGCACTTCTGCCTGACGATCGACGCCGCGGCCGCCGGTGGGGCACAGCCCACCACCACGGCAGCACCTGCCGCTGCTGCGCCCGCGCCAGCCGCCGTCGCCCCCGCAGCGCCTGCCATGCCGCCGGGCTATGCGGTACCGACCGACAGCCAACGCACGCAACTCACAGACGCGCTCAAGAAGTCGGTGCCCAACAGCCCGATCAGGACCATCGTCGACGAAGCGTCGCCGGTGATCGGCGCCTTCGTCCAACGCATGGCGTGCCTGGCTTCGCCGAGCGGCGCCTTGGCCCTGAACGAATACGCCGCGCCCGGCGTTCAGCTCAACGCCCACTACAACTACGGCAATCCGATGAGCAAGACCCGCTACCACCACAAGGGCAGTTGCATGAGCGTGACGCGGGTGCACGGCTGGATCGCCCCTGCTGCCAACGCGATCAAGTTCGAGGCCGTGTTCAAGGCCGACGACAGCGGCGAGACGGTGGCCACCTCGCACGAGGTGGTGAAGCAGCCCGGCGGCGACTGGCTCTTCACCCGCTGATCGGCGGGCCCGGCCGGCGGAAGCTACGTCAAGACCGCCGGCAGCACGCCGCGCAGGGCGTTGCACACGACCAACGCCTCGGCCCGTTCGACGTCCTCTCGGGTCAGGCGGCGTTCGGCGGCGTCGCAACCGGGATCGGCCAGCAATTGCCCCCGCATCACGCCGGGCAGCACCTGGTCGGCCAGTGGTGGCGTCCACCAGCGGCCTTCCAAACGAACGAAAACATTGCAGCGGCCACCTTCGCAGAGCACGCCATCCTCGCGCAGCAAAAGGCTGTCGAACGCATTGACCGTCATTGCCGATTGCACCGCCCGGTCATAGACGCCTCGGTCGCTGGTCTTGTGCACCGCGAGCGGCCGGCCCAGCGGCAGCATCTCGTCGGCCCAGCGCAAGCGCACCGGGCCTTCGGGCAGCGGCTGAAGCGACGCGTGGCGCCAATCGGCCCCGCCGTCGTGGTGCAAGGCCAGGCGCACCCGTGAGTCGCCAGCGGGCGCCAGCGAAGGCCGCAGGGTTTCGAAGCCATTGCGAAGCTCGGTTTCGTCGAACATGAAACCCAGCCTGGCGGCGCTGGCGGCCAGCCGCGCCATGTGCTGCGGCCACAACGGCACGCCGGCACCGGGCGCATAACGCATCGTCTCGATCAGCGTGAAGCCGGGATCGAGGCCGGTCAGGAAACGGGCCTTCAGCTGGCATTCGGCGCGCTCGCTGGCGGCTTCGCTGTCCAGCACGATGCCAGCGCCGACACCCAGTTGCAGCGGCGCGAGGCCATCGCGGTACTCGCCCAGCGTCAGCGTGCGGATCGCGACCGACAGGCAGAAGTCGCCGACGCTCGCCTCGCCCGGCACGTCGACCGGCGCATCGACCCAGCCGATCGCCCCGCAGTACAGCCCGCGCGGCGTGGTCTCGAGCGCACGGATCAAGCCCATCGTGTGGTGCTTGGGCGCCCCGGTGATCGAGCCACAAGGGAAAGCCGCGCGCAGCAGGCCCGGCATGCCGACGTTCGGGCGCAAACGCGCCTGCACCGTCGACGTCATCTGCCAGACGGTGGCGTAGGGCTCCACCGCGAACAGCGCCGGCACCTGCACCGAACCCAGCTCGGCCACCCGGCCGAGGTCGTTGCGCAGCAGGTCAACGATCATCAGGTTCTCGGCCTGGTTCTTCTCGTCGGTGCGCAGCCAGGCGGCCTGCGCCGCGTCAGCCGCCGGGTCGCCCGAGTGCCGCGGTGCGGTGCCCTTCATCGGCCGCGCAGTCAAGGTGCCAGCCTCGTGGCGCAGGAAAAGTTCGGGCGACAACGACAACACGTGGCGCACGCTGTCATGCCCATCCAACGGCGGCAGCGCGATCAAGGCGCCGTAGCCCACCGGTTGGCGTGCCCGCAGGCGCCGGTACAGCGCCACCGGCGAACCATAGGCCTGGCCGTTCAGGCGGTACGTGAAATTGACCTGGTAGGTTTCACCGGTCTCGATGGCGTGGCGGATACGCGCGATGCCGGCGTCGAAGGCCGCTGCGTCGATCGACGCAGCCAGGCCCATCACGCCGGCCACTGTCGGCCCTGCATCGTCTGGATCGGCACCCTGGTCCCGGGCGCTCAGCCAATCGTCGGCATCGTCGGGTGTCAGCAGGTCGAGCTGACGAAACATCAGCACGCGCAAGCCGCCGACGGCGCCGGTGTCGGCCTGCGAGGCGTTCGGCCGCGTCGTGCCCTGCAGCGCCACGCCCCATTCGTAATCGGCCAGCAGCACCGCATGCAGGCCGGCGCGCTGGTCTGCGTCGACGGCGGCCCACACCGCGTCCAGCTCGGCCGGGGTGGGCGCGCGGTGCTCGCGCACGAAGCCGGTGTAGCAGCGGCTGCGCGCATGCGGGCCGTCGGCCGGGCCCAGGTCGTCCAGCAGGGCGTAGACGGAAACCGCGTCCATGCTCACGCTGCGGGGTGGGCACCGGTGGCCGCCTGTTTGCGCCGCGCGCGCCAGGCGCCGATGAGGATCGCCACGCCCGGGATCAGGATCATCGCCCAGATGATCTTCTCGAGGTTGTGCTGCACCCAGGGCACGTTGCCGAAGAAGTAACCGGCCAGCGTCACGCTGCCAACCCAGAGCGCGCCGCCGGTCAGGTCGAAGAAAGTGAAGCGCCGCCGCGTCATCAACGCCACACCGGCCACGAAGGGCGCGAAGGTGCGCAAGAAGGGCATGAAGCGGCCGACGACCAGCGCGACGCCGCCGTAGCGCTCGTAGAAGTCGTGCGCCTTCAGGAAGGCCTGCTTGTTGAACCAGCGCGAGTTCTCCCACTGGAAGACCTTGGGGCCGATGTGCTTACCGATCGTGTAGTTGCTCTGGTTGCCGGCCACGGCAGCGGCGAACAGCAGGCCCAGCGACAAGGGCAGGTCCATCGCACCGGCGCCACACAACGTGCCGACGACGAACAGCAACGAGTCGCCGGGCAGGAACGGCATCACCACGACACCGGTCTCGACGAAGATGATCAGGAACAACAGCGCGTAGACCCAGACGCCGTACAAGGCGACGAAGTCTTTGAGGTGTTGGTCGACGTGGACGACGAGGTCGACCAGAAAGGCAAGGAGCTCCATGGGCGGCGATTATCTCCAGCGCCGCGCGCCCGACTCCCTACAATACGCCAAGGGTGCCAGTGCCGCTGTGAAGCGCTGCTGGCAGGCATGTGCAATGGTCGGGCCGCCTTGCGGATCTTCGACGACCACCGGGCGCTTGCGCCGAGTCCTGCCATGCCGACCACCCTCATCATCCTGTTCGTTCTGACCTACGCAGCGATTGCGTTCGAGCACCCGCTGAAGATCAGCAAGTCTGCTTCTGCGCTGCTGGGCGCCGGGGCGATGTGGTCCGTCTACGCCCTGAGTTCGGGCGACGCTCACGCGCTGAACGAACAACTTGGCGAGTCCTTGGTCGCCACGGCCCAGATCGTGTTCTTCCTGATGGGCGCGATGACGATCGTCGAGGTCGTCGACGCCCACCACGGCTTCGAGGTGGTCACCGCCCGGATCAAGACGTCGAGCCTGTCCTCGCTGATGGGGCTCATCGGCATCGTCACCTTCTTTCTCAGCGCCGTCCTCGACAACCTGGCCACCACCATCGTGATGGTGTCGCTGCTGCGCAAGCTGATCGACGACCGCGAAGACCGGCTGCTGTTCGCCGGGATCGTGATCATCGCGGCCAACGCTGGCGGCGCCTGGTCGCCGATCGGCGACGTCACGACGACCATGCTGTGGATCGGCGGCCAGGTCACCGGCCAGGCCGTCGTGACGGCGCTGTTCGTGCCGTCACTGGTGAGCCTGCTGTTGCCGCTTGGCATCGCCGCGTTCATGCTGCGCGGCCGCCAGGTCGTGGCACCTGCTCGCCATGACGAAGCCGACGGTGCAAGCACCGGCGTCTTCGAGCGCAATGTGATGTTCTTCCTCGGCCTGGCGATCCTCCTGGCGGTGCCGGTCTTCAAGACAGTGACGCACCTGCCGCCGTTCATGGGCATCCTCTTCGGTCTGGGCCTGCTGTGGCTGATCGGCGATGCCCTGCACCGCGACAAGGACGAGCGGGACAAGGAGCGGCTCAGCCTGGCGCATGCGATGAAAAAAATCGACATGCCGTCGTTGATGTTCTTCATCGGCATCCTGCTGGCGGTCGCCACGTTGGAGCACACCCATTTGCTGGCCACACTGGCCGGCTGGCTGAGCCATGCCATCGGGAGGACAGACCTGATCGTGCTGATCATCGGCATCGCCAGCGCCGTGGTCGACAACGTGCCGCTGGTGGCCGCCACGATGGGCATGTACGACCTCTCGGCCTACCCCCCCGACGACTTCCTGTGGCAGTTTCTGGCTTACTGCGCCGGCACGGGCGGCTCGATCCTGGTCATCGGCTCGGCCGCCGGGGTGGCGGCGATGGGCCTGGAGCGGATCGACTTCGGCTGGTACCTGCGCAAGATCAGCTTCTTGGCGCTGCTGGGCTACTTGGCCGGCGCCGGCACTTACTTGCTGCAGAACGCAGCCGGCTGAAATCGGCCTGCGCACACGAGCTTCCTACAATCTCACCATGACAGTCCTGGCCCCCGACACCGCCGCGCCCGAGCCCAGACTCGCGCGCCGCCCGATCCGCGAACTGCCCGACGAGCTGGTCAGCCAGATCGCCGCCGGCGAAGTGGTCGAGCGCCCGGCATCGGTCGTGCGCGAGCTGGTCGACAACGCGCTGGACGCGGGCGCGACGCAGATCACCGTCAAGCTGATCGCCGGCGGCATCCGCGCGATCGTGGTCGAAGACGATGGCGGCGGCATCCCGACCGACGAGTTGCCGCTGGCGATCAAGCGCCACGCGACCAGCAAGATCCGCTCGCTGGCCGAGCTGGAAGGTGTCGCGACCATGGGTTTTCGCGGCGAAGCGCTGGCCGCGATCGCCTCGGTCTCGGAGCTCGCGATCGTCAGCCGCACCGCCGATGCGCCACACGCACAGCGTCTGGACGCCCGCAGCGGCGAGCTGCAGCCGGCGGCCCGCGCGGTGGGCACCAGCATCGAGGTGCGCGAGCTGTTCTTCAGCACGCCGGCGCGCCGCAAGTTCTTGAAGAGCGAAGCCACCGAGCTGGCCCACGCGACCGAAGCGGTGCGCCGCCATGCGCTGGCCCGCCCCGACGTGGCCTTCGCGATCTGGCACGAGGGCAAGCTGGTCGAGCAATGGCGCCGCGCAACGCACGAGCAGCGCATGGCCGACGTGCTGGGCACCGAGTTCGTCGCCGACAGCCGCATGGTCGAACACGCGGCCGGCCCGATGCGCATCCTCGGCCGCGCCGGCCTGCCCGAGGCCTCACGCGCCCGGCCCGACCATCAGTACGCCTACGTCAACGGCCGCTACGTGCGCGACAAGCTGGTCGCCCACGCGCTGCGCAGCGCCTATGAAGACGTGCTGCACGGCCAGCGCCAGCCGGCCTACGTGCTGTTCATCGACATCGAGCCGACGCGCGTCGACGTGAACGTGCACCCGACCAAGATCGAGGTGCGCTTTCGCGAATCGGGCGAGGTCTACAGCGCCGTGCGGCGCGCGGTCGAAGGCGTGCTGGCGGCCACCGGCGGCAGCCCGATGGGGCGTGCGGTCGAATCTGCTGCTTCGCCACAGCCGGCGACCGAAGCGCGGCCATACATCCCCACGCAGCCACCAAGCGGCCTGCCGTGGGGCGCGCAGCAGCAACGGCTGAGCCTGGCCGACCTGGGCACCTTGTACGCCCGCGAGGCGCCGGCGCCGTGGTCAGTGCCGGTGGCCGCGCCGATGGCGGGCAGCACGGCGCCGTTCGCCGAGGCCCCCCGCAGCACCGAGCCGCAGGCCCCGGTCGACACCAACGATTGGCCGCTCGGCCGTGCGCTGGCGCAGCTTTCGGGTGTCTACGTGCTGGCCGAGAACACCCAGGGCCTGATCGTTGTCGACATGCACGCGGCCCACGAGCGCATCGTCTACGAACGCTTGAAAGCCGCCGCACGGCAGGCGCCGCTGGCGGCGCAGCCGTTACTGATCCCCAGCGCCTTTGCCGCGACGCAGGAAGAGGTGGCGGTGGCCGAGGCGCGCGCAACTGACCTGGCCGCACTCGGTCTGGATATTTCGCCCCTGGGCCCGACGACGTTGGCGGTACGTGCCCGCCCTGCCGCCCTGCCCGACGCCGACCCTGTCACACTGGCCCGCTCGGTGCTGCGCGAACTGGCCGACTTGGCCGAAGCCGATGCGGGGCGCATGATCGAGCGCGCGCAGGACGAAATCCTCGCGACGATGGCCTGCCATGGCGCGGTGCGCGCCAACCGCCGGCTGACGATCGAAGAAATGAACGGGCTGCTGCGCCAGATGGAAGCCACCGAGCGCGCAGACCAATGCAACCACGGCCGGCCGACCTGGCGCCAGGTCACGATGAAGGAACTGGACGCGCTCTTCCTGCGCGGCCGCTGACACCATGACCATCAACTCAGACCGCAACATCCAGCGCACGCCCAAGCGTGCCACCCGTGCGGCCACGCCCGCCACGCCGACGGCAGCTGGCAGCCCGGCCCCAGCGGCACCCTCAGCGCCCGCCCCCGCTGCGTCCAACGTGCCGGTGCGCTATGCGTCGCCCAAACCAGCGTATGGCCAGTCGCCCTCGGAACGCCCCCGTCGGCCGCCTGCACCTGGCGCGCCGTACCCGAATCCGCCACGTCCACCAGCGTCTGGCGCTTCTCGTCCGAACCCGCCGCGACCTCCTGCGCCCGGTGCGTCACGACCGAATCCACCCCGGCCCCCGGCGGCCCAGACCAATGGCCCGCGCCGCGTCGCTCGCGACGAAGCGCCGCCGCCGCAGGTGCGGCCCGCGCCTCGCCCGCCGACACCGCGTACCTCTGACGCCGAGGGCATCCGCCTGTCCAAGCTGCTGGGCGACCGCGGGCTGGCCTCGCGCCGCGAAGCCGACGACTGGATCGCTGCCGGCTGGGTCAAGGTTGATGGCCAGATGGCCGTGCTGGGCCAGCGCGTGCTGCCCGACGCCAAGATCGAGGTCGACCCGCTGGCGCACAACCAGCAGGCGCAGCGCGTCACCATCCTGCTGAACAAGCCGATCGGCTATGTCTCGGGCCAGGCCGAAGACGGCTACGAGCCTGCCAGCGTGCTGGTGACCGCCTCCACCCACTGGCCGGACGATCCGCACAAGCGTCCCTTCCACCCAGGCCACGGTCGCCACCTGGCGCCCGCCGGCCGGCTGGACATCGATTCGACCGGCCTGCTGGTACTGACGCAGGACGGCCGCATCGCCAAGCACCTGATCGGCGAAGACTCCGACGTCGAGAAGGAATACCTGGTGCGTGTGGAGTACCAGGGCGAAGGCACGTTTCCCGAGGCCGACCTGCACCGCTTGCAGCACGGCCTGATGCTCGACGACAAGCAGCTCAAGCCCGCCAAGGTCAGCTGGGCCAACGAAGACCAGCTGCGCTTCGTGCTGCGTGAAGGCCGCAAGCGCCAGATCCGCCGCATGTGCGAGCTGGTCGGCCTGAAGGTCGTCGGCCTCAAACGCGTGCGCATCGGCAGCGTGGTGCTGGGCAAGCTGCCCGTGGGCCAGTGGCGCTACCTGGGCCCACACGAGAGGTTCTGATGAGGCTCCCACGCCCTTGCCGGGGCCGCCTCCCAAGGGGGCTCGCGCAGCGGACCGGCCAAGCCGGATCCACGCACGCCACTTGAAGGGGGCGGCGCTTATCGCGCCCCGAAGGCCCAGCAGCCCGTGCGCCAAACCCGACTCCTTCTCGAAAAAGCCGCGGCAGAGCCGTTGCCGGACTGGGACGATCTGGCGCCCAGCTTCCGCCTGGGGCAGTTCGGCAAAGGCGCCGATGTCTTTGCCGAAGGCGAGTGGCAACCGTTTGTCTACGTGGTCCGCCGCGGCATGGTCAAGCTCAGCTACACCAACGAGCTGGGCGATGAGTGGGTCAAGTCTTTCATCGGCGATGGCGACTTCTTTGCCTGCCCGAATGTGCTGCTGGCGGGCCGCAAGACCGACTACTCGGCCGTCGCGCTGGAAGACAGCGAAATCGAGCAGGTCGACTACGCCAGCTTGCGCCGCCTGATGGAGCGCTACCCGGTATGGCAGCGCGCCGTGCTGCAACTGCTGCAGTGGCACATCGTGCGCAAGGAACAGCGGGAACGTGAGCTGCTCACGATGCGCCCCGAGGAACGCTATATGTCTTTCCTTAAAACGTTTCCAGCGCTGGCGCCACGCATCCAGGTGCGCGACACCGCGCGGTACCTGGGCGTCACGCCTGAGGCCTTGAGCCGGATTCGGAAACGCTTGCGGGCTTGATCCAGAACAAGCGCGGGCGCGCCCGATTGATCCGGATCATTTGAGGGTGCCAGGCGCGGCGGCGAAGCTGACGGCAGCTCTCCACCGATGCCCTTTCGCTGCAGGTGGAGTCCCGCGGAATTCTCCGTCGCTCTCACTCGATGGCCTGCCCATGCAAAACCCTGCTCAAACCACCCCACGCACCCAGATCAAAGCCTATCTGCTGGGTGGCGGCATCGGCTCGATGGCCGCCGCCGCCTTCATGATCCGCGACGCCCAGGTGCCCGGCGCCAACATCACCGTCTTCGAGGCCGCCCCGGTGCTGGGCGGCAGCCTGGACGGCGCGGGCGACGCCGAGCGCGGCTATTCGCTGCGCGGCGGCCGCATGCTCACGACCGACAACTACGAGTGCACCTGGGATCTGTTCAAGTCCATCCCTTCGCTGGAACACGCCGGCCGAAGCGTGTTCGACGAAACCCTGGCCTTCAACGAAAAGCACAAGTCGCATTCGATGGCCCGCCTGGTCAACCGCCACCGCGCCAAGGTGCCGGTGGCGTCGATGGGTTTCTCCATGCACGATCGCCTGGAACTGCTCAAGCTCAGCAACGCCAGCGAAGAAGAGCTCGGCACCTCGGCCATCACCGACTGGCTCTCGCCATCGTTCTTCGAGACCGAGTTCTGGTTCATGTGGGCCACCACCTTTGCCTTTCAACCCTGGCACAGCGCGGTCGAGTTCAAGCGCTACCTGCACCGTTTCATGCTTGAGTTCTCGCGCATCGAGACGCTGGGCGGCGTCAAGCGCACGGTCTACAACCAGTACGACTCCCTGGTGCGGCCCTTGCATGCCTGGCTGCAGGCACAAGGCGTCCAGTTCGTGATGAACACCAAGGTGACCGATCTGGAGTATCGGGAGCAGCACGGCAAGTTCGTCGTGACGGCCATTCGGCACCAACAGGCGGCGGAAGCCGGACGCATCGAAGTGGCTGCCAGCGACCTCGTGTTCTTCCAGAACGGCTCCATGACCGACGCGTCGAGCCTGGGCTCGATGCACAGCGCGCCGGCTTCGCTCAACAAGCATGACAGCGGCGGCTGGGCGCTGTGGGAAAAGCTGGCCGAGGGCCGGCCCGATTTCGGCAACCCCGCCGCCTTCAACAGCAGCATCGCCGAGTCGATGTGGGAGTCGTTCACCGTCACGCTCAAGGACAGCGCGTTCTTCGACAAGATGACGGCGTTCAGCGGCAACGAGCCCGGCACCGGCGGCCTGGTGACCTTCAAGGACTCGAACTGGCTGATGTCCATCGTGCTGGCCCATCAGCCGCACTTTGCCAACCAGCCCGCGGACGTGCAGGTGTTCTGGGGCTACGCGCTGTTCCCGGACCGGGTGGGCGATTTCGTCGCGAAGCCGATGGCGGAATGCAGCGGCGAAGAGATTCTGCACGAGCTCTGCGGCCACCTCCGCTTCGATCTGGATACCGTGGCCCGAGCCAACTGCATCCCCTGCCGCATGCCCTACATCACCAGCATGTTCATGCCACGTGCATTGAGCGACCGGCCGTTGCCGGTGCCCAAAAACTCTGCGAACCTGGCGTTCATCAGCCAGTTCGTCGAGATCGCCGACGACGTGGTCTTCACCGTCGAATATTCGGTGCGAGCAGCGCAGATGGCCGTCTATGAACTGCTGTCAGTGGACCGCGAGGTTCCCGCGATCATCCGGCACGATCAATCGTTGAAGACGCAGTTCGAGGCGCTGGTGAAAGCCTTCAAATAGGACTGGGCCACCAACTGCGACAGGTCCGGGCCCTTTGCCGGCTGCACCGGCAAGGGCCCCTCGACAATCAAACGCCCAGCAATTCCACTTCGAACACCAGCGTCGCGTTCGGCGGGATCACGCCACCGGCGCCGCGTGCGCCATAGCCCAGGTGCGACGGGATCGTCAGCACACGGGTGCCGCCGACCTGCATGCCCTGCACGCCTTCGTCCCAGCCGCGGATCACCATGCCGGCGCCGAGGTCGAACTCGAAAGGTTCGTTGCGGTCCTTGCTGGAGTCGAACTTGCGGCCGCGGTGGTTCGCTGCCTTCTCGTCATAGAGCCAGCCGGTGTAGTGCACGGTGACGCTGTCGCCTTCCTTGGCGACCTCACCGGTGCCGACCACCACGTCGTCCATCTGCAGCTTGGGCCGCTCGGGCGTCGGCAACAGCTCGACCTCGAACACCAGCGTCGCATTCGGCGGGATCACGCCGCCGGCGCCGCGCGCGCCGTAGCCCAGCTCGGCCGGGATCGTCAGCACCCGCGTGCCACCGACCTGCATGCCCTGCACGCCCTCGTCCCAGCCGCGGATCACCTGGCCTGCGCCGAGCGCGAACTCGAAGGGCTCGCCGCGGTCTTTGCTGGAGTCGAACTTGCGGCCGCGGCCGTCGGCCGCCGTCGGGTCGTGCAGCCAGCCGGTGTAGTGCACGGTGACCGTCTGGCCGGCCTTGGCGGTGTCGCCGCTGCCGGTGACGCGATCGTCGATCTGCAGGCCGCTGGGGGTGCTCATGGGGATCCTTTCCTGTTCAATGGCGCCGCGGCCTTTCCCGCGGCGAAGGCGGGGATCATGCCACCGCGCCGCGGCCAGACGGATTCAAGTGGAACTCTGGGGCCGTCCGGGTCGGGACGAAGGGCTGTCGTCGAGCCGCATCGACCGGGCCGAACGAGGCTCACTTCAGCCTGACCACGACCTTGCCTTTCGCCCGCCCTGCTTCGACATAGGCCAGCGCCTCGTTGGTCGATTCGAACGGAAACGTCCGGTCCATCACGGGGCGGATGGTCTCGGCCTCGATGAGTCGGGTGATCTCGCGCAGTTGGCTCCCGCTCGCCTTCATGAAAAGGAACGAGTAGCCGACGCCCCATCGATGCGCCTTGCGTCTCACGCCCGCGCTCAGCAGCCGCATCACCAGTCTCACGAAGCCGGGCGCGGCGATCGCTCGTCCGAATTCCGGATCGGGCGGCCCCGAGATGGAGATGAGCTTGCCGCCGCGCTTGAGGATGCGAAGAGACTTTTCGAGCGTCTTGCCATCCTGGCTGTTCAGCACCACGTCGTGCTCGCGCAAGACATGCTCGAAGTCCTGCTTCTTGTAGTCGATGACGAGGTCTGCCCCCAGACTCTGCACGAGCGCGATATTGGTCGTGCTCGTCGTGGTGGCGACTGTCGCACCCAGATGCTTGGCCAGCTGGATGGCGAAAGTACCCACGCCGCCGGAGCCCGCTTGAATGAAGACCTTTTGCCCCTTCTTCAGCTCGGCCTTCTCGACGAGTGCCTGCCAGGCCGTCAACCCCACCAGAGGAATGGAAGCGGCTTCCTCCATCGTGAGGTTCTTGGGCTTCAGCGCAAGCGATGCCTCCTTGACTGCGACGAATTCGGCGAACGTGCCGATCCGGAAATCGTCCGGCCGCGCATAGACCTCATCGCCGGGCTTGAACTGCCGCACCCGCGCTCCCACCTTGACCACCACGCCGGCCACGTCGTGCCCAAGGACCAGAGGCAGGCGATAGGGCAGGATGAGCTTGAACTCGCCGCTGCGGATCTTGGCGTCCAGCAGGTTCACGCCGGCGGCATGCACCTCGATCAGCGCCTCGTCTTCACGCGGCTCGGGAGTCGGCATGTCCGCCAACCGCAGTGCGGCCTGCTTTTGATAGCGGTCGACGACGAATGCCTTCACGATGACGTCACCGTCAGCACCCCGTCGAGCCGCAGATCCTTTCGAATCCCGGCGTCCACCAGCCCAGCAGGCGCAAACCTGCGCAGCAGCGCCAACCGGCGGGCGAGTCCACCGGCGGTGTACCGCAGTCGCGGGCGATCTGCGCTGGCGGCCTTCAGCACGACTTCAGCGACGATGCCCGGCTGGTCCGCAGTGGCCATCACTTCCTTCACGCGCTGGCTGACGGCGACGCGCGCTTCGCGATAGGCATCGAGCATGGCGTCGGGCTCCAGAAAGTTCGCGTCGAACGGCGTCTTCGTGTAGGCGGGCTCTATGACCGAGACCCGGATGCCCCTCGTGCGCAGCTCGTGGTCGAGCGACTCCGAATAACCTTCGATCGCGTGCTTGGTCGCAGCATAGAGTGCGCCGTACGGCATGGGCAACAAGCCCAGCACCGAGCTGATGTTGATGATGCGCCCGGCGCCCTGTTTGCGCATCTGCGGTAGGACGGCGCGGGTCATGCGGACGATGCCGAAGAAGTTGGTGTCGAAAATCGACTGGGCCTGCTGGACCGTGCTTTCCTCCGCCCCCGCAGGCGCGACGCCGAAGCCGGCGTTGTTGACGAGCAGGTCGATGCGGCCTTCACGCTGCATCAACTGCTGGACGGCATCGGCCACCGAATCATCGCTGGTCACGTCCAGCGACAGCATCTCGAACGATCGCTCGCTGCCAGTGCCGCCACGTCGGCTCGTGCCGTAGACCGTGTAGCCCGCCTTGGCGAGCAGCGCGGCAGTGGCTTGGCCGATGCCCGACGAGGCACCCGTGACGAGGGCCACTTTGCGACCCTGTTTCTTCATGTTCATGACGCTTCTCCGTCAGTTGGTGGGAGTGGGAAACCATGTGGCATGATGATCGTCATATGTATCGACGAGCGAATTGGCAGCGACTGACTTCGAAAAGTCAGGCGCCGGCCGAGCTGAGATGCTTCAGCGCCGCTTCGCGCAGGCTGTCTGACAGAGCCGGCTCATCCACCGCGCGAGCCAGCAGCAAGGCGCCCACCATGGTGGAAAGAGTCACCAGCGCGCGTTCGTGGGCGCCCTGCTGTCCCCAATCCGGCGACTCGCGGGCGACAAGGTCGATCATGGTCTTGATGTGACGGGTCGCGACTCGACGAACTTCGGGGGCCTGGCGCGAGGTTTCAGACCCAAACGCAGCCAGGGGACAACCCGTCTCCGTCTGCTCAACATGCTCCTTCGAGAGGTAGGCACCGAGCATGGATTTCAACGCCATGCCCGCAGGCACGGCGGCCACGAATTCGGCCGCGGCGGCAGCGGAATCGGCGCACGCCTTTGCCGCGGCTTCGGCCAACATCGCCTCGCGTGACGCGAAGTGGGAATAGAAGGCGCCATGCGTCAAGCCGGCCTCCTTCATGATGTCAGCGACGCCCGTGCCGTCGTATCCGCTGCGACGGATTGCCCGTGCGGCCACCGACACGATGCGCTCATGTGTCGCGTCCTTGGCTGCAGCCCTGGCGTTGGTTTTCGAATTTCGCATGACAGCCATCATACGTCAGTTTTCAAAAATGTTGCATGCGGTGACGACCAAGGGCGTTCTCCTACACCAGATCGGTCACATCGCCGATTCCGCGGCCTGACAGGGATCGGCATAGTCGGCCCATCACGAAGGAGTTGCACCATGTTCAAACGACTTTTCCTCATCGCCATTAGCGGGGTAGCCCTCGCCAGCACCCTCAGCGCCTGTGTGGTAGCGCCCGTCGGCAGGCCGGGCTACGTGCACGACCGAGACAGGGACGGCGTGCCCAACCGCTACGACAACAGGCCGGACAACCCGTATCGCCGCTGAGCGTAGGTTCCGGTGACAGGGGTGCGTTGACGCTTTCGCGGAAACGCACCCCTGATTGCCATCGTCAGGAGAATGGCGCCGTCGCAGACAGCGGCCAGCGCAGACGCCAGGCCGCCACTGCGGCCGCCAACCATTCGGCCCGGCCCGCGGTCGTGAGATTCGCAGGCAAGCCAAGCACCTCCCCCGCCGCCCGCAACGTGGCGAACGGGTCGGCCAGATCGAGCGCTTGCGCACCGTTCTGCTTCGACAGTTTCTGCCCATCCGGCGCCATCACCAGCGGTGTGTGCAGATAGATCGGCGTCGGCACGTCCAACAGCTGCTGCAGATGAATCTGGCGTGGCGTGTTGTCGGCCAGGTCTTCGCCGCGCACCACGTGGCTGATAGCTTGTTCGGCGTCGTCGACCACCACGGCCAGCTGGTAAGCCCACAGCCCGTCGGCGCGCTTGAGCACGAAGTCACCGACTTCGGCGGTCAGGTTCTGCCGCTGCGGCCCCAGCTGGCGGTCCATCCACTCGATCCATCGGTCGGCGCCGTCGGGCGCATCGGTGCGCAAGCGCCAGGCACGCGCCGGGCGACCGTGCAGCCCGTGGCGACAGGTGCCGGGGTAGACGCGCTCGCCATGGCGCTGGTGCTGCACGCCCAGGGCAGCCAGGGCCTCGTCGATCTGCTTGCGGCTGCAGGCGCATGGGTAGGCCTGGCCGGTGGCCAACAGGCGCTGCAACGCCGCTTCGTAGCGATCGCCGCGCGCCGATTGCCAGACCGGCGGCTCGTCCGGCACCAGCCCGCAGGCCGCCAGTTGCTGCAGGATCAACTGGTCGACGCCGGGCACGCAGCGCGGCGTGTCGACGTCTTCGATGCGCACCAGCCATCGGCCACGTTGAGCGCGTGCGTCCAACCAGCTCGCGAGTGCTGCCACCAGCGAACCGGCGTGCAGCGGCCCGGTCGGCGACGGCGCGAAACGCCCGACATATCGCACCGGCGGCGCCGGCGGGGCCTGCCTGCTCATTCGCAGCCGCGCAGGCTGTGTTGGGGTGAGTGGCGTTCGAGCAGTGCCTGCCGCGTGGCCGGGCTGTCCAGTTGTTGCAGCCACCATTGCAGGGCCAGGCCCTGCGGCGCTTTCTTCGGCTGCGGCACGGCCGCGCTGCGCCACGCGTAGGCCATGCCGCCGACACGCCGCTGCCGCTTGACCAGCTTGGTCACCAGCCGGCCGTGGCGGACGTGCTCGCGCACCAGCACCTCGGGCACGAAGCCGCAGCCCAGGCAGCGCAGCTGCGCCTCGATCTTGGCCTGCATGCTCGACACCGTCAGCACATCCTGCCCAGGCAGCAGGTTGACCGTCATCCGCGCCATGCGCATGGCCGAGTCGGCCACGGCCACCGCGCGGTGGCGCACGATCTCCTCGTCGCCGATCGGCTCGGCCAGCGACGCCAAGGGATGGTGAGGCGCCATCGCGAAGACGAATGGCATCGAGCCCAGCGGCTTCATCTCGATGCCGGGCGGCGCCGGCATGTCGGCCGGCACACCCAATGCCAGATCCGCCTGGCCGGAGACCAGCGCCTCCCATGTGCCAGCCAACACCTCGGTGCGCAAGCGCAGCCTCGTGCCCGGCCCGGGCTCCTTGTCACGTCCCAAGGCCCCCAGAGCCGGGCTCTGCCCGGCTCGCCCCCCAAGGGGGGTCGGGGAACTCGGGAGCGGCCCGTCGTTCCCCGGGCGCAACGCATAGAAAGCCTCGCACAGCTCCAGCAGCGTCAGGCGCGACAGCACGTCGTCCACCGCGATCGTCAGCTCGGTTTCCCAACCGGTGGACACACGGCGCACCCGCTGCGCCACCGCATCCATCTCGGCCAGCAGGCGCCGGCCTTCGTTCAGCAGCTCTTCGCCGGCGGCTGTCAGCTGAGCCTGGCGTGAGCGGCGATCGAACAGCAGCACGTCCAGCGCGTCTTCGAGCTGGCGCACGCTGTAGGTCAGCGCCGAGGGCACCTTGCCCAGCTCGCGAGCGGCCGCGGCAAAGCTGCCGGTGCGGGCGATGGTGTCCATCATCGCCAGGGCGTCAGGGGTCAATGCGCTTCTTCGGTCCATATCGTTTGCATTGTCGACTTCATCTTATTTGAAAGGTCGATTCGACAGGCCACGGCCCACTGCAGGCAAGCCTTGCCTACATTGGGTGCATCGACAAATTGGAGGTTCCAGATGATCACCCTGCGCAAGGCCCAAGACCGAGGTGTCGCCGACCATGGCTGGCTCAAGAGTTTTCACACCTTCTCGTTCGCCGACTATTACGACCCGGCCCACATGGGCGTGGGCAACCTGCGCGTCATCAACGACGACCGCATCGCCCCGGGCACCGGCTTCGGCACCCACGCCCACCGCGACATGGAGATCGTCAGCTATGTGCTCGAAGGCGAGCTGGCGCACAAGGACAGCCTGGGCACCGGTGCCGCCATCCGCCCGGGCGAGGTGCAGCGCATGACCGCTGGCACCGGCGTGCGTCACAGCGAGTTCAACCATGCTGAAGGCCAGAGCACCCACTTCCTGCAGATTTGGCTGCTGCCTGCCAAGGCAGGCCTTGCGCCCGGTTATGAGCAGAAGGCCTTTGGCGAAGCGGACAAGCGTGGCCAGCTGCGGCTGGTGGCCGCGCCCGACGGCCGCGACGGTGCGGTGACGTTGAACGCTGATGCATCGATCCGCGCTGGCCTGTTCGACGGCGACGAATCGGCCGAACTGGCGCTCGACCCGAAGCGCCTGGCCTACGTGCATGTGGCGCAAGGCGAGATCACGCTGAACGGCGACCAACGCCTGGCCGCCGGTGACGGCGTGGTGCTGGACGGCGAGACCCAGCTCACGCTGTCGCAAGGACGCGGTGCCGACGTGCTGGTGTTCGATCTGGCCCGATTGAGCTGAAGCCCAGGTGACCGCGACGCCGCTACAGTCGCGGGCATGAACCTCACCCTGACCGCGCTGAGCGTGTTGCCGGCCATCGACTGGCTGGCCGTCATCTGTCTCTTCGCGGCCTGGGTGGGTTATGCGCAGTTCGCCCGCCGCCATGCAGAAACCCAGCCTTCGGTGCTGGCGGCGACCAACCGGGTGCGCAGGCAGTGGATGCTGCAGACGACGATGCGCGAGAACCGCGTGATCGACGGCGTGACAGTGCAGAACCTGTCGACCAGCCCGTCGTTCTTTGCCTCGACCACGATCCTGATCATCGGCGGCCTGCTGGCGGTGCTGGGCACCACCGACAAGGCGAGCGAGTTCGTGCGCGAGATCCCGTTCGCCGCGCGCACCTCGGTGCTGGTGTTCGACCTGAAGCTGGCGATGCTGACCGCCATCTTCGTCTACGCCTTCTTCCGCTTCACCTGGAGCATGCGGCAGTACACCTTCGGCGCGCTGCTGGTGGCGTCGGCGCCCGAATTCAACGCGCCGTGGACCGACGCCGAGCGCCAGGCGTTCGCCGCGCGGGCCGGCGGCGTGATGGGCCTGGCCGCCGAGACCTTCAACGACGGCCTGCGCGCCTACTACATGGCCTTTGCAGGCATCGCCTGGTTCTTCTCACCCTGGGCCTGCCTGGGCGCCACCGCCTTCGTGGTGGGCGTGCTGTACCGGCGCGAGTTCCGCTCCGAGGTGCTGGCGGCGTTGACGCAGGGCTGAGCGCCCGCATCACTCACTCGCGCGGTACCAGGTCCACCACTTCGTCTTCGGCCACGTGCCGGCGGGCGATGCGGGCAAACGTGCCGTCGCGGACGATCTCGCGCACCAGGTTGCGCCAGTAGGTCAGTTCGGTCTCGCTGAAGCGGGCCCGCGAGAACACCATGCCTTCGGGTATCACCGACTGCTGCGGCGCCCAGTCCAGCGCCACCAGCTGCGGCTTGCGGGGGTGCTCGGCGGCATAGCGGCGGATCACGACCGAGTGGGCCACGATCGCGTCCACCGTGCCTTCTGCCAGCAGGCGCAGCAAGGTGCCATCGTCGGTCGCCTCGACCACGCGGCCCTGGCTGCGCGCCTGCTCCAGCGCAGCATCGTAGGTGGGTGTGTGCTTGTAGCCACGCACGGCGCCCCAGCGCAGCGTGGGTGTGGCCATGAATCCGGCCAAGCCGCCGCGCACCGGCGCGTGGGTCGTCAACATCCAGACATGGTGCTTGAGCTGGATGTACGGCGCAAAGGCGTAGAGCTTTTCGCGCTCGGGTGTCGAGATGCCCGAGGTCGTCATGTCCAGCCGGCCGGCTTCGAGCTCGGACCAGATCCGCGCCCGGGTCATCGTCACGCCCTCGAAACGGCAGCCGCTGCGACGCTGCATCTCGCGGACGAAGTCGATGTCGATGCCGCTGCCGAGCAGGCCGCCGACGTTTTCTGGACTGGCCCCGCTGTAAAGCGCGCCGAACTCGTAGAAGGCCACCGACAACGGCCGGTCCGGACAGGGGGCCGCGGGTGCCGGTGTCGGCCCTTTGGCCACGGCCAAGCCGAGCGCGGCCCAGGCCATGGCGCCGGCCAGCAGCGCGCGAATGCTTCGCCACGCTGCCACGCCTGGCCCTTTGGCCCGGCATCCGCGCCCACTCTGCGGCAGGCCTTCCCTCCGGTGCATGGGCCGATGCTGCACCCGGCGGCGCGCGCCGGCAACCGGGTTCACCTGAAGACGCGGGCCTGCAAGCGCATTCACTTCAGGCCCAGGAAGTCCTTCACCACTGCCACGGTGCGGGCCGGGTCTTCCTCGTGCGGCACATGGCCCAGTTCGGGAAAGACCACCAGCCGGCTGCCGGCGATGTCGCGTGCAAACCGCTGGCCGTTGGGCGGCGGGATCAGGTGGTCGCGCCCGCCCCAGATGATCAGTGTCGGCTGCTTCAGCGTCGCTATGCGCGGCGAGTCCTGGCCCATGTCCAGTTGCTGCATGCGCAGGCGCAGGGCGTGGCGGTTGCCCTCGCGCAGCGTCAGCTCGAAATAGCGGTCGACCAGCGCCGACGTGACCTTGGCCGGCTCGCCATAGACGTTCTGCACGCTGGCCTCGACCATGCCGCGCGGCAGGAACCATTCGCTCAAGGCGCTGATGACCGGCAGCCGCGCGATGCGGAAACCCACCGGCATGTCCTCTGGCACGAAGTCATAGCCGGCCGAGTCGACCAGCACCAGCTTGTCCACCCGCGCTGGCGCAATCGAAGCCGCCCGCCAGGCCACCTCGCCGCCCAGCGAATTGCCGGCCAGCACGGCACGTTGCACATGCAGTTGGTCCAGCAGATCGAGCGTGAAGCGGGCCAGCGTGTCGCCGCGGTAGTCGTCGTGAGCGTATTCACCGGCAAACGGTCCCGTCAGACCGAAGCCCGGCAGGTCGAAGCTGATCACCCGCCGCTGGCCTTTCAGCGCAGCGACCCAGCCTTCCCAGGTGTGCAAGCTGGCGGAGGTGCCGTGGATCAGCACGATCGGCGCCTGATCGTCACGCGGGCCCTCGTCGCGCAGGTGGACCATCTGGCCCTTGACCTCGATGAAATCCGATGGCGACGGCGCCCAGCGCGCGACCAGCGTTTCCACCGGCCGGTCGGGGGCGCGGGCCAGCGGCACCGCCAGCGCGGTCAACATCAACATCACGCCGAAGGCGCGCCAGAGCAGCATCTTCATGCGGTGATCTCGTGGTGGGTTTCAGGGTGCAGATCGGCCGCCAGCTCTTCGCGCTCGTCGAAGACAAAACAGCGGCCGTGCCAGTGCGGGGCGCCCTGGGTCTGCTCGAAGTAGCGAAGGATGCCGCCTTCCAGCTGGAAGCCGTGGTCGATGCCCATGGCCTGCATCACCAGCGCGGCCTTCTCGCAGCGGATGCCACCGGTGCAGTAGCTGACCACCGTCTTGCCGGCAAACTCTTCGCGGTGCGCGGCCAGGGCGGCCGGAAAGTCTGAAAAACGGTGCAGTCGCCAATCCAGTGCGCCGTCAAAAGCACCGGCGTCGACCTCGAAGCCGTTGCGCGTGTCCAGCATCACCACCGGCCGGCCCTCGTCGTCGTGACCGGCGTCGAGCCAGCGTGCCAGCGTGGCCGGCGACACGGCCGGCGCCCGGCCCGCCGCCGGCTGCACGGCCGGCATGTTCATGCGGATGATCTCGGGCTTGATCTTTACCTTCAGGCGCTGGAACGGCAGCGTTTCGCTCCAGCTTTCCTTGGCGTCCAGCCCGGCGAAGGGCGGGTCTTCGTGCAGCCGTGCCAGCCAGCCACGCAACGCGGCCTCAGGGCCTGCCAGGAACAGGTTGATGCCCTCTTCGGCCAGCAGCACGGTGCCCTTCAGGCCCGCCGCCAGTGCATCGTCGTGAAGGCGTTGGCGCCGGGCTTCGAGCGCATCGAGCGCCACGAAGCGATAGGCAGAAACATTGAGAACGGCAGCCGTCATCGGCGGATTCTAGGGGCCCGCCCCTGGGGCGCCCTGAGCGGCCCATGCCCCGCCGGGCATGACTTTCGGTCAGCGGCGCGCGGGCCGCGGCCGGTTGGCTGGCCCGGCCGCCAGCGTGCAGGTCAGGCCGCTTCGGCCAAGTCAGACGCCTTCGCCAGCTCAAGAACCACCGGGCTGTCGCCACCCAGCAGCAGCTGGGGCAACTGCATGAACCGCCACCGCCCTTTCTCGTCGGCGGCCAGCAGCCAGACCAGGTCGAAGCGGTCGTCCGGCCAATGGGTCGGCAGATCCACCCCAGGCCCGGCGATCTCCGCGGCCAGTGCCGGCAGGCGCTTGTGCTCCCAGGCCACCACCGAAAAACCACCCAGGCTCTTCAGGTGGTCGGCAAGCTCACGCTCCGCCCCGACGGGGAATGGCGTGGCAACGCCGACCCCGCAGTGCCCCGCCAGCGGCAACAGCGTGCTGATGCCGCGCCGGCTGGGGTGGGCCGCATCAGGCGCGGGGGCCAACAGGTGGCGCGGCCGCTCGTGGTCGGCCGTGGCCCGCCGGTTGTCCCAGAAGAACAGCGCCAGCGCGCCGGCACGCTGCCAGCCGCGCACCGACAACTCGTTGCGGTCGGCACACCCCAGTTCATCGACCCCCACCAGCACACCGTTGTCGGTGGGTTTTTCAGCGTGGCGGATCAGGGCGATGGACTGCGAGGTGTTCATGGGTCTCTCGGGTGTCGACGATGGTGGTGTGGCTCTTCAAGCGCGCTGCGCGTGCGAGACGAATAAAGGGGGCTTCAGGCGTACTGGGCCTTGAGCTCTTCCTTGCGCGCGAGCAGCGCCTCGCCCAGGGCCTTCAGGTCGAGCTTGGCCGACGCCTTGGCCTTGGGAAACATCTCGGTCTGCTCTTCCTTGACGTGGTGCTTCACGTACTCGGACAGCACCTTGACGCGCGCGTCATAGTCTTCGCCATCCGCTTCCGCGCCCTCGAGCTGCGCCACCAGCGCCTTCAGCGTCTCATGCTCGACGCGTGCTTCAGGCACCAGCTCGGAGTCGTTCAGCGCGGCCTTCACCGCCGGGTAGAAGATCTCTTCCTCGATCTGCGCGTGAATCGTCAGCTCCTGGCAAATCTGTTCGACCAGCGCCTTCTTCTTGTCCGGCGAGCGGCTCTTCTCGAACTGCTCGAACAACTCGCTGACGAGCTTGTGATCGGCTCGCAACAAGGTGGTGGCGTCGACTTTGCCGTTGGTGCCTCGGGCCGAATTCTTCTGTTCCATTGCGTGACCTCTGTTTGTCGGTTGAGAAAGGGGAGCTGTCGCGATCGGATGGCAAACCATGTGCCAAGCACTGCGGCACCGGCAGGGTCGCGATGTGGCACGTGCGTTGCTCTGCAGAGGCGGTCGGCGCCTTGCCGATCCGCCGGAGACCACCATGCCCAGCCGCAACGAGCCGCAGGACCAGCAAGACGTGCACCAGCGCGGCATGCAGCGCGACCGCGACCCGCGTTGAAATCGACCGTGCACCCAGGCACCGGCCGCCGGACCCGCGCGCTGCCGCTCGAAGTGAGCCCGCCGCGGCGACCCAAGAGCGCCATCGGCGGCGGCTCTGGCGCCGCGCTGTCGCCCAGTCCCACGGTGTTGCTGCTGGTCGACTTCATCAACCCGTTGGATTTCCCCGGCGCCGAGGATCTGGCCCCGCGCGCCATGCAGGCGGCGAAAGCCACCGCCAAGCTCAAATCGAGGCTGGAGCGGGACGGCGTGGTGTGCATCTACGCCAACGACAACTACGGCATCTGGCGCTCCGAGTTCCGCGACATCCGGGCGATGTGCGAAGCCTCGCCCGGAACCGCCGGCGAGCTCGCTCGGACGCTGGCCCCCGCCGAGCACGATCTCGCCATCCTCAAACCCCGCCATTCGGCCTTCTTCGGCACGCCGCTGGATTTGATGCTGACGCAGATGCACACCAAATCGCTGGTGATTGCCGGTCTGGCGACCGACATCTGCGTCCAGCTCACTGCGATGGACGCGAGCCTGCGGGGCTACAAGCTGTGGATCCCGTCCGACTGCACGGCCGCCGAGTCCGAGCCGGCCAAACACGAGGCATTGCAATACCTGAAGCGCGTGCTCAAGGCCGACACCCGCCGCTCGACCAGCAGACGCAGCCTGTGAGGGGCCGGCATGGCAAATGCCGCCCCTGCACGTTACCGCTCACAAGGAGACCCCCATGACCCAGCCGTTCCAGCAATGGAAAGTTCTGCCGCACGGCAAGCTGACCTCGGTCGACGACAACCTGCTCACCGTCGTCGGTGACCTGCACATGCCGCTGACCGACCTGCCGCGGCGCATGACCGTGGCGCGCCTGGCAGACGGGCGGCTGGTGATCTTCAGCGCGATCGCGCTCGACGAAGACGAGATGCTGGCGCTGGAGCGCTTCGGCACGCCCGCCTTCCTGGTCGTGCCGAACGACCATCACCGCCTGGACGCCAAGATCTGGAAGGACCGCTATCCGGCGATGCAGGTGGTCGCGCCGGAAGGCGCCCGGGCGAAGGTCGAAGAGATTCTTGGCGTGGACACCACGGCGCCGGAGTTCGGCGACCCGAACGTGCAGTTCGTGACCGTGCCCGGCACCCACGGCCATGAGGCCGCGCTGGTCGTCAGGGGCAGCCAGGGCACGACGCTGGTGCTGAACGACATCGTCGGCAACATCCGCGATGCGAGGGGCTTTGGCGGCTGGTTCCTGCGGCTGATGGGCTTCGCTGGCGACGAGCCCCACATCCCGGCCCCGGTCAAGATGAGGATGATCGACGACAAGGCCGCCTTGCGCGAGCAGTTGATGAGTTGGTCGCGCATCGACCCGCTCTCTCGCATCCTCGTGTCGCACGGTGCCGAGATCGACGACCACCCGAACCAGGCCTTGCGCGATCTCGCCAGTTCGCTGGGCTGACACCCGGCGTCAGAGCCAGGGCGCCGTGGGCGCCTTCAGGGGCGGGCTTTGCCGACGCCGTCCCACCGAGCCGGTCATGCATCGGTGACAAGCAAATATCGCGCGAAGCGGAACCGGTTCCATTTTCGGTGAGAATAGGCGCTCCGATGGTCGCGGCGGGGTTCCGCCCGGCCTGCGTCACCCGCTTCAGCCCGCCATCCATGCCCGCTCGTACATCGACCCCGGCCCTTGCACTGTCCACCTGTTGGCTGCTGGCGGCCGGCTTGGTGCACGCGGCCGACACCGCCTCTGCCATGCCCACGCCCACTGCCCCGCCCCGCACGCTGCAGGTCTACACCACCGCCCAAGGATCGCCCCAGCGCCTGGCACTGACGGCCACCGTGCAGTCGGCAACCGGTGCTCAGCCGCCCGAGGGCGACGTATCGATCTTCGTCAATCCGGCGCTGCGCTTCCAGACGCTGCTGGGCATCGGCGGCGCGGTCACCGACGCGTCGGCCGAGGTTTTCGCCAAGCTCTCCCCGGCGAAGCAGGAAGAGCTGCTGCACGCCTATTTCGACCCGGCGCAGGGCCTGGGTTATTCGCTGCTGCGCACGACGATCCACAGCTCAGACTTCAGCAGCGCCAGCTACACCTACGTGAAGGAAGGCGACGCCGCCCTCACCTCGTTCGACGTGGCGCCGGACCGGCGCTACCGCATCCCGCTGCTGCAGCGCGCGTTGAAAACGGCCGCTGCCGGCGGCGGCACGGTCACCACCTTTGCCAGCCCTTGGAGCGCACCGGCCTGGATGAAGGACAACGGCAACATGCTGCAAGGCGGCAAGCTGCTGCCGCAGTACGCCGGCGCCTGGGCGCTGTACTTCACCAAGTTCATCCACGCCTACGAGAAAGAAGGCATTCCCGTCTGGGGCATCACGGTGCAGAACGAGCCGATGGCCAAGCAGACCTGGGAGTCGATGATCTACACGGCCGAGGAAGAGCGCGACTTCCTGAAGAACCACCTCGGCCCGACGATGAAACGCGAAGGCCTGGGCGATCGCAAGATCATCGTCTGGGACCACAACCGCGACCTGATCACCCACCGCGCCCACACGATACTGGGCGACCCGGAAGCCGCGCCTTACGTCTGGGGCGTGGGCTTTCACTGGTATGAAACCTGGGCTGGTGGCGAACCGATGCACCGCAACGTGGCCGCTGTGCACGAGGCCTATCCGAAGGTCAACCTGTTGCTGACCGAGGCCACTGTCGAGCGCTTCGACCCCGCGCACCTGCAGTGGTGGCCCAACGCCGAGCGCTACGGCAGCCAGATCATTGCCGACTTCAACACCGGCGCGGTCGGCTGGACGGACTGGAACATCCTGCTCGACGAGCGCGGCGGCCCCAACCACGTCGGCAACTTCTGCTTCGCACCAGTGCATGCCGACACCAAGACCGGCGAGCTGGTCTACACCCCCAGCTTCGCCTACCTCGGCCATTTCTCGAAGTTCATCCGCCCTGGTGCTCAGCGCGTCAGCGCAGTGAGCAGCCGCAGCTCGCTGCAAACCACGGCCTTCGTCAACCCGCAGGGGCAGCTGGCGGTGGTGGTGATGAACAGCGGCGACGAGGCGGTGAACTACCGCCTCCAGATCGGCGCACAGGAAGTGGCACTGACCATCCCGGCCCACGCGATCCAGACGATTGCGGGTTGAGCGTGGCTGTCAGGCCATGAGGAGGTGCGCGGCATTCCACCTGCGACGGGCGGAGCGCGGCGGGTAGCCCGGGGCTGCGTTCTCCGGCCCACGCTCGCGGGGCACTGGGTTCGGCCTGCTGAGGGCTCTCGATCTTCGACGTTTCCTCATGCGCCGGTTGGGGCGACCGCGAATGGGGCCTACGCCCGCAACCCCGAGCGACCCACCAAGGCACCCGGGTGGCATGCAAAGGCGTGGCGCGCCACCGACAGCTACCTCGGGGCGGTGGTGGTGCCCCCGGGCGCAGGCCCCATTCGCGGTCGCCACTACGTCGCCAGGGCACCACGGTGCTGACGCTGCCGTCCGTCGCTTGACTCGACCGCGCCCCGCGAGCGTGGGCCGGCGAACGGGGGCACCGCCGCCGCCCTGCGCCACCACCTCAGCAGTCTGAACACACTCCACCCGACCACGAAGAGCCGAGCGCGACGGCCCGCGCCGGGCGCAGTCGATCAGCTCAGATGAACTCGCGCTCTCGCAGCCACTTCGTCGCGACCCACTTCTCGCCTTCGATCACCGGCGCGCCGCCGTGCAGCGTCTTGGTGCTCGGGTGCGGCGCGTGGTAGCTGAAGAAGACCGCGTTGCCCTTGACCGGTGCGACCTCCAGCCCGACATCGGGGAAGGTCGTGCCGCCGCCCTTCTCGGGCGTGTTCAGGTAGATCACCAGCGTGCCAACCCGCTGACCGCCGCGCGACAGGATGGTCGGCGTGCCGGAGTGGACCGGATCGAAATAGTCGTGGTGTGGCTTGTACTCGGCGCCCGGGCGGTAGCGCAGCACCTGCAAACCCTCGCCATTTTTCACCGGCCAGTTCAGCAAGGCCCCGATGCGCTTTTCGATGCGCTGGCACAGCGCGTTTTCGCCGCGGGTGAAGAACATGCCTTCGCTGGTTCGGGCGGTGTTGACCTCGCTGCCGCCGGTCTCGTTGACCACGGTTTCCGAGCGCACCAGACGCTGGCGCGACAAGGCCACCAGTTCGTCGCATTCGGTTTCAGTCAACAGCCCGCCGAACACCACGACACGCGGCAGCGCCATCGACATCAGCACCCGCACCTCGTGGCCTTCGGCCATCAGGCGGGTGGTCGACTCCTCCAGTGATGGCTCGGGCAGGGTGCGCCCAGGAATCGGCTTGCCCTTGGCCTGCAGGTGCTCGGTCAAGGTGACTTCGAGCGCCTCGATGGCCACCTCTTCCGGCCAGCCACTGTTGCGCATTGCGGTCAGCACTTCTTCAGGCGGAAAACCCGATTCGGCCTGGGCCACGATCCAGGCGCGCAACTCCGGGGTGATGGAGGGGGAAATCGTCGTCATCCCCCTATTCTTGCAGCAGTTTGCCGCCCTCTCGACGCCCGGCGGCGACGGTTTTGCAGCCGGGCGTATCCGGGCTTCAGGCCGGGTTGACCAGCTTGAACGCGTGCACCCAGTCGTTGCGCAGGAAGCCGGGGATGCACCACAGCATGCACAGCGGCTCGATCGCCCGCGCCGCGGCGGCCACGCCCATGTCGGCGGTGTCCCAGCCCACCTCGGCCAGCAACGTGGTCACGGTGGCCTTGGCGCCGGCGTCATCACCGCAGATGAACATCGTCGGCCGCCCGCCGGGCAGCTTCGGGTCGATCATCAACGAAGCACCCACCGAGTTGAACGCCTTGACGAACTTCACCGCCGGGTGGGCCCGCTGCAGGCGCTCCATCAGCGCATCGTCCAGCGTCGTGAAAAAGCGCAGCACGCCGTTGTCGGGCGGCAGGTCGGCGATCGGGTTGGTCGCATCAATCAGCACCTTGCCGGCCAAGTGGCGGCTGGCGTCCGCCGACTTCAGCACGGCTTCTGCGGCGCCGCCTTTGACGGCCAGCACGCCGATCTCGCCGAAGGCTGCGCTGTCGGCCGGGCTGCCGACGCGCACCTTCGGGTGCTTGGCCGACCAGTCGCTCAGCTTGGCCGGGTCGCGGGTGCACAGCATCACCTCGTGGCCGTGGGCCAGGAAGCCCGCCGCCAGCGTTTGCGCCACATCGCCCGAACCCAGGATTCCGATCTTCATATCAAGCTCCTTTGCTGTTCCGTTTTCATCTGCCTGCCCGACCGCCGGGCCTGCGATGGATCGAACTTTAGGCATCCACCACCATTACCGGAAGTCACCAGCGCTTGATGGATTCACAACCTTTGATTCAGAATCTTTGCCATGAAGCAACTTCAGGGCTTGTTGGCCTTCGTCGAAGCCGCCAGCGCCGGCAGCCTGGCCGCCGCAGCCGACCGGCTTGAGCTGACGCCTGCTGCCGTCAGCAAAAGCCTGGGCAAGCTGGAAGCGCAGCTTGGTGTGCGCCTGCTGCAACGAAGCACGCGCCGCCTGGCCCTCACCGCAGAGGGCGAACGATTCCTGGAGAAAGCCCGCCACGCGCTGCGCGCGCTCGACGAAGCGGTGGCCGACGTGACCCAAAGCGCCACCGAGGCCAGTGGCCGCGTCCGCATCTCGGTCGGCCATGCGATGGGGCGCGACTGGGTGCTGCCGCTGCTGCCTGCGCTCAGCCGCGAGCACCCGCGCCTGACGATCGAGCTGGACCTGGACAACCGCCCGGTCGATCTGGTGGCCGAGGGCTACGACATCGGCATCCGCGGTGGTTTCATCGAAGACTCGAGCCTGGTCGCGCGGCGCATCTGCGGCCTGCCGCTTGCGCTGCTGGCCAGCCCCGGCTACCTGAAGCGGGCTGGCGTGCCACGCACGGTCGACGAGCTGAGAACCCACGACTGCGTGGCCGTCCGCTTCGCCGGCAACAGCCCCAGCCCCTGGCGCTTCCGTTCGAGTTCAGGTGGCCGTGGCGCGCGCCGCGTCGAGATCCAGCCGCAGCCGCGCCTGACCGTCAGCGACCCGGCCGCGGTGCTCGACCTGGCGTTGGCCGGCGCCGGCATCGTGCAGGCCGGCCTGCACCACGCGCTGCCTTTCCTGCGCAGCGGCCGGTTGAAATTGTTGCTGGTCGACCAGCATGATCCCGGCGAGCGCGAGGTGGTGCTGCACTACCCGCACCGGCGCTACCTGGCCCCGCGGGTGCGGGTGGTGGTCGACACGCTGCTGGCCCAGCTCGGGCCACCGAGCGACCTGCACATGACGGTGCGGGATCTGCTGGCCGAGGTGCCGGACGCTGAAGCGCTGGCCGGCCCGACGCTGCCGCCCGCTCAGCCGGCCTTGCGCCGGAAGACGAAGCGATCGGTTTCCGACGCTTCGGCGTCGAAGGCGTAGCCCTCGGCGTCAAAGGCCTTCAGCGCCTTCAACGTTGACGCGCGCTGCTGGATCGCGTGGCGCGCCATCAGCCCCCGCGCCCGCTTGGCGAAGAAGCTGATCACCTTCCACTCGCCGCCGTGCCACTCTTCGAACACGCACTCGATGACCCGCGCCCGCAGCGCCGGCCGCAGCGCGGCGCGTGAATACTCCTGCGAAGCCAGGTTGACCACGATCGGCGCGCGCTCGTCGGCCTGGGCCTCGTTAAGCGTCTCGGCCAGCGTGTCACCCCAGTAACCGTACAGGTCCTTCGCACCGGCGGGCGTGGCCAGGCGCGTCCCCATCTCCAGCCGGTAGGGTTGCAGCCGGTCCAGCGGCCGCAACATGCCATACAAGCCCGAGAGGATCACCACGTGGCGCTGGGCCCAGGTCCAGTCGGCTGAAGCCAGGCTCGCCGCCTGCAGGCCTTCGTAGACGTCGCCATTGAAGGCCAGCGCGGCCGGCCGGCTGTTGCGGCTGGTGAAGCGGGTCGACCAGGCGGCATAGCGGTCGACGTTCAACTGGGCCAGGTTCTCGGACAGGCTCATCAACTCGGCGATGTCGTCGGCCGAGTGGCCGCGCAATACGTCGATCAGGGCCGCCGCCTTGTCGACGAAGCGCGGCTGCGTGGCGCGCTTGGCCACCGCCGGCAGCGGGCTTTCATAGTCCAGCGTCTTGGCCGGCGAGAGCAGGAACAGCATGGGCAACAGGCTTCGTGAAAATCTAGTCGTGCGGGGCGGGATCCGGGCGCAGCGGCCCCGGTACCCGCCAGCGTCGGGTCAGGCCCCAGGTTTCCTTGCGCAGCGTCGCCAAGGCCTCTTCGCTCAGCGTCGACGGGCGCGGTGCGCTGGCAGTGCCGATGGGGCGGCCCAGCCGCTCGTCGACCCGGTCGCGCCACGCGGCCTTGGCCGACATCACGGCCGGATCGTAGGGCTCGCCGATGAACTCGCAGATCGCCGTCATCGCGGTCACCGGGTCGGCGTTGAGCCAGCCATAAGGTACCTGGAACACTTGGCCCGGCACGGCGTTGGTCACATCGGTCAAGGCGCGGTCGACACGGCGGAACTGCTGGATCAGCTGTTCGTCGGTCTGGTCCAGCCAATCCCAGGCTTCGCGCGGCTTGCCCAGCGCCTGCTCGCGCTGCAAACGACGGCGGTACGAATCAGCCACCTCGGTGGGTTCGCGCACACAGGCCAGCACCCGTGCCTGCGGGAAGACGCTGAAGATGCGCGCCAGGCTGTGCACATGCGCCGGCGTTTTTTCCAGCGGCCGCTGGCCTTTGTAAACGTGGTGGGCGGCAAAAGCGAAGAAGGCGCGGATCAGGTCGTCATCATCCAGCGAGCCGGCATCGCCACCGGCTTGCGCGCCCAGCCCCGCCAGCCGCTCATGCAGCAATTGCAGGTTCTCGGCGCCACGCAGATAGGCTTGCAGCATCTGCCGCGGCGGGTCGGCCAGCAGGTTGCGCGGCTCGCGGAAGATGAAGGTCTCGTAGACATGCGGCACCGCGAACAGCGCCGGGTGCTGCGACATCGCCAACTGCAGCGCCGATGTGCCGCTGCGCTCCTGGCCGCAAATGAAAACCGGCCGCGCCGTGGCGGCCCAGGCGCGCAACGCGCCCACACTGTCGAACCAGTTCATCTCAGTCTTCTGCGTCGCGCTCGTCATCGCGCTGCGAAGCGTGGCGCTCGGCCAAGCCGGGCACCGCGCCCAGCGCAGCAGCCCAGGTGCGGTGGGGGATGTGGGTGCGCAGGCGGTCGATCGCGCAATCGACCAGCACGCCCGGCAGCTCGTGACCCAGGCCTTGCACGATGTCGATGGTTGCATCGCCTTGCAACTCGGCCACACGCTGCATCGCGGCACGGGCGTGGTCGGCAGCAATCACCCGGTCGTCGGCACCGTGGAAAAAGTGCAGCGTGGTGTGCTGCAGCGCCCGCTCGGGCAGCGTGGCGTAGCGGCCGGCAAAGGCCAGCACCCGGCCTGCCAGGCCGTCTTCGGCCTGGGCCAGCTCGAGGGCGCAGATCGCACCCTGCGAAAAACCGATCAGCGCGGTCGCCGCCGGGCCGACACCGGTGGCCTGCTGCGCGCCACGCACCCACGCAGCGAGCTTGGGCAGCACCTGGCGCACACGTTGCGCCCGGTTGCCCTCGTCAAGACCTTGCCGCGAAAACCATTGCCACCCGCCGAGCGCGCCGCTGGGGTCGCCGTCAAATGGATCGAAGCCATCGGGCACCAGCACGGCGGCCTGGGGAAATGCACGACGCAGCGCTGCGGCCAGCGGCGCCATGCCGGCGGCACTGTCGCCAACGCCGTGCAGCACGAGCATCAGCTGCTCGGGCCGCCCTTGCGCGGGCAGCCATTGCAGGACCTGGGGATCATCGGAAGCCATCCCCCGATTGTCGCCCGGCTCGGCGCAGGGGCTTTGCCGGGACCGCCGGGCGGAAGTCACGGCCAACCGGGGCCGCTGCTGCCCCTTGGCCACAGCGTGAGGAAACAAGCCTCGATCGGCAGCCGGGCGGAGCCTGTACGCACCCTTGCCCCGATCGGATGCAAGTCACCCAGCGGGCCACGGGGTTTGTTCACGCCGCTGCATCCGGTCGCACGGGCCGGCGCGTAAGCACCGTCACGCCCGCCACTTTGAGCCGGCGCATTCCTTCAGGAGACTCCACATGAACCGCAATTCCCTGCTCATCCAGGTCGCCCGGCTGGCCCCGCTGGCCGCCGCCGCGGCGCTGGCCACCTTGGCCGGCCCCAGCCTGGCCTCCAGCCACCGCGAGGCTCCGTTCATCACCGGCTCGCCCAAGGTCGATGGCACCGACTTCTACATGTTCCGCAGCTACGAGACCGGCCGTTCGAACTACGTGACGCTGATCGCCAACTACCAGCCGCTGCAGGCGGCCTATGGGGGGCCAAACTACTTCAACATGGACCAGAACGCGCTGTACGAGATCCACATCGACAACAACGGCGACGCGAAGGAAGACCTGACGTTCCAGTTCCGCTTCACCAACACGCTGGCCAACGCCGGCCGCGGCATCGAGCTGCCCGCCGGCAAGAAGAATGTCGCGATCCCACTGATCCAGGCCGGCCCGGTGTCCAACGTGGCCGACGCCAACCTGAACGTGGCACAGACCTACAGCGTGATCATGATGAAGGGCGACCGCCGCCACGGCGAACCCTGGACCATCACCAACGCGGCCACCGGCTCGGCCACCTTCGACAAGCCGGCCGACAACATCGGCACCAAGACCATCCCCGACTACCCGGGCTACGCCGCCAAGCACATCTACAACATCAACATCCCGAACTGCGCGACGCCGGGCAAGATGTTCGTCGGCCAGCGCGCCGAGGGCTTTGCGGTCAACCTGGGCGTGATCTTCGACCTGGTGCACGCGCCGATCGAGGTGATCACCGATCCGAACCAGATCGGCCTGTTCCCCAACATCATTGCCGACGACAACGTGACGACGATGGCGCTGGAGCTGCCGATCAGCTGCCTGACGCAGGGCAGCGAACCGGTGATCGGCGGCTGGACCACCGCCAGCGTGCGCCAGACGCACAACATCGACGCCTCGCCGCGCTCGGGCCTGAACAAGGTCGACAAGGACGCCGGCGACTGGGTGCAGGTCTCGCGCCTGGGCATGCCGCTGGTCAACGAGGTCGTCATCGGCCTGAAGGACAAGGACAAGTTCAACAGCTCGCAGCCCGCGGGTGACGGCCAGTTCCTGAGCTACGTGACCAACCCGACGCTGCCCAAGCTGCTGGAGATCGCGCTGCCGCTGCCCAACAGCGCACCGACCAACTACCCGCGCAGCGACCTGACGACGACCTTCCTGACCGGCATCCCGGGCGTGAACCAGCCGATGAACGTGGTCGCTTCTGAAATGCTGCGCCTGAACACCAGCATCATGCCGGTGCCGTTTGCGCAGCAGAACCGCCTGGGCGTGCTCGGCAACATCCTGGCCGGTGGCTCTGACCTGGCGGGTTACCCGAACGGCCGCCGCCCGAAGGACGACGTGGTCGACATCTCGCTGGTCGCGATGATGGGTGGCCTGTGCATGGCCAACGGCAACACCAACGCGCTGGGCCTGGGCGAGAAGTGCAAGCCGAAGTACGTGCCGCTGGGCACCACTTCGTACAACCTGCACGACGCCGTCGACCAGGCCGTGACGCCGTTCCTGGGCGGCTTCCCGTACCTGAACACGCCGACAGCGGGCGCGCAGTAAGCACCGCCGCGTGGGGC
>Ga0307516_10000653_pt1 | contig 46895 bp, 47 predicted proteins | sample 19_EM_MG_FD_203310 | JGI IMG/M metagenome (GOLD analysis project Ga0307516, IMG submission 203310) | Populus trichocarpa ectomycorrhiza microbial communities from riparian zone in the Pacific Northwest, United States - 19_EM | ecosystem: Host-associated > Plants > Roots > Unclassified | place... | reverse complement strand
AATCCACTGGAGACATGTGATTGGGTTAGGTATGGTACGCTGGGCTCCAGGGGAAGTATACCGCAAACGTTTGGCGCTGGGATCCCACAATTAGGTGTTTTTTGTGTGGGCGTACTCTTTCTCCTATAGCTATGTTTTTTCCTACGGGTTTTTTACATGCTACGAGTTTTAAGGAGGCGCTCGAGGATTATTTTTTGTTTTTCATTATCTGACTTCCGTTCAAGGGGAAGTGTTGGAATATGGCGCTCGACTTGACCGGAGCGCTCAACTTGGGATGACCGGAAGGTGGAACGTTCAGGTTGATCCACTCATAGATAGATATATAAAGACTGCCCTCAGCGGCATAGGAGGATAATTAAAGCAAGTAAAAAATATTCATTCAATTCTCTGATATACTTTTGACAGCGGCGAAGGAAAATTTTGTGGTGGAGTGAAGGATAATATATTCGATTTCGATCTATCGCGCTTTAACACTACAGGTTTTGTGCGCTCCTCCTCGCCATACCACCCCCGTGGGGCTTCCATCTTTCCCGACCACCGAAGAAGTATACGCACCAAGGAAAAAGAACAAGCAGGACAGGAATCAAGGATCGGAACGCATGACACAGAATAAGGAAGCCAGGAAACGCTCTGACAGTACAAAAGAAACCAATCGCCTCTGTCCTTCCTCCCGTTCGTCGTGTCGGTCCTGATATCGTTTATGGTTCGAAAGCGCCGAAGTCCGGCTCGGGGGAGTCCGGGTCGCTAACATCAGTGCAGTCTGGTGTGTTGTGGTTTCCGTCGAACCGGATAAGCGCGGAGTGGCCCAGGCTTGTTGCCCGTAGGAAGTGGCGCAGTGGGTTTGTGTTTTCAGGTGTGGTGATGAATTCCAGGGACTGAATGTCTCCTGTGGTGGCTTTGCAGAGGAGTACCCTCTGCAGCGTCAGCAGCGGGCAGTCTCGTAGTAGGTGGTGAGAGGAGGTAAGGTCCATGCCACAGGGGCATGGGTCTGCTGTGATGTTGGGGGGTGGGTCGGAGGGTGATCAGTTGCAGAAGACTCTCCATATTGCTCGTGTATCGGCCCAGTTCGCTCCGTGGAGGTGGCTGGGCAACTTGAATGAGGGCTTTGAGAGTGGTGGTTCTGTTTTCCACCGTTGGAGGAGCTCCGCTCATGCTTGAGTCAGTAGCCATGTCTTGGTGGTGAGCGCGAAGCAGCAGGGGATGGCAGAGGTGGCTCCCTGTTTGGCGAGTGTGTCGGCTCGTTTGTTCCCCTTGATGTTGCAGTGGGAGGGGCACCAGGTGGTGGAAATCTCCCAGCCCAGTAGGCTGAGGTTGCTAATCATTTCCAGGGCTCAGCGGGCATATTCGTAGTTGTGTTTGTTGAATTGTAGTGTTTCGAGTGCTGCCCGGTTGTCCACGCAGATAATTGCTGTGGCTCGTGGTGCGGTGGTAGTGAGGAGGGATGTGACTGCTTCTTGGATTGCGTGGAGTTCGGCGTCGTACACCTCAGCACGGTTGCCTAGGTGGCAGCTGCCTTCCTCCAGCCGGTAGAGTTGTTGGTCACCACAGTGGAAGGTTGCCCACCCACACCCGACAGACCCATTCTCAAGTTTAGAGCCGTCAGTGTAGATGACGACAGTGTGGTTTGGTAGCGTGTGGAGCCATTCTTCATGGAGCTATTGGGGTGTTGTTGTTTTATCTGGGTTTGGGGAGGGGAGCACATTGGTTCCGTCCGCTGTCGAGGTGGTAGTGCGGTTCTCCAGTTTGCCTTGTACTAAGTGCTTGCTGAGTGCATAAAGGCAGTGGAGTCCTGGGAGGTTGGGGTGGATTTCTGATAGGGCTTGTGACGGGCCCAGAGCGTGGTGTTGGGGGAGGAAGTGGAGTCAGATGGCGTATCGCAGGGATAGGTAGTCCAGGTGCGCCTCCATTGGCGGGAGTTGTAATAGTGTGATGAGGTTCGTCGTTCTGGTGTTGAGGGGAAGTCCTGTAATCCATCGGGCGACTGAGTTGTAGGTGGTGCGTAAGGTTGCAGTGATCATCGGGGTGCCCGTCCACCATGCAGGTGATGCACAAAACATTGTCAGGAGGATCGCCATCATTGCCAGGTGGTGCGCGACATGCGCTGGGATGCCCCGTAAGCGGTGTCGCAGGAAGTTGAGGCTGCCGAGGGCCCGGTTGCCCTTGGCCGCTGCCATGGTGGCGTGGTGTAGGAAGCTGAGTGATTCATCGATGTGCACTCCTAGGTACTTGATTTGTCGTGAGGCCACAATGGTGTTGTTGTTGATTCTGAGGGGGGGGTGTGTGCTAAGGCTCCTGTTCTTATCTTTACTGGTAAGAGGGAGGCAGTAGAGCAGTTCGGTCTTGGGTGGTGCGAAGGTTAGTCCAAGGTGGACTCCCCTGCTGAGGTGTTCTTCGGTCCTTTCTTCAAGGAGTGTGTTGGCTCTGGTGATTGTCGTCGACATTTGGACCATGCATACGTCGTCTACGTAGGATGTGTCGATCGCGTCGTGGGATTGATGGCTCCTCTCCAGCATGGCATTGCTGTAGATGAGGAACAGGGCTGGGGAGACTGGGGATCCCTGGGGCAGCCCACACCTGTATGGTTGGGGCTGTTCTGATTGTTGGTCAAAGCCGAAGGCGATTTTCCAGTCAGTGTTGAAGGCAGTGACCCACTCTGTCAGGTACTGGGGCATGCGTCGTTGTTGCATAACCTCCTGGAGTGTTGCTGGGCGGACTTGGTTGAAGGCGCCCTCGATGTAGTGGGTGAGGACAGCCAGTCGTAGTGGGGTTTTGTTTGCTGCTTTCTTCTGGCTGATTGTCCTAGCGATAGGGGTGATTGTTATGAGTAGGGCGTCGATTGCTAAGTTTTCTGCCTGGGCCCATCTGTGAGGGGTATGTGGCCCTACAGGTAAGGGCGGCCTGGGAGAGCCGCTTGGCGACGATGGATTCGAGGAGTTTTCTGAAGCATGATTGGAGCGAGATGGGGCGGTAGGGCTTGGGGTCGGAGTATGTCTTCTTGCCAGGTTTGGGAATGACCACGCAGTTTGCCGTTTTCCATTCTGGTGGATGGGTGCCCCAGGTGAGGCAGGCTGTGAACAGTTGCGGGAGGAGGTAAGGGGCCGCCGTATTGAAGTGGTGTAGGGTGGTGTATGAGATGTCGTCTGGGCCAACTGAGGTTCCATACTTCACGTGTACAATTGCTAGATGTGTCTCTTGTATTGTGACTGGCTTTGTGTGATGGCGGATGTCCTTTGTGGAGGTGAGGAGGCCAGAGGAGAGTCGTGTTTGTGGGGTTGTGTTGACTGGGGGAAAGAGTGTGTTGCGTAGCGCATCGTATTTGCCCCTAAAGGTTGTTTGCCCGTTGAGGGGGGGGATTGGTTTGTGGTGTGTGTTGTGGTGGTAGATCGTTTTCCAGATGGTCTTGGATGATGCGGCTTGGAGCTGTTGGATTCGGTACGCTGTTTTAGCGTTGCGTACCATCGTCGACCATTTCTGCTGTTTGTACTGTCTGTCTTTCCGGTTGGTGTCGTTGGGTTCTCAGCGGGCTCGTCTCTCTGCTCGTTTGACTGCTCTTTTTGCCAGTGTCAAGTTTTGGTTCCACCATGGTGCTTCCTGCCTCCGTGGGTCTTTCATGGGGACAGTGTGGTTGGTTGCTTCGTGGATGAGGTGGGTAGTGTTGGTGATGGCGTGGAGGGTATCTTCGGTTCCTTGGAGGTTTGAGAGGTCCATCCGGGCAGCCTGTATGTGGGAGGTGACGCTTCCCCAGTCGGCCTTGCACCAGCAGTGCTGGGCCTTCTGTGGTGCTGCGTTTGAGGGTAGGGAGAGGGTGGCGGTGAGGGAGCTGTGGTCCGAGGTGGTGTCGTGATCGATTGCCAGGGTGAGGACCAGCTGTGTCGTCCTGCCCCTGGAGAGGCATAGGTCAATGGTGGAGGGTTGCCCCCCGTTTCGGGGGTGGTGGGTGGGGGTGGCTATTTTGTTGTGGAGGTGGAAGTTGTTTTCCGTGAGCCAGTTGGCAGTGGTGTGGCTGGCCGGGGAGGTGCGTGCTGATGGGGGCAGTGGGCCCTGCCACCACATGTGGTGGGCATTGAGGTCCCCCATCAGGAGGCAGTCTGTCGGTAGGTTGATGGTGGGGAGGATGGCCGCTACTGGGTCCAGTCGTCCAGGGGAGTATAGGTTGTATAGGGTGAATGTGGTGGTATGTTGTTGTTAGAGGGATGTGATGGTGGTGCCCAGGAAGGAGTCCTGGGCCGCAAAGGTGGTGCTAGCACTGAGCCCAGGTACATGGCGAACGTATGTCGCACATCTGGGCCGTGTTGGCGTTGGGGTGAACATGTCGAAGTTTGGCATAGTGGGAGGGTTTCCATGTCTATCGCACCATGGTTCTTGGAGGAGGCAGATAAGGTTTTCGGGTTTTCTTGCAAATTCTTGCAATGCTGAAATCGTAGTTGCTTGGCCCCTCGCACAGTTCAGCAGCTGTACGGACCCGACGGTGTGGGAGGGCATTTTATTCGGTCATTCCCGCCATGGGGGCGTCTCCCAGGGTGGTCGTGGCCATCGTATTCGTGTTGTTGTTGAAGGATCGGATCTTGCTGCGTGTGGGGCAGTTGGGGTCGCTGGCCTTGTGGGGTGCGTCGCAGTTGGCACAGCAGATTGGTGGGTGGGTGCAGGTGGGGCCTCTCTTGCAGGCTGGGATGGTGCATGGGGGGTCTTTCATTTCGTAGGCGTCCGCACAGACAGCGCAGCGGGACGGATTTTTGCACAGGGCGGCGGGGTGCCCGTAGCCCTGGCAGCTCCGACACTGGGTGCTTCTTCCGTATGAGATGTAGTCGTCGAGTTGGCATTCGCGGTTGCAGATGGTGAGGTAGTGTCGTCCAATGTCAGCCTTCTTGGTGCTGCCGCTGAGGGTCATGACTATCGTTGAGGTTGCTTTCTATTCGCGTCGGTCTGCCGGGGTGAGCCAGCGTGGCGTCTGGCACTGGATCACCTGGGGGTAGTTGGTGGCGATGCTGTCGGAGATATTGGGCAGGGGGAGGTGGGTCGGGACTCCGTGGAACAGGAACTGGCTGAAGCGCTTCCCGATTTCGACCTTCTCGCACTTGCCGTAGTAGGAGAGGGCGTCGGCGATGATCATCGTGTAGTCTTCATAGATGATGTTGTTTTGGGTGTTGGTGGTGGTGAAGATGATGGATCCATGCATGGTTACCTGGGGGCGGAGGAAGGGGGGGGCGGTTACATCCTGGTTGTCAACCAGGGCTTTGTTGACTCGGTGGAGGGCTGCGTCCGCGACGACTTGGCAGGCAATGTAGTCTCGTTCAGTGTGGGTGGCAGCTTCAGCGGGGGACGCAGCCGGAAAGTGGCACGTGACCTCGCGCTCGGCTTGGGGGTACATGGTCGGGTTAAGCTTGGGTGTGGTTGGCTTCCTTTCTTGAGTTTTCTTCTTCAAGTTCTCCCATCCTTCAACGTTGGTGGCGTGTGTGGTGTGTTCGGTTGGTGGATGTGGTTGGGCGATGGGTGCTTTGGCGGCATCAGCATATGTGCGGGTGCTGGTGCCATTGTTGGTCAGAGGGTTGTTGGCATTGTATTTGTTCTCGGTGGCTCCCTTCCCCTTTCTCTTTCTCTCTTTCTTTGGGTTGGGGCCGATATTGCTTGGGCCCCCAGTCGGCTTAGCGGTGGCGGCAGGGCCCTATACAGCCGAGAGGAGTTGTTGTTGCATTTGGGTGACTCGGGTGCCCAGCGTGGCGATTTGCTTGGTCAGGCTGTTTGTGGCGATTTGAAAGATGGTGTTGTTTTGGGCGAAAAGCACAGAGATCTCGGCGCTAATGGTTCTGGCAAATTGGTCTAGGAGGTTGCTGGTGATGATTTCGATGTCGGTACGGAGTGCTGCGTGCTCTGGGCTGAGTGGGGCTGCCATCTGGGGGGCAGTACTGGTGGGCTCGTCCATGTCGCCTCCGATCGCCTACGTTGCAGTGACGTGTTCCGTGTGTTGGAAGTCCATAGCGTTGTCGTCGTTTTCTTCCCTTTCTTTGTCTTCAGAGTCGTCGGAGTCGGAGTCAGAGTTGGAGTCGGTGTCATTTTCCTCGTGCACACGCTTTGCAGGGGAGGGTGACCATGAGGCCGCCACCGTAGGAGGTTGAAGGTGGTGTCGGGAGGGGTGCTGCTGGGAGCGGGCTCTTGGGGTGCTGTGCACAGAGATTTCAGTGGTGGCCGGGGTGTTCGGGCAGAGGAAGGCATTGAGGGATCCTTGACTGGGGTTGTTGGTGGACATGAAGTCTTTAAGCAAGGTGGTGATAGTTTGGCGACGTGAGCCAAAATCACGAAAAGCAGGCGGCGACAGGAGGGAAAATTCCCAGGAGGGTTCCGGAGGGGTGCAGCCTCTAGTTAATAAACTATTGACCAACTCCGGAGGTGGGTTTTCAGGGTTGTTGAAAACTTAATTGGAGAAGATTTTTGCTGTCGCGAAAACAGTGAAGTTTTGGGGGGTGTTGTGAGGATAATAGATTGCATGGAGAAGAATCTCCAGACTAGCTACCGCGCCCCTCCTTTTATACTTTTCCCATCCCTCTGTGGAATCACAGCTTGCCCGCAAGACTGACACAGTTCCTCCGTCTAACATCATGACCCAATCGCCGCGCCCAAGGAAAACACAGGATCACACTCGGCCGCCGTGTGGCCAACACTCTACTTGCGGCAAAGGAGAAAGGACGCGCAAGCAGTAACAGTAAGGGAAAGGAAGAATGACATACAACTTAATCAAGGGAAAACAATACTCGTAACGAACATGGGAGAAGGACACGCAAGCTCAATCAACAGGAGACAACAAACGTAGCGGACAGGAGAAGGACGTGCAAACACTATCAAAAGGAAATGGCAAAGACGAGAAGGATGTGTAGGCAACATAGAAGAAACAAAGGAGAGAGGTCTAGACTGGCCAGCGGTCAGGGAATATCGCCACCGGCACGATATGGCGGAGATTGGTTGAAGCCCCTAAGTACGGAGGATGATCGTGGCTGCGGCAGCCGTGATCAGGCCAAGCCACAGGGCGGCAAGGGTGACGGCGGCCCCGACCGCGGGGCCTAGGAGCCCGCTGCGTGAGATTCGTGACACAACTGGTAAGTCGGCCAGTGCAGCTGCAGGTTCTGCGGCTGGTACCGTGTTGCGACATGTAGCCGATGCTACGGGGTGGTCTGTAGACAGTGCAACGCAGCGTGGGGCTGGTGCATTAGATTGAGGTGCAGATGGATGACATGGGTCTCTGAGTGAGTCGCCACCTATGGCCAGAGTGGTGGAAGCTATTAGGTGAGTGGGTGCTTGGTTCTTGTCACGGCCACGTCCCCGACCTCTGCCCGCTCTGCCTGCTCTGCCATGGCTGGACACACCACGCACCCTGGGCTTACTGCGAGTTGCATCAGACGCTTCGGGCTGGGTTTCATCATCTTGCTCGTCTTCCGATGATGATGAGTCTTCCAAGGTGTCATCGCTGCTACTTGCTGCATCTTCCTGTGCAGTAGGTGCTCCTCGAGTCTTCCAGTCCTGAAGAGCAGTCATCAAGTGGGGAGTTGGTAGCCCTTTGATGGATATCTCACTGTCGGATGTCCCATCGATAGGTAGAGAGGCACCAATGCAACGAAAGCTTCGGATAATAACCTCCCTCTTCTCCTGACAGAATCTTTCCCAAGTTGCACCAACACATTTAGTCATCATAACCCTCATCTCTCCCACTGCACTACTTCCGGTGATGTCATCTGGATCGATATTATTGTCTGCTTGTTCGAACGCCTTGTTGATCTCTTCCTTGAGCATATCCTTGAACGGCCTGTTGAATGAGATATCAACAGGCTGTACAATACCAGTACACCCAGCGGGAACCAATAACAAAGTAACATCATTCTTTTTCAGGAGTTTTTTTACCAGCTTGGTTTTATGTGAGTGGAGAAGATCCATGATAAGAAGAGAAGGCAGCCCTGCAAGCTCTGGTAGAAGCTGTTTCAACAGCCAACGGAGAAGGTTGCAGTAGTTGCGTAGGATTTGCCATTAAACACAACCTCGACTCGAGTATCGTACTGTGATGCTTCGTACCGTCTAACTGTCGTTTTACTTGCCTCTATACCCTGGAAAATCAAGAGCGGCAAGATACAAGCTACTCCATCGGCAAAGATGGTAAACTGCATCGTTGCCTGCTGCTTTCCCCATCCAGATTTCTGAGTCTTAACCCACACAGTTTTGTTACCTTTCATCTTGTAGGTTTTTCCCTCCAGATACTCCCAGGGTAGTGGCATTTGATCCATATTGATGATGTTGGAGGTGAGATACCGGCCGACCGCGTAAACTGCATCTTTACTACTGTCTCGTAGTTGCGAATTCCGTCGATTGAAATATAGAAAGTTGATGTTCATCTCACAATGCTGCGCCGGTGTGGCCTGAGCTTGGTTTGTGATGATGTGAAGTGTGATATCATTGCGGTGAAGGAACTGAGAGAACCAGCCATCGGAGAAGCAAAATTCAACAGTGGAATAAGGATAGATCTCGGTGAACAACCGCTTCGAGGTACGCTCGAACCACTTGCAGCGTACAACGCCTCCCAGTTTTCACCACTCCTTAAACGCATCGCATAGTTGTTTCTCAAGTTCCTTTCATGGTGGGTTGCTGTGCCGTATACGTATGGTGTATTGACTCACTTGAAGCAGCAATGCCTCATTCTGTGGAGACCACAATAATTAGTAATATCCAGTAACAGCCTTACCATCTCACAACATACCTTCTTCCATTTGGTGACCTGATTCTTTTGCTTCAGTCCGAATCGTACTTGTACTTCTTTATGTGTAGGTTTCCATTGCCCACCATTCCCATCGTCCACCTGTGTGTGTTCTGCCCAGGACAATACTCGAAGCTTAAACTCAACTGTTCTGCATTTCTTGGCTCGGGAAGGAGTGGCCACTGCTGGAGGAACCCAGCGAGAAACCACGGCAATTGGCTGTTTGTGAGGTCCCAGCCGTTGTTTGAATTTAACCGGTGAATGCTAGCCACTAGGGGTTCGAGGTGTATTGGCAGCCAGGTATAAGGAAGCTTGCGGGAGGATCATCGTGAGGATTTCCACCGACTGCGTAGAGCCTGATGCTTGGTCGTCAATGATTGGTAGCTGCATTTCTTCAAAGCTGTGAAGATATTGGGTAGTTGGTGATACTGCCAGCGCACTGTATCCCCTATTCCGCGTACTTGAGCTGATCACCTGAGGTCTCAAAAACGCTCGTCGCGCTAACCCTATATGCTCTAGCGCGCGCCAAGGGCGCTAGTACCTATAATATTGGCGGTTATAGGGGTACCTCTTATGTGAGATAATACGGTAGGCTTCCTTCCTTGGGTCTTCTTCAGGTTCTTCCATCCTTCAACGTTGGTGGCATGTGTGGCGTGTTCTGTTGGCAGGTGTGGTTGGGCAGTCACCATTTTGGCAGCGTTGGCATACATACAGGTGCTGGTACTGGTGTTGGTAGGCAGGTTGTTGATGTTGTGGTTGTTCTTGGTAGCTTCCTTCCCCTTCCTCTTTCTCTCTTTCTTTGGGTTGGTACTGGTGGTACTTGGGCCCCCAGCCAGCTTGGTGGCAGTGGCTGGGTCCTGTGCAGCCAAGAGGAGTTGTTGTTGTATTTGGGTGACTCGGGTGCCCAGTGTGGCAATTTGCTTGGTTAGGCTATTGGTGGAGTTCTGAAAGGTGGTGTTGTTTTTGGCAAAGAACTTGGAGATCTTGGTGTATATGGTTCTGGCATATTGGTTTAGGAGGTTGCTGGTGATGATTTCGATGTTGGCACAGAGTACGGCATGCTCTGGGCTGAGTGGAGCCTCATCTAGTCAGATTTACTGATTCAGACTTTGCTGGCAACAGAGCAGATCGAAAGTCACTGGGTGGCCATATCTTCAAGGTGTACAGAGCCCTCATTTTCTGGCTCTCATGTAAGCAAGGACTAGTCGTATTCTCTACCACAGAAGCCGAGTACATTGCTTGCTCCAATGTAACCAGAGAAGCGGAGTGGCTGGTACGACTGCACAAGAACATTACTGGTGAGACTGTAGCCCCAACAACCCACCGCGATTCCAACAGCGCATTGAAAACGATCTACCACAGAGTCTCAAGCCTAAAACCAAGCAGATCAATATCCGGTACCACATCAGTTGTAACTGGTAAGAGCACGGAATTGTCAACTTCACTGACATTTCCACCGATGACAATCTGGCCAACATCATGACCAAGGCTCTTGGCCCCAAAAAACACCAACACTTTGCTACCGGTATTGGCCTACACTCAAAAATCTGAAGTTTTATTGGTTTTATTAGTTTTATTGGTTATCTTTGGTACAGACGATTGGAGTTGGTACTCTTTCCTAGCAGGTTTCTCCCACCAGGTTTACTGTGTAGGTTTTAATGAGGTCAACAGGGAGTATTGGGCATATGTTCTCTCGTTTCTTATATGCGCTTGCTGCTTTGTTTTCACGGAAATACGGAACGTAGCAAGTGAGGAAGTGTTGTAATATCTCACTCGTTGCTTAGTCATGGCGGCAGGCATGGACCTACCCCTATATTCTCCTTTCTCTCGAGGCTTCAGCCTTCTTCGACAATACACACGTTCATCACTTTCAACAGTCGACTCAAACCTTCAATTCGAGAACTACACACGCGAGCAGAAGCACAGTAGATAGGCAACGTATTACAAGATTATGGCACGTCCGAAATGATAGATAACAAGACAACAAGCACGGTTTCCAAAAAAAAAGAACGAAAAGTTCGTCGGCCAAAGCCACTCTACTCTAACACAACACGGCCAAGCCACCTGGCACCCATTACTCCAATCTTCCCAGAACCAAGGTCTGAATAACATCCTCATCATCCAGAATTCGCAGTCCTCGCCTAGCCCTCCACAGTTTCTTCGCTCTTTCCTTTTCGGCAGCACAGACGAGTACGCAGTCCCACTTGGCCCCGGCATCTTTGAGCTGCTGGTCAGCTGCATCCAGCGTTTTGAACGTGGCAACCTTGTTCGCACCAAGCGCGAGGGAGAGGAACGTAAACGTTTTCTACCGATGGGTTAGCGGGAGATTCAAGGCTGGCTGACAGGAGGTGGAAAACCCGTTTCTCGGCCCCCAGACCCTTCTCCACGGCGATAACCTTCCACCCATCGAAGATCGTCTGTCTTCCGTAGATATCCCCCAACCTCGTGATGGCGGCATCCGAAAGTGGCAGCGTCCTACTTCTGAGCGCGCCGCCGAGATACCGCGACTCCCCCGCAGGAAGCAGGTAATGCTGCCAGTCGAGGATTTTCCCCTTCTTGATGCAATCATCAATCCAGCGATTCGCAAGGCACGGTAGTCCGAGAGCGAGCGCCTGCAGGAACTTCGCACGGCGTGAGTGCACAGGCGCGATAACTGCTGTGAATCCGAGATCCCGGACTTCAGCCTTCATGACGAGTTGTTGCCGGTTGCCGTTGCCCATGGGATGATGGGCGGGATCGCTCATGGCGTCGACGTCGTAGAACAGCTCGTCGAAGCCCGACTGCAGGAGCCGGCCGCCATGCATGCGAATCTTACGTTCTATCGAGCGCTTTGCGATGTCTTCGGGACCAAAGGAGAGGGTAAAGACCATTCCTTGGAATAGACCCGCTTTTGTTGTTGCGATCGGACTGTTATCCATGAATGCTGGCGTGGAGGTCCTGCGGATGCTGGTGGTGATGAGCCCCGGGAATATAGAGGGACTTGAGGCTGCGTGAAGGGAGTTGGATACGGGCATGGGCAGGGATGCGTTCGTAGAAATATCCCGAGGACCGTACTGCGCCCATAGGGATTTGGTGAGATAGATCTTCGTGAGAGGTACTTCGATCCCGGAAATCGAGGCATTCTTGGCGGTAACAAAAACTGTGACATGGCCGCGGATATCGCTATGTCGCACCGCATCACCGTCGGAGTACTTGTCCAGTTCGGTAGCTGGAGATGGCTCTGGAAAGCTGCTGATGGTCCAGGTCCCCCGCTTCATATCCAGCATATCGACCCTGACCGTATCCCCAATTCGGAGATCGAGGCTTCGCACGCACTGTCGCTCCAGCTGGCAGGGCGTTCCATCATCAAAAACCACCTGCACCCGGCTTTGGGATTCAGTCGGACATAGTGTCGCAGGGTAATAATGCAGTTTCTGGTCCTTGAATAAGGCAAACACTCTCCTTGGTGCGATGATGGGAGGGTCCGTCGAAGACGATTCTTGTGCTGTCAATACGTTGGCTACCGGAACTTCGGACTCGTCCTCGGTGGTTACCATAAGTGTAGGACTGTCCAATCCCAACTTAGGAAAAATTGTTGGGGCAGGTCTCGTGCGGGTCGAGGTTCCTCTAATCTTGGTATTAGGCTTAGAAGGAGGGTCGGCAGCTGGTGTAGCTTTTCCTGTGAAATTCGCTGCAGAGGTTGTCTTGAAAGCAGCAGGATGTGGCGACTGTGGATCCGAAAATCGAATTTGTACAACCGGCTCTACTGGTTCCACAGCCTCCGCCAACCTGGAAGAGATCTTTCTCTTCTTCCTAGCTCGGTTCTTCGGAATTGGAGGCGGAGCCTCAGGCACCTCCAAGTCGGGCCGGTAACCGATTCCCACATCCCGAATGATACCAATCATGTCGACTTCATCGGGTTCCTCTAGACTGCTCAAAGGTGGTTGGCTGTCGTTCATCGCAGCAAAGCTTTTAAGTGGCTGGTGAGCTTCTGCAGACGACACAGTGAGACCGTCGTCGCCGCCGTCCATTTCCCTGCGTCTCTTGGTACGTGTCCCGACCTCGTTTGGTGTAGTATGACGGACCAAAACCCGCCCTGGAGACATCCGCCTCGGCAAATGGACGCTGTCGCTCTCTGTGATTGCAGTTGGCATCGCCGACACCTTCTCGTTGGAGCCATGTGTTGCTGGCGGCAGCGACGCTCGTGTTTCGTGAACAGGACTCGAGAGACCCGGCGTCAAGTGGATCTGGGTTTGGCTGGCAAGCGGGACCAGACCGGAAGATTCTCGCACAAATCCAGGGACTTCTCGCGGTATCTCGGGGGTCGCGTCGGTAGATTCTGGATCTGGGGGTGTAGGAGGGAAGTCGGGCACATTGAAAGGGACCATTTGAGTTAAGGATATGGGATTAGTGCTGGTTCCGCGTCCCTCCAGCTGCGGAGCAGATATGTTGGGGAGTGATTTGGTGTGATGCAAAGCGCTCTCCGGTGGATCTGGGCGGCGCCGAAGAGAATTGTACGACTTCGATCGTCGTTGGAGCGTGGTCACCTGGTGGAGTTGCTCCCACGTTTCGTCCAATTCGAGAATCGTTCGGGGCTGGGTGCGTGGCGCTGGGCGTGCTATGGGAGGACTGGCTGGAACTTGAGTCTGTGGTACTACTGGACAGGGACGAGCCGCCGCAGCAGTAGCAAAGATTTCGCAATCGTCCCGACTTTGGCTCTCGGGTCCTGTATCACTCGCTGTCTCGTCATCGTCTACCAATTCAACAACCGAGCGTTCAACAGTTTTCCTGTCGACAGACTTTCCAGAACCCCTAGCAGGTCTTCCTGGTCTTTTCACTCGCTTTGCAGACAAAGTCCCGGATTCAGAAGGACGATAAGCTTTGATGGCAGCTTCTGCTTTCCTTTTTCTCTCATCGGCTTTCATTTTTCTGAGTTCCTCATTCGAGAACAAGTCTTCATCGCCAAGAACAACCTTCGGCATCGGGCGCGCGCCCAAGAGAGGAGCTGGGGATGAAAACGGTACCGGTGACAACGTCCGCGGACGAACAGGGGTTTTCGACGGCTCTTTGGCTAATCCTCTATTTTGGTCGATTTCGGACGGCCGGGAACACTCTGGAGGTTCCGTGGTTCCCCGCCGCCAGTCCGGACTCGTTGGCCAAACCGGCGAACTTGAGCCATTCCAGATACCCGGAGCGGAAGGCAGCGACTGCGCCATCAGTCTCGCTGCGGCGTAGGACGGAGTAGGCGGTAATGAGCCCATCACTCTCATCCTGTCGACGGGAGATGATGGAGTATTGAACACATCTGCCAGACTTACACCAGTCCCAGTACCCATTCCCCTCAGGTGGCCAAGGGGATTGATGTCTGGCTTCATTGGGCTCGACTGCTGCTGCCGTCTAGGAGACTCGAACCGACTGGCCTCGGGGAAATGGAATGCTTTCCCCTCATGTTCTTCGTCGTCGTCCAAGATATCGTCGTATACTATTGGCTCGCCGGGCTCCTCTAGAGCTATTGCTGTTATCTCATGATCGGGTCTTATGGCGCCCGCCTCGGTAGCCGTTTCTTCGTGCTCTTGCTCCTGAGTGCCGCATACGACGACATCCTCTTCAGTCGCCGTCGGCTCCTGATATTCGCGCAGCCGCCGCTCCTGTGTATCCCTCCCAAACGGAAGATATTGCGCTGGATTAATCGCCTTCATACTAGCCGAATCCACCTGGGTCTCCCCAAGGTCGATCTGAGAGTATGGTATCGAGTACGAAAGATGTAAGTTCCCGGAGATGTCTCGGCTCTGCGTATGGGGCTGCGCGATCGGTGCATGATATGGGACTGAAGACGGAACAGATGACCGAATCAACGGGTTGTCGTTGGAAAGTGCATGAACGGGTGGTGGCGACTGCGGTACTAATGTTCTAGAGGGATCTTCTAAGGACGGCTCGGGGATTACCTGTGGCGGAACGACAGTAAGCAAGACTGTGGAGGGGCGCAGCGGGAAAACCGTACTGAGAAGGCCTTCCGCAGATGCCGGACATCAATCGAGGCCTCAGTGCTTGCGGACATCCTCTGTGCCCGCTTCTCCACAGCAGCCCGCAGGGGACAACGTCGGGAGGTAAAAAATTATCAACTCGCGGTGGAGCAGGCGATAGTCAGAAAGGAAGACGAGAAGTCGGAATGTAGACCAAGAGAAACGAGCAGATGAGCTCAATAGCACTTTGGCAGTGGTTGGTGATGCTGGTCGCGTTTGAATGTGCAAGAATCGGAGTCGCGTGAACTGACGAGGGAGGCGACGCGACTCGGGTCTAGTTGCATGAGGATACGACCCCAGCTAGGCAGGGCTCGGGACGCTTGAAATCACATTTCAGCATATAGGTATGTGGGTACAAATCAGAGAGCGGAAGAATCAAGTCCCAGACACCTTGAAGTATCTATACATGGAATGTTCTCTATTTGGGCAGAATTGCTCGGTGTGTACTGACTGTTCAGGTACCCGACGCCTAGACCCCAATGGAACGCCACCATGCCCCATCCGTTTCCCACTCACTTGTAACTCATCGGTTCCCCATCCCTCAAGTCCAAACCCTCTCAAGTTTCACTCCTCCAACTTCTCACAGAACAATCTCCTTCGCCGTGATTAACTCGGCGGCCACTGGCAGACTACGCCCTACGGAGCTCCATCATGGACGATCTTTCCCGAGTCAACTGGGCGTCCGCAAGCAAACCTGCCGCCAGGAAGTCATCTCCACCACCCTCTGACGCATTCGCGAATCTGTGTCTAAAACCATCCCCGCTCTCCTCCACTAACCTTCAGAATGGCTCAGCAGCATCCAACAAGCCCGTTGGCGATAGCTTCTCCAATCTGGTATCCTTCGGCCGCGACAAGCAGACCTCAAATCTGTCGCTACTGGAACAGCAAAAGAAGCTGGAAGAGCAGCGACAGAAGGATGAGGAGGCTCGTCGGAAGCAGATGGACTCGCTGTTCGGGGGTGCCGGTTGGGACACTCTCGCCGGAGGAGGCAGTGGAACGTTTGCAACAGCTGCTTACGAGGTGGCCTCATTGAGCGATGACGACGATATTCTAGCAGCGTTCATCTCCTCAGCTCCAGTAAACTCCGCTTCCCACTATCCGGCTCCTGACACCAGCATCACACCGCAACCACAGAACGACTTCGACCTACTCGGCGAGCCCTCATTCGCATCGAACATCGCCCCGTCACCCTCCACCTCACACGCCCTCGATCCGCTCGGTGTACCCACACTCCCCTCCTCGCGCCGCCCCTCGCCGGCCCCGCCGCCGAAATCGCAACCACAAAACAATAACGATGACTTCGATATCCTGGGGGATCTCGCAAAGCCCGTATCCGAGCTGCAGCGACCGCAGCCTACCCCCCCTCCGAAACCAGTGGCCCGCCATGCTTCCCCGCCACCGATCGCGGATCCGAGAGATCCCGCCATCGCGGAGATAATGGACATGGGGTTTGCGGCGGACGAGGCGAAACGGGCATTGGCCGAAACGAATACGGGATTGGATGTGGAGGCTGCGGTGGGTTGGTTGCTGGAGGAAGCTCATCGGGTGAGTCGGCCTACTCGTTCGGCACCCGCGCAGGATCGTGGGAGGAGCCAGCCACGCGGTGAGAGCACTCGGCAGCCCCGAGGAGAGTCGAACGAGATGAGGATTGAGCGGGAAATAGGGGATGTCAATGCTCCTGCATGGGCGAGAGGTGGACCACGTGGCGGGGAGAGAGATATCGGGGCATATGCGGCGGAGGTGGGCGGAACGCTGTTCAAATCGGCGAACAGTCTCTGGAGCACTGGCCGCAAGAAGATGGAGAGGGCGGTCGCGGAGTTGAAGGCCGATTTGGCGGATGGTGGAGGCGATCCTGCTCAGCCGAAGTGGATGAGGGAGCGGCAGATCAGGGAAGAGCTGGAAAAACGTGGGGCAAAGGGGATCTCGCGTCAAGACAGGCCACCACCAGCTGACGAGGAAGGTGCACCCTCGCGAGGCAAACCCGAAGTACCAATCACTGACGAAGCCCTGATGTTGGAAATGGGAGGAGGCCCGCCACCTGCACGACGGAAGCAGCGGGAACAATCTACGCCGGCACCTCACCGAGACTCTGGCACGTCCGAAATAGAAAGGATACGGCAGCAGCGGACGTTCGAGATAGAAGCCGCCATCAGGGAGAAAGAGAGGAAGATGCACGAAAGGGCGATGCGCGAGCGGGAGCGAGCACGAGCCGCAGCCGCTATACCCGACAGTGCAAGCAGGAAAGCAAAACTGGCATCCGAGAGCGAACCGGTGTACGTTTCGCGCAACCGTCGACGACCACCTCCGTCCTCCGCATCCTCCTCGAAGCCGTCTACTCCCGAGCCAGATCTCCTCGGCGGAGGTGGTAGTGGTGCAAGCGACAGCAGAGGTAGCAGTTCCCTGAACCCCTTTGCCCGCGATATTGCAGCAGAGCGCCAGAGGTCTCCTCAACCGCCGACGGTCACAACAGCTCGCCGCCCCACCCCGAAGCCACGACAGTCGGTCCCAATCTCACCGTCCGCACTGGCTCAATCCAACGCGGCGCGGCGGGAAGGTACTGAAGCCTTTAAACGCGGAGATTACACAGCTGCGGACGCCTTTTATACATCTGCACTGGTTCCGGTTCCAGAAACCCACCCGCTGTGCATAATCCTTCTTGCCAACCGCTCCCTATGCAAAGTCAAACTCGGTGGCCCCAAAGACGCCATCGCCGATACCGACGCCATGCTCCGCCTTATCGGTGAATCGCGCGGAGAATCCGAAACTATCGCGCTTGACGGTATAGAGAAGGACATGAAAGACTATTGGCTGAAGGCCGTCACGCGAAAAGCGGAATGTCTCGAGCAACTCGAGAGATGGGCCGATGCACAGGATACCTGGGAACTTGCGCTCACCGCGGGTGGAAACGCGGCTGCCATCAATGGCAAGCGCCGCTGCCAGGCTGCCCTCAAGCCCAAGGTTCCGCCGAAGGCGAAGGCCCCCACAAAGCCTCGAGCGTTACCGGGATCCGCAAAGCCGAACGTGGCTGTGGCGGCACTGCGGAAGGCCAACGCCGACCAGGAGCGGCAGGATAATGAACGCCTAGAGCTACACGATATCGTTCACGACAGGATTGCGAACTGGAAGAATGGCAAAGAGGGGAACCTCCGCGCACTACTTGCGGGACTGGACACAGTGCTATGGGAGGGAAGCGGGTGGAAAAAGGTTGGAATGGGAGAGCTGCTTATTCCCCAAAAGTGTAAGATTGCGTACATGAAGGGTATTGCGAAGGTCCATCCCGATAAAGTGCGGCCTCTCTTCCGCGATTCGTGAGCAGAATGGGTGACACGCTGACTTGAATACAGATCGGCCAGGACGCCACCACAGAGCAGAAAATGGTCAGCGCTGCCGTCTTCAGTCTCCTCAACGACTCGTGGGAAACATTTAAAACGGAGAACGGGCTCTAGTTAGACTAGTGGCTGGTGATTTCTGTTTTGGTCTCGGGGGGAGTTTCGGCTCGATATGTTTGCAGCTCTACGTTTTGTGTAAGATTCTTCTTGTGTATCTCTATGGCCGAGCCGCGAAGTGGTTTCTCGCCGTCCACCATACGTTATCGGCATAGCCCTCCATGATTTTTGCTACACATGTACTCCACCTGACGCCAAATGCAATTCCCAGTTCGAACAGCTACATACCTTGTAGAGAGGGGGGGCAATTCGTGCTAAATTCGTTGCATGCGACATAATCAGAGAGGTTAGCGTAGATTCAAGGTTAACTAGTCAGCTTCAGCGGCTCCTTAGCGAGTGTTTGCTCTTATTGTAGATATGGTACATACACATCCTTCGATCACAAAGTCATAGATATATACATAATACAATTCTCAGTTTTCCTCCCATCACCACCTTCCTCTCTTGTGTATGATTTCTCGTATCGGCCTAGAACAGGTCCTCGATAGACTGCGGCGAGCCTGCTGATCACGCAATACATACGTCACATTGGAGTCAGCGGGTATCCGCGGCTCGTCTATGGCGGCTAGATTGGTAGCGAAACCCCTGTTGCAGCCGTGCATCCACGCTCGGCCAACCCCGCAATCATCATCATCTCTCTCTCTCACCCCGCCATCTCCACGGCGCCCGGTGGACAGCCCATCACGACGCTGACTACCTCCATCGCTACCATGACATCCGTCGACGAAATCCTCGACGGCCGCTACCCTGCCAAAGCGCACGCGAAGGCCGTCGCCGACTACCTTCGGTCTCGACATCCCTCACTGACCGACGGCATCATCTTCCTGGAGTCGGCCAAATCCGGGCACCACGAAGACTGCGACCAAGAGCTCTCCCCGAGGCAGCGCCGCCCCTTCTTCTATCTCACCGGCTGCAACCTCCTTGATTCCTATGTCGTCTACTCCATCGCCTCCCAGAAGCTCACGCTCTACATCCCGCCCGTTAACCCCGCCAGCGTCCTTTGGTCCGGGCTGCCGCTCTCCCCGCAGGACGCGCAGGAGCGATATGACGTCGACGAAGTTCGCACCACCGACCAGCTGGACACCGACATCCGCGCCCTTCAGGCCGCGGTAACCCCGGACCAGCCGTTGTTCGTCATCCCAACGCAAGTCTGCCGTTCCTTCGACCAGCAAGGTCCCGGCTCGTTAATCACGTCTGCCCTCAAGTGCGCGATCGATGAGTGCCGCGCCTTGAAGGACTCCTACGAGGTCGCCCTCATCAAGAAGGCCAACACCATCACCACCGCCGCGCACGAGGCCGTCATGGCTGCCGTCACGTCCGCCAAGAACGAACGCGAGATGCTAGCAGTCTTTACGGAGCGCTGCATCTCCCTCGGCGCACCGACACAAGCGTACACGGGCATCTTCGGCGCCGGCAGGTCCGCCGCGACGCTACATTACGTGCACAACAACCAGCCGCTAGAGGGGAAGCTGAATCTCCTGCTAGACGCAGGTGCGGAGGTTGACAACTACGCAAGCGATGTGACGCGGACGTTCCCCATCTCGGGTAAGTTCTCGAAGGAGAGCGGAGAGATCTACAACCTCGTCCTGCGCATGCAGAAGGAGTGTCTCGAGCTCAGCAAGCCCGGACAGAATTGGGATGATGTGCACGTCCACGCACACCGCGTGGCGATCCAGGGACTCCTGGAGCTGGGCATCCTCAAAGGCGGCAGTGTAGAGGAGATTCTGGAGAGCAGGACTAGCTGTGCGTTCCTCCCGCACGGATTGGGCCATTACCTCGGCATGGACACCCATGATACCGGTGGAAACCCGAACTACGAGGATAGCGACAAGATGTTCTGTTACCTCAGAAAACGTGGGCCGTTGCCTGAGGGTGCGGTTATCACGGTTGAACCTGGCGTAAGTCCTGCCCACTTGAATGTTTGGATGGGCGCTAACGCGCGGGAGATCTACTTCTGCGAATTCATCATCCGCCCGTACCTTAACGACCCGATGCACGCAAAGTTCATCGACGAGCAGGTGCTGGACAGATATTGGGATGTCGGTGGTGTCAGGATCGAGGGTGGGTTGTTTGCTCGCTGGAGAAGGGAAGGGATGCCGGCTAACGTCGGATTCGCAGACAACATCCTCATCACGAGGGATGGCTACGAGAACCTCACCACGACCATCAAGGAAGTCGAGGATGTAGAGAGAGTCGTGAACAGCGGAGCGAAGTAGGAGTGAAGTAGGAGCTGCACTCAGCCTCGCTGCAGACAGGTGGCGAATGTCGGTTTTTTTTGTTTAATTATTAATCATATGCGACCTATCTAGTTACACCACACCGGTTCCCATCCACTGTCCAACCCCGACCTCGGTCAGTCTGCGTGGCGAAAGTCAGCCGCCTTCCCACAACTTTGCGGCGGATACGCACGAGTGAAATTGTGTGTTCCACTGTATTCGTCAATAGCCCCACATTCCTTTACAATCCACGGCGGTGCCCAGAGATTTGACATTGGCTTGTCTAATCGTTCGCCACACTGGGGCTTTGCGCCCCGACTAGACCTGCCAGTAGTTCCCCAGTGAAACCAGTGTTGCGGTGCACTCGCGAGCACTCATTTTTGTGGAGGAAAGTGGAGTGACTGGAGCAGTGTCGGCGCTGCTAGCGTCCGTCCTCCACCTGTCCTTTTTTTCTTCTTCAGTGGTTTAGTTCTTTTCCTTCTTTCTCTACAGAGACATCGTCGTCGATAGTTGGATAGAGAAATACAACTCTTTCCCCACTTTTCCTCCCGGATCCTTTTTCTCCTTTTTCTCGGCTTCCTACGGTGAGTGCCATATCTTGTCCTGCTCCAGTACGTACTGGAGAGGAGAGCGGCCTCGACCATTTCCTCTTTTCTCCCTTTCTTCTTTTCTTCCTGGCCTGGGAACAACCGGCGAAGAACCCCCTCTCGCCCCCCGTAAAACCAGTTTTCCAGTTCCACGGTATGTTCCATCCTGTCTTCCTGTTACCGCTTGTCCGGTTAGTCGGTTTGACCTCGCTGACAAGCTGTTTCGACGGTCAGTACCAAACAGCGCATGTAACGCAGCGGGGACGCAGTCGGAGGCTCATCCCTACCATCTCCGACTCAGTGCCCCATCTCGCATTCTACGAGTAGTTACGTGATTGTGTGGCGTACTTCGCTCCAGTCCTGCGCCTATGTAGCGGTTCCTTTTTAGCCGCGGTATCGCTTCATCGCCTGGCGCCTGCCGCGACCATTCCTGAGGTGCACCGGGGCTGGTCCCACGAACGGCACACTGCCTCCCAAGCAGCTGCGCCCTCGCTCCAACGCGATCGGGGCTTTGGAACCTGGGAAGCTGCGATGGTGGCTGGGGTGCCCACACGTTTCTGCTTCTCCGTCTGCCAATGCCTGGCTCACCTATCTCCTCGTGCCTGCCTCGTGATGTGTCAAAGTGCCAGTTTAACGGGTTCGACAGGTCAGCCCGCCTTCATGCCTCGCGCAAACGGCTCGGCCCGGTTTCGACCCAAATTAGTACAAAACAAGGCTGCAGTACTGGCAGGTCTGGCCACGGCCCCCAATTGCTATCATTTGCCAGACTCCGATCAACTTATAGGAGCGAATAGAGAACCCACCGCATCCACGACACACTTCACAACCGCGAGGAGGATATCTATGCATGGCCTGAGCTGATAGTACGGCCAGAGCATAGATGGGATTCGGTTGGGCGAGGTGGCTTGTCTCTTTCGAAGGGACAGTATCTATCGATAGGGCACTTGGATGTGTAAGCGGAACCATAAGGTGTCACTCGTTAGCGGATTGCATCGCGTGTTGCAATATCTCACTCGTTCAGCTTTGTCACGTGTAGAATCACGTCATATATGTGTATTCAGACTTTTCACTTTTCCTGCCTTTCTCTCTAAGACAAGACAATACACACAAGACTTCATCGTTCCATCAAACTTCCATCATAATCTTGACATCGCGTGTTGCAATATCTCACTCGTTCTGCTATGTCGCGTTGCTTTGTCATGTGTAGAATCACGTCATATACGTGTATTCAGACTTTCACTTTTCCTGCCTTTCTCTCTGACAAGATAATACACAAAAGACTTCATCGTTCCATCAAAACTCCATCATCGCGTTTAGTTGTCTTTGCGCGGGTGCCTCCATTAGTCGGCTCTATACCTTTAAGAGGTAGATTCAGCCAACTGGGTAGTTAAACCCCTGTTCTTGATACAACTTGATGGTCACCGTGGTAACACCGGCTTACTAGACACATGTTCCAGAATTGTTCTACATAGGGATGACTTTGTGGGTATCACTGTGACAACCGGTTAACCTGACGATCCCCAGCCCCAAATATGGGGAAAGACTTGACGAAAATGATATCAACTTGATAAATTATCTGTGATAACGTACCATATACATATGATAACAATAACGCCAGGCTCCACAGCGTACACCTCAGAACGTGTGCAGTCGCCAGAACAAGCTGATTACCAAGAACCACAGGAAACCGACCAAAAGAAAAATTTCAGTCAACCTCAAACTACCTATCGCCAAAACATGTCCTCAAACAACACCGCATCATGCAGCAGTCTCAATGGACCCGTCGGTAGCCTCGGTGAACACGCACAGGAGCTCGGGGCACGTTGCCGATGTGGGTGGATTACAACTGCAATGGCGGTTGCAAGAACTGTAATGCCTGCAGCATTTGAAGCAACTTGCTGTTACTTTCGCTGGATCGCTAAATTATGACTAGGCATTTTGGTACGCGTCCCGATGTATCGTGTTTTGAACCTTGTTTCTCAACCGTCGTGGTTGCAACTATGGTATCATAGTCAGCTGGCTTCTTGGTGATGAATCTCATAGATATTTTGTTGGTATGTACTTGATAACGCGAGAGCACTAGCAGGGGCGCGTTATCCCTATCTTTACATGGAACGGGACCCTTACGAAGTCCTCAATCCCCCGTCGACGCAACAACCGACCAGACCAGCAGCGGTTCGAAGAAGCCCTGCTAGGCTGCCATCTCTCCGACACCGTGATCCATGCCACGTGCGCGATGCTGATAGACGAAGGGAGGCGACACGAGTGGGATCGGTAGCGGCCGGCTGTCAACGAGACTCTGAACGGAGAGGAGGAGGAGGAGAGGCGGCGGCTGCGCGAAGAGGAAATGCTGGCCGAGCGGCAGGTGGGGTTCCAATCGGGGCCGCTCACACCGGCTGCCGCCTCCGCCGCCGCCCGTCCGTCCGCAGGCAAAAAGCACCCCCGCAACTGGGAGGAGAGAACACTATTATTCCCGAACCGCTCGCAAGGAACCCTGCCAGGATTTTTTCAGCGGAGGGCCACCACTTATGACCCACTACGGACTGCCACGGCCGCGTGCAGCCTCGAATCGGCTGCTGCCGCTTTTGGCTTTGTGATCGCTGCCTTTAAGCTTTTCCTCCCGCTTATGGCTTCGCGATCACCGCCGTTAAGCTTATCTTCCGGCTAGTTGCTGCCGCTTTTAGCTTCGTGATCACTGCCGCCGTGCTTGTCCTACAGTCACTTACCGTCGCCGTCACCAGCGCATCCGCTTTCGCCATTCCAGTTTTCGCTCTCTTCGGCATAATATGGCTCATCGCAGTGGGCTCATGGGCGTCGCCAACGCGCTAGGGAGAGTACAGTGGCCGAGCGTGCACTAGCCGTAGCCTCTGCCGCCTAACCAGCGGAATATCGCGATCGTGAGGCGCGGGCCCAGCCGTCATGACGACCGCATACCAGCTCTCCCAGCTCTGCTTCCAGCAAGGCATTCCGGTGCAGATCACGATATACGAGCAGTCGTCGCACATCGGCTGGCGAGCTGTCCACTTCATCGTGCTCCCTTGAGCTCGGCGCCGGTACCTTCCCAGAGACCGCCAGGTTCTCGACGTCGGCGGCCTACAATCCGGGGCTGGAGACTCAAATGTTTTCGAACGACGCCACCGACCACACTGGACCTTCCGGAACCAGCTCCTTCGGCGTGTTTGTCCCCCATGATGTACGAGCCTAGAGCAGCTACCTGACTCCTTCTACCTAACTGCGACGGCCGCTCCTGGGCCCTCACTGAGTCGAAGGCGCACAACTTCTTCGACGACTTTAGTTGATTCCCGTTCGGCGGGTGGGGGACATCCCCACACCGTGCCAGCGGCCACTCCACGAATAGTCGGAAACGACTCCCCTACCTGCACAGTTCCTTCACCAATATCGAGGGTCTCGTCCGAACTCCAGCTGAACCCGTGGGCCCGTGGATGGTACGGGCAGAACCTGGGGCATGATCTGTACAATTGCGGAAGGAAGGGGTGCGACTAGTTCGATGCGCAGGATCCCGGTTCCGCCGGCTACCAATGGGTCGGAGAGTGCGAGTAAAGTGGAAGGGGGATTAATTGGGGGCCTTTTGTTTTGGCTTGCCCTTTGAGATTACCTGGTTGCGTTTTGTTTCGGCGTTGCTATGCCCCACGCTTTTCGTCATGAATTGTCACTCGTTGCATAGAATTAATTTTGTAATGCGTAGATATCACTCGCTGCGCTTGGTGGGATGCCCAGTGGAGATCAGATGGTGCCCAGCACATGAGGGTATTGCTGAAAGCGAGCAAGCAGATGCCTGGACAAAGTTGGCAGCAGACGAACCAGAGGGGAAAGGGGGTGGAGCTCTGCCGCTACTCAGACCGCTATTACCTATGTGTGATGCCTCCCCCTGCATCTCTTGCCTTCTTGAAGCGAATTGCTAGTGAAGTCAAGTAGAAAGAGTCATCAGAGTATGCCTACGAGTGAGTGAAAACCAACACTACGACGTTCGAAATCGAGACTCACGGCCGTATCAACCAGATCCATGCGTATCTGCAGCACCGAAGACTTTTGCAAGACAATATATACTACCAGCTGAAAACTGGTCATACCTTGACGGCGGAATACCTCAAGTGGACAGGAAACCAAATCAGTGATGAGTGCTGGTTCTGTGAATCCGGAGCAGTGCAGACTTGAGAACATCTCTTCAAGAATTGCCAGTCATGGAAGATCCAACAGGCTGATCTGTGGGTGGCGATCCAGAAGAAGACTGGCAAACACAAGCGGAAGTGACATATGGCAAAACTTTTTGCAGATGCGAGATGCAGTGAGGCTATTTTAGCCTTCCTAAGGGAGACAGAGGTGGGACTGAAGAGGAGGTGTGACGGGTTGGGATGGGTGGAAGGGTATCCCCCACAGGGGAGGACAGGCTGGAGGAAGAGGAGTTGTTACGTCGTTCTATTTGTTTTCGTTTGACTCGGGGGGGGTGGGCCTTCACCTCCACTAGTCAGGGCGGCGGGGAATAATTGGTGTAATTTGCCGTGATCTGGATAGGTCGGATGCAATAAATGAAGTCTCTCTCACTCTCACTCGCTGCGCTTAGTCACTGCTCGAACGGACCTCAACCCTTTTCCTACTCTCGAGACTATTGTCTCCTTACTTCTCTGCTGCACTGTACCTTCCGTTTACCTTCCTATCAAACAACAGGTTATGGGCCCCGTCTTCGCGCTATTGAATAACCTCGAAAATCCTTTTTTTTATGAACCTCACTCGATTACCCATGTATCGTACACCTCGAATTGAAACTTGGGGTCCAAGGCAAAGACCCCGCGATACTCCAGGGTTCGCTAGGTATGTCTTTAACCTACTGGTGGAATGCATCTACGGTATCATCACAGGCAAAGAGACAAAAAGTCACTGGGCTGAACCGTCGCCGCGTCATTGCCGCTCCAACGAACCCCCAAGGCCGACAAATCTGCAAATACAGCCTCCTCAGGCTATTCAGTACCAACATCAATATCGCCTACACTGACCACTTCGGCAATGAGCGCCAACCCTCCGTTACGACGTCGCCCAAGCCTAGGTGCAGAACCGCCCGAGAAGATCTACGGAATGCATATCGGCCTGTAGGGCGTGCGTACGCAAAGCGTGTGGGTTTGGCTAGCGAACGCATCAAGCGGACTTTCTAGCGCCTCGAGCAATTCCACCGCATCGAGCAGATCCAGCGAGTCAAGCGAATCAGTAGGTCGAAATCGGCAAGTCAAACAAACCCGAAGTACTCCCAACGGCATGCTACATATGTATGTACCTACACGCCAGAACGTCGAGCCGAGCACTTGAGCGCAACATGTCATACGAGATGCTGCACAGTGACGATCGGCTACACCAGCGGTATAAGAACGCCATAATGGATGTCGATACCGATACCGATGCCAGAGCTGACAAGCCGAAACAACGGGTCTGCGCCAAGATGGGAGCTCACTCCAGGGCATACAGTGGTTAGTTTCACGACGCAACCAGGAACTGGCGTATCTGGGATCCAGAGTTCAGGAAGGCTGTTCAATGTTCAATATGATGTTTGATGAGAGCAGAACGGTGTACATGCCATGTCTTGACAACGAGAGATGCACGGGTCTCCCAGATAAGGAGCCGATTTGTGTTGAGGAACTGAATGCGGTGGATCCATTGGAGTCACCACCGCAGCCAGCGAGTGAATCACCGCTGAAGACAGCAGGACAGCTATCTGACGAGGTGGCCGTTGTAGGTGCAGCACGGAGCACAGGAGCTCGTAGTGCTGGCATGGAACTGCTACGAAGGACAAGAAGCAATAGGACCGGAGTTTGTGGCAGCCAACTTGAGCAGTGGCCCACAGTCCTACCAAGAGGTGCTTAACAGCTCTATGTAGACAGTGGTTGGATGCCATACGAGAAGAGTACGTATCTCTACTGGAAAACCTACATCCATTCCCGTGCAGCATTCCGGCAGCGAGCGATAAGGCAAGACCTGCTCCCAAAGGCACAAGCGGACCCAGGTTGTCGACTATGACAAGACAAGTACCGGTTAGTAAGAAGTTGACTACGTTCCACTTCATGCTAAGTTTTGCAGCCCCCAACGAATGAAAGACTGATCGCCTCGGCGACATCCCCGCGTTCCTCACTCCGGAAATCGACAAGGCCACACAGATTCGGACTGGGAAAGTGACAGAGGCGATTGGAAGCCTCAAGCGTTTACGTCTTCCAGACATACGGAGCACTGGTCTCACAGAATCCCAAGAAGCGGATGGTTGTCGCAAAATCGACCACCGAAACCGAATACCTCGTCTGCTTCGAAGCTACCCCTCAAGCTCAGCCGCTGGTTTAACTACGGGGAGGCGTCACCGGTGATACGGCAGTTTCGCTCATCTACTGCGAACCCAATGGCGAATTGAGCATCATGCGTTCCACATCAAGCAGCAACTTACAAGACCGAGCAATTTGACGTTGTATCCTACTGCAGGTTACTCCCACTGGGCTTACTGCAGAGGTATTAACGAGGCAACGAGGCCAACGGAGAGGGGGATTTACATGTCTCGTTTCATTCTTTACTATTTACTTGCTGCTCCACCGCACATGGGACGCAAGGGGGAAGTGTTGTATATCACTCGTTGCGCTTAGTCACCGCTCTCCATTCCTACTCCGGAGAATACTGTCTCCTTACTTCTCTACTGCATTTGTACCGTACAATCTACCGTTTACTGTCACATTAGACAATACGATACCGGATCTATCCTGTTCGGACCACAAAACGGCCCCGAGCCGTCCTCAAACCCTCCCCGTCTCGGAAGCGACGCTAAATCTTCGGGATTGGGACTGGCGGTGATCTATGTCTCTCGCGAACCGACGAGTGTGCCATCGGCATGGAGATATCTATAAACCTTTCCAGCACTGTGATGTAGTCTGGTACGGCACCCTTTACTCTGAATGCGGGGCAGGCTGGCACGCTAAGGTGGTTTGGGTTTTCGGGACATACTGCTTGGTTGAGACCAAAAGACGGAGCTCCTTTAAGCACGTCTCGGGTCGGGAGGACAATGTTAATCGTCGCTTGTTTCCCACTAATCCCAAGCTTCAATTCATAGTCTGAGCTCGGCATGATCAAGTATGGTCGCATGCGAGTGATGATTAACTAGCCAGTTACTCGTACAGCCGCGGGATTTCGCGACTCGACCGGCGACAGAAGGGGCAGGTGTGCTGCGCATGGCTCTGCATTGCACGTGACGACCACATCACATCCGCAGCCGCGCAGCCCCGCAGTCTGAGACTCATCACCACCACCACCACCACCATGGAACGGGACCCCTACGAAGTCCTCAACCTCCCCGTTGACGCAACAACCGAGCAGATCCAGCAGCGGTTCGAAGAAGCCGTGCTAAGCCGCCATCCCTCCGACTTGACCGTGATCCATGCCGTGCGCATGCTGCTTATGGACGAAGGGAGGCGATGCGAGTGGGATCGGCAGCGGCCGGCTGTCAACGAGACTCTGCACGGAGAGGAGGAGGAGGAGAGGCGGCGGCTGCGCGAAGAGGAGATGCTGGCCGAGCGGCAGGTGGAGTTCAATCGGGACCGCTCACGCCGGCAGCGACAGCGGCGACCGTCGCCTCCGCCGCCGTACGGGAGCACTGATTACGGCACCTGCAGTGCCTCACCGCCGTACTCGCCGCCGACCGTCCGCAGGCAGAAAGCGCCCCGCAACCGGGACGAGAGAACACCGTTGTTCCCAAGCCGCCCACAAGGAATCCTGCTGGGATTTCGGCGGAGGGCCGCCGCTTGCAGCTCAACGGTGGCTGCCGCCGCATTTCATTTCATGGTCACCGTGTTAGCCCCCGTCCTCCAGCTATTTGCCGTCGCCTTCATCAGCGCATCCGCTTTCGCCATTCCAGTTTTTGCCCTCTTCGGCATAATATGGCTCATCGCCATAGGCCTCATGGGCCTCGCCAACGCGCTGGGGAGAGTACACTGGCCACAGCTTCCACCGCCTTACCAGCGGAATATCGCGATCGTAGGCGCGGGCCCAGCCGGCGTGACGACCGCATACCAGCTCTCCCAGCTCTGCTCCCAGCAAGGCATTCCGGTGCAGATCACGATATACGAGCAGTCGTCGCACATCGGCGGGCGAGCCGTTCACTCCATCGTGCTCCCCACGGGCGACAGCCTTGAGCTCAGTGCCGGTACCTTCCCAAAGACCGCCAGGCTCTTGACGTCGGCGGCCTACAATCTGGGGCTGGAGATTCAAATGTTTTCGAATAACGCCACCGACCTCACCGGCCCTTCCGGAACCGGCTCCTTCGGCGTGTTTGTCCCCCATGATGTACGAGCCATAGAGCAGCTGACCAACACCTTCTACCTAGCTACGACGGCCGCTCCTGGGCCCTCACTGAATCAAAGCCGCACAACTTCTTCGACGACTATAGTTGCTTACTATTCGGCGGGTGGGGGACATCCCCACGTCGCGTCAGCGGCCTCATCACGGATGCTCGGAAACGACTTCCCTACTTGCACAATCCCTTCACCGACATAGGGGGTCTCGTCGCCGCCGCGGGCGTGAGCCAGCTCGCGCAGAAGACCGCCGAAGACCTCCTCGGGCTCGCCGGGGTCTCGTCCGAGTTCCAGCGGGAGCAGCTAAACCCGTGGGTCCGCGGACGGTACGGGCAGAACCTGGGCACGATCAGCGCTCTGGCCGCATTCATGGCCGCCGACAACACCGCACCGCTCGTGGCCGTCCTCGGGGACGAGGTCAGGGGCACGGCCGCACTCTGGGAGCGGATGGCCACCCACACGGGAGCCACGCTGAACCTACACACGCGGGTGAAACACCTCGCGCAGGCTCCCTGGGGCGGCTGGGAGCTCACGTCCGCGACGCCGTTCGATACGATCACCGTCGCGTACGACGCCGTTGTCGTGGCAACTCCCTGGGCGCTCACCCAGCCGCACCTCTCGACCGCGCCACTGCTGTCCACGCCGCCCGTGACGACCGAGTACACGCCACTGCATATCACGGTCTTCACGTCACCCTTCCGGCTCTCGCCGCACCCGTTCCATGGCAACAAGAACATCCCGGACCTGATCCTGACGACGCCGTGTTCGTGGGAGTACCGCCAGGTCTCGGGCCGCAGTGGCTCCGCAGGCCTTGGTCAAGCGCCGTTCTGGAGCCTCGCGGTCCTGCGCACCATCGTCGAAGCCGGCGAGAGGCGGTGGCTGTACAAGCTCGTCTCCGACACGGAAATCACCGACGCCGATGTGCAGCGCCTCGTCGGCGTCGGGCATCCGTTCAACATCGTTCATCGCCATTACGTATGTCATCCCCCCACCCGTATTGTGTCTCTCTCCGACTGACGCGCAACAGGCGCCCGCGGCCCACCCGCTCCTGCCTCCACGATTGCGGTACAGCAAGACCCGCCTCGAGGAGAATCTCTGGTACACCGGGGCCATGGATGAGCTTGCTTCGGGTGTCGAGTGGGCGAGCATCAGCGGGGCGAACATTGCCAGATTGATTGTGACGCAATGGCGGAAGGAAGGGGTGAGACTGGATCCGAAGCGCAGGATCCCGGTTCCGCCGGCTACTAATGGGACGGAGAGCGCGGGTAAAGCGGATCGGGAGGGCTGATTGAGGGGCCCTCGTTTTGGTTTGCACTTCGAGATCATTTGGATACGTTTTGTTGCGGTGTTGCCATGCTTTTCGATTATCCTCATGGATTGTCACGCGTTGAATATAGTAAATATTGTGCCGCATCCCTTCGTCGGGCAAAATGGTGGTAAGTGCATTAGCGCCTCGCTTACTATAATGACTAATACTGCCGAGTGATATCAAAATCATGCTGATCCCTCCACGTTATGCCACTTAACCCAGCATTCTCCTCCCTCAGGCCCACAAAGCGCTGTGGCAAGCTGGCATGCAGTACACTCGTACTTCGTCAGCTTTGGAGCTTGCCGGCCAAACTTATCTACTCTTTTTAAACTCAAATCTACATACAATGCATCTACTAGTATGCTTCTTCACCAGTATAACTACGTAGCTTACGTCTCCCATCAGCGTTGCTCCTAGCTGCATCTATCGTGCGTGCCCATTCCAAATCCTCAGTCCTAGCATGGAATGCAAAATGGCCCGTGTTCTTCACCTACGTGCAGCGTACTCTTAGCTTCCTCGGTACCTTGGTGCCCATAATTTCTTTGGTAAGTAGTCGACGGAAGCTGGCAGCTGAGTAAGCCTGATGAAGGGGTGCAGGGGCCGGATTGCAAGCGGTATCGATGGCCTCAAGGAAAGTTTCGTCGTGAGCGAGCTACCTGTATGAGAATACCGTATTATCTCTCGTAAGAGGTCCCCCTTATAAATACCACTACTATAGGTACTAACGCAGACTAGCGCGGACTAGCGCGCTTATGTACTAGTGCAATATCAAATCGCGGCTGCGCCAAGGGCGGAAATCTTCGTGATTGCTCAGGCTGATCGGGCTCCGTCCATAGAATCCGCTACGGTATCTACAGTTCTAGTTGGGACTCGTCCGCGTGCCAACGGAAGTCGTACTCAACACCATCTTCATCCTCCCCATCGCCCTCAGTGTCGGTAACATGCGGGAAAGAAATGACATGACTGCGCTAAGGTTTCCCTATCAGCCTAGCACTTCTCCGAGTTCTTACTGCTGCTGGTGCGGCCGTTTCTGCTCCACCTCTACGCCCTTTTTCACCTCTGCCTCTTGGTACAGTACCTCCAAAACTTAACGTGCCAAGATCGACGCTCCAAGTGAATCACTAGCTCTGCGTGCAGCTGCAGAGAGAAATGCCGAGAAAGATTTGCTGTTGTGCGCGGCTGAGGGCGCGGCCGGTGCTACTGTTGGGGATGGGGCCGAGAGTGAGTTGCCATCTATAACCGGACCGTGCTCGTACTTCCTCCCGTGTAGGTTTCCGTTTTCCCACCTTGCGCGTCGTCCACCCGCCCGTGCTCTGCCCAACACAGTACTCCGATCTCCAACTCAACTGTTCTGCATCGCTTGGCTCTGGAAGGCTGTCCACAGCTGGTAGAAATCCCCACGGCAATCCTTTCGCAAGCAGCCTTACTGTCGGATTCGCCTCGAACCCTTCGCAATCGTTAACCGGTTAGTTAAGTTCAAACAACGGCCTGGCCTCCCGCAAATAGCCAAATTCCATGGCCCCACGATGGGCTCCACCAGCGGCTACTCCAAAGCTTGGTCGTCGACAATCAGAGGCCTCATATTCACTGGTGCGGTGTTCCCTATTCGGCTGGGCTGAGATACCTCCTGGGTGCATCACCTGACGTTGGAAAGCGGCTCGGCGCGCTAACTTTAAGCGCGCTAGCTGGCGCTAATACCTATATCAGTGGTACTTATAGGGGGCCCTACGAGAGATAAGGTACATATGCGAGTTCAGCAATAGCGCAATCGGTGACTACAATTATTGAACTCAATTACTGCCTGAATTACAGAAATCAAATACAGAATATGTTAGTGAACGCAATTACTACCTCAATTAGATGCTCAATTACAGACGACATTAGTTGCTAAATTATAGACGACATTAGTTGCTCAATTCTAACGCAATCAACATAAAAGCGTAAAACACGCATTTCTTGCACCCTAGGAACCGATACCAGCAGATCAACCGGTATCATACCTTCATATATCCTCACCATTGACGACCCCACTGGCGAAGAAAGACGGTGGAAGAAGCTTTAGCCACTGTCTTCACGTCTGCACAGCTTGCCAAGAGCTGTATCTGCCAGGAACCCTTGTGCGGAAAAATTTGTATACGCGCGGGGGAATGCTCTCGATATCTATCGCTCGGCTTTGTTAGTAATTAACTTTCGCATTAATGCACGTCATGGGATTTCAGGCCAACAATTCGACGTGGTCTGGGGTTTTCTTTTTCGGTTTAATCCTTGCTCGCACGCGACCTATCTAGATCATGGCGAGATTATGTACTGTCCGTTTCCTGTCCGCTGTCCGCGCGGTGGCAGCACGTTGCAAGCTCCCCTCTGCCCTCCGCCCAGGCCTTTCCCATGAAGATGTAAAGCGAACCAAGGAAACTACAAAGGAAAAGACAAACGAGAGAAACAAAGGGAAAAGCGCATCCTCCCCCCTACTCCTCTTCCGCGGACGCCACGAAGCCAGGCGTTGGCAAGAACAGTGGTAGTCCCTCCCCGGCGCCCAGCTCCTCGGCCTCCTGATCCTCCCTCCACTCCCGCAGCTCCGCCTCCGACGCCTCGCCCACTGCATCTCCCTCGGCCAACACCCACCTTCCCACACCCGCGACGGAGCGGAAGCCCAGTACCGTTCGCCCGCACCCCTCGTCCGCCAGGAAGTCCCGGATCCTCCACTGGTCGTTCCGCCTCCCAGTCTCCTTCCGCACCTCCGCCCACAGGATCTTCTGCTGGGTCTTCCACTCCGGACACACTTTGAAGAGGTGCTTCCGGGTCTGGTTCGGGTACCGGCACCACCAGCATTGCGGGGGTGGGCCGATTCTTGTCCAATTGAGGTACTGCCCGGACAGGCAGTGCCCCGTCTTGATCTGCTATTGATGCAGCCTGGTACGGCACCCTTCACTGTGAATGTCGAGCAGGCTGGTGCGCTGAGGTGGTCTTGATGCTGCTTGGCTGTGAGACCAAAAGAGGGAGCTCCTTTAGGGGGGTCTCGGGTCCGGAGGACACGTTCATTGTCTCTTGTTTCCCACGAATGTCGAGCTTCAATCCATGCCTGAGCTCGGGATGACCAACCACGGCCGCATGCGAGTGATTAAATAAATGCTTAAGTAAACGCCTTCCATTAGCCTGTCCGAGCAGCTTGATAACCGCCCGCTGTCCATGACTCGACCGGCGACAGAAGGGGCAGGTGTGCTGCGCATGGCTCTGCGTCGCCCGAGTCGGCCACATCACACCCGCAGCCGCGCACCCCCCGCAGTATCTATCACCACCACCAGCATAGAACAGGACCCCGACAAAGTCCTCAACCTCCCCGTCAACGCAGCAACCGACCGGATCCGGGCAGCGGTTCGAAGAAGCCGTGCCAGGCTGCCATCCCTCCGACTCGGCCGTGATCCATACCGCGTACGCACTGCTGATGGACGAAGAGAGGCGACACAAGTGGGGTCAGCAGCGGTTGGCCCCGCCGCCGTACGGGAGCTCCGATTACGGCACTGGCAGTGCCGAACCGCAGCCGTGCTTGCCGCCGCCCATCCACGGGCAAAATGCGCCCCACCACCGCGATGAGAGAACACCGTTGTTCCCGAGCCACCCACAAGGAAACCTGCCGAGACTTCGGCGGAGGACCGCCGCTTGCGGCCAAGCGCTGACTGCCGCGGCCGCGCACGGCCTCGCATCGGTCGTTGCCGTTTTTGTCCTCGCGATCACTGCCGCCGCGCTCGTCCTCCAGTTCCTTGCCGTCGCCTTCATCAGAGTATCCTCTTTCGCCATTCCAGTTTTTGCCCTCTTCGGCATAATATGGCTCATCGCCATAGGCCTCATGGGCCTCGCCAATGCGCTGGGGAGAGTACACTGGCCACAGCTTCCACCGCCTTACCAGCGGAATATCGCGATCGTAGGCGCGGGCCCAGCCGGCGTGACGACCGCATACCAGCTCTCCCAGCTCTGCTCCCAGCAAGGCATTCCGGTGCAGATTACAATATACGAGCAGTCGTCGCACATCGGCGGGCGAGCCGTGCACTCCATAGTGCTCCCCTCGGGCGACAGCCTTGAACTCGGCGCCGGCACCTTTCCCAAGACCGCCAGGCTCTTGACGTCGGCGGCCTACACTCTGGGGCTGGAGACTCAAGTGTTTTCGAACGGTGCCGCCGACCTCACCGGCCCTTCCGGATCCGGCTCCTTCGGCGTGTTTGTCCCCCATGATGTACGAGCCATAGAGCAGCTGACCAACACCTTCTACCTAGCTACGACGGCCGCTCCTGGGCCCTCACTGAATCGAAGCCACACGACTTCTTCGACGACTATAGCTGGTTTCCGTTTGGCCGGTGGGGGACGTCCCCGCGTCTCGTCAGCGACCTCATCACGGATGCTCGGAAACGACTTCCCTACTTGCACAATGCCTTCACCGACATTGAGGATCTCGTCGCCGCTGCGGGCGTGAGCCAGCTCGCGCAGAAGACCGCCGAAGACTTCCTCGGGCTCGCCGAGGTCTCGTCCGAGTTCCAGCGGGAACAGCTGAACCCGTGGGTCCGCGGACGGTACGGGCAGAACCTGGGCACGATCAGCGCTCTGGCCGCATTCATGGCCGCCGACAACACCGCACCTCTCGTGGCTGTCCGCGAGGACGATGTCGTGGGCACGGCCGCACTCTGGGAGCGGATGGCCACCCACACGGGAGCCACGCTGAACCTACACACGCGGGTGAAACACCTCGCGCGGGCTTCCTGGGGCGGCTGGGAGCTCACATCCGCGACGCCGTTCGACACGGTCACCGTCGCGTACGACGCCGTTGTCGTGGCGACTCCCTGGGCGCTCACCCAGCCGCACCTCTCGACCGCGCCACTGCTGTCCACGCCGCCCGTGACGACCGAGTACACGCCACTGCACATCACGGTCTTCACGTCGCCCTTCCGACTCTCGCCGGACCCTTTCGACGGCAATAACGACATCCCGGACTTGATCCTGACGACGCCGTGTTCGAGTGAGTACCGCCAGGTCTCGCGCCGCAGCGGCTCCGCAGGCCTCGGCCAAGCGCCGTTCTGGAGCGTCGCGGTTTTGCGCACCATCGTCGAGGACGGCGAGAGGCGGTGGCTGTACAAGCTCGTCTCCGACACGCAAATCACCGACGCCGATGTGCAGCTCCTCGTCGGCGCCGAACATCCGTTCAGCGTCGTTTATCGCCATTACGTATGTCATCCCTGATTGTTTCTCTAGCCGACTGACGCGCAACAGGCGCCCGCGGCCCACCCACTCCTGCCGCCACGATCGCGGTACAGCAAGACCCGCCTCGAGGAGAATCTCTGGTATACCGGGGCCATGGATGAGCTTGCTTCGGGTGTCGAGTGGGCGAGCATCAGCGGGGCGAACATTGCCAGATTGATTGCGACACAATGGCGGATGGAAGGGGTGAGACTGGATCCGAAGCGCAGGATCCCGGTTCCGCCGGCTACGAATGGGATGGAGAGCATGGGTAAAGCGGAAGGAGAGGACTGATGGGAGCCTTTTGTTTTGGATTGCCCTTTGAGATCATCTGATTGCGTTATGCTTTAGTGCTGCTATGTTTTTCGATTCTCGTCATGGATTGTCACTCATTGCATGGAATAGGAGCCGGTGCATTTTTATTTTTATTTTTTTGCGGACCATGAAACACAGGTACATGCCCCACAACGTCAGGCTCGGCTCTACGTATGTCCGCCGTCCAAGTGCTGCGGTATGAAGTCGTGGAGAACCAAGAAGACTATAAGGTTGGAGCAAGCAGCACACCACACGGCGGGTTGCAAGGTGGATACGGCAGGATTCTCATGACCGACATTACCATTGTCCTTCCGGACAATCGAAACCGACTCCCCTGGAAGCGACTCGATCCACCAAGGCGAAACCCGCCGTCTTCACTTGGCCAACAACGCAAGGAGCAAGTCGGGTATTCGTGAAATTAAAAAGCATTAACCACAAGCTTCTGCGTGTGCCGTAACAAATCTCGACCCGTTCCGTCGGCGCACACTCCCGCCGTCGCCATCGTCTTCCTGGCCCACGGAAGACCTCTAATGACCGTTTTCGCCGTTCCACCGCGCCCCCGCTGCCTGCGCGCTCGAGTCCTTCTCGAGCTTCTCGAAATGCCTCCTCGCGACCGCAATGTTCCCGAGCGTGGTGGCGCTCTCTGCGGCGTTGGCGGGCATGACGACCAGGATGTACGTGTTCGGCGTGAGCACATCGATAAACGCCGAGAACGTGTGGGCGCGCAGCTCAAACGCGATGAAGTTGCTCGCCATCTTGGTGCAGGACTGCTTGAACTGCTTGACGATGTTCGATATCTTCTCGAAGCGGTCGGGGTAGGGATTCGGTTCCTGGGCGCGCGTGACGTGCGAGATGACCAGGAACGTGGTGCGCTCGAAGAGGATGACTTCCTCGGCTTCGGCGAGCGCCGCGAAGCGAGACAGGTGGTGCTCCAGCTGTGGTAGGTTCGGGATCAGCGTGTACACGATCTTGGCCCAGGCTTTGTACAGCGTCTCGTCCCAGATGCTGGTCGCGAACGTCGTGATGTCCATGCCCAGCGATTTGTCGCGCAGCACCGTCGAGCGCTCCTGGTACAGCCGCTCGCGCAGCTCGGCCTGGACCAGGTCCATCTTGTGGATCAGACAGAACACGGAGGCGTCGGGCGAGTTCTGCGACAGCGCTTCGATGATAGAATAGTACGTTATCAGGTCGCGGTTGAACTCGCGCGACTCCACGTCGAAGACGTAGATGAGGACCTCAACATTCTTGAAGATGTGGTCGCGCTGGGTGGCGAGGTAGTTCTCCATGAACGCATCCTGTCTGAGGGCTCTCGTCAGTTATGCGGTGGGCAAGAACAGACAGGAGACCAGAGGTGGCCGGACCCTCCGCAATCCCACAGGTTCAGCGTCAGGTTCCCCAGGAACCGGACGTGCGAGTGCTCAACGTCGATGGTCGCGCCTAACCGGCGAGTGTCTTTCGCCACGTAGTTGCTAAACACGATGGAGCGCATCGACGATTTGCCGCTGCCTGATTTTCCCTGCCGTCGCCGCTTAGTCGCTGGCCCCATTCGCTCGAGCTGCGAGCTCCACACGGACGTACCATCAGCAACACTTTCTTCTTGTTGCGGTTTCCCTTCCGCTCCTCGAGACTCATGCTGGGCTAAGTGGTATCGATTGTGGTGGGGGTAAAGAGCGGTGGCAGAGGTGGTCGGTGGTCGGTGGTCGGTGGCGGCGGCGGTGGTGGTTCAGATCGGTGCTGTGCTGGGGAATTTGAATGCTGGGGATTGTGGTGCTGGGCTGGGGTGTTGGCGAACCAACTTTGCTACTTCGGGTCCAGAGCCGCAGCACTTCGCCGCGTCTGTGTCGCAGTCGGGCCATTTCCACAGGGCCGTCCAAGCCAAGGCAATTCCGAGTGGGCGAAGAACTCCATATATCGCCCATCTTGGAGTTGTCTACAATCTCAACAATATATATATTTTGAGGTAGATACATAGTCCCGATCGATTTTTGTCCAAAGTCTAGACATACAATATCACTCGCCAAAAGCCCGTGCCAAGCCCTGCAGGCATGCACCCCCATCATCGAAACTCGCATTCGCCACGCCAACAGACACACCACGACACGCTCCCGACGCCCCTCACCCGCTCCGCTCCGCAGAAAGAAAGAAGAACTCGATCGAACGATACAATCCGCCGCACCTCTCCTTGCCGATAGACACGATGGCCCGCCCGTTGCGTGCCAGAAAGCAGGCGCCGGCTGCTGTTGAGCCGGTCGCCCACGTCGCGTCGACGACGATCAAGGTTACGAAGAAAAACAAGCCAGCAGCAGCAGCAGCGGTGCCAACCAGACCGACCACCGATACCGACCTCGACGACAGTACCCTCACCACTCCCAAAGCCAGGAATCCCGCGCGGACTCGTGCTTCGGTCCAGGCCTCATCTAATTCTACAGCAGGTGAGAGCAAGTCCCGAGCGCGGTCGGCAAACATTCCCATCGTGAACGGGGCACCCTCCTCGAGGACGCGTCCGTCGGCCGCTCCCAGCAGCCAAACCACGCGGGCAACGCGTTACACGGTCCAGGTCCCCGCGACACAGTCTTCGGTTGGAGAGATCGAGGAAGAAGACGGAAGCCGTGAACCGACTCCCTCGACGATCATTCCGTCGACCCCTGCGCGAAGATTCGCTCATGGACCCGACTACGACGAACCCGAACCCTCGTCCACGCAATCGTCGAATGCGGAGAACCATGCACCACGGACGCTGCTGGCCCTGACGTCCTCGCCTCCGATCGCCCAGTCCACCCCGAAGGAGGACGCACATCCGGTACTGCGCGACTTCTCGTCGGATGCGGGATACACGCCGCCCCCTCCCTCGACGAAGCAGAAGCCGGTGGGATCGGTAGAAAGGCCCCGGCTGCGCGATCTCGACGCGAAGACTCTCGAACCTGTCGGGATCCTGGATGGTTGGGATGGCAACGACGAGGACGACGAGGACGCCCTGCGACTGCCCTCGCCGTCGCCGAAGCAGCGCGCTGGACGACTCTCCGAACTCCTCGCTGCCGAAGACGAAGACGAAGACGACGCCATCATCAGCGTGACACCGCGGGCGGAGCCGCAGCGGCCGGAAGGCGGTATAGGATTCTTCCTGGAGGATGATTCGCAGGAATTCATAATCTACTCGGACCCAAAATCGAAGTCTCCGTCTCCGCCAGCGCAGCCCGCGACGAACCCGGCCACATTCTTCGATGACGACGACATCATGCGACCACCCGAGTCTACGGATTCCTCCTCGCCAGCGAGAAAGCGCCGTAGCTCGGAGGCGGGAATCGACGATGACGAAGCGGAGCTCACAGAGGTCGAGCTCACACCACGTGGCAAGCGTCCGCGGGCGACTGCTCAGGAAACCAGGTCGAAAACGAACGGCAAGAAGGACATTGAGCAACCGAAAACAAACGACCTCCGCAGTCTGCTTCCGCGACGAAAGAAGACGACCAAGGCCAAGAAGGCAAAGCAACACGCCTACGACGCACCCACTTTTAGGGATGGTGATGCGGACAGCAACGACGAGATGGACATCCTCACGAGACGGCCCGTCCGCACCCGAAAGGCGGCCGCGGGCAAGAAAACCACACCCAAGAAGAAGTCCACTACAAAGGTCGTCAAATCCACCGCACCCCTTGCTTCCTCCGCCAGAAAGCCGTCGAGAACATACGCACGGAAGTCACTCGACAACACCGCCAACGACCCGATCATCGGCACGGACGACGAGGAGGCAAACAGTGACGCTGGCGAGTCGGACGATGGCATCTCAGAGGAGGTCAAGGCGGAGCTCATGGAGATGAAGAAGAAGTTCGAGGAGGTCGACAAGTGGGATCTGGAGTACGAGGAAATGAGCGGCAAGAGCAGTGACAGCGGGAAACGCTGATTGCCTTGACTTGTCCTGCCTTGCTCCCCAATCTATTTGGGGGTGTGGATTTTTTTTCCTTTCTTTTTTTTTTCTTTTTCTTTTTCTTTTTTTCTCTCCTGGGAAACGGACCGGCGGTGGATTTTGTGGATGGAGTTTTTCTGTGTTCTACGCTCTTTTTACTGTTCAGACATGTTTTTGCTGGGAGGGTCATTGCGGGTCGGATTGTACGTGTTTCTCCTGTCATTGAGCTGGTTTGTATGTATTTCTCTGTTGTTTTGCTCCTGTTCCTCAACTTGCTGGCCACGATCTGGTGGGAGCAGAAGTGTTTTCGAGTAGACACTTGGGGTAGTCTGTTTCTGCGATCGAATTGGAAATACGAAGAGCAAAATCGAGGGGACATGCGGACGGGGTGCTTGACGGGATGCAGGTGGGAAAGTGACCATCAGCTAATCAAGAACCATGGGATGTCACGCAGTTCTGAGCTGCTCAGACGCAGGCCTCAGCGGACAGATGGCACAAACAACGTCGCCAGCCACGTCGAATCTCGAATGCGTCGACCTCGTTGATTCCGACGTCCACGCTTAGTAAGTACGATGTCTCCGTGTCTCCCGGGTAACTTCCATCACCCTTAAACACGACGACGACGGGAAAGCCATGAGGGGGAAGGCGACAGGGGACTAGCGAGCACCCTCCACCCCGCCGATACATGCCTTTTACTGCGAGCCGTCCTTCACGCCGCCCCGTCGTTGGTCAGGCTACAGGGCGATCTAGATAGATAGCTGCGGGAATCGAGGGTGTGTGGGCGCCGTTCGTATCTAGTGCCCGTAATGTGGAAAATGATGGATATGTAGATAGTAGCCCGAGTGGCACAGGTGGGGGTGGCGGACTGATTCGTTGAGGTGATGATAGATCCGTTCCGTCCAGGGAGAGCACATCGAGCAGCAGCAAGAGATCTCTTGCTTCGATATTTCTTCGAGGATCGTAATCGCCATAGCTCCCCCCGCCATGTCTAAGAAGCACACCGCTGTTGGTGAATCGCGCGTCGAAATCAACTCCTGCCCCCATTGCCCCCCCGTCCGCTGTGCTGGCCACATCCAACGCGGCTCCCTTACTCCCCCAACCCCATCAACCCCAAACCATCACCATACACCACCACCACCACCACCACCACTACCACACACCACACACCACCACCACTACCATCACCACCACTATCACTATTGCAACCACTACCACCCTCCTCCGCCGTCTCCCGGAAAGTCTACACGCTCTCCAGCGTCGCCTGTCGCCGTCCCCACGCTCTCGTCGATCGGTCGCCCTGCTGCTCGTACCAACGCTGGCACACTCCCCACGTTCTCGCCCACACGATGCCCGACACGTCGATGGCTCACCAATCGTCGCCCGCGTCTGATCCCATTCCCTCGAAACAGCAGATATCCTCCAACTCCGCGTCCGCGTCGATCGGTAACCCCCCAGCCACCTCGGCCACGAAACCGCCATCCCCGCCGTCGAAATCTAGCCTCTACAGCAGGAACAATGGGCTCAGCAACGGCAGTTCGCAAGGCGGCCTCCCCCACAGCAGCTCGTCGTCGCGGGGCTCGTCGCCGCATAGCAAATCCGATGCCGCCGCCGACGCGCCAGATCCGACGTCCGCGTCCTCGTCGCGAGCGAAGGGCAAGGAGCCCGTCGACGGCGACGGGCCGCCGTTGACGCCGGCCGCGCGCCCCGTCACTGCCGAACTGCACCTGAGGCAGTACCAGCAGCGTGACCAGGAACACGCCAGCGCGCTGCTCAAGCAGATTGATGTCGGCCACGACATGATCCGTGACAAACGCCGCGAGATCGACTACTACCAGCAGCTGAAGCGGGATAGGAGTCGCCACCCGTGGACCGTGTTCGGCCAAGGCTATGCGGGGTTCGGGAACGGGACCACGGACGGGATCGCGCGAGTGCTGTATCCGTGCCAGCGGAAGCGGCCCGGCGGACGCAAGGCGCGCGAGCTGCGATTGACGCGGACGCAGCTGCAGGACCAGGCCGACCGCGTCGAGATGCTCGTGCCCATCCGCCTCGACATCAACCACAACCACATCCAATTGCGCGACTCGTTCACTTGGAACATGCACGAGCAGACCGTGCCGCTGGACCTGTTCGTCGAGCAGCTGGTTGAAGACTTTCACCTGCCGCTGAACCCGGCGCTGCTGCAGACCGTCACCAACAGCATCCGAGACCAGGTCACCGACTACCATCCACACGTGTTCCTCGTCGACGAGCCGCTGGACCCGAGCCTGCCGTACACCGCCTACAAGAACGACGACATGCGCATCCTGATAAAACTCAACATCACCATCGGACAGCACACGCTCGTCGACCAGTTCGAGTGGGACATCAACAATCCCATGAACTCGCCCGAAGAGTTCGCCCTGCTTATGACGCGCGAGATGTCGCTCTCGGGCGAGTTCACGACGTCCATTGCACACTGCATCAGGGAGCAGTGCCAACTGTTCACGAAGGCGCTGTACGTCACCAACCACCCGTTCGACGGCCGGCCGGTCGAGGACGAGGACGTGCGCACGGCAATGCTGTCGTCGCCGATCGCGTCCGTGTTCCGGCCGTACATCCTCGCCAAGGAGTTCCAGCCCGTGCTCTACGAGATGTCGGAGAACGAGCTGGACCGTGCCGAGAGGAGTCAGTCGCGCGAGCGACGACGGCTGCGCCGTGTCCGGACCGTCAATCGCCGGGGCGGCCCCACCATTCCCGACCTCAAGGACATGCCCAAAACGCATCGAACACAGATCGTGTCGTCGATACTGCCGGGCGCCGTGCAGAAGGTGACGGATCTCGAGAAGGCGATGGCAGTGAAGCAGGTCAAGGACGGCGAGTCGGAGGACGACGACAGCGACTCGGACGTCGAGGATCTGCCGCCGGAGAAGACGATCCCAGGCTACAGCCGGATGACTGGCCGCCAGCGACAGGCCGCCATCAACGCGCAGAAGGCGAACGCGACCGCACGCTCGCAGACACCGGAGGTCCACACCGTTCGCTCGGAGCGCACCGAACGCTATGCCGAACGGTTACGGCACGAGACACCGCTTCTGTCGACACCATTGCAGCAGAGCCAAACCATTGCACCAAGCGTCCAACGTCTGCCGCGCCGGCAAGGCGTGCCGCTGCACCAGGACTCGGCCGTGTACAAAGTCAAGATCAACGCGAGCAAACTCAAAAAGACGATCGACGAGCTGAAGGCTCGTGATGCACAGAGAGCTGCGCAACAGCAGCAAGAGGGTGAGAAGGCGCGCGAGCTGCAACGCCAGAAGGCGGCCGCCATGCCGCCGCCATATCAACAGCCATCTACCTCGCAGAAGACACCACTACCATCCGCCTCCGCACCCGCACCCGCACCCTCCGCGCCTTCGCCGTCTCCCACTCCAGCGCACGCCGTCGTGCCCGCACCCCTGCCCACGCCACCGACTCCGACCCCGCCAGCTGCTGAGGTGGTTCCGGTAAGGGTTGCCCTTCCACGTCCCTCCCTCGATACGCCTCTAACGAACCGTTCGATGTTCACAGCCGCCGCCCAGGTGGCTAATCACGGCGCTCTCACGACTGCGCGAGACGTACGCGAACGATAGCTTCGAGGCAACGATGCGCCGAATCGCGTTCGACGCGGAGACGGGCCAGAGCATGCCGATAGCGCAGACCCAGATCACAAACAAAGAGGTCAAGTGGAAGTGGAGCCCGCGCATCAGGTGCCACGACTGCCCTGGAAAACTATACACTCCCGGTCCAGAGCAGACTGTCGACAGCTTCTTGGTCCATGTTAAGAACAGGGGCCACAGGTTTGGCGGCCCCACATTCCCGTCTACTAGAACAGAAATGGCTAACGGCAGGATCGCACATCTTGCACAGAGAACGCGTCGAGCAGAGGACCAAGGCGGGAGCCGCGACGGAGACGGGGACGGGGACGGGGCCGGGGACGGGGGCCGCGACGGGGGGCTCGTAAGTAGATGCCTGGCTAGGTGTACTTTTAGACTGCTGCAGCTGCTTTCTTTCTTTTTCTTTTTCTCCTTCCCCTGTAAGAATCCGGTTAATTGGTGACGATCGTGCGCGCTTTTCCTTCACTTTCTTTCCTTTTTCTTCTGATTTTGTTTTCTTTACATGTCTCCGGGAGATGGAAGTGAGGTTCGAGGGAAGGGATAAGGGTTTTTTTTTTCTCATCCTTCGAGCGCCGTTGGCAGCGGAGTAGATAGAAGCAACTCAACATCGCCGACTGCGGACTGGCAGGCGATGCGAACTGCTGTGTGACGGCTGGCATGCGTGCTCTCACTCGGCGCAGAGCGTGCTGCGGTTACCCGCTCTCAAGGGCGCGGCGTTTGCAGCTACTGCGCTGGGACTCATTTCTCGGCGTGGCTGCGTAGGTGCTGTACCAGCAGAGTTGGCTGCAGTTCGGAGCAGGGAGCAGCGCAGCGAGCGTGCGTGCGGCCGGGGACACGATGCGACAATGCCAGCAGCCTACGTTCGTGGACCGAGAAGAGGAAGCTGTGCGTGCATCGCTGCCGTCTACTAGCAGCCACGACAGCGCCACAGAGAATCATAGCTACAGAGTGCGGATGGCGGGGGGGGGCGGCGGAGAACGCTGATCTTTCCTTGATGCGGTCGATGAATTGGTGTGAAAAATACTTGTCCGGGACAATCGGCTAGTAGTCGTCGTCGGAAAGAGTAGTGGGCGGGCCGCTGTAGGGCGCTACCAGAAGTACCAGCAGTAACAACAGTAAGCACAGCAACGATAATACCAACCGGGGAGGGTGTACTTAAGACGGTACGGCGCACGGACTCTCACTCGGACAGCTCGGGCTTGGCAGAGCTTAGCGGGGCTTAGCGGCTGAAGCAGGATGGCACGGAGGATGTGATGACTTTCCACCGACCCGTGTGTGCCGGAAAACCAGCGTTCCGACAGCAAGGAGGTGGCAAAGACTGTGCGGGCTGGTCAGAGCCCGGCAGCGTCATCGCACCACGGAAAAACGGATGTGGGGGGGCTCAGCACCAGCGCACAGCCACCGAGTGATGTTCCGTGATGCTGCCGATCAGCATGGTTTGCCCGTGGTCTGCTGCACAACTCGACGTCGACTGTGCCCTCGGAATCCGCGGAAGAGATGCCCGCTCGAACGTATCCCCGACGATTTCACCAGCCCTTTCTGCCTCCTGTTCCGCGTGTGCTCGCTGTCTGCGGCGCGACAGCAGCGCAACAGCACGGCTGGGCAAGGCGAGCTTCTCGCCCAGGGTCGGTCTCCGCCCGTCGCATTCTCCCCCCGCACTCTCCAAAAAAAAAAAAAAACTCGCTGGCACGCGGTTGTAGCGCAGTTGCTGTGCTTCGCTGGTGCTTACAGCCTGAAAGCGCGTGATCTCGGCGCGCAAACGCCCGCTGAGTCCGAGGCAGGGGCGACGGCGTGAGCTACATGCCAGCTCGGGCCGCCCAGCGCTCCGCAGTCAGAGGGGGTGTGGCTGTCGAGTGAGGGATTGTGCGCCAAGCCGCACCCCGCAAACCCTCCTATCCATCCCATCCCCCTTTCTTGCAGGGCGTCCCTTCTGCCAGATGCAACTCGAGGCCAGTGCCAGCACCCCGACGGACCGACGGACCCGACTCAACTCGACTCAACTCGACTCGACTCGATGGGAAACCTGCACGACGGCCACGGATGAGTGAACCACTTCCGCACTCGGCGCAGTAAGGAAATGTTCGGCGAACTGGGTTTTCCGCGCACTTTTGACCCCGGATGGAAAACTGGGAAGGTTGGCTCTTTCCTCTCTCCCCTTCCCCCTCCCCCTCCTCCTCCCCCCCTCGGTGCTGATCGTTTTCGATTTCTCTCGGTGGCGATAGGTCGCCATAAGACAAACTCGCGGCGCGACAAAAATAAAAATAAAATAAAAATTAACGATCGGAAAGGAGAGAAAGAAAAAAGAAGAAAAAAAACTGTTCGATTCGGAAAATGTGATGGTACCGGCCCATCACGGGAATACATACCCAGAGGAGCCGGTGCCGGACCGGACCGGACCGGAGCCCCGGCGAGAGAGATGGCCATCGAACCGGCCGCGATGAGAGAGAGAGACGGTCCTGTTGCTCCGTTGCAACGAACTACGCTGGCTGGGGGGGCGGGTCCATGTTCTTTGGGAGATGGAATCCATACACTCACCATTTTCGATCTGTCTTTTTTTTATATTCTTTTTCCTTTTTGGTCGTTGTGGCAAGAGGCTTGGAATATGGATATCACGGGTTGTTGCTCGTGAAGAGTGTTGTTTCGATCCGTTGGCTTCACGGGCTTCCGTCCACGGAGCGGAGGCGAGTGGAAACGGACGGAGAGTGTTTGGGTTGGTCTATTTCCCATGGGAACCGAGCAGAATGTCTGTTTGACATGGAGGGGCGGGCACGGGAGAACTTGATGGTGGGCTTACGTCTGTTAGGTAGCTAGCTGTGCTCCGATCGCTTTGTGCTGGTTGGGCCTGGCCAAAATACATATCTTCCGTGAGACTCGGGCGGCATCATTTCTCCACCTGCGGAGGAGGAGGAGGAGGAGGAGGAGGCGGTTCGCTTTCCGCGGCAAGATCTGGCAGGAAATGGTGGACCTCACTTGATTCGCTTCTGGGGGGGGAAGTGGCCATTGGTTGGATCTCATCTTTTTCCCCTCACATTTCTTTCTTTCTTGGTCTGGAAACTGGCATTCCGTTTCGAGCGGCCGTATGCTGGCCGGTCGTTCGATCGTGGGGGGGGGGGGGGGGGGGGGGGGGGGGGGGGGGGGGCGCGGGGGGGGGGGGGGGGGGGGGGCGGGGGGGGGGGGGGGGGGGGCGGGGGGGCGGGGCGGGG